>Ga0209521_10003202_pt1 | contig 13233 bp, 13 predicted proteins | sample Rifsed19ft4_FD_184016 | JGI IMG/M metagenome (GOLD analysis project Ga0209521, IMG submission 184016) | Soil microbial communities from Rifle, Colorado, USA - sediment 19ft 4 (version 2) | ecosystem: Environmental > Terrestrial > Deep subsurface > Rock core/Sediment | place: Rifle, Colorado... | reverse complement strand
ACCACTGGTTCCAAGAATACGAAAACCAGCCAGTTCAATACCAGAAGCAGTAACTTTCACTATTTCTGTATCAATACCGCTAGCAGAGACGTATCCTTCAAGAGTGTTGGAATAACCTTCTATTGCATGGGTATAGCCAAGACTTAGTAAGTGAACTCGGTCATTGGTTATATCAATAGCAGTTCCCAATGCGTAGGCAGCACCATTGAGTTTAGGAGCTACTAACACGTAGTCATTAGTGTCAGTTGCAGTCAAAGTTAGAGCTTGTGCGGGAGTGTCTCGAAAGACACCAGCACCAACAGCGTCTTTAACTGTTACATAGTCAGCATCAGAAGGGTCTTTTACCCAGAAAACATCACCGCTAGTTATAATACCAGCGTTTCTGATCTCTGATAAAGGATCTATTCTGTTTCCGCTTATGCGGATACTAGGTTCATTATCTCCATAAGAAGCCATAATTTAAGAGATCTTTAAAGATCTAAGTGTTCACCTCTTTCTCATTAAGTAAAGTTTAAATTCAATTCTCTGTTTAGGGCTTAATCCCATTATTTTAGAAATTTCCCAGAACTTCAACCTAGTGTCGTGTTGTCTAACCTTAGCTTTATAATTTCGTCTCGGCACATTAGTTAAATTTTTCTTTTAATTTCGCCAGTAACTCTGGACTGGCCTTTAATTTATTTAAAACTTCTTCGCCCCTAAGGCGGGCAAGCTCCTTACGGCCGAAGTATTTAGTAGCTGCAGTCGAAGCTCCACTTTCTAATGCCTTTAAGTAGTGGGCGGCTGCTTCTCCCCGCTCTCTACTATCTTCTTCAAACTCTCGTCGTTTGACTCGACGCATCTTTTCGTACTTCTTAAGGACACCTGCAATAACCGACTTATTTCTTTCTTCAGAAAAGTCTGCATCTCCTTCGGGATTTTGTTCTACGTATTGCCAATCTTCTTTTGCAATCTTGTCCATAGTCTTTAGGATATGCACATTAAATAAGTGTGTTTCCTTTGTCAGTTGATAAGCGAATTACCTTTGTTTAATGTACTTCTCCTTTTCTACAAGGGACAGTTACTCTAGGTAACTATCCCTAAGCTGTCTTGCGGGTTTGCTTTCCGTTAGCAGCAGGTGCTAGACACAGAAGGTTCGCAAACCAAACCATAACGGCTTGGTATCGAATTGTGTTCTGAAGTCTAAGCAAGTTCCCACTTGGGTCTTCCATCCATCCAACGTCGTCTACTTGGGTTATTGTCCAAGTGTCCAAGTTGAGGATGATAACCTCTCCATCTGGTACATCGTAGTCAGGAAATACTCCGACCCGTGATCCACCAGCAGCAAATTCTAATCCCGTCCAACCTCCTAAGAGGTCAGTTTCACTGACAGTCCTTCTCATTGAGGTCAAGATTTGTCCGTATTTACCGAACAAAGTTTTATTGACCAAAATGACGTACTTGTCTGTCTTTGAAGCGTACTCTAAAGCGGCAAGATAGGTATCTTCCATTCTTTTCTGAGTCAGAGCCTCATTTGCACTTCCAAACTGCGGAGTCCAGCCGATTGTGCTTCGAGCTAGACCTGCATAAGTAGCAGTACCGGTTGAAGAACTGAGTGCAGAACGAACTCCTAAGAACTCGTTTGTTCCACTAGCAGCTGTTGTGCTAGAACCATCTACCAAGTAGATCGAGTCATTAGCAACGATAGCTGGATCTCCTGTTACAACCAGAGAAGTTCCAGTTACGCTGGTAATCGTTCCCAAGTCTACAGCAGCAGTCCCGATACCGATAATTTGATCCGTAGCAAAGTACTTGTTAGGAGCAATATCATTGTTGATGGTACCGTACCAATCCTGAATTCTACCGTCATCTGCACTAGCATCAATCGCCTCAATAGCAATAGTACCAGCTCCAACTGATCCACCACTTGCTCTCGCCTTACCAACTACACCAACAGCTTCTCCATAGAGCTGACGGTTAACGTGTCTTGCGTAATCTTTAGCCAGAGTAGTGGCTTGAGAACTTAATGCAGGGGCAACCGCTAGGTTGTTACTGCGAGAAGCATCTATAGCCAGTTTGGAGATGTTAAATGAAGCCGAAACGATTTCTACAGGAACAGTTCCACGAGAAACAGTTCTACCGACAGCAGCATTAACGCTATTACCATCATTAGTAAGGTTAACCACCCCACCATGACGGGAAGTGTAGACAGGAGCAATAAATTCATCATTTAGTTGCTCAACATCTACGTTTCGTTTCATCTGGTCGAGAAGAATAGTTTCTTTAGGAAAGTTATCTTGAATACGTGGAAGGACAACCTCTTTCAAGGCCGCCGTCCAATCTGATAGGTTCGCCATAATTTATTTTATTTTCCACCACCTTTCTAAGTTTCAAGTAATATGTTGACATCTAAGTTTGTTCTTTACCCTCTCTGCTTTGTATAAACCTAGTTATCTGTTCACTAAAAGATCCAGTAGGTGCTTCACCAGTCGGTGGGACTTTAGCTCCTGCGGTTGAAGTTGTTTGAGTCTGGAAATCTGGCTGCTTAACTTTATTAAGCTGCTCAGTTTTCCAAGCATCTAGTTCGGCTTCATACCTTAGTTTGTAGATAGTACGAACTGGTACATTATCCAACCCGTTCTGTTGTGCGTACTCAAGAAACTCTTTGGTATCAATCTTCGGCTGTCCAAGCGTTTCAGCTTCCTTATTTATCGCTTTAATCTCATCTAAGGTTTCTTTACCTTTTAGAGTTTCAAAAGCGATCTGCCTAACGTCGTCAAGCGTAGGAATTCCCAAAGACTTAGCTTGTTCAAGAGCCTGTGCTCTAAGAGCTTCAGGATCGGGTTTACTAGCTTCTCCTGTGATTGCTTGCTTAAACCGTTCCTGTTCCTTTTCGATCTCAGAGAGTTTGTCTTTAAGTTCTTTGTTTTCCTGACTTACCTTAGTAAAGGAAGGGAAAACCTTGTCTAACTTAGTGTTCTGCTTGGTTTCTATGTCCCGTGCAGTTTCTCCTAGTCCTACGAGAGCGGAAAGCTCATCTTGTGTATACTCTTTATCACCAACTTTAGTTTTTTCAGGTACTTGAGCCTCTTGGTCTCCATCTTCAAAAAAATCTTTCTCGGCCAATTTAATTCACCTTCTTTCAGTATCTAATAAGATCTGTAAAGTTTTCTAAATACAAAAACCAGCCCTTTCGGGACTGGTCTTCTTATCACACAGTATTGGTAGAGCTTATTTCTCTACTAAGTTAAATATATACAAACAAGAGCGTGTTTGTCAAATTACTCGTTAAATTTATTATATACCCACTCCTAAAAGGTTTCTATAACCGATTGCTGCTGTGGATGGTGGAGCAGCAACGTCTATATATTCAATCATTACTCCTAGCCAGAGACACCAAGTGTCGGGAAATCCGTCTGTAGTAGCGGCTCCAATTTGCATACTCTCGATTGAGTTTGTTCCTGTAGAAGTCCACGCTACACCTGTGGTTGGATCAGTTTCACTAACCAAACTAATAGCAAAGGCGGTAGTGCCGCTTGGATTGGTGCGGGGTGTAGCATTACCTGCATCAACACTCGAGCTGGCAATCGTAGTTCCTCCTGAGGCTGATTTTATCCTCAGAGTGTAGTTACTCGTTCCTGCAATCTCCTCTCTTATACGACCCACAACTGCTACCATATTGATGGTATCGGAACTACTAATTCCTAAAGTAGCGGTATCGGTAACATTGTAATCGCCAATAGCAGTCGTGGTGTCCAGTTCAATTATATCCGTACCGCCAGCGGTGGCTGTATCGCTGGGTGGAATTTCATTGATGTAACTAAACAAACCTGCGGTAGCAGCATTGTCCCCAGCCGCCGTTGGGAGAGCGATTACTCCTATACCTGAGCCTGGGAAACTATTGTTTACAGAACCAGTAGAGGTGTTAAAGCAAATGTCGTCAAAGTAAACTGTACTGCCCGTAATGGCTATTCCCGAACTGTTGAAAACGCCAACTTGGAAAAACCCTGGGGTGGTTGCTAAAGTAAGATCTGACCGTGTTCCAACCGTATCAGCGGTTCCTTCTGGGTCGGCTACTGCCAGTTTTATAGTAACAACATCAGTTGCTCCAGCATTAGCAGCGTTGTATTCAAACTCTACCCTCATCCACTGGTCAAAAACAGGAGCGGCTGAGGAAACGTCTATAGAGTCACCAAAAGCGTTAGCGTAGGCTTCCATACGCAAAGTGCCTGCTAAGTTAATAAACTGAACAGCAAGAGCTGAGGTTGCTCCAGTTGTATCCATGATTTAAAAGAAAACAACACCATCGTCTGAGGCATCTAGTGAGTCTATATACACGTAAGCACGTCCAAAGACACGGGTTGCCATAGTCATAACGTGTGCGAACCCTTGAACTGTCCCCGCAGCAATAGAACCACTAATCTTCCCGCTGGCAGCTCCGCCATGTTTAATAGTGGTATCTATTGAGGGGGAATTGAAAACAGAAGAAAACTCCATCCCTGCGGTAGCAGATTGCATTTCGAAGCCCCAAGTTCCTAATGGTCCAAGTCGTCCCATTTAACTCTCCCAATCATAACCATTAGTAGTAATAGTGCTTTTCCAGTCTGAAATAGCCTGACTAAAACTGACACCTTCATTTAAAAGGCCACCTGCTTGAACAATATCAGGACGTAAAACGTAGCCCCAGTTTTTCTCCACCATAACTACATTATTGATAAGTTGAGCAATGGCTGCGATCATGGCTGCCTTTGAGAGAAGGCTATAGTCAACTATATAAATAATATAATTAAAGTTGTTAACCAGACCGTGACGCATCGCCTCGTTAAAATAGCGGTTGGGAACTTGGCTTTCGGAGTAACGGATGCTGGCTCCTGCTAAAAAGTCTGTGTTTGAAGGATTGATACCAATTGGGTATATGTTGAAAATTGTTACAGTATAATCAGTCCCAGATAGACTAAGCCAATTAATTATTCCAGGGTCTAAAACTGCTTGGTTGAGTTTCTGTAAAATTCCGTTAACTTGAGAAGCATTAATATGGACAATAGCCAAGAAAACAGTTTGGGCAGCGGAACTAAGGATTTCTTTATAAAAGAAGTAGTTTTCCAGTGAAAGTTGAAACCCGTTTTTCCACAAAAGACTACTAACCGGAAATTGAAATCCAATTCTGCTTCCCTGTCCATTAATCATTTGTTACCCCTGAGATACCGTCAGTGCTCCACTAATAGTAGTTGCAGTTGTGGCGGAAGGTATCTGGATTAGGAAGGGAACGGTATTGTCGTAGAGTCTGGGAAACCCACCAGTTATAGCATCTATCACCCCTGCTACATTTGCCAAGGGTAAAGTTATTACCGCCAAGACCCGATAAACTACTAAGTGAAAAGTTCCCGAAGTTCTGGTAGCATTTGCTTGATAAGATTGGATGGAACGAATTCCAGTATCTCCCGCTTGAAGTCCAAATCTCTCAAATGTTCCAACGAGAGGAGTGGTGACTGCCGTTATAGTCGCAGTTCTACCTGATGTCCCGTCTTGGTTGGTATAACCTAAAGTGAGAGTCGGAACCCCAGCCCCACCTGCTGCCGACCATTCAATGCCGCAGAGAAGACCCGCTCCGTTTGTAGTACCGTCTCGATCACGAGCAGGCCAAGTAGGAGAAGTGATACCTTGTGAGGAAGTTGAGGTTACACTTAAACCAGAATTATGCCAAAGTCTGTCACAGACGAGAATTGTACAAGCTTGACTAGCGCCAATAACTACGCTAGCTAAATAAGAATTACCGCTAACAGGATTGGTAAAAGGGATCTGTCCTGCATAAGTTGTTAGAGCTGCCCCGTTGACACCAGGTGAGGGGGCTACTGCCGCACCTGGGGAACCAGCAGAGTAGAAATGGGAATTCGAGAGCCCAATCGCTTCCATAGTTACACCCACTTTAATAATGGGGTTTAACGGCTGCATACCCTCAATAACTTCATCTAAAGTTATAATTGACATTTTAATCTCCTTCTATGTTATGTTCCCTTCCAATAACTAGTTGTTATAAAAGCAGTACCAGCACCAACAAAATGGTAAGTAAGTTCTGTGTTAGTACCAGTATTGTAGTGAGGCCACCAATTTTTAGAAATACCTCCACCAGGGGCACCAAAGAAACCACCAGCTAAAACCCCAGCACCCTGAATTGCTGTTCCTACTAGAACACGTACATCAGCTGTTCCTGATTGTATCACAATATCGACACCTTGTATGTAATGCTTTGTACCAGCCCCGCTTGCTGCGGAGATTGTTCCAAAGAAACTCCCTCCAGCAGTACCTAAAGTGCCGTGCTGAACCATAGCGGGTATAGTAGTTGGATTGGTTTGTACTGTTCCACCAGCTAAGTTAGTAACTGAGGTTACCGTACCTGTTAATAGGTTAACACTCCCATTGGTAAGGTTGGAAACCACGCCAACCCCTGTAGTCGTACCTGAGGATTGAAGTGTACCTGTCAAAATATTTACTGATCCGTTAGTTAGATTAGAAAGAGTTGTAACTGTGGAAACTAAAGTTGTTGTTCCCTTCACAACTTCAGCAACGGAGGTAACTGCAGCAATTGTACCTGTGACTAGATTGTTGACTACTCCAACAGTCCCTAAAGTTTGCTGAGTACCAGTAACAATGTTTACAAATGTACCTGCACTAGCTCCTGTAACTGTTAATGCACCTGCAGACGTAACAAGAGGGGAGTAAATTGTACCGCCTGCATCAGTACCAGCTATTTGTAAGGGATTAGCAACAGCTGCTGCACCTGAAGCAGCTTTCCCCCCAATAGTACCTACGGATAAAGCTGTAACCGCTGCTATAGTCCCCGTTACTAAATTATTAACCACACCTACCGTCCCGAGGGTTTGAGCTGTTCCAGTAGATATATTAACGAAAGTTCCTGCTGATGCTCCTGTTACGGATACAGCCCCAGCCGAAGTAACTAATGGTGCATAAATAGTCCCACCGGCATCTGTTCCTGCGATTAAGACTGGGTTTGCTACAGCAGCCGCCCCACTTGCAGCTTTACCACCAATGGTACCAACAGCTAGGGCAGTTAAAGTACCTGTCTCCAAAGCAGTAATAGTACCTTTTACAAGGTTATTTACAACCCCAACTGTACCTAAAGTTTGCTGGGTTCCTGCTGCCTGACTGTTCAATACACCCACTGTACCTAAAGTATTTTGTGTTCCCGCCGCTATAGTCGTAATCGTTCCGGTTGGTACAATGACTGTACCAGCATTTAACATAGCTACGTTTGACAAAGAACCTGTTGTAACCGTACCTGTCGGCATAAGAGCGGACAGAACCCCGCCAGTAGTTACTACCGGAGAGTAAATCGTGCCACCACCGTCAGTACCGGCTATTTGAACAGGGTTAGCAACTGCGGCTACACCAGAGGCCGCTTTTCCCCCTACAGTTCCTAAAGACACTGCTAAAGTACCGGTAAGTATATTTACAGACCCATTAGTTAAGTTAGACACAACCCCGACACCGGTTGTTGTTCCTGAAGACTGTAGAGTGCCAGTAAGAATGTTTACTGAGCCATTAGTTAAACTGGATAACGTAGTTACGGTGGAAACTAACGTAGTCGTTCCTGATGCTTGAACAACGGTTCCTGCATGGAACATAGCTACATTAGATAAAGAACCAGTAGTGATTGTACCTGTAGTTAAATTAAGAATTGGCAACGCCGCTATAGTTCCTGCATTATGAACGACCCCAACATTTGTAACTGAACCTAAATTAGTGGCTGTACCCAAACCAATAACTGTGCCTACTGTTCCCAATGTTTGCTGGGTACCACTAACAACCGTTACTGAATTAGTTCCACCGGCGCCAGCTAAGTCTTGAACATACAAAGCTCCTGTAGTTGGATTACCACCAATTCTGATCTGTTCAGCAGTACCACTTACATCGGCTGTACCAGCGGTACCCGAAACAGCAGTTAAGGAAGGAAAGTCATTAGCGTCTTGTGCGGCATTGTAAGGAGGTTCAGTTCTACTTGCGGCCATTATTTACTCCTCGCCATTTTCTTAAGGATCACCGAAGGGGGAGTCATTTTTTTAGGTTCCTCTCTCATTTGATCCAGTTTATCCATCTGAGTAATGTGGATAACTAGTTCTCCCGTTGCTATACCAAAACTATTAAGTTCTTTGGCTATTAAGTTTCTACCCGCTAAAAATTTGGAAAAATCTGTCTTGATATCAGCCACACTTCGCCATGCTTGGTTAGGCTCAATAAGTAAATGAAGTTTAATAGAAGCCAGTTCCTTAGCCATTTCCCTCCTGATTATCAGGTATCCCATTTTTATTTAGATCAGCGGCGGTTTGGGCTACTCCTACTTTGTTTTCCTCTATTCTTTGGTCTTGAGTTGGGAACATACCTGCTTTCTGTAAATCTCCCATTGTTTGCAGCATGGCTAGTTTCATCTGGTCAACTTGTTGAGGTTGCATTCCCGCCTGTACTTGTTCCAGAGCTTCCATGATCTCCTGAGTAGCTCCGAAGCCGTAGACTTCCATCAACTGTTGAGTGTAGAGCTGGACTACTTTAGGATCAATTAACTGTAATTTAGCCATCTCTACGAACCAGTCCCCCAGCTCCTTAGCAGCTGCCTTCTGTCCCTCTTTAGTATATCCTAATCCTTTTTCCACTTGAATATCCACTCGGTAGTTTTTACTGATCGGTACTACGTCTCTTGGAGTGTCAATTTTCAGTTCTGCCCTTTTAGCAATCGCCCCTTTGCCAATAATATCAAAGTAAGCAGGTTCGCCTTTCTCTAAATACATTACTGTTTGGGGAGTCAGAAAGTAGTTATCGGCTAAATCCAGCATTTTCTCAGAAATCCTCTTAACTGTCCCCTGAAGTCTGCGGTTGGGGATAATTAAGTTTGCCAGTTCACTTTCTTTTAAGGACTCTATGGCGGCGTTGGCTCGAACCCCTGGAGGGATTTTACCCAGCGTTGTGGTCGTTACTCCTTGTTCTTCAAGTTGCTGGTTTAAAATTCCAATGAAACGGTCTACGTTGGCTGGGATAGCGGCTAGTTGCATTTGCTCTGGCTTAGTTTGGGAATACTCCACCATTTGTCCGCCAGGCGTGTTATTAAGTTCAAAATCCTCTCCTTTGCGTTTCATGTAAATACCAGTCGTCATTGTATGCAAGTAGCGTTCAACACGGGAGATAATTAAGTCCAGAGACTTGTTAGTGGGTATAAACCTCTCAATAGTCGGTACTTGGTAAAGTGGGCCGGGCTCAAAGCGGAAATCTACTAACGGGTAGCCTGGCAAGGTAACATAACTGTCTTTAACAGCCACGTTGCCCTCAACAAAAACTTGTCTCAGAATTGGATCGCCTTTTTTCCTGTTTTTGAGGATTTCTTCCCCGTTTTTCTGGGCTCGAATACGGGGAGTGTTATCTTCGTCTATGTATTCTTTGATAAAGGCTTCTTTTTCGATTAAAGATTGAGTAGTTTCCGCACTTACCCCTTGATGGCGGGCCTTCATGTAGGCATCTTTGATCTCTGAGGAAGCATAGCGACTGTCAGGAGAGATTTTGGCCACTTGTTCAGGGTCGAAACGCTCATCAGCCTTAATTTCGGCAATAAAACGTCTCTGGGTCTTAATTACAAAGGGACAATCCTCGATATCAGTAAGGGTACCGTCTAAAAAGACATCAAAAGCGTCAAAAACTTGGGTTTTTATTCTTTCTTCGATAGGATCAGGCCATACCTGCATATAGGCTACCCCATGTTTGGCAGCTAATATGACTTGATGAGCCAGTTTCTCCATTAAATCCTGCTCTTTCCATTCCTCAGACAGCCAATGGCCTGTCAAACGAGCAACTTTCTTAGCTTCTTTGTAAGCTGCTTCAAATTCTTCCGGAGTAAAGGCCGAAGCGTTAACTTTCTCAGGATAAACAATCGGGGTTGGATCGGTAGAAAGCAGAAGATTAGCAATTCCCCTGATTTGACGGGAGGCTTTAGGGATAGCCCGCATTGGGTTGTAAATCGTTGAGTTAGAAGAAAGGTCAATAATTTTGTTCTGTTGGCGAGACCAGTAACGGAAGTGATAGCCGTCATCAAAGAAGTTATTATCGTACCAATGCCGCTCAAAGTTCATGCGGGCATCTTTGGCACGATTTCTCATGTCATCAACTGCTTCTCCAATGCCTTTAATGTCTAATTTAGAAGTGAATGCAGCTTGTGCTCTCTTAAGCGGGTTCATTATCCCCCACTACGGTCTTAATAAATTCTTCATCAGTTAAATTCTCAGTCGCTACTAAATCAGGTTCTTGGGGCTCGGTCTTACCTGCTGGTTTACCGTTTAATTCAAGATCACGGAATTGTTCCGGTGTTTTACTAACTAGGGCGTTAAGTAATTTAGCACGTTCGTATTGAGCTTCCCGAACTGAGAAATAGTGAAAGATTAAAGTGGCAATGTTTGTTACTGCGAGAATTGCTAGTGCTAGTATTTCCATAATTTACCTCACAAGAAACCTTGCTTTGTAATATTTTTCGAAGGGGTTCGGTATTCGATAGTTTCCTGTAAAGTAGAAGGCTTCTTGAGGATAGGTAAACCACGGATATTTCCGGTGGATAAACTTAACCCGAATTGGTACCCCGTTATACTCCCAGCTGAAACCTCTAGGGTCGTCAAAGCGTATATCATAGGGAAGCATATGTTCAGAGTCCCTAATTGACTCTAAAACTCCAATAGTACTTTCGTTCATGTAGCGTTCTTCAATACCAATATCAATACCGTCCCCACTCAATGGGGCCTCGTCTTTCATAGCCTTAGCTGTTTCTCCTAAGACGAGCATCTCTAAGCTCAATAAAGCTCGATCTAAGACATCTTCAGCGTGCATAAGAGCATCCCTTAATTGGGCTTCAGTAAATTTCGTCGAATTCTCGCCATTCGTTTTCTTCTGCATATCTTGTCTCCTTCATTTTTCTAAAAACTTGCAGGGGTGTTAAAGGTTTTTCCTGCTGTTCTTTAATAATTGGTTGCAAGGCCCACACCGCCAGTCCTTGAGAGATAACAATATCATCATGGTAGTTCTCTCCGCTAGGTGCTCCGTAGTGGACTTTCCCCGTCTCTCCTAACGTATAGGTAAACTGCTCAAACTCTTTTGTCGTTTCCTCGATTGGTAGCATTCTGAACTTCTTCTGCTCAATCCAGATACTCATCTTCTCAATTAGTTCTTTTTTTGAAGTCTCAGAGAGCTTAAAAGGCTCAACTGGTACTTGAGAACGGATTAAGTCGTCTGCAATCGGATCCCCAAGTCCGGTAGCGTCCAAGACTACCAAAGCGTTGTTGTAGTGGCTAGAAAGAGCAGCGATCTTCTTCTTCTGGAACGTCCAGTCTAGGTCTTGGAAACGGTCTTGGTAAACTTGGCTGTTACTGCGGGTGTCATATACCGTCAGGACAGTAAAATCCCTTAATTTAGCAAGATCGGCTCCAATCACGTATCTAACTCCTGACTCCGGTGCAGCCGGCTTTGAGCTCATTATTTCTTTAAAACCTCTAAAGACACTTCCCTCACCTTCCAAGAAGGCACACTCCCATTCTTGGTTGTAGAAGCTCTCGCTCATGCCCTTTCTGGACTCATTCAGTTGGTAAGGGTCAATAATTCCTGAACTGGAAGCTTTTAAGAGCCAGCTTTTCCACTCAGGGTGTCCTTGTTGTCCTCTCTCAAAGAAATCATAGCCGTGATTTTTTCCTTTAGGAGTTCCCACAAACCACGCCCAGCCTCCATTAGCCCGCAGGACAGGCTCCATAACTTTCCAAGCTTCAAGCTTCTGCAGGGGAAATTCGTCAAAGATAATACCCATCGGGTTTGGTCCACGCAAGGCATCCGGATCATCTGCTCCTTTAAGCTGTATATAGCTACCATTTTTAAGGTACACTACCAGTTCTTGTTCATTCCTCTTAATTATCCACTGCTCAGGTATAATCCTAAAGAGCATGGCAGGATCTCTCCAAACTGCATCTTTGGCTTCCGCATAGGTCGGAAAGAGATGCCAGTAACCCCCTATGGTAAGCTGAGACTGTTTAGTCAGTTCAATCAGGCTGGTAGTCGTCTTTCTGGCCCGTCTGTGCCAAATCAGTACTTTAAACCTCTGAGGGCTCCTAATCGCCTCAATCTGATGCGGCATAAGAGCGTTCCAGTCAGGATAGATTATTTCACTCATTTCTTACACCCAAATTTACAAAGTCCAACTAGCATATTATGTTTAACGCATCTGTTAATAATAGTTTCAACCTCCTTCTTGTTACTTTTTAGTAACGGTATAGCTGTGTTACTCATAGGTAACACTGCCTTTTCTTTTTTATATATCTCAGGGTGGCTCCGTACGTAGGCCATCTTATGCTTAGGCGTACAAAAACGAATTCCCTTTATTTTGCTTGAACAGTATTCACAAATTATCATTGTTACTTGCTAGTTACAGTTACTTGTCAGTAACATAGCGATTGTATGTTGTGGGTATATATGGGTCGACTATATAGACACGCCCCCTTCTCTGGCCATTCGATTTTTTAATGTACTTAGCTTCAGTTAGCCTCACTACGTCGCACAATACACATTGTACGACATGTCATGCCTAGCTGGGCTCAATCCTCTTAACTACTACTGTCTTAGTAACTACGTTATTAGGGTTAATGAACCCTCCACTAGCATCTATCTTGAAGCTAATAGGTAGTCCGTTAGCTCCTGTTAGCTCTGTAGTGGTCTTAGTACTCCATCTATCAGGGTATCTGCGCTCTAACAAGGCTACAAAGCCATTTACATTCTTGGTTTGGTTAGATAAAGTTCTAACACTCTTTGCTAGAATACGTTCAAGATCATTTTCAGCCATATTTATCATTTCCAAGAAGTCCAAGTGTTTCTCTCTCCAATTATAGAAGGTTTGATCTGATATACCAGCTAATTGAGCAGCTTGCAAGGGTCTTAACCCATCCTTAATATACCTTTGTATCTTCTTGCCTATTTTTCTATAATCTTTTGCTGGACTAGCCATAATATTTCCTTTTACTAAAAAACCACATCTTTCTTGAGACGTGGTCTTCTTATCACTACGTTAATGGTAAGTCTTAATTACTTACTAACCTTATATTAGCTTGTACCCGATGAAATTGTCAAATCACGCTTCTTATCAGCTCTTTGAGAAGTCTTTAGCTGCTGTACATCGTGTACTAACCTAATCAAGATTTCCCTGAGTTCGTCTACCTTACTGTGGAGTTCTTT
>Ga0209521_10003197_pt1 | contig 13238 bp, 9 predicted proteins | sample Rifsed19ft4_FD_184016 | JGI IMG/M metagenome (GOLD analysis project Ga0209521, IMG submission 184016) | Soil microbial communities from Rifle, Colorado, USA - sediment 19ft 4 (version 2) | ecosystem: Environmental > Terrestrial > Deep subsurface > Rock core/Sediment | place: Rifle, Colorado... | reverse complement strand
GAGTTGTCATGCCCACCCCCGCTATCCTGATTACTGTCGCCGCTTGCGGAGGGAAGGCCAACTTGCTACCAGCTTCCAGTTGGCAGATAGCCAGTGTCTCCTCCTCTGTCCAGTCAGCAGCATCCAGCAGTTCCAGCAGTCTTAGCACCTCCGCCTTACCGGTTCGGAGGTCTGTTATGAGATAGCGTCTCCCTGCGTTCATGGTACCACCTCTTTCTGTTACCATCATACCATCCAGTAGCATCAGTTGTCAATCCAGTCCATCGCCTGTTGCTGTTTGCAACACCCTACTATCCTATGCCCATTCGAGTTGGTATCTACTAGTGGTGCGTTTCAGACATCGCCTTGTCCCATAGCTCTTTACTTCCGTAGGGCCAGTACATCTGGCCTGCCAGATGTACATCGGCGCAACTGGGGCATCGGCCTGGTTTTTCGTCACCACTGGCCAGCGCTTCAGTAAAGATGCGTCCACACACTATGCACTTGACCTTTACTTGCGCCATGTGACCTTCTTTCCTCCCTCCGCTACCACGATACAACATAGTGCGGTAGGTGTCAACATAGATGGTGCTTCTGTTGCTGTTTGCAACACCCTGACTACCTAGCCTTGCAGCACTGGCCTAACTGCTAGCGCCAGTTGTCTATCATCTCCTGCAGTTGGTCTGTGAACTGCGCCCCATGCTTTCCTGTTCCATTCTTCCCTAGCATATGGCAGATATGGTGTGCTAGTTCATGCATGACTATCCCTTGCCACTCCCGATTGTAACTCACTGTCTTTGTCTTAACATGATACCATCCGCCGAACGTCCGGCTTGCCTGAGGTTCTGGATTCTTCTGTAGCCTTGGCTCTTCTACTCCATACCAGGAACAGAAGAAGGTAGCCAGGAATTCGGCCACGCACTCATGCTTGAACTCTTCTTCTGTAAGCGGCCTGGGTAGGGCCGCCTCGCCAGTGCATATGCTTCTGTTTGCACCCATACTTACCTCCTATCCGCTACTGATACCACGATACCACTCAGTGCGGCAGTTGTCAACGTCCTGTTGCAACATGCCCACTCCAACTGCCCATCAGCCCCATGTCCGTAGCTGGTAGCTGTCTGTGGTGAACACTTCTGCCCTATCCTGAACAAAAGTAAAGGCCTCCCGTTGGCAACTTACGAGAGGCCTTCTTCTACTTCCCTACTCCGTACTACTTGCAGGTGCTAGGTGATGAGGCCCTCCAACTTCAGGAGCGCATTCCTGATTCCGAACCTGAAGTTCTTGTCCGAGTCCGCCTCGTAGGTCTGCTGGAATGTTTGGCCGTCCTTGTACTCCATTCCACCATACTTCTGGAGTAGTTCAGCGGTGCCTATGCTGAACTTCTTGCCCGTGCCGCCACCACTAGACTTGCGCTCGGCCTTGGCCGTGGCCTTGATCAGCCTGCAGGCTGCGGACTTGTCGCCGAAGTCCTGCGAGTACCATACGCCATCGGCCAGGTCAAGCTTCTTGGCATCCACCAGCTTCTTGACTGCGGCGTCTAGGGCGGTCTTGACTTCCAGCGTGACGGCCAGGAGCGCCTTGGACTTGGCGTCCGCAGCCGCTTGCTCCTGGGTGCGCTGGTACTTCACTAATTCTTGGCTCACCTGGGCCACGAGCTTGAAGTTCCCAGCGGCAAGTGCGGTCTGCAGGCTGGCCATCAAGGACTTCTCCGACACGACTGGTGCTGTCACTGGCGCTGTTGGAGTCACTACTGACACCACTGCCTTGGGTTCTGGCTTGGGTGCTACCTTCTGAGTCATTGTGCTACCTCCACTTTTATTTTGTTCCGTGTAGATGGTAGCACGAAGTAGGGTAGGTGTCAAAGGGAAGTCGTGCTTGACGCTACTACTGGGGGATTAAATCCCCCATGCCCAGTCAAGTTAAGGGACGTACTTGAGCGGGCATTCCCCATCAGGCCATGCGATCTTGCAGGTAGCGTCTGCAATCTCCCGTATTCGGCGCATAGTGCCCACTCCGCAGGCCTGGTCTATGGCGTACCAGTTGGCCTCGGTGCAGGCCTTAGTTAGAAGCCTGTGGAGCTCTTGCCATTGTGTCGGTGTCATGCTTCTCCCTTCGGTTTAATCCTCCAGGAGTAGCGTCAAGCTCAGCGAATGCGCTTGAGACCTTAGGTCTCAAGTTCTGGTATGCTGGCCCAGTGGCTAGGTGCAGCTCTTCAGCATCCGCTGCTATTTAGGTGTAGCTATGTACGCACACCTACCGTTGGATGGGAGCCGTCGTCAGTGTGCGATTGTCTCAGGTGTCCACCCTGAGGCCTCAGGCCATCCAGCGTGCTCCGTGAGTGCTGCACCTCCGCTTCGTTCGATTCGCTACCACCTTACCATAGGTCTAGCTCCAGGTCGATAGGTTTAGTACTATTGACACCTGATGAGTTTTGTGTACCCCCAACCCTCTTCCTCTGCTAAGAAGCATTAGCACGCCTGCCAGAGGGAGAGTGATTGGGCATAAGAGGGCAGGTACGGTAGGCCAAGTTATATGGCGTATATTTATACTTATCTCTCCCCCAGGAATTGTCTGGTGTAGAAACTTTACTTCCCGCTACCTTCTGCTCTATCTTCTCCAGTCAAGTCAATGACTCCTCCGAAGGTCGCAGGAGACTCAAAGGCGTTCTGGCTATCCAAGGCTGAGACCCTGTCCAGAGGAATATAGTTCTCGTCGGCATCTTCTCGACTACAGTCGCCGCGTTCTATGTGCACTAGGCAGAACTTGCGATACTGGTCGGCTTCTCCTTCACTAACCAACCAGTTACCGTGAGAATCAGTTTCGCGCTTCAACTTCAGCCTGCCCACAGCCTTATTTGGGCAACTGGGCTGGTCGCAAGTAGTCTCCTCCAAGTTTAAGACTTCTTTAGGGATAGGTATTTGCGCCTCTAGCCAGTCATGGGGTAGGTACATCAGAGCATTTTGCATATCCCTATAGGATGCCTGATGTACCAGTTTGCCCTTGAAGTAGTAGACTGCCACTACACTCTGGCGCCACTCGTCTCCTGACAGGCCACTCGTCTTGAATCTTGGCACTACGACTAGACTAATGGTGTCAAAAGCCTCAAAGTAATGTAACCGCTTGTGCCATAACTTGCCCATTTGACTCCTTTCGTTTGACGGCCTGCTACTCATTAGCCCTGGCTTCTTCCAGTCGCTCCTTGATGTGCAGCCACCAGTCAGTGGGGTTCTCCCACCAGATAGACCTGTCCTGTGCGGGATCGGCATAAGTATCCGCAACTTGGCCCAGTAGTGCCACAAACTGCGCGTCCTTCAGCCGGTGGCAGTTCTTCAATCTATTCAGCACTTTCCGTGCGGCGGGGTGCCTATCGAGCGTATCTGCATAGGTAGCAACTACTCCATACTTCCTATCGAGAGCAGAGAGCACTGTGGCCTCATTATAGGTGTTAGGCAGCCACCTGGCGCGGCGGCATTGTTTGCAGATGAAGAGTCCGCCACCTGCGACTCGGAACGTCTCTATCCAGTAGTGGGCATTAGGCGTAGTATGATTATTGCTGCACTTGCCATCGACCCAATCTATCCCCAACTCTTTGGCACTCCTCCCAGAGGCTGTATCTCTAGGCGCAAGTCCTCCAGCCACCCTCCTAGTATGATTATCCTCTCTATGTTCCTGACCTCGGGCGCCTTCTCTGACTCCACTCTCAACTGCTGCATGACCCTTGCTCTGCACTGGAGGAGATGCAGCCGCTCTTTCCTTACCTCTGGGGATAGGATGAGAGGCTTCCTTCCCCTCCTCTCCACGTACTTCTGCTTGCTCAGGTGAACCAGCGCCTGCTCTAGCCAGCAGCATAGGCCGTCGGATTCTCTCCGCGCGTGCCACCGAAAGTTCTTCACCCATTTCCGCGCCTCCAACTGTCTATCCTTGTACTGATACCATAACCTCCCTCTCACCACTGGCTCGCCAAGTTTTATATCATGGCCACAGTGGTGGCACTTGGCTGTACGTCTGCAGGAACCTATCCAGATATCTATGGCTTGCCTCCATATCTGTATGTGGTCATTATAATGCATAGTGCAGTCAGGTGTCAATAGCCCCTGCTTCTTTGCATAAACAATTATCCGCTTCTAGCGATTATTATTTCTTTCTACTTGACAAGCCCCTATCCGTATGATATACTTATACTAGCCGCAGTCAGGAGATGCTATGACTACTCCCTCCGAGCCAGTAGCCGTCGAGTTGAATCCAGAACACGACCCAGAACTGGGCAATCCCGAACTTTCAGTAGCGTCCACACTTGTACCTTGGCCTCGGGATGATGAGAAGGCCCGCTACTTCGGCTACAGGTCAGCTGGCTTCTCAGTGAGAGAGGCTCTAAGGATGATAGAGAGGAGTAAGGCCTGGCTCTCAGGTTGCCGCCACGACTCTATCTTTGTTGACCTTGAGCGTAGGATTCCAGAAATCCGCAAGGAACTGAGTAGAGAGTATCTGGAACTTGACTTCTATCGCAACTTTCGCCTGGCACTGGAAAAGGACTATAGAGTCCTGAACCGCTCACTTGGGTTTGAGAGATTCGATGATGGTACTGTTGTTCCTATGACCTCCTATGACCAGGAGTATCTCCTCAAGATGCGCTCCCAGTACTCTCCTCAGCAACTCTCTATCCTAGAGGCTATAGTATCAGATTCGGGCAAGGGATTCGACTTTGCCCAATATGTGGCAGATAATCCAGAGATAATCCAGATGAGCCGTACTGACACAATCACTGTCAAGAAAGGAGTCTCTCATGCCTTGGAAGCCTAGGACTCCTGCCCAACGCGCTGCATCTAGGCGCAATGCTACTCGGGCGCACCAGTCACGATATCGCACTAAAGAGCCTAGGAGTCCAGGAAGATTCAGACCATTTAGGAGGCGATAGGTGGAACAACAACTCATAGAAGGTCTAGTGTCAGGTGGCCCAACTGCTATACTAGCAGGCATTATCTTCTTTATGTATGCACGCGAGAAGCGAAGTACTGAAGAGCAGTTGCGGCAAGACAAGAGGGAGACTGAGACCCGTCTCGCTAGCTTTATCGCATCAGACCAGCGCACTAGAGAGGAGAATACTCGAGTATTGGCAGACCTTACTGCTGCAACTAGAGAGATTACGGTAGCAACTAGGGAGTCCACAGGTGTTATGCAGGAGGTAAGGGCGCTACTTAGGAGCCAGATTAGAGGAGGTAGCGACATCTAGATGCAATCCACTGTCTCACAGGCCCAGGCTCTGAAGGTCCTGTTCTCCAACCGTATCCTCACTATGGAGACTCTGCTGGAGATAGAGAACAAGGACCGTACTCTGGTGCCCTTCAAGTTGCAGGCCATTCAGCGAGATATGCTGGAGACTTCTACTCCACGAGACATCTACGTTAAGCCTGGGCAGATAGGAGCCACTTCTGTCCATGTGGCAGACTTCTACCTTGATAACATTACTATCAATGGGACAGTATCTGTCATCATCTCCTACGATGACTTCTCTGCGGAGAGGTTACTGCTCAAGGCCAAGAAGTACCACCGCAGCCTGGAGAGGCGGATTCCGACCATTCCTCACCTTGACCATAAGTCTGCTACTGAACTCTCATGGGAGAATAAGAAGACTAACTTCTCCTCCTTCATGTACATCTTCTCTGCCAGGAGCTATACGAAAGGTCGTGGTGAGGCCATACATAACTTGCTGCTGGACGAGTATGCCTTCTGGCCTCCTGGCACTCACGAGGATGTCTTTGCATCTGCAGTACAGAGAGTGCCGCTAAAGGTTGGAACCAAGGTGCGCTTTGTCTCTACTCCTAACGGCGAGGACAATCCTTTCTGCGAGTTCTACCGTGCTGCCAAGGAAGGGACAGTGGTAGCCAAGTCTGTTTATAAGCACCACTTCTATCCCTGGTATCTGCACGAAGAGTACATGATGCTGGCAGATGATGACTTCTGTCTCGAGGCAGATGCATTTGACCCACTGCCTAACATCACTGCAGAAGAGCAGATTCTCATTCAGCGCATCAATGGTCTGCTGGAGTGTGACGACTTCCTCGCCCAGGCCAAGATTCGCTGGCGAAGATATAAGATAGCAGAAATGGCCTCCATGCGGCGCAGTGGGGAGACCATCTTCATCTTCCCTCAAGAGTATCCTGAAGATGATGAGACCTGCTTCATTACTGCTGGTGGTCAGGCCTACAATGCAGATATAGTAGAGACCAAAATCCGCAACTGCATCCCTGCGCCTATCACCCACAATCTTGTCTCTGCCCAGGGTCTATCTGCATCTGTTGACATCTGGCATGATAAGGAGGAAGGTCGAGGCTATGTCATAGGCATTGATCCAGGTAAGGGGAAGACATCAGAGTCAGTAGCATCTGTCTGGACCTTCTATGAGGGCTACACAGATAAGGATGGCAAGGAGCACTCCCCTATCCTCCAGCACTGCGCCACTCTCGCTGGCTTCTATGATGAGGCCGAGATGGGTGACTACTGCAAACTGCTTGGCCACTACTTCAATGGAGCAGTACTAGCTCCAGAGGACAACCTAGACCTTGTGAGTCATGTCCGAGATTACCCTGACCTCTACTGGCGGGAAGATGTCCGCACTGGCAAGGTGAGCAGGAGCATAGGTTGGCAGACTAATGTAAGCACAAAGCCTTACATGATAACAGAAGTCAATAGGCTGCTGGAGTACCTCGACTGTCAGGATAGCCGCTTCTGGTCTCAGTGCAAGAATATCCGTCGCAATGCGTCAGTGAAGTCAGGTATCATAGTCGTAGGTGCAGATGACCATCATGACGCAGGTGCCATAACAGTTGTCTGCCGCGATGCACAGCCAGTACATAGAGGCTTTGTGGGAGTTAGTGGTTGGAGTGACAGTTGGGGGCGATAATGGAAAGAAATGCAGAACAGGTCCGTTCCAGATGCAAGGAGCTTCAACGCTACTGGCAGCCCAGGAATGACAAGATGAAGCGATGGTACTCCTTAATCCAGATGGTAGATGAACTTGCCACCGAGAAGCTAGAAAGTTTCGTGGGCAACGACCCTAGGTCCATGTTCAACCTTGTCCTGCATATGCTAGACACTAAGGTGCCTCACAGAATAGCTAATCTGGATGCCACCAATCTTGACCTAGCAGGTATCAATGAGTCGGTCAGCACCTTCCTAGAGCAACTCTGGCAGTCTAACGAGACTAGATTCAGGAAGTCTGGCCCGCGCCAGTCTCTCCAGCGCACTACTATAGCATTTCTACTCGCCACTGGTTGGTACGCGGAGTTTGCTATCAACAGTGACGATGGCACTGCTACCTATGTTGAGCCTTGGAATCCTGCCCAGGTCTTTCCCATGTGGGATATGGAGATGGGCCTGTGCGAAGTTGCCCACATCTATGAGATGGACTCTCCTGCCGCCAAGAGAATGTGTAGGCGCAATGGCTGGAAGTATCCTTCCTACAACTCTCCCTCTATGGTCTGCTATGACTACTGGTGGATGGACTATGAGACTGACCTCTATCCTAGAGTCTGCAACTCCATAGTCCTTGGCGATGGGGCAGATGGACTGGTCAAGTATGACTACACTCGCTTCAAGAAGATTCCTATCTACGTGGCTCCAGTTGGGGGACTACCTGATACGGGCGCCCTCTCTGCTGGCACTCGACTATCCTCCCAGACCTTCAATGCAGGTGGCACAGCAGTCAATGAGCGGTGGAAGGAGGAGATAGGCCAAGCCATCGTCGCCACCAATGAGAACATCTATCGCACCTGGAACAAGTGGTGGTCATTCTCCCTCCAACTCCTCCGCGATACTGCCCAACCTAGAATCTTTGAGCGCAGTAGGAGTGGTAAGGCTATAGTGCGTCCTGAGGATGTCTTCCGCCGAGGAGCTATCTGGCGTGGTGGGCCTGATGATTCAGTTGACTTCATAGGCGCGCCTCCTATCCCATTGGAGTTGCGCTCGACTCAACTTGACCTCGAGGCCATGATGCAGAGAGGTGGAGTCAGTTGGGCCATGTTCGGCAATGTATCTGGCCAGTTGACTGCCTATGTCATGTCCCAGATAGCTGCCTCCGCCAACCAGATTATGCGGCCCTTCCACCAGGCCATCATCAACAAGTATGAGGATGAGGACAATGACCTGCTGGAAGACATCCGCACTCGAGGTATTAAGCCTTACGGCTGGAGTATGCCAAGGGGCTTTACTCGAGAGATGAAGGTAACTGCAGACTATGATGTTGAGATTCCTGGTGAACTCATCCAGAAGGCTACTGTAGCCAGAATGCTTGACCCAGAGTTCCAACTGAGCTACTCCTACGTAATCCAGAGACTGTTTCCAGATATTAAGAATCCACTCCTTGAGCGGGCCAGAATCCGTGCTGACCAAGCAGAGCTTAATCCAGTCAATGCACTGGTGGCCTATGTTATCTACGCCAGAAAGCAGGCGGCGTACCTGGAGAAGCAAGGAGACTCTGAAGCAGCCCAACTGTATGAACTTGCGGCGCAGGCAGCGGAGGCACAACTGCAGCCTCCACAGCAGACTGCACCCACTCCTCGCTCTATGGGCAATAGACCTGAAGCTCTACCTCGCCAGCCTGCACTAGCTGCTTCTGGGATGCTACCTGAGGAAGGTCAGTAGTGGTAACAGTTCAGCTAATGCGTTATGTTAATCAGTACCAGTAGGAGGCAATCTAGTGCCTATCAACCAGATACGTCCGCCAAATCCTAGCGCACTCCTGGCCGAGGGTGAGAAGCCTAAGCAGCCCCCTCCTAGTGTGTTGCCTGGCCCTCCTGAGCCGCCTGAACTCTATCCTGGCTACACTCAGGAGCTCAAGGCCCTTCGCCAGCAGGCATACCAGCAGGCCAAGACTACTCGATCCGCCCAAGTCGAGTACGAGAATGCTGTGCGTGTAGCGGCTAATCCTGCTGCCACCTTTGCATCCGAACTATTTGCCTTCAAGCCTCTACTATCCAGAGACCTGACTGCTATCGAGCGCCAGACATTGAAGATTCAGGCGGAGAGTGCGCTGGTTACTGCTACCGTTACTGCTGATCGTACTGCCTGGAAGCTCTATGTGCTTAACTCACTCTACTCTGTCCTGCCCGACCCCACTAAAGGTCTAGGCAACTATGATGCCTTTAAGTCCTACTACTCCACTACCTTCCCGCAGATGGACACTGCCGACGAACAGTGGCTCAAAAGCATCTTTGACCGAGTTAGCCCCCTTATCCCGCGCCTGCCTGCTGAGTTCACTGGTACTACTGAAGAAGCCCGCGCTAACCTCTTCAAGGCAGTCATGGAGGAGCCAAAGCTAGAGCTTAAGGCAGTGCACCAACTTACTGTTGATGAACTCCTGAAGTACATAGTCCCCCAAGCTCCTGCCCTCCCAACTGGCATGACTACTGCCGATATGCGTGGTATCATGACTGAGTTGGAGTTCGATGAGGAGACTCAAAAGGAACTGGAACTACTTAGCACTGATGCCCAGGAGCTTAAGGACGCCTACATTGCACAGTCAGCCTTCTACTCTATGCTGCGAGAAGGCATAGTCAACGCGACTGACCCAGAACTCTCTGCCTGGGACTGGACTAAGATGCTGGCTATCCAGCCTGCGATGGCAACCTTTGAGTTGCTAGAAAAGTATTTCAACATCCTGCCCAGACCTCTGGCTGCCTGGGCGATTACTCATCAGCGGCTTCTGCGGAAGGACTCTGACACTTCAGAGCTTGAAGAACTCTACCAGCAGTATAGGGAGCTTGGGGAAGGCTCCTGGCAAGCCTACTCTAAAGCCTTTGAGGAGTGGGGTACTAACACCTGGCTCAAGATGGGCATCGAGACTGTCTTTGACCCCACGACCTATATAGGTTGGAACATAGCGACTAAGATAGGCGGTAAGTGGCCTTATATTGGCAAGTATATAGGTGCTACTGAGCGGGGCTGGAATGAAGCCTGGGACCTGCCATTCAAAGGCCTTAGGCAGATGATTAAGAAGATTCCTCAAACTCCTGTCCAGCGGGCAGTAAGCTATGGGCGACAGGCATTCATGGACACTCGGGCCTACATCACTCGCTACACTGGTAAGAGCCTAAGTAGAGTATCACTGCCAGAAATCAAAGAAGCGTTCGAGAATGCCATTCAGCAGGCGACAGAAAGACCGCTAGAGACAGGTGACCTTGCCGTCCGAGTAGGCAGATACCTGACTGAGCATGACTTCCTTACTGAGACCAACTTGACAGAGTGGGCTAAGGTTGTAGGTGGTGAGGGCGCTCAAGTCACTCAACAGATGGTGCACGATGTTAACTTCTTCTTCGACAACTACTACCGCTCTGCCCTATCCTCCAAACCTCTCGCAGCGAAGGAGGCAGCTACTAGCATTCTTGGTAAGCTTGGGGTAGAGAACACTGAGGCCAATGTAACTAAGATGGTCTCTGCCCTCTCTCACCAGAGTGACCAAATCATCGGCTCTGCCCTTGATGTACTCAAAGGCGAAACTGCTGGCGATGTCCTCGCAGGTGTCCTGCGCTCAGTCGAAGACCGCGAGATTCGGAAGGCTCTGAGTGCCGAATATGCCTTTGCTCTCAAGGCTGGCCGAGCTACTGCCTGGGCTCAACGAGCAGGTAGACTGGTGGACAGAGTCACTCGCTCTACTTTCATGGTAAAGTTGGAGCGCAACTTTGTAGCTCCTATGGCTAACCAGTATCTGCTCTTCACCAACTATGGCCCCTTTAACGTGATAGAGACTGCTATGAGGAGTGTCATGGGTGGAGGCGAGATGCTCTATCCTCGAGCAAGCAGTCCAGTCGATGAACTTGTCCGCTTCGGAGATGGGCTGACCAACTTGCCCTATGAGTTTATTACTGCCCAACAGGAGATAGGCCGTCTAGAGATAGCCATAGTTGACCCCAAAACTAACAAGACTATGGTATTCAGTAAGGGCAAGATTCCTTTCATCACTAAGGAAGTTGAGCTACCTAGCGGTGTTAAGAATTGGGTTGGAGAGAAAGAGGTCGATGTTAAGATTGCTACGTTTAGTAAGGAGGGAGTAGCGGTAAGAATTGGCACTCGTGACTATCCTATCCGCAGTTGGCAGAACTGGAACGATATGTTTGGAGATATAGGCACCAAGCAGCGAGCCTACTATCTCCTGACCAAGAATAGACAGATTCTGTCTGAGATTGCTCCAGAGCAGATGCAGCAGATAGCCGACATCTTCGAGCGGCATAATGGAGAACTGGCTGGTCTAGCCTCCTTCTCCAAAGACGACCTGGCAGACATAGTCCGCACTCTTGAGAACGATGCAGTTGTCGGCCCTAATGCAGTCCGTGCCCATGCAGTGCCTCTGCCTGAGTGGGAGAAGCGCCGAGCCTACAGGCATATCAGCAAGATACTAGATAGAGCTACTGATGTCTACTCCATCCAGAAGCAGGCCATCCGCAATGGCATTATGGATGGTACTATCTGGACTGATATAGATGGCACTGTAGCAGCACTGAAGCAGTCTCTTCGTGAGTTCAACATAGCCAGCCTAGTCCACGAGACTGAAGTGCTCAACGGTCTGGTAGCAGACCTTGCCAACCTAGTACCATCTAATAGTGATGAACTCCTCCGCAATCTGGGCTTTGTGACTGACCTTACTGATGGCATAGCAGAGAGGATTGCAGATGTCAGACAGATTACTCGCAGTCGGGCCAGACAGCTAACTGGAACAGAAGCAGATGACTTCTATCGTGCATCATCAGAAGTGCTGGCGGACTTTATTGGTTCTAGCCAGTCCAGCATAGATAAAATTACTGCTCATATCAAGGACGTGGCCAGGTCAGTTGGTAGAGTAGACATGAGCCAGATAACTCTTGACGCTGCCCTTCAGCCTCACTCTGCCAAGATTCAGGCCATGCTAGAGAAGCTACCTGCAGAGTTCAAGTACAACATCAAAGCAATACATCTGCTCCCTGATATAGGCGAGCAGGCAGTCCATGCAGTATATGAGTCGAGCGAGAAACGTATCCGCTTTGGGACTCTGGCTGATGTGAATGAGGAAACATTCTTCCACGAACTTGGGCATAACCATATAGACTCCCTCTTTGAGGCTAGTAGGTACAAGGAGGCTAACCAGCTACTTATTCAGTTTGATGATGTGACTAAGTCAATAACTCCTAGTGCTGGCTTGACTGAGCGGCAGCGACAGCGCCTGGCAGCCAGGCAAGGCTACGAGTCCTCCTACAACGAGTTTACCAATGTCCATGAGAGCTTCTCAGACTCCTTCGCCTCCTGGCTATCTGACCCTTCCTCTGTGCCTGAGCAGTACCGTAACTTCTTTGACTCTGCCTATCCAAAGAAGTCTATGCCTCCTCTCACCGAAGCGCAGATAACTAATCTTGATGCTCTCACTGACGCTGTCCGACTCCGCCATACTAATAGCCTAGCTACTCGTGAACTGGATAGAAGGATAATCAATGAGGCTATAGATGCAACTCCTCGCCGTCAGCGTACTCAGAAGTGGTGGGACTGGCTGGAGAACAAGCGCCAGCAGGAAGCCTGGATGCCCTACTACACTCGGGACGAGGAACTAGTCAATCAGGTGGAGGAACTCAAACTTGGCATGATGCGCTCTGTCGGAGTAGACATCAATGACCCTCTACCTATCCCAGACGTGCCTGGCCGCCTGACTCCTGCCCACGTAGTCTATCTATTCCAGACTACTGGCGACGACCTTAGCCGTGCTCTGACTCGTGCAGGTGCTATGGTGACTATCCGTCCAAAGCGGCAGTTCGTCAACTGGGTCTATAGGCGAGCCAATAAGGCTGCTACCAAGTTGGGCAAGAGTGCTGACCAGATAGGCTTCACCAAGGAAGCAATAGGAGATGTCTATGACCAGATGTTCCTCAACCTTGGCATAGACCCTGTTACTGCCGCAGACCCCCTCTCTCCTTCCATGCTCCAGATGGATGAGATAGGCCAGGAACTGCACCGAGTCCTTGGTACTAAGGGGATGCCTGAGGATGAGTATATCAGGCTCAAGAACTACCTGTCTGGCGTGGCAGATGACCTGGAGCAACTGCCTATGTTCCAGAAGCCTATAACTGCCAAGGAACAACTAGATGCAGTCCGAGCCGAGTTAGCAAGGCATAAGGTGTATCAGGATGCTATCAGGAGTGATAGTCTAGAGGCACAGCAGAAGTTCGTGAAGGAATTCAGTTTGGCTCAGGAGGAGGCAAAGTTCTGGCCTCCTGCTCGCCGTAAGATAGACCCTGAGGGCT
>Ga0209521_10003196_pt1 | contig 13239 bp, 14 predicted proteins | sample Rifsed19ft4_FD_184016 | JGI IMG/M metagenome (GOLD analysis project Ga0209521, IMG submission 184016) | Soil microbial communities from Rifle, Colorado, USA - sediment 19ft 4 (version 2) | ecosystem: Environmental > Terrestrial > Deep subsurface > Rock core/Sediment | place: Rifle, Colorado... | reverse complement strand
GCCTCGTTTTAGACGACCACGACGCTGCCCCCAGTGTCCCGATGCCGGCACGAGTCGGCAAGTGCCGGACATAGGCTCTTCCTGGTGTCTTCGGCCTGAGTCATGACGCGCATCGCGACCCGGCCAGCCTGTTCAGTCGCCGCCGCGAACCCATGCGCCTCGCCCGTCTCGGCTACGGGCCAGCTTACTGAGTCCCGGCTCCGCCGTTCCGGCCCTTCGACGCGAAGTAGCTCACGCAGTCGCCCTGGTTCTTGAACATGTGGCCCTGCCCGTCGCGCAGCTGTCGCCAGCCGCCGCTCTTGCAGTCAGAGAACGCCTTGACGGCTGCGAACTGGACCCGGACCTTGTCGAGCGCCGGCCCAAAGACCGTGTTCGTCGTGCTCGTGAAGGTGAGGGTCGTCGTCGCCGCCGTTGCCGTGAACAGGAAGGACTTGTTGGCCCACTTCATGTTGACCAGAGTGTTGCCAGCGCCTACCTCGTAGCTGAAGGCTATGGGTGTCCCGCCCGTACTAGCCGTCATCGTCTTGGTCCCGGTGCCGCCCTCCGGGTTGCCGGACATGCTGAACGTCACCCGGTAGCTCGTGCCGACGGTTGTGACGAAGGTCTGCTGGACTGCCCCTACCCCGGAGCCGCTGAGATCCAGGCTGCGGACGCCGTCGGCTGCCTGCCAGTAGGTGCCGATGTAGTCGACGGTCCCGGAACTCACCGTCCATCCGGTGATGCTGGTGCTGTTCACGGCCGACAGCTGGGTGAAGACGCCAGGGTTCGTGCCCGTTTCGAAACTGCCGTTCACGATGGTGGGGCCGGCAGCCGCGCTGACTCCCGCGAGGGAGACTGTCAGGATCGCCGCTGCGGCGGCACTCAGGATGAGCTTCCTCATTGGATCCTCCACGGCTCGGCTCGGGACCCGCTGGACCCGGCCGTCATTCGCGACGAGATCAATACGCGCGTATCCCCGTTTCCGCCACCCCTCGGGCCAACGCCCATTGTGGCGGTCCGGGTGGCATTTCGCCAGATAGTTGTCCACGGAATCCGTTGCGGCGAGGCACCATGCCGTAACCGGGCACTCCGCCCTGATCAGTCTCCGCCGCGAACCTGGTAGCGGGCGAGCCGGCTGGTCGCGATCAGGAATCCGCCGATGAGCACGATGCCGACCAGCACGATGGACCCGGTGAAATCGAGGCCGTCCCGCTCGAAGACTCGCGGCGAGACCGCGTCGATGATGCCGAGCGTGGCTTCCCGGAGGCTGAGGATCCGCGTCCCCGGCAGGATGCCCGCCAGCCAGCCTTCCCAGAGCAGGGTGTAGGCAAGGCCCGCGATGAGGGCGCGCGAGGTCACGACGCTGAGCGCGACGAAGCCGGTGGCGTAGGCGAACGCTCCAACGAGCACGCCGAGGGTGTAGGCGGCCGCGGTCCCGGCCGGATCGGCCGCGCCGAGCACGAGCTCGGTCACGATCGTCGAGGCGGCGGCGAAGAGCGCCGACACCGTGCCGGCCACGGCGATCTTGGCCAGGATGATCTGCCAGCGGGGGATGGGCTTGGTCAGGAGGGCGACGCCGGTCCCATCGTCGAGCTCGGCTCCGAGTGCCGTCGTCCCGAAGACGAGGGCCGTCAACGGCAGGACGGTCCGCACGATCAGGAGGTCGAGGATGACCCGGTCATCCACCATGCCTTCGCCGGCGAGGCGGTACAGGATCGCGATGAGCACCGGGATGAGGGCCAGGATGCCCATGAGGAGCGTCCGACGACGGCCGAGGAGTGCCCGGAACGTCGTTCCCGCGATCGCCCCGAAGATCGACACGGCGTTCATCGCGACACCAGGTAGGCGAACACGCGCTCCAGCGAGTCGTCGGTCGGGAGCACCTCGTGGAGCGAGACCCCGGCCGCCCGCGCTGCCCCCGGCAGCAGGCGGGCGAAGCGATCGCCGTCGCTGATCCGGACGATCAGGCCGCTCGGCTGGAGGTCGACGCCGGAAACCGACGGATCGGGCAGCAGCGCGGAGGCGAGCTTCCGGTCATCGGCCGAGCGGATCGAGACGGTCCTCGGTCGATCGATCATCAGGCGCCGGATCTCCCGGAAGTCGCCCGATGCGGCCAGCCGGCCGGCGAAGATGACCAGGATCGAATCGGCCAGTCGCTCGACCTCCTCCAGGATGTGAGACGAGAAAAGGATGACGCGGCCCTCGGCCGCCATCGATCGGAGCAGGTCGATCATGTGGAGGCGCTGGCGTGGGTCCATGCCGTTGAACGGCTCGTCGAGCAGCAGGATCGGCGGGTCGTGGACGAGGGCACCGGCGATCTTGACTCGCTGCTGCATCCCCTTTGAGTAGGTGCCGATCGCCCGGTCCGCGGCCCCGGCCAGGTCGACCATCGCGAGTGCCCGAACCGCCGCTGCGCGCGGGTCCGGCAGGCGGTGGAGGCGGGCGTTGAACTCGATGTACTGGCGCCCGGTGAGGGGCGCGGGGACGGCCTCGCGCTCGGGGACCAACCCGAGCCGGCGATAGATGGCCGGGTTTCGCCAGGCGGGCGCGCCTCCCACCTTGACCGTCCCGGAGGACGGCGCGAGGAGTCCCGCCGCCATGTGGAGGATCGTCGTCTTGCCGGCGCCGTTCGGCCCCAGGAGGCCGGTGACACCCGGTCCAAGGGCGAAGGAGATGTCGTTGACGGCCACCACGTTGCCGTACCAGCGCGAAGCGTGATCGAGTTCCACGCCGGGCACGAACGACGAGGTCATGCCGAGATCCGCTGGTAGCGGCGCACCAGGATGGCGCCGAGGACGAGGATCGCCCCAACCGCGGTCGCCAGGTAGATCTCCGGCGACAGCGCAGCGCTGATAACCGCGTCGCTGTCCGGCTGGACATCGAACAGCCACGCGTTCGTCGCGCTGAGGACGTCCTGGGCGCTGGCGAGAACCGCCCACCGCGCGAGCTCGGGCCGCGTGATCTCATCGGCCAGCTGGGCGATGATCGGCGGAACCACGATGACGGCGATGATCGCGGCCGTGGCATAGGCGCGGCGCGGCGTGAACGCCGATACCGTGACGGCGATCGCGCCGAGCAGGCCGGCGGTAAGGAGGCCCTGTCCGATGATCGCCGGGAGGACCGGCAGGTTGTCGCCGAGCTCGGCCACGACATCCGGGGCGGACAGGACCCGGCCGAAGAAGACGATCGCCTGGGGTGTGAGAACGAGCAGCAGGACCGCGATCGCGAAACCGCCGACCCTGGCGATTACGTAGTCACTCCGCGCGAGCGCCCGTGAGAAATACAGCGACAGGACGTGGAATCGCTGGTCCTTCCCGAGGAGTTCGGGCGCCTGGGCCGCGCAGAACAGGAACACGAGCTGGGCGATGGCGCCGTAGAGCGAGTCGTAGCGGAGCGGCGAGGCCTCCTCGAGAAGCTCGCCCGCTTCACCAGCCTGGCGGGCGAGGACCAGGATCGCGAGGGCGATGACGGCCGGCACGACGCCCATCGCCGCCAGCCCGAACGGGATGATCTTGGCTCGACCGCCGCGCCCGATGCCGTAGGTCGTCCGGAGGGTGTAGATCAGGAGTGCCGTCAGCACGTGGCGCCGACCCAGGCGGGGACCGTCGTAGTGGCGGTATCCGAGGTCGTAGATGCTGCCGGTGGACGGTCGGGCGTCAGGTCCGATGGTCGGGTCGCCGGCAGTCGGGTCGACGGTAGCCGCCGGAGGATCAGCTGTCATCAGGAGACCCGCCCGCCGGCTGTGGCGCTCGGCACGGCAGGCGCCCCCGGCGCGTCGTCGCGGAACAAGTCCTCGAGACTCCGGCGACGGGGCTCAAGGCGAACCAGGGCCAGGCCGAGATCGGCAACCGCGTCTCGGACTTCGTCATATCCGCGCTCGGCATCGATCTCGACGAGAAGCGCCCGCCCATCCCGGGTGACCGGGAGCCCTCGTCCGGCGAGCTCGGAGGCGAGCGCCGCCTCGCCGTCCTCGACCTCGACCGCAACCATCCCGGTCCGGCCCGTGAGCGTCCCCAACGGTGCCGCCTGGAGGAGGCGGCCGCCCTCGATCGCGACGAGGAAGTCGCACACCCGCTCGATCTCCCCGAGCAGGTGGCTCGCGACGATGATCGCGATCCCGAACTCGGTCCCGGTCCGTTCGATGAGCCCGAGCATCTCGTCCCGGCCGCCTGGGTCGAGACCGTTCGTGGGCTCGTCGAGCAGGAGGAGCCGGGGGTCGTGGACGAGTGCCTGGGCGAGCTTCACTCGTTGCTTCATCCCGGTGGAGTAACCGCCGATGGCGCGATAGCGCTCCTCGTACAGGCCGACATGGCGGAGGACCTCGGCCGTCCGCTCCCTGGCCGCCGTGGCCGGCAGGCCGCTCATCCGGGCGAGGTGGTTCACGAGGTCGGTCGCCGTCTGGTCCGGTGGCAGCGCATCGTGCTCGGGCATGTAGCCGACGTACTGGCGGATCCGCGGGCCCTCCACCCCTACGTCGAGGTCGAGAACCCTGGCCGAGCCGCTGGTCAGGTCCACGAGGCCCAGGAGGATCTTGATCAGGGTGCTCTTGCCGGCGCCGTTCGAGCCGACCAGGCCGACGATGCCGGGTTCGATGTCGACGCTCAGATCGTCGAGCGCGGTCACGCCCGGGTAGCGCTTGGTCAGGGCGCTGGTCGAGACAAGAGCGGTCACGGGTTCAGCCTAGCGGCTCCGACGGCAGGAGGCTCGGCGGGGCGGCCCGCTGGATGATCACCGCAGCAGTGAGGATCGCAAGGCCGCCGGCCGCCTGGACAGGGCCGACTGCTTCCTGCAGGAACAGGGCGGCGAGGGCGACGCCCACGAGCGGCTGGATGAGCATGAGGACTCCGGCGCGGACCGGCCCGATCCAGCGGATCCCCGCGAGGAACATGAAGCTGGGAATGGCTGCGGCGAACACGCCCCCGAACAGCAGCAGGCCGAGCAGATCGGGAGAGTCGAGCGGGAGCGATACGGAGGACCACCCATCGCCGGCAACCGCGAGGACGACCGCGATGCCGGCCGAAACCGTGAGGATCGTACCCATCGCCTGATCCGTCGGGACCGCGCGATACCCGCGCCTGCTGACGAGCACGAAGACGGCCTGGCTGGCCGCCGACGCCAGGGCCAGGGCGACGCCCAGCGGGTCCAGCCCGCTCGAGGTTCCTGAGGTCGGCCCGCCGATGACGACCGCCACCATCCCACCGAGCGCGATCACGAGCGCCACGGCCCGCGGCCGATCCATCCGCTCCCAGCCCAAGAGCGCCGAGGCGCCGGCCACGATCGCGGGAAACGTGTAGAAGCACAGGAGCACGATGGCGACGGGCACCCGGGCGAAGGCCTGGAACATCGTGATGTCCAGCGTCGCTCCCATGAGTGCCGCCACACCGAGCGACGCGCGGGCCCGGCCATCGAGTGAGCGCCAGCTCACGAGTCGCCCACCGCTCCGGAGACCCACGGCGATGATCGCCGCCATCACCAGGGCCGCCACGCCGGCCCTCCAGGTCACGAAGGCAAAGGGCGTCAGCCCGAGGTCGAAGGCAAATCGCGAGATGACACCGAGCATCGCGAACAGGCAGGCCGCGACCGCGACGGTCAGGCTTCCGAGGAGCGGGCTCCGTCTATCATCCAAGCGATGCTTCCATGTCAAGCCGCATGGTATGGGCAGGGAGCGGGCAAGAAGGTCGTATGCTCGCTGTGAGGTATCGAATGACAACATCCGACGATCGAGCCACTACGTTCCACCGCCTGCACGCCTCCGGTTGCTTCGTGATGCCGAACCCGTGGGACGCGGGGAGCGCGCGGGCGCTGGAGCAGATGGGCTTCAAGGCGCTGGCCACGACGAGCGCCGGTTTCGCCTGGACGCTGGGTCGCGCGGACAATCAAGTGACGCTCGACCAGGTGCTCGAGCATCTGCGTGCCGTCGCAGCCGCCGTGAAGGTCCCGGTGAACGCGGACTTCGAGGGCGGCTTTGCGGTCGATCCGACACACGTCGCCGCCAACGTGAAGCTCGCCGCGGCCACGGGCATCGCAGGGCTCTCGATCGAGGACTCCACGAGGGACGAACTCCATCCGCTCTTCGAGTTCGATCTTGCGGTGGAGCGTGTTCGCGCCGCACGGCGGGCGATCGATGAGAGCGGCACGGGCATCGTCCTCACCGGGCGCTCCGAGGGCTTCGTGGTCGGACGCCCGGACATCGACGAGACGATCCGAAGGCTGCGCGCCTACGCGGAAGCCGGCGCCGACTGCCTCTATGCGCCGCGAATCGGTACCGTCGAGCAAGTCGCCGCGGTCGTCGCGGCGGTGTCGCCCAAACCGGTGAACCTGCTGATCAATGCCCCGTTCATGACGGTTGCGGAGGCCGCGGACCTGGGCGTGCGGCGAATCAGCGTTGGGGGCACCCTCGCGCGCACCGCCTGGGCTGGATTCCTCGAAGCGGCGCAGGAAATCGCGGACGCGGGAACCTTCTCCCGGTTCCAGGGCCTGCCGAACGTGGATGCACTGCTCCGCGACAGATAGCTTCGAACGTGGCAGGCGATCGCGGGTCAGGCGACTCGCCGCCGACGGAGCGCGCGACGCTATGCGGCGTCCGACCGCGACTTCAGCGGGACGAGGCGCCATCGGCCATAGGCGACGAACCCAGCCATGACCAGCAGCAGAACGTTGAAACCGATTTGCTGGTACTCCTCGCGACCGACGTGGAACACGATCGCACCGGCCATGACGACGACCAGCCCGAGGGCAGCAAGGGACGTGAGCCGAGGCTGAATGCCGGTCAGGCCCGGCAGGATCATGCCAGCCGCGGCGGCGAGCTCGGCAACCCCGAGCGCGACGGCCCCGGGTCCCGTGACGTCGTAGACCCACGAGAGCATGGCGGGCAATCCGTCGGGAGCCGCGAACTTCAGGATTCCCTGGCCGAGGAAGACGACTCCCAACAGCACCTGAACCACCCACAGCGCGATGTTCATTCGACGCTCCCTCATCTTCGACTCCACCGCACCCTTCAGGCGTCGGATGGACGCTGCCATTCGCTCTCTGGTTGTTGCAGAGGCAACGATCCTACACGAGCCGGGGAAGAGGTGCGGCCGTCGGGCAGGACACACCGCGGCAAGCTTTGCTCACCGAGATCCTTGCGCTAACCAAGATGAACTGGAACGGCGCGAACTACGGAGGGCTTCTCCCGATCACATTGCGCTTCGCGCGCCTTGTGGGCGACATACTTCGAGAGATTCCGCCCGAGTGCGAGCCACTGCCGCAGTTCAAGTTCTACATGTGAATCCGAGCCGGGCGCGTTACGGACCGCCCAGGCGCTTGTGGTCCGCCTCGGTGGCAAGCCGGCGGAAGTCCTCGACGATCGCGGGCGTGATGTACGAGTTGTTGGCGCTGATGAGTTCGACGGTTCCAACGGCGACCGCAAGAGGGAGAGCGCCGCATTCGACAAGGGCGAGAAGGGGTCGCAGCCCTCGCATCCTCGGCACGCCGTTGGCCTCGCACTCCTCACCGAGCGGCCCGTCGTTGGTTAGGCACGTAGCTCCGGCATCCCGCGCCACGATCAGACAGATCTTGTCCGCGAACGAGAGGGCCGGGTGCGGAACCGCAGCCTCCCGCATTTGATCCAGTGTGGGCTCGACGACTTGGAGGCCGAGCGCAGCACACTTGAGCTCGTCAAGGGTGTCCACCTCCGCGAGGACGGGCGTCGGGACGATCACGTGCGCGACGTGCTGAACGATGAGAGCGAGGACGGCCTCGTTCGCGTCCGCGATGTCAATGAGCACATCGGCGTCGCCAACAAGGGCGGCCGGCGACGCCTGTTCCACCCGACTACGCCCAGGACTGGTTGAGCTCGCGCATCTTGCGGAGATCGAGACCGAGGATTTCCGCCGCCCGGCCGAGCGAGATGCGGTGCTCATCGAGTGCTCTGCGGATGAGCCGCATTCTGCGGTCGGGATCGAAGTCACTCGGAGCCAACTCGAACGGCTCGCGGCCGCGGAGCGGTTCCGGTGCGGCGGTTCCACGCGCTGCCGGGGCCAACGGGTCAGGCTCGTCAGTTCGGGTCAGCGACCGGCCCAAACGAACCTTCGCCTGCGCCATGAAGCGCCGCCATACATCCTTGACACCGCGCTCGTCGAGGCGATGGAGCACGGTCCTGTAACTCACTCGGAAGATCCGCTTGATCTTCATGACGGCGTCGAACAGGGAAAGGCCCAGAACCTCCTGCCATTCCTTGGTGAACCGTGGCTCGGGCATTAGGAGACAGGCGGCAAAGACATCTGCCTCGCGTTCGGCGTCGACGTCTTCGGCGATCTCGTCTGGATTGAACTCGTTGCGGTGGAGAAGCAGATGGCCCAGCTCGTGCGCAGCAGTGAAAATCTGCCGCTCGACGCTGATTCGATCCCAGCTGTTCACGACGATCGCCGGCCCCGAGCCATCCTCGGCTACAGACAGTCCAAAGAACCCCTCCGAGGCGATCTCAAGCCATAGAACCTTGATGCCGACCTTGTCCTCCAGCAGCCCGCTAATGTCGAAGATCGGCTCGTCTTTGAGGCCAACGCTCTCGCGAACGATCTCGGCCGCCCTCCGTGCGCGATCTTCGCCCTCAGGGGCCCGGAAGTGGGCGAATAGGTACGGCCGCGCGTCATCAACCAAGCGCTCGAGTGATGCGTAGTCGTCCAGGTCGCGCCCGACATCGTGAAGGATCCGTGGTCGATCCTTGAGGCGCAGCTTCGAGCGAAACCGGGCGCGTGGCGGCGGCGGTGCGGGGCGCAGGAGGTCGCCAGGAGGCACCCCGAGTGCCTTGGCCAGGGCGACGAGAGTTGAGGCCCTCGGCTCGCTGAGCCCAGTTTCCAGATTTCGATACGCGGCCCGTGACAGACCCGCGGCCTCTGCCGCGGCCTCTTGAGTCAGTCCCCGCAGGCCTCGCAGCCGTTGAAGGTTCGCGCCGATGTCCGCGGTCGGCGAAATTGCCATGAGTCCGCCTCCCTGATGAATACGCCGCTAGACTAGTCTATTTGACGATTGCCGTCAAGTTGGCTAGTATGCAAGCGCGGGCATCAGTCCGCGCACGGACATTGCACGGAGGTGGTCGGCAGCCAGCTCTCGCAGTTAGGGGATCAATCCCCGTTCAGATTGGGAGTTTGGCTGGCGAGGAAGGATTCGAACCTTCAATCCCCTGATCCAGAGTCAGGTGCCTTACCGTTTGGCCACTCGCCAGCGATCGCGCCGTCGCGGCGCGGGGCGCATGATATCGCACCGACCCCATTCTCCCACCGCATACCACCCCCGGAGAACGCTCAGATGGCCATCCCGAACAGCTTTCGGGCCTATGTCGTCGATCGCAAGGACGAGCGTTTCGAGCGCGGCCTGCGCACGTTGACCCCCGCCGATCTGCCCGAGGGTGACGTCGAGGTCCGAGTGTCCTGGTCGTCCGTGAACTACAAGGACGGCCTCGCGGCCACGGCCGACGGCAAGGTGGCGCGCGCCTATCCACTCGTGCCCGGAATCGACCTTGCCGGGACCGTCGTCCGATCATCCCACGCGGCGTTCGTCAAAGGGGCCGAGGTCATCGCCCACGGCTACGACCTCGGGGTGAGCCGGCACGGCGGCTATGCGGAGTACGCTCGCGTGCCGTCCCAATGGACCGTTTCGCTGCCGCGCGGCCTCACGGCACGCGACGCGATGGCCATCGGCACGGCCGGGTTCACCGCTGCGATGGCTGTCGCGGACCTGGAGGCCCGCGGACTCGAGCCCGCGAACGGACCCGTCCTCGTGACGGGCGCGACCGGCGGCGTCGGGAGCACGGCGATCGCGATCCTCGCCGACCTGGGCTACGAGGTCTGGGCCGTCACCGGCAAGCTCGAGGAACACGCCTGGCTCCAGACGCTAGGCGCGGTCGGCTTCCTCACCCGCGAGGAGGTGGCCGCCGAGGGCAAGCCCATGGAGCCCGAGCGCTGGGCAGGCGCCGTGGACTCCGTCGGCGCGGCAACGTTGCCGTACATCCTGCGGACCCTCCGACGTGGTGGAGCCGTCGCGGCCTGTGGCAACGCCTCCGGCCCGGCGCTCACCACGACCGTGTTCCCGTTCATCCTTCGGGGCACGGCGCTCCTCGGGATGGACTCGGCGTATCTCGCCATCGCGAAGCGCCGCCGCCTCTGGGACCGCCTCGCGACGGATCTCCGGCCTCGCGACCTGGCCGAGCGGGTCACCGAAGTCACGCTCGAGACGCTGGAGCCGGCGCTGGATGCTATTCGTGCCGCTGAGGCCCGCGGCCGCTGGATCGTCCGCGTCGGCGGCTGACCAGCCCTGATCAGTCGAGCTCGCCGCGAAGCTGGGCGAGTGCTCGGTCCAAAGGACCCACGGCCGCCTCGGCCGAGTACGGCATGACCGCGAGCGCGGCCTCGCGATCCAGTTCACCGCGGTGCAGGCGGGTCGCCGCCGACGCCACCGCGCGGAACTCGGCCAGCTGGCGCTCGACGAAGCCGCGATCGCCGATGGACCCGTGGCCCGGCACGACCGGTCCGTTGACCAGGGCCAGCAGCCGCGCCGCCGTCTCGGCCCACTCGATCGGGTAGCCGTCCCCGAACCAGGGCACGGCGTCGTTCTCGAGCAGATCGCCCGCGAACAGGACGTCCGCATCGGGCACGAGGACCACGATGTCGGCGTCGGTGTGGCCTCGTCCCAGGTACCGCAGCTCAACCGGACGCCCGCCGACCTCGATCGTCGTCGCGTCCGTGAACGTGCAGTCGGGCGGGTCGATGACGACGGACTGGAGCTCATCGGCGAGATTGGGTATCTCTGCGATGAGCCTGGCGCGCTGCTCCTCTCCGTTCTCGAGCAGCCGGCTGCGACAGCGTTCGTGGCCCCAGATCGTTGCCGGCCGGAACTCGTGGTTCCCGAAGGCGTGGTCCGAGTGCCAATGAGTGTCGACAACCAGGCGCACCGGATCCGGCGTGATGCGGGCAATGTCGGCGCGAAGCTCGCGAGCGTGACCCGGAGTCGTGCGCGTGTCGATCACCAGGGCCGCCCCGTCGCCGAGGACCAGGCCGATCTGCTGATCGAAGAACCGATACCGACGGGTGAAGATCCGGTCTCCGATCTCCAGCCAATCCGTCGAATCGCTCATGTCTCCGATGGTACGCGCGGCCCTGCAACCGCGGTGTGTGCGGAGTACGCTCCGGCGATGCCATCGACAACGGACTCCGCGACGACCCGGGACGGGATCCGGCTCCTGACGCGCCACTGGCCGGCCGAAGCCCCTCGCGCAGCGGTGCTCCTCGTCCACGGGCTGGGCGAGCACTCCGGTCGATATGAGCACGTCGGCGAGCAGCTATCGGCGGCGCGACTCGAGACCTTCGCCTGGGACCTGCGAGGGCACGGAGCCTCGGGCGGGGAGCGGGCATGGGTCGACAGCTGGGCGCGCTTCCATGACGACCTCGAGGATCGGCTGTCGGCCGTCCGGGCCACGGTGCCCGGCCTCCCGGTCGTGATTTACGGACAATCGCTGGGCGGGCTCATCGCGCTCGGATATTGCATCGACGGCCGCCCGCTGCCCGAGCTGCTGGTGCTGTCCGCCCCCGGCCTTGACGACGACCTCGCCGCCTGGAAGCACAAGGTGGCCCCGATGCTTGCCAGGATCGCGCCACATCTGCGAATTGCCAACGGGATCAACCCGCCGCATCGGTCCCGCGATGCCGCGCGACAGGAGGAGGTCCGGGTCGATCCGCTCATGGTGTACGCGACGACGAGCCGGATGGGCGCGCTGGGTTTCGCGGAGCAACCGCGCGTGCGTGCGGCCGCCACGCGCCTGACCGTCCCGACCCTTGTGATCCACGGCCTCGACGACCCGATCGTGCCGGCGCGCGCCAGCGAGCCGCTCGCGGCGCTGCCGGGCGTGACGCGGCGCGCGTACGCGGGCATCCGCCACGAGCTCCATAACGAGCCGGAGGGGCCGCAGATCATCGCCGACGTCATCGCCTGGATCGACTCGCAGCTCGAGCAACCGCCCGGCGCGTCGCAGGGACCGTGGGACGAAGGGGTGTAGGATTCCCCCACAACTGAAGATCGCCTCCGGGGAGCGCCACGGCGCTGAGAGTGTGGCCCAGCCACAGACCCGCCGAACCTGATCCGGCTCATACCGGCGAAGGAAGCAGGCCCGTTCAAGCTCGATGCCGTCCTCCTCAGGAGGGCGGCGTTTCTGTCTTGGAGGACCTGCAACCATGACCACGATAGCGCCCGGCCCCGGGCCCGCCGGCACGCCCTCTCGAGTCGCCGCGGACGGCCGATGGCGGACCCGCGACATCCTCGTGACCGCGATCATCGGGGTCGCGTTCGGGGTCGCCTTCGTCGCCCTCAATGCCGCCTGGAGCATCCTGGCGCCCGCGAGCGCCGCGGCCCCGCTCGCCGCCTTCCTGATCTACGGCGGCTGGCTCATGCCCGCCGTCCTTGCACCGCTCATCGTCCGGAAGCCGGGTGCCGCCCTCTACGCGGAGCTCGTCGCGGCCGGCGTCTCGTCGCTCCTCCTCAGCCCCTGGGGGCCCGACGTTCTGCTCTCGGGATTCGTCCAGGGAGCGGCCGCGGAGCTCGTCTTCGCGTTCACCCTGTACCGCGTCTGGTCCCTTCCCGTGCTCCTCGTCGCCTCGGTGGCATCGGCCGTCGCCGCCTGGTTCCACGACTGGGTCGTGTGGTATCCGGACTTCGCCCTCGATGTCCAGATCGCCCGCGGCATTGCCATGGCCATCTCCGCCGTGGTCATCGCGGGGTTCGGGTCGATCGCCATCGTCCGGTCGTTGCGTCGCACCGGCGTCCTGGAAGGGTTCCCCGACTGATCCGGCTCGACGGGTCGGCCGGCCCACCTGGCCCCGGCGGGCCGCTCCCGATCACGGCCGACGGGGTCACCTTCCGATACCTCGGCTCGGATCGGCCGGCGCTCGCTGGCATAGACCTGCGCCTCGAGGCGGGCGGTGTGCTCCTCGTCGTGGGTCCGTCCGGGTCGGGCAAGAGCACGCTCGCCAGGGCCATCGCGGGCCTGGTTCCGCGCGACGTCCCCGGGGAGTGGTCCGGCTCGCTTCAGGTCGGGACATTGGAGACGGCAACCGCCGCGCCGGCTGAGGTCGCGGCGCGGGTGGGGATCCTGTTTCAGGACCCGGGCAGCCAGCTCGTCATGGATCGGGCCGCGGACGACGTCGCGTTCGGGCTGGAGAACCGGGCTTGGCCGCTCGCGGCGATGCGGGCGCGGGTCCCGGATGCGCTCGGCGCCGCCGGGCTGGGGGG
>Ga0209521_10003192_pt1 | contig 13243 bp, 13 predicted proteins | sample Rifsed19ft4_FD_184016 | JGI IMG/M metagenome (GOLD analysis project Ga0209521, IMG submission 184016) | Soil microbial communities from Rifle, Colorado, USA - sediment 19ft 4 (version 2) | ecosystem: Environmental > Terrestrial > Deep subsurface > Rock core/Sediment | place: Rifle, Colorado... | reverse complement strand
CATGAGGATGGTACAATTCATACTCATCCCCATACTCATGACGGCGAACACAAGCATGGTCATAAATTGTATGCAATAGGCTGCGTACACGGCCTTGCTGGTAGTGGAAGTCTTGTAGTTTTGGTTGCATCTAGTTTGGGTAGTGTCGAGATGGTTTTGTCGTTTATTTTGATTTTTGGTATCGGTTCTATGGTTGGTATGGCTATTATCAGTGGACTGATTGGTTTACCATTTGCATTTACAGCTAATATTACTAAAGTAAACAAAATATTACGATACGTTGCAGGTAGTGCAAGTTTATTGATTGGAATTAACATAATGTACCAGGTAACCATTGCAAAAAATCTATTTGGCATCTGAACTTTTTAAATTGCCAAATATTGTGCCTAAAATCTTTCTGTTTTTATCTTGTATAATATAAGGAAGAATCGCGTTTAGGTATTTAATGCAAAAAGACAGAATGTCTGAATGGTTTGTTCCAAAGTTTGGCTCTAAAAACTTTAGACTTGGGGTTGGGATCTTGTTTTTACCATATACCGGAATGGTGATATCCTTTGCAGCCTGGGGCTCCTTTGTAAACGGTTTTTCTATAGAAAGACTTGTAGCCATTTGTGTCTTGTATTTTCTTGCACTGGGAGTATCTGCACATTGCCTTGATTCACTTGGTAGTAAAACCAAACCTTGGGGAAATTTATCAAAAAAGAATGTCTGGACAGTTTCGTTGCTTTCGTTAGCTGGAGCCTTTACCATTGGTCTATACTATGCATTTTTGGATTCGCCACTTTTGTTTCCAATAGGAATTGCAGAATCGTTCTTTCTTTTTGCATATAACCTAGAACTATTCAAAGGAAAATTCCACAATAATACAATATTTGTTATCTCATGGGGAATACTGCCTGTTCTAGCAGGATCTGCAATTCAGACAAACGCCATTCCTCTAGAAGCACTTGCCATCTCTGGCATAGCTGGTTTTCTGAGCTACATACTCATAAAGACATCACGGAGATACAAGGAATTAAAGAGTCAGTCTGCAGCTTATTCAGAAATATACAAAAAAGAAATCATTCTAAAACTTATCAGCATAGGAGTAATTGCTGGAACAATATCCTACTTTTTCTTAAGACACATTTAATTGAAATAATTGTTTTACTATACTCATGGCATCAACACTGGATCTTTTAGCAAAGACTCTCCTAGATGCACCAATAGGATATGTAGAACAGACACTTGCCGAGATTCTAAAAAAACCTGTTCATATAGATGTGATTGAGCAGAATTCAACATCTGGAACAAAATATGTAAGAAAGGCGGTAATATCAGCTGCTCAGTTTCCAATTGTTAGTGCAGTGGCAAAGTTTGATTCCAAAATTCTTCCAAAATCTGTAATGTCAGATCTTTTGCAAAAAAAAGAAGGCGTAGGAAATATACTTAGAAAAAACAATATTTCAGCACGACGCAATGCAATTTCAATTAATTTTGATCCTAATGGAAAAAAAATAACCAGGAGCTATGAGATACTACATAATGATTCTATCTGGTTTCAAATCTATGAAGAGATAAGATTAGACTTTCTGAGTGCCTGTCAGGATAGCTGATGTACTCAAAGTTAAAGATTGGATAGTTGTTTTTAGTCCATGCTTTTTCATTATATTTTCATAGTCAGCTAACCAGCTTGTTGATCTAATCAATTTTGGAAGATTTGTAAATACATCTTTCCAGCTTGGTACTAGGCATCCTATCAGTTTCAATACTATGAAATAAAGATTCCATGATCCTCTAACAAGCTTATTTTTGGGATAGATAAAATCGTGCAGGATTATTTTACCGCTTTTATTAAGATGGCTTAGGCATGCGCTGATGAGAATATCTGGATTGCAATATTTTGGAATGTATGAAGATGTTATACAGTCAAACTTACTATCAAGATTTAGTTTTTCTGCATCTTGATTCAAAAAAGTGATCTTGTGATAAGGTTTTAGCTTCATTTTTGCTACATTCAAATAACTTTCTGTCATGTCTACAGCTACTATTTTTGAATTAGGAAAATTTTCAGCTATTTGAAACGTCAGTATTCCTGTTCCGCATGCAAGATCAAGTATTGAATTAGAATTTGGGATTTTTTTTAGAATTTCTTTTTTCCAATATTTGTCTTTTCCAAAGGTTGTCAGGCTTACTACTTTGTCATAAGTCTGCGCTGTTTTGTCAAAAAACTGCGGAACTAGATCTTTTGGAGATTCAGCTTTCAACTAGATATGATTTTCAAATCCCTCCTTAAAGCGATTCTATTGACAGATTGATTCAAAAAACCAGAAGAACTGATAAATTGGACAGATCCTAACTGAATTCATGCTTGCGAATGATTATCCGTTGTATAGACCACCCTCAGAGGCAAACTCACTCATATTTCAAGTGACTCTTGGATGCTCATTTAACGTGTGCTCATTTTGCAATATGTATAGAACAAAAGAGTATACAGAAAGACCATGGGATGAGATAAAGATGGAAATTGATCTAGCTGCAAAACATATTCCTGATTCAAGAAGAATTTTTCTGGCAGATGGTGATGCACTAAATCTTTCGACAGAAAGGATGCTTCAGATCCTTGATTATATCTATCAGAAGTTCCCTAAACTAGAACGCGTGTCCTGCTATGCCATGCCAAAGAATTTACTTGAAAAAACTCCTGAAGATTTGAAAAAGCTCTATGATGCAGGTCTTAAGATGTTCTATATTGGTATAGAAAGTGGTTCCGATATAATATTGAAAAAGGTTACAAAAGGAGCTACTGCTCAGACAATAGTCAAAGCCTGCCAAAAGGCAAAGGATGCAGGATACACTCTTTCATGTATGATAATACTAGGTCTTGGAGGAAAGACCTACGCAAAAGAAAATGCTGTTGATACAGCTAGAGTAGTTAGTGCTGTTTCTCCAGATTACCTTGGTGCTCTTACATTATATCTTGAAGATGGAATAAGGGAAGAGTTTATGACAAAATTCAAAGAACCGTTTGTTCCAGTAGATGATGTTGATGCCTTAGATGAGCTAGAAATTCTTGTAAGTAAAATAGATTCCAAAAAACCAATTGTTTTTAGATCAAATCACGCATCAAACGCTTACGTGATAGGCGGAACACTCCCTGTAGAAAAAGAAAGGTTACTGCATGAGATTTCTGCCCTAAAGACAAATCCAGAATTTTGCAGGCCAAAAGAAGTTAGAAGATTTTAACAATCCCCCTCTACGCACGAAAACTGAAGCTACTAGATAATATCGTACGTTATGATTTGTTGGAAGTAAATCTTGTATCATTCACTTACTTACTAATGATTTAATGCACAAGAATAATGCTTTTTCATTGGTTTTGTTTTACACTTTTTGGCAAGTCGTGTTTCCTTCCTAGTGCTACTGCCATTGTGTGCTCTATAAAGGAGGCAGCTGCAAGAACTATGATACCAAAAACTCCAAGATCAGCTTGAACCAGAGCAAGCCATATTGCTGCTCCACTAGACTCTATAATGCTAAAGACAATGGTACGTTTGTCAGCAAATCTTTCGAAAAGTTTTCTGTGTTTGAATACGTTGTCTGATAATGTGTGCTCAACAATAAGCAAGCCAGCCAGCACAACTGCTGCAATAAAAGCATCAAAGCCGGCAAAGGCCTCAAGACTTGCTAAAATAAGCCACAGTACCCATATCGTGGTTTCAATTACACTAACAACCGCTTTTTGTGCAATTGGAACTCTGCGAAAATCAAGGAGACTTCTGTTATTGATAACGTTATATGAAATAATATGTTCAATTGTAAAACCAACTATTAGAACAACGACTGCGAGAATGCTAGAATAAATATCTGCTGCAGCAAGTGCAATCGCAAGCCAAGCTACAAGTGTGATTACTTCGATTGCAGTGAAAATAGCAATTTGTATTCTTTGATTTATCATAGTCAACCTCTTGATTTTTTCCTCTCATTGATGATTTCCTTTTATTGTATTTAATCAATGAGAAGAATTTATCAGCAAAGTATAAAATCAGAATCTATGATTCTGGTCACTTTGCGCAGCACTTGGTACACCTTCCTCCAAGTATCGAAATGTCAACTTTCTCTCCTTTATGCAATCAATTGAAATCTCCAAATCAATTTTTGTTCGTAACGGAGCTATTTTAATCCCAAGATAGGTGGTGGGTCCACAGGGATTCGAACCCTGGATCTTCGCCGTGTAAGGGCGACGTCATAACCGGCTGGACTATGGACCCAAGCAAAGCTCCTATTTAAAATGCATTTAAACTTTGAGAATTTCATAAAAAAAGAAAAACGTAGAAATTGCCATGAACTAAATTTGATGCATGGTTGATGTAACTTTCTTTTCAAGTCCCATAGGTCTTGGACACGCAACTAGAGATATAGCTATAGCTCAACATCTTGATAACATATCAATAAAGTTTGTTAGTGGAGAGGGAGCATCAAAATTATTTTCAGAATATGGTTTTGAAGTGGAAAATGACTATAGGCCACCACTTTTTAATGTTCAAAATGGCATGCTTAAGAATCCACTAAAATGGCTTATGAAATATTACTCTTATTACAAAGAATGTAAGGTAATCTCAGCAAATACAATAGAAAAACAACAACCAAAACTAGTTGTAAGTGACGAGGATTTTGCATCTTTAAGCATTGCCCAAGAAAAAAAACTGAAGACTGTATTGATTACTGACATACTAGAAACAAAATTTGCCAAAGGGTTTGGTTCGTTAATAGAGAAAAAGATGAATCGATCCATGATGGATATAGTGAAAAAATGTGATGTTGTAATTCTTCCAGAAAGCGGTTCTGATGAGGCCAATATACGAAGAATTGGTCCAATAGTTAGAAAGACTAATCATTCAAGAGAAGAATTGAGAAGAAGGTTTTCCTTTAATAAAAAAACTATTGTAGTAAGTATTGGTGGTACTAGTGCAGGTCAATTTTTGATAGAAGCTGTGATTGAGGTCTTCAACAAGCTCAAGTTAGATGTTGAACTTGTAATTGTTTCTGGTCCATCTTTGAAAATCCCAGATGACAAAATAAGAAATTTTGGCTTTGTGAATAATTTGCACGAAATCATTTATGCTGCAGATCTGATAATTTCTCTTGCGGGGAAATCCACCATTGGTGAATCCAAATCTTATGGAACTCCTGGTATTTTCATACCAATAAAGGATCATTTTGAACAGGAAGAAAATGCAAAGGAATTAGGTTTCTCTTTTGAGGATCTTTTTCGCTTAGAAACTCTAATACCTGACAAGCTTAATGAAAAAAGAAATCCCGTAATGTCTGATGGTGCACAAAAGGCTGCTAATTTGATAAATACGCTACTATGATTTCAGTTATTTTGTTGAAAGTTAATGCATCCGGTTATTTCTTTACATAGTTTTTCGTTGTGTACTAGTCCTACATCTGGGATATATTGCAAAATGTGGTTTGTATTCTTGTCCTTGAATAATTCACCTTGTTCTAGATCTTTCAACTATCTATACCTCAAAAAAAGACACCACATTGCATTCATGTGTACTAATCTCAATTCAAGATATTAAAGAATACGTAGGAATGATTCGAAGCACCTCTCAAGTGATTTTTTAGGCACCAGCAGTTTCATTCTCGCGATATTTGATAATACATGAGAAATGGTATTCTTGCCTATCATGATTTTTACCCAATGCTTTATACAAGGATTTTAAGAGTTGTAATAAAGTTTTGAAAAATCTTGTCATTGCCAAGTTTGGAGGAAGTGCCATAGGAATAGATGGCAAGCTAATCCCAATCATAATCAAAAGAATAAATGAATTAAAAAAAGATGCAAAAGTGATTGCTGTCTTTTCAGCACCTTTAACTTTGTCTGATGGAAAGCAAAGATCGCTTACAGACATTGCTCTTGCACTTGGTCAAAAAGCACAGACAGGACATTCTGTAAACGTTGAAGAGTTAAAAAAACCGTATCAGAAAATACTAGAGTTTGTTGATAAAAAATACCACGAAGAATGCAAAAAAATAACTGATTCTTTTTTGGAAAAATCATTTCAAGCTATAAGACAAGCTACAGAAAAAAAAGAATTTGTTGATGTAACAAGATCACGAACGCTTGCCTATTCGGGAGAGATCCTGATGTCGTACATCATGGATTATGTTCTAAAAAGTGCTGGCATGAAATCAAGTGTGATAGGTTTTGAAATATGGCCTATAATAACAGACAACAACATAGAATCTGCAAACTTTCTTGCCAGTCAGTCTGCCCAAAGTATAGAAGCGACAGAAGTATTGCTGGAAAAAAATGATGTATTATCAATAGGCGGATTCATTGGTAAAACAGAAGATGGATTAGAAACAACATATGAACGTGGGGGTTCTGATAGAACTGCTGCAGATCTTGGGATATTATTCAGTAAAAAATATAATACTACAATAGATTTTGAAAAAGATAGCGCAGTACGTTCCGCAGATCCTAGAATAGTAAAAGATGAGCTGGAAGACATAAACCAGCTCTCTTACAACGAAGCAAGAATTGCAGGTATGTTTGGCATGAAGATACTTGATCCAATAGCAATCAAAGAGATTGTAGAAAACGGCATAGATATGCAAATAATAATAACAGACATGAATAATCCAAAAAGGACTACTGTCATAGAAAGAAAACCCCCGAACAAAAATGGTCATCCGCTCAAGATAGTCACAGGAAAGAAAAATTGTGCTATCTTACGAATAGAACGTACTGCAGCACAACGATTATTTGATTCGCTTGAAAAGGATAAGAGATATAACGAGTTTGTAGTTTTATCGCCATTTACAAAAGATGACATAGAGTTTACCAGAATATTATTCCTTGACGCAGACTATGTTAAACGAAATGAAAGGTATATGCTTGCGTTTGATTCGCTGGCTACTATAACCTACAATAGAGGAGTTATAACTTTGATAGGTGATGAGATGTGGCGTGTCCAACATATTGCATCTAAAGCTAGCTCTAAGATAGGTGAGGCAGGTCTTAACATACTAAACATGGATGCGCAAGAAGAAACTTCACGAATTATATTAGTTATAGAAGATGCGGGAGACAGTATAGAAAAAGCAATTCGTGCGGTACATGCAGAAAGATCAAAAATCAAGTTTGTGTAGATTAAAATTAAAATCATCAAAAGCAATTGGCCCTACAAGTCTTTTTACCTGTAGAAGTCAAAGTGGGTTTGTTCTTGGGCCTATTATCTAGAATCAGCCCGGCGTTACCCAAAACACGCGCTACTGTGTAATATGTAGAGGGAATATTTAGACCTGATCTATATAGATCCGCTAGAAAGATAGCTGGACACTGCCCAAATGATAAAACCGGCAGCTATCAGGCAATACCACTTCCAGTTTCTTTTGTGCAAAAAGATGTTTTTTGATGAGAGGTCCTCATCTTTCATAGTAGATAGGCGAATTTTTCTCATCTCAAAACCTTGTCCTATTAAACCCAAGACCAAAAGTGCTACTGCTACAAATGGTAATACTTGTTCCATATAATATGGCCATTCTCAGCCTAATTTTAAATTACCACACTTACTGCCTTTTCTTATGAAAGAAGTTGGCAAGATATGGATGAATGGAAAGCTTGTACCATTCAAGGATGCAAAAGTGCATGTCCTTACCCATGCATTACATTATTCCACAGCAGTCTTTGAAGGAATCAGATGTTACAACACTACAAAAGGTTCCATGATATTTCGCTTACCAGAGCATGTAGATAGATTGTTCAGCTCAGCTAAGATGTATTCTATGAAGATGCCTTATTCAAAAAAAGAAATTTCTGACGCAATAATAAAAACGGTAAGGAATAGTACTATGAAAGAGTGCTACATCAGGCCGATAGCATACTATAGTTATGGTATGCTTGGATTGACACCAACTTCAAACAAAATCGATGTTGCCATAGCATGCGTAGAAGCATTACAAGAATATACAAAAGCTGGAAAAATTCGTGGAACCCGCTGCAAGGTTTCAAGGTGGTTAAGAATTGATTCTAGATCTCAGCCTATGCAAGCAAAGGCAGCTTCAAACTATGCAAATGCCGCACTTGCTAGAGTTGAAGCGCTAAACGAGGGTTATGACGAATCCATAATGTTAAATTATCAGGGTAAGGTAGCCGAGGGAAGTGCAGAGAACATATTTCTAGTAAATGGTGGCAAAATCTTTACTCCTCCTCTAAGTGCTGGAATATTACCTGGCATAACCAGAGACAGTGTCATAAAAATGGCAAAGGCTGAAAAATTATCTGTTACAGAAAAGAACGTTGACGTAAAGGATTTGTTTTCTGCAGATGAAGTATTTCTGACTGGAACCGCATCTGAGATAAAACCAGTCACAGAGATTAATAACAAACCTATAGGAAATGGCAAGCCAGGCAAAGTAACTCTCAAGCTTCATAAGGTCTTCATGGATGTTGTGTCTGCAAGAGACAAACGATTCTTAAAGTGGCTTGCACCAATCTAAAAAAAATAATGACCTGAAAGATTCAATTACATCAGGACTACAGTATGATACGATGGTGTTATCAATTACCGATCAGCACAAACCCAAGTGCTATCTCTGCCAAGAAATATTTGAAAATATAGAGGAACTAAGAAAGCACCAAGAAACAGCACATAAAGACTATATCGAATATCATCAAAAAAAGCATTACTCTCCTGCTCCTGGCGATGTAACCATGTTTTAAAAAATATGGAGAGTGTTTTATGGAATTTAAATCTGAAAGTGATAACACAAAACAGATCTGTTGGTTCTGCAAAAAAGGACGACATGATGATTGTATGAAAAAAATCCCCATCGATGCCATGTCAGATGGCCCACATGATTGCGCCTTTGACACCAAACTTGTAGATTGTCAGTGCACACATTAGATTATTTTTAATTTACAGCGGGTCTAGTGGGATTTGAACCCACGACATAGGGATTTCTCTGAAAGATCATAAGAGTCCCTCGCTCTACCTGGCTGAGCCATAGACCCGCAAAATAGCAGACCTAAGTTCGTTATTTAAACTTGAGCGAGAATAAAATTTAGTTATTGACAGTTTCGATTTGTGAATACTTCTCTAGTATTCTTGTCAATACCGTAGAAACCGGTGCGTTGTGCATCTTTTCTTTTTCAGCAAGAAGTTTTCTGTATGCATCAAGTGTAATGTAAACTGGAATCGAACCATTTCCTTCTAGCAGTCCTCTAACTTTGTATAGTGCAGTTTCCATTCCTTTTTCTGCAGTTTTTGCAAATTTGATCTTGTTTAGTATTCCACCAAGTGGTCCAAAGGGCATTTCGTAATTTACTGTCATGATTAGTCTTGTCAGCTTGTCTTCAAGTGACTTGAACTCTGTTACAATATCCCACTTTTTGAATGGGCCTTTAATCATTTTTGCAGCAATTCTTTCTTCTTGGATAAATTCGGTTGTTTCACAATCCCACTCTAGTCTTTTACCATCAAAGTCTCCTATCACTCTAAATGTAGTTCCAACACCCATCCCTGCCTTTACATCCATTGGCACTACAGTCATCCCAACTCGTTCTTCGAACTGGTCAGCAATATGCTCTGGTCTTGCAAAATAAGTAAAGACGTTAGAAAGTGATGCTTTGATATCTATTGTCTTACTAACTGTAGTCATGCAGTTGCAACTTCTTTTAAGTCGAGATTTAAAGCTTTTGTTAATTTTCAGAAAATGGACACAGTTGTAATATATTAAAGAAAACTACATTTGAGCTGAATGGATTTGGATCGTCTTTTAATTGTGGTTTTTTTTGGTTTTTTAATAACTCCAATTTATGATGCAAGTGCTCATCAGTTGTTTAATTCTGCAGAAGAAAGAATTGGTAATTACAAAGTTCAGATTGCAACTTTGCCTGAGATCCCAACAGTTCATGAAAAGTCTCAGATCCTCTTTAGAGTATTAGACAGCGATGGTGATGAGGTTGACAGATTCAGAATGGGAATCAGGATATACTATAACGATCTTTTAGTTGATACTTTTCCTCCGCAGTATCATGATAATGGCCATTGGGAAACAGGCTATGTTTTCCGTGAACCCGGAAACCACATCTTTAGGGTTGATCTATATGATGTAGGAGAAAATGGCAATGTGCTGACCTACACATTTAACATAAGTACGTTGAATCCCTTTGGGTACATCTTTTATTATACAATTATTTCTGGTGGCATAGCAGGCATTGGAATAATGATCTGGGCCATTTTGTCAAATAAAAAGACTAGAGCTAAACTCTAGCTTGTACTGAGACTCTTCCCAATCTAAAGGCAAAAAGTGTTGTAAGCAGAGTCATTGCAAAAAGCAAAATTCCAATTCCAAGATGGATTGCTACAAGCAACGCGTGCAATTTCAGATCAATGACTATCGCACCAAGTGTGATTTGTGTAACTACAAAGATTGCAGCTAGTGTTGCAGTAAGTTTGATTTTTCTATCAGCCCCTTTTGCTAACCAACTACCAACCGCTGTTGCAATGATCAAAGCGCCTGTTGTTGCTGCAATAAATCTGTGTGTCCACTCAATCACATAATCTTCATTTGGGAGAATTCCGCTTGGACACAAAGGCCATTCTGGACAAGAAAGACCAAGACCACTAGCAGAGACGTAACCACCAATAAACATCAGAGAATACAAAATTACAAGAGACGCAAGTGACAGATATTTTAAAATCATTATTACTCTACGATAAAGCTGCCTTTCATGCCTTGTAAGGAGTGACCTGGAACCGTGCAGATGTAGTAATAGGTACCAGGTGCACCAGCAGTAAATGTAACTTCGCCTTCTTCGTTTGGTTTTAATGGGTTGTTAGGATCTTTTATTGCAGAATCCCAGACAAGAGTTGTTGAATCTTCAGGATTTGTCACTACGCCAAAGGAGTGAAATGTTTTGCCTGCATTTTTGACTTTGATTGTTACAGAATCGCCAGACTTTACTTTGATCTCTGGATTATTTCCTTCTTCGCCTGGCAATGCGTTAAATGCAAGTGTTCTAAAGTCAGAGCTTTCAATAAAGTTTAGATCAAAAGAAACTTTGTTTCCCGTGGGAGCTGCAGCTTGGGAAGTTGAAGATTGTTTTGGACTAACTGTGATCTTTCCTTCCATTCCCTGTTCCCTATGACCTGGAACTGTACAAATGTAGTAGTAAGTACCCTCTCTTGTGGGAATAAATGTTGATTGACCTCCTTCGCTAGGCTTTAGTGGATTATTAGCATCTTTTATTGCAGTTCCAGATAAAATCAGTCCTATGCCTTCTGCAGAGTCAGTGACACCAAATGAATGAAAGGTTTTTCCGCCGTTTGTAACATCAAAAATTATCTTATCACCAACATTTGCTTGAATTTCAGGATTGTTTCCTTCCTCTCCAGGAAGTGCATTAAACGCCAGTGTTCTAAAGTCAGATGATTCTATGAACTTTAAAGATGTTTTGATTTCTTTTCCAGTAGCAACTGCTGGACCTTCTGTTTTTACTGGTTTGACTTGTGCTACAGCAGGAGGTGTTGAGATCCAATAATCCCACATTGAAAAGAAGATTGCGGCGCCAACTACCATGATTCCAACTGTTATGGCAAGCATCTTACCCATTCTTGCTGGTGTTGTCCTCAGTATTGGTTGCTCATGTTCTGTGTGGCTCATATTATATCCTTAATATCCCGAGTGGTGATGTGGTGTTTTTGCTTGGTGAGGGTAGTAATACTTTCCTCCAATTCCAAATGGATCGTCCATGTTGGCTTCTTTTCCTTTGGAAGAGCTGTGAATTACATTAATTAAGAATATGATCATGCTAGCACCAATTAGCATTGCGCCAATACTTGTAATTTGGTTCATTGCAATCCATTCTGGAAATGCCGGATAATCATAAATTCTTCTTGGCATGCCATACAGTCCTAGAACGTGTTGCGTAAAGAAGACTATTGATGCTCCAATGAATGCAAGAATAAAGTGCCAGTCTGCAAGCTTTTCGCTGTACATTCTGCCTGTAACATATGGGAAGATGTAGTAAAAGAACCCAATAGAACCAAATGCAATGGTTCCAAAGACAAACAGGTGGAAGTGACCAACTACCCAGTAAGAGTCGTGAGTGATAAAGTCAAGCGGCATTGCAGTATTAAGAACTCCACCCGCACCTGCTGCAAAGAAAAGAGCAATCCCACCTACTGCCCATTTCATTGGTGCTGCAAATCTGATTCTTGCGCCCCACATTGTTGCCAAGAAATTAAATACATGCATTGCAGATGCTGGCACTGCTGCCAAAGTTCCAACCATAAATACAGTCTTTTCTGTAAATGACATTCCTGTAGAATACATATGATGTGCCCATGATGCAAAGCTTACTATGCTAAGCAATACAAATGCAGCAATTCCCGACGCCTGACTGAAAATAGGCTTTCTTGAAAACCTGGGAATTATCTCATACATCATGCCAATAGCTGGAATAACCATGACGTAAACTTCAGGATGGAATGTAAACCAAAAGAGGTGTTGATATGCTATGGGATCACCACCCATTGCAGGGTTGAAAAATCCAGAGACACCTAGTCTGTCTGTAAGTAGCATCAAAAGCGCAGCTGCAAATGTGGGCATTGCAACAAGCATTATTAAAGAAGAAGTCAGAATTGACCATGCAAGTAAGGGCATCTTGCTCAGGGGCAAATCAGGATGCTTGCATTTTAGAATTGTAACGATAAAGTTTACTGCTCCAAGAATTGATGAAACTCCAACTATTTTGAGCCCAAATATCCACATGTCTGCAGCAGGACCTGGTGCCCGAAGAATAGAATATGGTGGATATGCATTCCATGTGGTGTCTGAAAAGCCAAGCCAGATTAGCGCGCTCCCTACTGGAATCATCCAAAATGCAATTGCGTTTAGTTTTGGATATGCCATATCTTTGTATCTTACCATTATCGGTATGAGGTAGTTTCCTATTGCAGAAGCAAATGGAAGTATGAAGAGAAATATCATAGTGGTTCCATGTACGGTAAATATTCTGTTAAATGTCATCGAGTCTGAAATTATCTGAGATCCTGGAAGGAACAGCTCTACACGCATTGCAAGAGCAAGTGCACCACCCATAAAGAGAAATGCTACTGATGTTATCAAGTAAAGAAGAGCTACATCGGTGTGATGCGTTGAAAACATTATTTGCCAGACAGGACGTGGCTTTGCAAGTTCTAGTACCATCTTGTTGACTCCTTGTCACTCAGTTTTTGAGTTA
>Ga0209521_10003189_pt1 | contig 13250 bp, 10 predicted proteins | sample Rifsed19ft4_FD_184016 | JGI IMG/M metagenome (GOLD analysis project Ga0209521, IMG submission 184016) | Soil microbial communities from Rifle, Colorado, USA - sediment 19ft 4 (version 2) | ecosystem: Environmental > Terrestrial > Deep subsurface > Rock core/Sediment | place: Rifle, Colorado... | reverse complement strand
ATATTCTTATACAGAGGTTGTGCGGGGCCCTGCCTTGGGCGGTGGTGGGGGACTGGGAAGCCGGTCGTTTCCTGTAACCCGAAATCGACCTATGCGGGAGTCCGCTAACGCCAGCGAGCGGCAACCTCGACCAGGCAGAAGACCCGGCTGTCAACCATGACATCCTGCCCCATCGGGCCGGCGGCGGAGGAGCACTCTCTGAAGGGAGGGCTGTTACCTCCTCACGGTCGAAACCGGCGAGGCCCGGAAGGGAGCAGCCGTAAGGTCGACGTTCGACGCTGATGGGACCCCAGGGTGGAGACGACGGTCAGGACACCGTGCCTGGAAGAGATGCCCATCGCAGACGGATGCCATCACCGTCCAAGACTCGGACCACCGTCCGGGTTAGGGCAGTGACATCTTGTAGTTCATGCTGGTCTCGTGCATGGAAACCTGAGCCCTTACATCATACTCCTCTGGCGCGACAAACCCTACTTGATCGACCTGTCGCAGGCAGTGCTAACAAGCCATCCTGACGCTGAACGTCTTTTGAGACAGGACTTATAGAAAATCGAGGCATTCTTCGTCCAGAGGGGACTGGGCCTAAGTCAGCTTCGCCAGTTGGAAAAGGAGTTGCTGGCGTCTGCTCTTACGAGCCGAGGTGTCTGAGGAAGAACTCCGTCATGGTATTGTAGCAGACGACTCTGTTCTTGAACCGCAGCACATCATGGCCCTCATCCTCGAACACTAGATAGTCCACGGTCACGCCCTTAAGCCGCAGGTCCTCGACGAGTTGTGCTGATTCAGGCTCAGGAACCCGGGGGTCATGCTTTCCCTGAATAATCATCAAAGGACACTGCATCTGGTGGAGGTAGGTCTTCGGCGATCTTTCTAGTAGAAAGTCGCGCTCCTTCTCTGGGTCCCCCACTGCCAGCCGAATGTATGGCATCCATGACGGTGGAACACGAGATGCCCATGCGGGAAGGTCGTAGGGTCCGAACATGTCAACCGCAGCCTTCCACATACCGGGAAGCCGTGAAGCTAGGGTCAAGGTCATGAATCCCCCGTAGGAGCGTCCGACAACACCGCGTCGCGTCGAGTTGATTCTCGAGTCTTTCTCTAGGCGCTTCAATGCCTCGACATGGTCTTTGACGTCGTCACCGCCCCAGTCACGGTCGACATACTTCATGAAACGCATACCATAGCCCGTGCTTCCCCGAACATTCGGGACGAAGACGGCGAAACCATTCAGCGTCAAGTACTGTATCAATGGCATGGAGAACCAGGTGAAGTCAGGTCGCTCCTGGCCTTGGGGGCCGCCGTGCACATAGAGTACCATCGGCCTAGGACCAGTGTAACCTAGTTCCTTCGCCGGTAGGTAGAGTCGTGCCGATATTCTCAGCCCGTCGAAGGAGGTGTAGCTTGCGTCTTCGCCCTCGGCGAGGTATGTATTAGGGATACCTAGGACCCGTTCGGCCGACAACCGCCTGGCTTGATTGCTGTTCTCAGCGTAGATGTACAGCTGGGACGGGCTGTTCGCCTTAGTGAACGAGAGAACATACTCTACCCTCAAAGGGTCCTTCTTGACCTGCCACTCCAACCCAAGCATCACACCATTTGAAAGCGGAGCGAGCCCGCAGAGCGTCTTGGAAACCTTGAACAGAGGCGGGGACCCATGCTGGTACCTGGCCTCATAACACCAAGTGGCCCCGTCGATATTGTACTCGATGACGAAAAGGTCACCTTCGACCTGTCGCAACTGCACAAGCTCGCCGACACCGGAGTGAAGCGTCCCCTCGACCGAAACGTCTACAGGGCTAGAAGGGTCATCAAGCGGGAGGTAGGTCAAGCCACCCGCATCATGAAACAGGTTTGACCGGAAGACAATCCCCTTGTCTCCGTTGACAAAACTACACCATCCCACTCCATTAGGCGGGACCTGTTTACCCTCCCTCCTCTCGAGAGGTATGCCGAAGAGAAGCTGTCGCTCCTTCATACCAGGCTTCCAGTAGTACAGCACATTGTCTCCCGCAGTGTATCCGTCCGCAAGAATCACCATCGAGTGGTCAGAGGAGACACCGTTACAGAAGTTGCCATAGGGGCTGCGCCCGAGAGGAACAACGTCTCCCGTTTCCAGGTTTACTTTCAGGGTCCCTTGCTCAGGCTGCTTACGGTTGTCATTATAGAAATAGCCGATATCCTTCTCGACGTCACAGTGAATGCTTGCGTTCTGCTGGTTCTCATAATCCGGGCCTAGAAGAGGCTCGGGTATCCCACCGTCAAGAGGCACGAAAGAAGGCTGATAGTTCTCGTTGCCCAACTTGTCAATCATAACAAGCAGCTTCTCCATTCTGGGCAAGACGACGAAACTGTCACCCATCATCAGATGAGGGTTCACCAGCGCCATCCCGCCGGGAAGAAGAGGCTGAGGGATGCCGCCGTTCTTGTCCATCGAGTAGAGGCTCAGAACTCCGCTGAAATCGCTGAGAAAGAATACCTTGTCCCCGGAGATTCGGGGTGCAAGGAGGAGCCTTGCGGAGAGGAGCGATTCGATGGGGAACTTTGGCTTAGCAGGAACGGTCTTCGGTACTGTTTCGGTAACGGTCAAGAAGGGTACAAGGCTGTACGAGCAACGCTAGGCTATGAAGGTTTTCGGCCTACGACCCCGAAAAATCACGCGGCGAAACCGGGTCTCGAGGCCTTTTCAACTAGCTTGTCCAAACAACGGTCAATCGTGATGTAGCACGATCGCAGCCATTCCAGAAAACTCCCTTGCTGAGTGTCGATGAAGTCCACAATATCCCCCTCTTCCCCCACGTAAGTTGTAAGAGCGGCCACCTTCCTACGTTCCTCCGGAAACCTCGACACTATTTCTCGAACCTGTCGCGCCTCCATCGCCAAGACTAGGTCCGCGTCACGGACGATCTCTTCGCTAATTGGCCTCGACCGGAAATCCTTCAGGGCCCTGAATGCGTTACCGATTACGAGCCTTAGTCTAGGCTCCGCAGTGCTCCACGGGTCTGCATCTAATCCGCAAGAGGACACGTGGACTCCCGCTATTCCCCGCTCTTCCAGCTTCTCCTTCAACAGTGCCTCAGCCATGGGGCTCCTGCAGATGTTGCCTGCGCAGACAAACGCGATTTTCAACGGGAACGCCTCTCTTTCTCGGCTAGTCCGGGAATGTTTAAAACACCGCCAGCATCACCAACCCCAACCATACGAGACTGAAGGGTTCGAATGAGCAAGGAACTGAAGAAAGTCCCGGAGATCAAGGTCTTCGGCAAATGGACCACAACAGGGGTGGAGGCACAGGACCCGGGCTTGAAACGGTATATTTCCGCAAGGCCCAGCCTGATCCCGCACACCAGCGGCCGCCACGAACACCAGCGCTTCCGCAAATCAACCCTCAACATAGCCGAACGCCTCATCGACAACATGATGCGGCCTGGGCATTCAGGCGGAAACAAAGCACAAGCCATCGGCATCGTCGAAAACGCCATGGACCTGATTGCCATACGCACAGGCAAGAACCCGCTGGAGATACTTGTCAGGGCGGTTGAGAACGCTGCTCCTTGCGAAGACGTCACAAGAATTGCCTACGGAGGAATAGTATACCCGATATCCATCGACATAGCGCCCCAGAGGCGGGCCGATATTGCGCTACGCCACATCACAGAGGCGGCGAGGGCGGCTTCTCACAACAACCCGCGGACCGTAGATGAATGCCTCGCCGAAGAACTTGTCCTCGCAGCCGCGCGAGACGCGAAGAGCGCCTCGGTCCGGAAGCGGGACGAGATAGAACGTATAGCCCTAGCTTCTAGGTAGAAGCTTTCTTCGCCGCACTCTTTCCACGCAGGAACTGTTTGACATCTCTCGAAACTATCCCGATAAGCACCCCGAGAAGAACAGGGGGGAAGGGCCAGCTCAGGACGAGTCCTATGGGCCACGCGTTGTTCCTGACCCAGTCCTGGAAGAAAGCATTAGCCTCGTACTCCAGGGACATTCCCCAAAAGAGAACAACAATGACCGCAAATTCGCCTAGGATAAGAGTCCGGGCCAGTCCTTCTCTCCATCCTGACCCGAACACACCCAACCTACTCTGTCGCCCTCAGGGAGAATAGACTAGTGCTGAAGGGTAGAATAGGTTTTCCGGCCTCTCTTCCAACTTTATAGCTTCAGATACCAGCCTCTATCAATCTTGTCTACGGTAGAGAAGTCTAGTATCCCTGTTTCGTCTCTGAGTGCCCAACTTGAAAGAGCCGGGTCTATCCTCCAGAACGGAGCCGTTGAACAGATAGAGAACTATCGCTCACGGTTCACAACCGTTGAAGGACTCTACAAACGACTCTTCAAAGACATCATCGTCTCAGGCTTCAGCCCTGAGGCTGCGCGCCAGACCGCGCTCAAACTCTTCGGAACAGACACTGTTCCGTTCGCGGCGGTCGACGGGACGGAATACGCCCGTCCCCTCTTTGACCTTGTCGTCTTCTTTGGCGGGTCCTACGCGGCAAAGGGAACAGTAGAATTCCCAAGGAACGGGCTTCCAAGGGTCGAGTACGAGGACCAGTTCCTGAGGAATGGACGCGCCCTATCCAGCTGCGTACCTGTCTATGTTAACGAGGTTCCGGACATTGACCAGAGCTTCATACAGCCAGGCGAGGTCTCGGAATTGTCCCTCGTCCGACCCCTGACAGACGAGGCCATAGTCAACAACTCCACCATCCCCGCCTGGATAATGACTTTCTCAGAATTCTACCTCGCCTACAAAATGGCAGCAGAACCCGACGGCCCACGGATCATTCTAATGGACCGCAGCCTCGCAACCACCCTCGCCAGCCTCATCTATGACACTTCGCGACGAAAGCTCTGGAAGACGAACGGCGCGCTTTACGGGTACGAGGTAGATGGTGAACCGCTGGATGAAAATGACCTCGGATACGCGCGTCATCGTGTACACAGCCCATCCCTCGGCCTTCCCCCTCCAAGAGGAGACTATCTCCGTTACCGGTGTCTGTTGACTCTCGAACACGAGGGAGAGCTGTCTCTCGCAGACCTCTGTCGAAAGCTGAAGATTTCCCGTCCAGATCAAGTGAAACGGGTTGAAAGGTTTCTGAAGAGGTCAGTCAAAGAAGGCTTTCTCGATGAAAGAGTAGAAGTCTACTCATTCAGACAGCGATACCGAACGACGTGGCCGCGAATCAGGAAACTTGTCGAATCACTTGGCCGCCGAATGTTCGAGGAGAAGCCCAAGGAAAACCCGATGAAACTGTGGAAGAAAGGCGAACCTCACTGGATGACGACCCAAGACCTAGCCTTTCTGACCCTCTTCACCCTAAACATGCTCGTCGAGGAGGCTTGGCGAAAACCCATACTCCTCATAGGTATGACCAAGGACACAGCCGCCCGTGACCTGAAAAACCACGTTCTGCCAGTCCTGGTTTCAAACAACATCTGGTCCTCAGGACTGTCTCAAGAAGAACTCTCCCGCATTCCCAACACAGACCGCATGCTACTACAGACCCTAAGCGTCTTCAACCATGAAACGATGCCTGTCCCCTGGTCCCTGGTCGAATACGACTCCTGCTTCCTGACCACGGTCCCTGACTTTTCACACAGGCCCGGTTTTGTAAGCGGGGCGATAAAGAACAAGATAACGCCCGAGCGACTGTTCCTCAAGACCTACGTTCAGCTCTCACAGACAGAGTACGACCCCCAGCTGAGGAGCAACGTACTCCTCGTGGACCGCCTAGCATATCCCGAATTCGACTTTAGGCCAGAATCGACTCTGAGCTTCTCACACACCTACGGAAGCGCAGATGAGGACGTTTCACCCATCGTATTCAAGAGCATCAGCGTTCCAAACCCTGTCCAAAACCTTGTCATGCTGACCCTCGTCGCGATGACTAGCAATAGCATACCCGAACTCTTCGGACACAACAAACCCCTGTTCATCGCGGACAAGGTTGCAAAGTGGAATTTCGAGGAAATGCGTCGTATCATCGACACAACAGGCAAATGGCTTATGAACAATCCCAAACTTCGACAGTTCGTGTTTTACATGAGCACGTTCCGAGAAAGGAGGAGCGAGATTGAAGCTACTAGAAGAGAAAACTTCTAGATACTTCACGGACTTCGACGGCCGCTTCCGAGCTCGGCTGAGCCATGTTACCCCCGCCTTCATCCCAGCCGCAACCCACGAGCTGACAGGAACATCATCACGCTACGACTGCCGCATCAAAGTAGAGTACAACAAAGACATCATGGGGCTCATCGAAGAAGGAATGCTGGTCGCGGTCCGGAACTTCAAGTCCAGCCAGAGACAAAAGCGTCACTCGCTGATGGTGGTTAGTAGGGTCTGGCCTGAGCACTATGGGCTCAAAGGACTATCCGAATCCAGCTACTACCCCATGCAGTTCGAAATCATACAACAATCCGTCAAAGACTGGGACACGAGCGACAAGTCAACAATGATGGTCCAGATCAGCGCCATACCCATCAACTACGACCTGATAATCGACGGAGATGCGGAGCCGAAATACGAGAGAGGATTCTCCTACCCTGTCATAGCGGCAGAGGCCCAGATTCTCAACCGCGACATGATAGGCCACATGTACAACCAGCGCATACTCGCGAAACTAGGCTATGACGCAAAGGCCACGACAAGCGACGCGCACAAAGACCCGCGGATTGGAACCATCCAAATGTTCGAGTCCATGGAAGAGAAAATTCCAATCTACGTGGACTTCGAAGCAATGGTACGATACCATTTCGGCATCTTCGCCTTTACGGGCGCTGGAAAGTCGAACCTTCTCTCCAACATACTCAGACGAATACTAATCCATCAATCGGACGTCAAAGTCGTGGTTTTCGACATTTCGAGCGAGTATCCCTTCCTCCTCATGGACCTCTTCGCAGATGAAAGTCTGCCTTCTAGAATTGTCTTGGAAAATCCGGTCACGACAGCAGACCAGCTCTACGTCAGCGTCGTCAAACCCCGTGAGTACGAAGACGACGAACGAGTCAGAAAAGTATTCGCGAGAATCTTCTCCCAGAAAAAGATAACGCACTTCCTGAAACCCGAGTCCAAGATACCGAACTACGGAGACATTCTCGAAGAACTCGGCAGGATGAGAGCGGACAACCTGGAAAAACCGCACTATGTCAACGCGCTGGACAAGATTCGACAGTTCGTTGTCGACTACAAGGCAGAACGCGAGCTGACAGACGCGCGCTTCGTTGACGAAGACTTCCTTACACTTCTCGACCAGAAGGGTCGGGAAACCATTGAGGAATTCAAGATATCTGACCGCAGCGGTGTCTACTCCTGGGCCAACAGCCGTCTAGCGCTAATCGACAACCTGAAGCGGGCCGAGAAGGAGAAAAAGTCCGGAGGGGTCGATATCGAAGGCATTCGCGAGCTAGTCGAGAAAGAATCTCGATTGACGTGCATATCCATCTCGGACCCGTACGTGATAAAGGAGCTCGTTGTCCACCTGGCCCGCGAATTCCTCCAGCGGAGAAAACGATCCTTCAAAGTCAAACCCTACGTTCTCTTCGTGTTTGACGAAGCTCAGGAGTTCGTCCCAGATGTCGGCGGGTCCTCGGGAATCGACAAAGACTGCTCCAAGCAGGTAGAGACCCTGCTCCGGCAGGGCCGAAAGTACGGACTGGGCGGATGCCTGGCAACACAGCGCATAGCCTATTTGAACACTAACGCGCTTCAGCAGCTCCACACCTACTTTGTCGGGACCCTGCCCCGGCCTTATGATCGGACAGTTGTAAGCGACACTTTCACGATCGACAAACAGATTCTGGAAAAGACACTGGAATTCGCCCCTGGAGAATGGCTGCTCTCCAGTTTCATAGCAACAGGCATGGAGAACGTTCCAATATTCATCAAAGCTGACAACGCGGAGCATGAAGTCGAAAAGACCCTGAACCGCCTAGCCTAGAAAGGCGCCCCGGAGAAACTGTCCTGCCAGGAGATTCCTAGTCAGCAGGTTCCAAAGCCCTTTTCAACCCGAACCTGGCGCACGGACACGGAATAGAAGGAGCTGAACCAGGTTAGCCGACCCGATCACAGACTTCTTCGCGTTTCTGGAACAGCTGGCCGGGACTAACCCGCTGCTGGGCGTGTTCCTTGCCAGCATTCTCGGGAACATGATTCCCTTCTTCCCCGTTCCGTATCTGTTCATCGTCGGCATCGTTGCCTCCCAGAACCCGGGACTCGGACTGGTACCTATCGCAACGCTCGCAGCGCTAGGCGCAGCTATTGGCAAGTTCACAATATACGCGGTCGGCTACGGTACAAGCCAGATGCTGAAGGGCAGACGGGCGAGGTTCGAGTCTCTTAGGAAGCTGCTCGGTGGGAGTTCTTTTCTCGCGGCCTTCCTTTTCGCCGCCTCCCCATTCCCGGACGATGTCATCTTCATCCCGCTGGGAGTAATGAGGTACAGCCCTGTGAAGACGTTCATCTCCCTGCTCTCAGGAAAGTTCGTCTTCGCCCTCGCCATCGCTTACCTCTTCCGCAGTGCTACTGGCCTCGTTGACCTGTTCCTCGGAGGCAGCCCGATCACCGTAGCCGCATCAATAGGGGTCTTCATCCTCATCAGCGTACTGATGTTGAGAATAGACTGGGAGAGGGTCCTCGACGAGAGGAAGCAAAGAGGACTATTCCGAGGACTGTTGAGAGCTGCCTGGCAGTCAGTCAGAACGAAAAAGACTGACAAGGCTCCTCCGGTCGAAAGTAAACCACCCCCGAGTCCTCCTTCTGGCTGAGTGACTGAGCAGGGCTCGGTCTGGTAGGGCAGTTGTTCGGCTCAAAAGAACAAAATAGTCCCTCTTTCCCGGCTCCGGAGAATAAGAGAGCATCGTGCATTGCGTCGCATCGTCCTCGCACAAACCTCAGCGATCTTCGGACTAGCCATAGCCTCCATGGTCGTAGTTCTCAACTACGACGTGAAGACCATATCTCCCACGGCGCTGGGAATTGTTGCGCTGGTGACTTTCGCGGCGGTCGTGGCGGCGGCCATGCTGATAGCCTGGGCCGGAGAGGCATCACAGTTCTCAGTAAGCCAGGGACTCGCCCTGGCTGTCGTCGCTCTGGTACAAACGCTTCCAGAGTTTTTCGTCGAGGGAGGAATAGCATGGCTGGCTGGCCAGGACCCGACCAAGATAGATCTCGTGATCGCGAATTTCACCGGGGCCAACAGGCTTCTATCAGGGCTAGGATGGCCACTGATACTCTTCATCGTTCAATTTCAACGGCGTCGAAACGGCCATGAGGGCAGCGGAATCGCACTGCGGCCCGAGCACAGTATCGAAGTCGTCTTCATGCTAGGCGCTTCGTTCTACTACATCCTCATCATCTGGAAGGGGACGCTGACCCTGGTCGACAGCCTCATCATGGGAAGCGTCTTCTTTGTCTACCTGGCAATGCTGTCGAAGTTGCCTTCTGAAGAAGAAGACCCCAACGAAGTACTTGGACCCGTCCCCCTGACTCTTGTGAAAATCCCCAGTATGCGGGCGAGGGGTGGAGCAATCATCAGCCTCTTCCTCTTCTCCGGCCTAGTATTCGTAATAATAGTCCAGCCGTTCGTGTTGTCAATGGAGAGAATCGCCACCCTACTGTTCGGTGGAGTGCTAGCGGTTTTCTTCTTCATACAGTGGGTCGCCCCCTTCCTCTCAGAGTTTCCTGAGAAGGTCTCCGCGTTCCACTGGGCACGGACAATAAAACTCGCCCCACTGGCTCTCCTAAACTTCGTCTCGTCGTCTGTGAACGAGCTCACAATCCTGATAGCAATCATTCCCATCGTATTTTCAATCAGCAGCGGCCTCATCCTGCCAGTCCCGGTAGCCGCCCATAGCGGAGAAATACTGCTCACGATGGCTCAGTCTTTCTACGCGTGTGCTTCCTTGCTCAGCCTTCGATACGGGCTGAGAAACGCCCTCACCCTTTTCAGCCTCTGGCTTATCTCAACACTCATACCAATCTTTGCCTACAACAACCCCGCCGTACTTGTGGGCCGCGATGTCATCTCGGTAGCCTTCCTCGTCTTGGCGGGGGTTGAGGTTTTCCTCCACCGCGGAAAGATTACTGTGTTCCGAGAGTTCAGACAGACCGTCAAGGAATATGTCAGAGGGCGCGGACCCAGAGCTAACGGTCCCAGCTCAGCCGCTTCCAAAGCGCAAGTTATTTAACATAGCCTAACAATTTTAGCCCAGCCTAAATCTGAACCCCGAACCTGTCAGGGGAAAGGTAAGCAAGATTGTTTGAAGGTAGAAAGTGGGCAGTCAACGTTAGGGTCCTGACCCTTATCCTGCTACCCTTCGTCGTCCTAGGAATCGTTATCGTAATCGCCGCGAGCGGGTCACTAGGGCTGACTGGGCTCACCGGCCAATTTCCCACTGAAGAAATCAGCATCGAACGAATGACCTTCCAAGAAAATGCAATAGTTCTCGACGTAAGAAACGTCGGACCACTAGACACCACTATCCAGACTGTCTTCGTCAATGAGGCAATCTGGGCTTTCGACGCACAACCTAGCACCCAACTAACCAGGTTCGCGACGGCTAAGGTTACGATACCCTACCAGTGGGTCGAGGGAGAGCCCTACGAAGTATCCATCCTGACGGGGCCCTCGAATCTAAAGTTCAGCAGGACCGCGGACGTTGCAATCCTCACACCTCAGCCCAGTCTAGCAAGCGTCCGTGACCTAACAATAATCGGAGTCATCGTCGGAGTAATACCCGTCTATCTAGGTCTCCTCTGGTTTCCATTGCTTCGCCGTATCGCAAGCAAATGGATGAACTACCTGCTTGGCTTCACAGTCGGCCTGCTCATCTTCCTCGGCGTCGAATCGATCGCCGAAGCTGTCGAAACGGCGGGGGAACTCCCGACGGCTTTCGGCGGCTTCGGGCTCGTCGCCACGGGCCTAGCCGGCACCTTCCTAGGCCTCGCCATCATCAACGACCGTGCGTTAAGTATGAGGAAGGAGAAGGACAAGACTCTGCTGTTCACAATAGCTTACCTGGTCTCATTGGGCATAGGCCTCCACAACCTTGGTGAGGGCCTGGCCATTGGTGGAGCGCTGGCCTTGGGCGCGGTGGCCCTCGGATTTTCGCTCATCCTTGGATTTACCATACACAACCTCACGGAAGGCCTTGCCATAGCATCACCGATCATCAGACAGCCCGCTACCGTAGCTCAGCTAGGAACCATGGGGCTCATCGCAGGCGTCCCCACAATATTCGGCGCCTGGATAGGAGGATTCGTTCAACTAGACATCATGGCAGTCATGTTCCTCTCAATAGGCGCAGGGGCCATTCTGGAGGTTGTCTATGAGATAGCAAGGCAGGTCAGGTCCGGAATCACGAGCCTCCACGGCTACAGCGGAATAATCACCGGTCTCATCCTCCTATACTCGATACCCCTGATCATCACATACGCTACGTCATTGTTGGGGAGCACAGGATGAACAAGGAAGAACAAAAAGAGAAGAGGCGAGACGGCGTCAGCAGGCGCGACTTTCTAAAATACGCATCAGCCTCAGCTGGCATAACGGCCGCAACCCTCGCCCTTGGCAAAACAGTCTCCTCGACCGTGCCCACATCCAGGTCCTCCGTTACCCAGGAATTCCTCCACACCCCCCATCCGACCGGCATATCCGCCCCGCTTCAAGTTTCAGGCGGAATAACCCCGATGCAATTCCTCAAAGACTACTACAAACCACCGATTGATCTCCTCAGCGGCCAGCGAGTCTTCGACCTGACCGCGGTACCACAAAGCATCACAGTTGCCAACAGCGTACAATTTCCCTCATGGGCCCTCATGGCCCCGACCCGCCCTCCTCCCTTCAATCTGCCAGCAGTTCCGGGCCCGACTCTCAGAGTGGACGAGGGCGACGAGGTGCTGATAAGATTCCATAACGGCGACCGGCACCCACACACCATACATCTCCACGGGATACACCCTGCCGCCGCAGACGGCGTGTTCGAGATCATAGAGGTCGGAAAGGACTATCGATACTCGTTCGAAGCGGAGCCACCAGGACTATTCCTCTACCACTGTCATGTCATGCCCGTGAAGAAGCATATTTCGAAGGGGTTGTACGGAGCCTTCATCGTCGACCCGATAGACCAGACGGCCGGAGGTGCCGTCGGCATCCGTCCCACTGCAAACCATGAACTGGTTATGGTAATGAACGGGTTTGACGTTGACTTTGACGATGGGAACGAATTTTACACCGTCAACGGAATCGCCAACTACTATCTCGACAACCCGATACGAGTAGGGGTTGGAGAGCTGGTTCGAATCTATCTAGTCAACCTGACAGAGTTCGATCCCATGAATTCGTTCCACCTCCACGGCAACATGTTTCGATTGTACCGGACGGGGACACGGTTTGACCCGGACCCATTGAAGGCGTGGAACCAGACGGCTGGAAATACTCTGGATGAGAAGGTCAAGAAGTGGCTTTACGCAGACACCTTTGCGGAGGTAACTGACACCGTTTTCCTAGGACAGGGTGAAAGAGCTATCCTTGAGTTCGTCCCAAAACACCCTGGAAGATTCCTATTTCATGCCCACCAGAGCGAGTTCGTAGAGCTGGGATGGACAGGGCTGTTCGAGGTATCATAGGCAGTTTCCGAGAGGAGGCGGTACTCAATCTCTTCCCAGCAATAGAATTCGGTCCCTCAAATCGGAAGGCAGATTCCTGCCAAAGTCGTCGTTGACAAGTTTCTCGATTCGTCCGAGACAGCCTTCGAGTTGGCTACGTTTAGATGATGTTTCCTCCGAGAGCCTGCTGATTTTCGCTTCCAAAAGATCCCGTGAATCAACCAAACTGTCACGTTCGAGCTTGAGATGGGCACGACGAGACTGGAGTTGTCTCACAGTTGGAGAGCGGAAGAGGTCCCTTCTGGTTTCAAATGTCTGTTTTGCTTCTTTCTGAAGCGAGAGTAGCGAGCCGCCTAGGATTTGCTTTATGCGTTCGAGGGTCTTGAGCGCCTTCTTTCTGTCGAGACCAACTTGTCCTGTCTCGATTGCATTTTGCAATGCAAGGAGAACCCCCTTTAGTCCTGGGTAGCCATCGCTATCCCGGGCAAGGCTGGTCAGGGGGGCCTTCATATACTTGGAGAGGGTTTCAACAGTCTCTTGCGCGTTCTGCCCTTCTCTGCTCACAGAGAGGAAGCGGGAGAGTGGACCTCGCAACCTTGATATTTTCTGGTCGAGAAGCTCTTGCCTTAGGTTTTTCAGCTCTCTTTGGTTG
>Ga0209521_10003188_pt1 | contig 13258 bp, 12 predicted proteins | sample Rifsed19ft4_FD_184016 | JGI IMG/M metagenome (GOLD analysis project Ga0209521, IMG submission 184016) | Soil microbial communities from Rifle, Colorado, USA - sediment 19ft 4 (version 2) | ecosystem: Environmental > Terrestrial > Deep subsurface > Rock core/Sediment | place: Rifle, Colorado... | reverse complement strand
TCGCCGGCCAGCTCTGCTCGATGAGGCGGTGGTCCAGCGCCCGCTCGATGCCGTGGTCCTGCGCCTCGCAGTGGTAGGTGGCGACGCCGGCCGGAACGTTGGGCCGGTGCAGGATGGACGACAAGTCGAGGCCCTTCGCCTTCCAGTGCGCGATGGCCTTGCGCATGTCCAGCATGTCGGCGCGGCCCACCATCTCGTTGACGGTGCGAAGGCCGAGCTGGGCCATGATCTGGCGCAGCTGCTCGGCGACGAAGAAGAAGTAGTTGATCACGTGCTCCGGCTGGCCGGCGAAGCGCTCGCGCATATCCGGGTCCTGCGTGGCGATGCCGACGGAGCAGGTGTTGAGGTGGCACTTGCGCAGCATGATGCAGCCCATGACGACCAGCGGCGCCTGCGAGAAGCCGAACTCCTCGGCGCCCAGTAGACACGCGATGGCGACGTCCCGCCCCGTCTTCAGCTGGCCATCCGTCTGAACGACGATGCGACCGCGCAGGTCGTTCATCACCAGCACCTGCTGCGTCTCGGCGACGCCCAGCTCCCAGGGCAGCCCCGCGTTCTTGATCGACGACTCCGGCGAGGCGCCGGTGCCGCCGCCGTCGCCGCTGATCAGGACGACGTCGCCGTGACCCTTGGAGACGCCGGCGGCGATGGTGCCGACGCCGAACTCGGAGACGAGCTTGACGTGGATGCGCGCGCCCGGGTTGGCGTTCTTCAGGTCGTGGATGAGCTGCGCCAGGTCCTCGATGGAGTAGATGTCGTGGTGCGGCGGCGGCGAGATGAGCTCGACGCCGGGCATCGTATGCCGCACCCAGCCGATGTACTCGTCCACCTTGTGGCCGGGCAGCTGGCCGCCCTCGCCCGGCTTGGAGCCCTGGGCCATCTTGATCTGCAGGTCGGTCGCGTGGGCGAGGTAGTTGATCGTCACGCCGAAGCGGCCGGACGCCACCTGCTTCATGGCGCTGTTGCGCGAGTCGCCGTTGGCGTCCCGCGTGTAGCGGTGGTAGTCCTCGCCGCCCTCGCCCGTGTTGCTGCGCGCGCCGACGCGGTTCATGGCGATGGCCAGCGTCTCGTGCGCCTCCCGGCTGATCGAGCCCAGCGACATGGCGCCGGTGGCGAAGCGCTTGACGATCTCGCTCGCCGGCTCCACCTCCTCGATGGGGATCGAGTTGCCGGGCCTGAACTCAAGCAGGCCGCGGATCGTGCAGAGGCGCTTGCTCTCGCGGTCGATGAGGTCCGTGAACTGCTGGAACGTCTCGAAGCTGCCGCTGCGCGTCGCGTACTGCAGCAGGGCGATGGTGTCCGGGTTGTACATGTGGTACTCGCCGTCGCGGCGCCATTGGTACTGGCCGCCCGCCTTCAGCTCCAGGTTGGCGGCGACCTCGCGCTTCGGGTAGGCGAAGGCGTGGCGGTCGCGCGCCTCCGCCTCGATCTCGTCGATGCCGACGCCGCCGATGCGCGACGGCGTCCAGGTGAAGTAGCGGTCGATGAACTCTTGGTTAAGGCCCATCGCCTCGAAGATCTGGGCCCCGCGGTAGCTCTGCAGCGTGGAGATACCCATCTTGGACATGACCTTGAGCACACCCTTGTGTACGGCCTTGATGTAGTTCTTCTCCGCCTTCTCGTACTCGATGGGCTTGAGCATCGTGCCGCGGCCGCACATGTCCGCCAGCGTCTCCAGCGCCAGGTAGGGGTTGATGGCGCCGGCGCCGTAGCCGATAAGCACGGCGAAGTGGTGCACCTCCCGCGGCTCCGCCGACTCCAGCACGATGCCGACCTTGGTGCGCGTGCCTTCACGGATGAGGTGGTGATGCACCGCCGCCACGGCCAGCAGGCTGGGGATGGCCGCCCGGCGCTCGTCGACGCCGCGGTCGGAGAGGACGAGGATGGCGCAACCGTCGGCGACGGCGGCGGAGGCCTCGGCGCAGAGGCGGTCGACCGCCTCGCGCATCGAGCCCCGCGGCCGCGTTACGTCGAAGAGGATGGACAGCGTCCGCGAGCGCGGCCTGCCGCTCTCCAGGCTCTTGATCTTCGCCAACTCGCGGTTGGTGAGGAACGGCTCCTTGACCTGCAGTTGGTGGCAGTGCTCCGGCGTCTCGTCGAACAGGTTCTGCTCCGAGCCGAGGAAGGTCTCCAGGGAGGTGACCAGCTCCTCGCGGATGGCGTCCAGGGGCGGGTTGCTGACCTGGGCGAAGAGCTGCTTGAAGTAGCTGAAGAGCAGCGGGCTCTGGTCCGAGAGGACGGCGATGGGCGCGTCGTTGCCCATGGAGCCGACAGGCTCGGCGCCGTTGGCCGCCATCGGCTCCAGGATGACGTCCACATCCTCCAGCGTGTAGCCGAAGGCCTTCTGCCGTGCCAGGAGCGTCTCGAAGTCCCGGCCGGGCACATCGGACGGCTCTGGCAAGTCGGACAGGCGGAGGCGCTGCTCGGCCAGCCACTGGCCGTAGGGCCGGCGACCGCTGAGTTGCTTCTTGATCTCGCGGTCGTCGACGAGGCGGCCCTCCTTCGTGTCGAGGAGGAACATGCGTCCGGGCTGGATACGGCGCTTGAAGAGGACGTTCTCCGGCGGCACGTCCAGCACGCCTGTCTCCGAGGCCATGACGAGGACGCCGTCCGTGGTGACCAGGTAGCGACAGGGGCGCAGGCCGTTGCGGTCGAGGATGGCGCAGACCTGCGTCCCGTCCGTGCCGATGACCAGCGCCGGGCCGTCCCAGGGCTCCATCAGGCAGGAGTGGTACTCGTAGAAGGCCTTCTTCTCCGCGTCCATGGGGATGTGGTCGGCCCAGGCCTCGGGTATGAGCATCATCATCGCGTGCGGCAGCGAGCGCCCCGTGGCCTGCAGCAGCTCCAGGGCGTTGTCCAGCGTCGCCGTGTCGCTCTGGCCGGAGCCCGGGATGATCGGCAGGAGCTTCTTGACGTCCTCGCCCAGCCCCGGCGAGGCGAACATCGCCTGGCGCGCCGTCATCCAGTTGATGTTGCCGCGCAGCGTGTTGATCTCGCCGTTGTGGATGATGAAGCGATAGGGGTGCGCGAGCTTCCAGGTGCCCAGCGTGTTCGTGCCGAAGCGCGAGTGGACGAGGGCGAAGGCGGAGATAAGCGACTCGTGGCTCAGGTCGTGGTAGAAGGGCTCGATCTGGTCGGCGACGAGCAACCCCTTGTAGACCAGGGTGCGCGAAGAGAGGCTGCAGATGTAGAAGTCGCTCCGCTCAACCATGTCGGAGGCGGCGATGGCCTTCTCGATGAGGCGGCGGAGGACGTAGAGCTTCAGTTCGAAGCGAAATTCGTTCGTTATGTCACGAGAGCGGCCGACGAAGAACTGACGGATGCGGGGCATGACCTGGGCGGCGAGGACGCCGATGGCGTCCGGGTTGACGGGCACGTCGCGCCAGCCGAGGAAGGTCTGCCCTTCGTTCAGGACGGTCTGCTCGATGATCGCCTCGCAGCGGCCGCGCTGGTCCTGCTCCTGGGGCAAGAACACCATGCCGACGGCGTACTCGCCGCGGTGCGGCAGGTCGATGTCGAGCGCCGCGCACTCCTTGTGGAAGAACTCGTGCGGCATCTGGATGAGAAGGCCGGCGCCGTCGCCGGTGCGCGGGTCGGCGCCGCAAGCGCCGCGGTGGCCGAGGTTGATCAGCACCTCCAGCCCCTGGGTGATGATCTTGTGCGAGCGCTCGCCGCTGACGTTGGCGACGAGGCCGACGCCGCAGGCATCGTGCTCCTGCGAGGGGTCGTAGAGGCCCTGCTTCTCGGGGCGAGGCAGATCAGGAAATCGATACGGCTGGCTCATCTGAGTCTCGTCGGTTTCCATCCTGGCCTATTCGGGATGTCTTCCCGCCCTGGCCGGCGGGCTCTGCACTAACCTAAAACGGCCCGCCAGAGGTGGGCCGGCAAGGCTCGTAAGAGGCATCATAATAGTTCCCTATCACCCAACACGCAAGGCCCTTGAGTCGGCTATCCTTCCAAGCTCAGGACGGGTCGCCGAATCTACCAAATCCCCAGCATCATCTTGACGTCGTCCGAGGCCATCGTGCGCGGATCCCACAGCGGCGAGAACGTCAGCTCGACCTCCACGTCGCGCACGCCCTCCACGTCCATGAGCGCGTCCTGGATCTGGGCCGTGATCAGCGGCCCCAGCGGGCAAGCCGGCGTCGTCAGCGTGTAGGTGACGGTGACGATGTCGTCGTCGTTAATCTCGACGTCGTAGATGAGGCCGAGGTCGACGATGCTCATGCGCAGCTCCGGGTCCTGGATCGGCCTGAGGATCTCGATTATCTCTTCCGACGTTGTCTTGACGTTCTTCGGCATAGAGGCTCCTAGTCTTCCTTTTCGAGGCTCTCTTCCAGTACGTGCGAGGCGAGAGTCGCGCACTTGACGCGTACGGGGAACTTCGCCACGCCCTGAAACGCCTCCAGGTCGCCGATCTCCTCGCCGGGCTCTTCGTCCGGCTCGGTCATCATGCGCTGGAACGCCTCGATGATGCGCAGCGCCTCGGCGCGGCTGCGGCCCTTGACGGCGGACGTGAGCATGGAGCCGGAGGCCTGGCTGATGGAGCAGCCGCGGCCGCGGAAGGCCACGTCCTCGATGACCCCGTCGTCCATCTCCACCTCGATCTCGATCTCGTCACCGCAGAGCGGGTTGTAGCCCTCCGAGCGCGACGTGGCGTGGTCGAGGCTGCCCTTGTTGCGCGGGTGACGGTAGTGGTCGAGGATGAGCTCCCGGTAGAGGTCATCCAGCTCCGGCTCTGGCAGCTGCGTCATTCCCTGGTTCACTCCGACACGACCGGCGCCGGCTCCATGGCGAAGAAGCGGGCCGTTTCTTGCAGCGCCTCGACGAGGACGTCGATCTCCGCAAAGGTATTGTAGAGGTAGAAGCTGGCGCGCGCCGTGGCGACGCAGCCCAGCCGCCGCATGAGGGGCTGGGCGCAGTGATGGCCGGCGCGGATGGCGACGCCGTACCGGTCCAGCACCTGGCTCAGGTCGTGCGGGTGCAGCTCGCCGTAGTTGAATGAGACGACGCCGACCCGCTGCTCCGCGTTGCGCGGGCCGTAGATCGTCAGGCCGGGCAGGGCGCCGAGGCGCTCGAGGGCGTAGGCCGTGAGCGCCTTCTCGTGGGCGCGGACGTTCTCCATCCCCAGCCCTTCCAGGTAGTCGATGGCGGCGCCGAGGCCGATGGCGTCGGCGATGTTCGGCGTGCCGGCCTCGAACTTGTGCGGCACCTCGTTCCAGGTCGCCTCCTCCAGGAGCACCCGCCGGATCATGGAGCCGCCGCCCAGGAAAGGGTCCATGGCCTCCAGCAGCTCCGGCCGCGCCCAGAGGACGCCGATGCCGGTGGGCGCGCACATCTTGTGGCCGGAGAAGGCGAGGAAGTCGCAGCCGATCTCAGCCACGTCCACGGGCATGTGAGGCACGCTCTGGGCGCCGTCGACGAGCAGCAGGGCGCCGTGGCGGTGGGCGATCTCCGCCGCCTCGACGATGGGGTTGATGCCCAGGACATTGGAGGCATGCGCCAGCGCGACCATCTTCGTCTTCGGCCCGACGAGCGACTCGAGCTGGTCGAGGCGCAGGTTGCCCTCCTCGTCGATGTCGACGAAGCGCAGCCGGGCGCCGCGCTCGCGGGCGATGAGCTGCCAGGGAATGAAGTTGCTGTGGTGCTCCGCCAGGCTGAGGACGATCTCGTCTTCCGGCTGGAGGAAGCGACGCCCCCAGGCGTTGGCGACGAGGTTGATCCCCTCCGTCGTGTTGCGCGTGAAGACGACGCTCTCCGGCCCATAAGGCGACTTGATAAAGCGGGCGACCTTGGCGCGGGCGCCCTCGTAGGCGTCCGTGGCCTCCTCGGCCAGCGTGTGCAAGCCGCGATGGATGTTGGCGTTATAGCTCTCGTAGTAGCGCACGAGGGCGTCGATGACGACGCGCGGCTTCTGGCTGGTGGCGGCGTTGTCCAGGTAGACCAGCGGCTTGCCGTGCACCTGGCGCTGGAGGATGGGGAAGTCCCTGCGGACGGCTTCTACGTCAAGCATGATCGATTCCAATCCCAGGCATGCCCCAGGCTTCAGCCTGGGGTGCGGTCTCAACACACCGGCCTGAAGGCTGGGGCGCATTTGTCATTCTGAGTCCGAAGGACGAAGAATCTCCTGCCGCCGCAGCCAAGATTCGAGGGAGATTCTTCGCTGCGCTCAGAATGACAGACTCATCCCACATCGACGCTCACCTCATCGCCCTCCAGGCGCACGGGGTAGGTGCGGACGGGGCGCACGGCGGGCAGGGCGCGCACGGCGCCCGTCCTTACGTCGAAGCGCGCGCCGTGGCGCGGACACTCCACCTGGTCGCCGGCGAGCGTCCCCTCGCCCAGCGGACCGCCGTCGTGCGTGCAGAGGTTGTCGATGGCGAAGAAGTCGCCGCCGACGTTGGCGAGGGCGATGCTGCGCTCGCCCACCTCGAAGACGCGCACGCGGCCGGCCGGCACGTCTGACCTGGCGGCGACCCGTTCGTAGGTCATGGGCTGCTCGCCTCGATCTTGTCTGCTAGCGCCGCCTCGACGCGCTCGCGCACGTGCTCGACGGGTATGCGGTCGAGCACCTGACGGAAGAAGGCCTCGACCAAGAGCCGCTCCGCCTCCGCCGGCGGGATGCCGCGCGACTCGAGGTAGAAGAGCTGTTCCTCATCGAGCGGACCGGCGGTGGCGCCGTGGCTGCAGCGCAGCACGTCGTACGCCTCGATCTCCAGGACGGGGATGGGCGCCGCCTTTGCGTGCTCGCTGAGGAGGAGGTTGCGGCTCGTCTGGTTGGCGTCGCTGCCGCCGGCGCCCTTCTCGATGCGCACCGTGCCCTGCCAGACTTCGCTCGCGCGGCCGGCGAGCGCCGCCTTGAAGAGGAGGTCGCTGGTCGTGCGCGGCGCGATGTGGTCCTGCAGCGTCACGTAGTCGAAGTGCTGGTCGCCGTCGCCGAGGGAGAGGCCGAGGAGCTCGGCCCGGGCGCCCTCGCCCTCCAGGCTCACCTCCAGCCGCGTCTTCGTCAGGCGCGAGCCGAGGCCGACGAGGGCCGCCGTCAGCTCGGCGCCGCGCTCGAGCCGCGCCCGAATCGTGGAGAAGTTGTAGGTGCTGTTTCCCCAGCGCTGCAGCTCGACGAAGCGAACGCGCGCGTCCGGGCCAACGATGATCTCGACCGCGCCGGAGACCAGGGCCTGGCCCCCTGTGTCGGGTGAGTACGTCTCCTGGACGACGGTGACGCTGCTCCCCGCCTCCGCGACGATGAGCAGGTGAGGGAAGAGCGGCGCGCCGGACGCGCTGATCGCGTAGAGCAGCGGCAGCGTCACCTCGACGCCGCGCGGGACGTGGACGAGGGCGCCGCCCTGCCAGAGCGCCGCCTGCAAGGCACCGAGCTTCCACTCGGTCGGCAGGGCCAAGCCGTGCAAGTGCTCTTTGACCAGCGCCTCGTGGCCCCGCGCCGCCGTGGCGAGGTCGCTGAAGGTGACACCGGCCGGGAGGCTGTCAGCGTGCCGCTCCGACGTGCCGTTCCCGGTCGCCGCCAGCGCCGCGTCCAGGTCGAGGCTGCTGATGTCGGTGCGGCGCCACTCCTCATCGAGGGGGTTAGGCATCGCCATCGCCCGGTAGGCGCGCCAGGCGGCGAGGCGGCGCTGGAGGAGCCAGCTCGGCTCGCCCATCCGCTTCGAGAGCTGGCGGACGGTCTTATCGGTTATGGTCGATGCTGCTGCCCTTGTCGTCACTCGTTCCCTCTCGGGCTTCGCATCCTGCGTCCCCCGACCCGTCGGGGGACTGGTCTGCTCCGCCAGATTGATTAGGGATGAGTGAGGAGACACCCCTCACACTCCCCGGCGGGGCTGCGCCCCCTGTACGCATTGTCATTCCGAGTCCTTCGATTCTGCTCAGGACAGGCTCCGCGAGGAATCTAGTGAACCGCGGAGGCGTAGCGTCTGTGCGATTCGCTAGACCCCTCGCTGCGCTCGGGGTGACAAACGCCGTGTTAGCCGACAGAACCCTCCATCTGCAGCTCGATGAGGCGGTTGAGCTCGATGGCGTACTCCATCGGCAGCTCCTTGACGATCGGTTCCACGAAGCCGTTAACGATCATCTTCGTCGCCTCCGTCTCGTCGATGCCGCGGCTCTGGAGGTAGAAGAGCTGCTCCTCGCCCACCTTGCTCACGGTCGCTTCGTGCTGGATCGTCACCTGCTCCTCGTCGATCTCCATCACCGGGTAGGTGTCGGAGCGCGAGTCGGCGTCGAGCAGCAACGCGTCGCAGCGGACGGTCGATTTCACGTTCTTGGCGCCGGGGTAGACCTTCAGCAGGCCGCGGTAGCTGGTGCGGCCGCCGCCCTTGCTGATCGACTTTGAGACGATGGTCGAGGTCGTGTTCGGCGCGACGTGGACGACCTTACCGCCGGCGTCCTGGTGCTGGCCGGGACCGGCGAAGGCGAGGGAGAGGATCTCACCGTGGGCGCCCGGCTCCATGAGGAAGACCGAGGGGTACTTCATCGTGAGCTTGGAGCCGAGGTTGCCGTCCACCCACTCCATGACGGCGTCCTGATAGGCCGCCGCCCGCTTCGTCACGAGGTTGTAGACGTTGGTAGACCAGTTCTGGATCGTCGTGTAGCGCACGCGGGCGCCCTTCTTGACGATGATCTCGACGACGGCGCTGTGCAGCGAGTCGTTGCTGTAGGTCGGCGCCGTGCAGCCCTCGACGTAGTGCACGTAGGAGCCCGGCTCGGCGATGATCAGCGTGCGCTCGAACTGGCCCATGTTCTCCGTGTTGATGCGGAAGTAAGCCTGGAGGGGGATGTCGACCTTCACGCCCGCGGGCACGTAGACGAAGCTACCGCCGGACCAGACGGCCGAGTTCAGCGCCGCGAACTTGTTGTCCGCCGGCGGTACGATGGTGCCGAAGTACTGCTTGACGATGTCCTCGTGCTCGCGCAGGCCGCCGTCCATGTCGAGGAAGACGACGCCCAGCTTCTCCAGGTCCTCGCGGATCTTGTGGTAGACGACCTCGGAGTCGTACTGGGCGCCGACGCCGGCGAGGAACTTGCGCTCCGCCTCCGGGATGCCCAGCTTGTCGAAGGTGCGCTTGATCTCCTCGGGGACGTCTTCCCAGGTCTTGCCCTGCCCCTCCATCGGCTTGACGTAGTAGTAGATGTCCTGGAAATCGAGGGGGTAGCCCTCGATGTTGCCGCCCCAGAAGCCCGTTGGCATCGGCTTAGACTCGAAGATATCGAGGGCGCGCAGGCGGAAGTCGCGCATCCACTGCGGCTCGCCCTTCAGCTCCGATATCTGGGTGACTACCTCGCGGTCGAGGCCCTTGCGCGGGGCGTTGACCGGCTTGAACTCGGGGTCGTGCCAGCCGTACTTGTAGCCGCTGACGATGTCGCCCGCGTTCTTAGTCGTCGTCATTCTCCATCACCACCCTTCGACGGGTTCGCGCCGTCGCCTTCCGCGTCGACGGCGTCCGTTATCCAATCGTAGCCTTTCGCTTCCAGCTCGGAGGCGAGCTCGCTGCCGCCGGAGCGGACGATGCGCCCCTTGTAGAGGACGTGGACGCGGTCCGGCGTCACGTAGTTGAGGATGCGCTGGTAGTGGGTGATAAGCAAAACACCCATCGGAGCCTGGTCTTCGCCTGCCGCCGGCGTCCGCAGCGCGTTGATGCCCTCGGCGACGGTGCGCAGCGCGTCGATGTCGAGGCCGGAGTCCGTCTCGTCCAGGACGGCCATGGTGGGCCGCAGGATGCTCATCTGGAGCACCTCGGCGCGCTTCTTCTCGCCGCCGGAGAAGCCGTCGTTGACGTAGCGGCGGGCGAAGGACTCGTCCATCTTGAGGAGGGCGAGGGCCTCCTGCAGGCGCTGGCGGAACTCGCGGACGGGGACGTCGCGGCCCTGCACGGCCTTCAGGGCGGCGCGGAGGAAGTTGACCATGGTCACGCCGGGGATGGCCGTCGGGTACTGCATGGCGAGAAAGAGGCCGCGACGGGCGCGCTCCTGCGGCGGCAGCTCGGTTATGTCCTCGCCCTTCAGGTAGACACGGCCGCTGGCGACCTGGTAGCGGGGGTGGCCCATGAGGGCGTTGGCCAGCGTGCTCTTGCCGGAGCCGTTGGGCCCCATGATGGCGTGCACCTCGCCCGAGGGCACGGCCAGGGAGAGGCCGTTGACGATCTCCTTGCCGTCCACGGCGACGTGCAGGTCTTCGATTCTCAAGACTGCCCCGTTCTTGCTCATACTTCCCTTCGTGGCTCCTCTACTCCCTTCGAAGCTGCGCATCGCTGCGCGCTGCTCCGCACGGTAGCGGGGACGGCTACTGAGGGGACACCCCTCAGGCTCCCCGTCAGGGGGCTGCGCCCCCTGTACCCCCACTCCGCGTACTCTCCTCCTCAAACAGCGCGACCGGCTGCGGCCGGACGATGTACTCGCAGACGGGGGCGCCATCGACGATGCGGCGCGTCTGCTCCACCGGGGCGCCGACCAGCAGCTCGATGCTGCGGCGGTCCGAGCGGCAGGCGGCCTCGCTCATCTCGGCCAGGCGCAGGTATGGGCACTCGTTGTTGACGATCTGGTAGACGCCCTCCAGCTTGTGCCAGCCATCGACGATGCCCTCGCGCTCCAGGGCGCGGCTCGCCTCCGCGACGCGCTCGTCCAGGGTCGCGCCGCGCACCTCGGCGGCGTGGTCGGCAGCGACCTCGCCGGCAACGCCCGCGAAGACGCTGTCGAGAACCTGCCTGCCGGAGCGGCCGCCGATCTGGTCGGCGTCGAGCTGATCGAGCTGGCGGAAGAGGCGCGACAGGAGCCTGAGGTAGGCGCGGCCGGAAAGCTCCTCGCCGCGTTCGGTTGCGAAGAAGATGAGGGCCGGGCGGCCGACGCCGCGGCGCTCGATACGGACGTCTACGAGGCCATCGGCACGCAGGCCGTCCAGGTGGCGGCGCACCGCCTGCTGACTCAGGGAAAGCGCTTCGGCTAGCTGGGCTACCGTCGCCTCGCGGCGGCCGCGCACGTAGCCGAGGACCTGGTCACGCGTGCTCTCCACGCCTCGACGATAGCCGAGGCGTGGCGGTTTGTCAATATAAACCGACTTTAAATCTACTTTTGTTGCGAAATGCTCGCGGCGGTACGTGCCCAAGGCCAGGCTCAAGCCTGGCCTTCATGATCCTGAATCCGCCTCAGGCTATCGCGCAGCCGATGTTGCCCTTCCAGCCGTACTCGACCCTGCCCTCGCGGATGATGACGGGGACGGTGATCGAGTACCTGAGCACCTCGTCGTACCAGCGCTTGTCCTTCATGACGTTGCGCTCTTCGAAGTCGACGCCTTCGGCCGTGAGGTCAGCGAGGGCCTTGTCGCAGGCGCTGCAGTTAGGCGTCGTGTAGATGATTAGCTTCTCCGCCATGGCGAGACCATTCTAGATCAGGGCGCCAGTCTTCCACCGTTCGTCCTGAGCTTGTCGAAGGACGATCTGTCTTGCAGGGAAGCGTGCTTCGACAGGCTCAGCACGAACGGAGTCCTGGTAAGAGCCGCTAGACCCTCGCCCGCGCCAGCACCGCTTGCGTCGACGCGAAGGCGCGCCGCGCCGCCTCGTCAAGGTCGAGCGCCGCCAGTTCCTCCGACATGACCTCGACGGCGTAAGGCGCCCGCACGCCGAGTCCGTCCAGTAGCCGCACGAGGCCGGCGAGGTCGAAGTCGCCCTCGCCCGGCAGCCGGCGGCGTAACCCGGTGTCCTCCCGCAGCGAGCCGACGAGGTCGCGGGCGCCGTCGTTGATCTGGACGGAGAAGAAGCGCTCCGGCGGGATGGCGCGCAGCTGGGCTGGGTCGGCGGCGCCGCGAAAGTAGTGCCAGGTGTCGATGAGGACGCCGCCGTTCGGCCGGCCGGCTTGCCGCACGACCTCCCACGCCGCGGCGGCGTCCGGGATGCCTGTCCAGGGCATGAACTCCAGGGCGACGCGCAGGCCGTGGCTGGCGGCCCGCTCGCACAGCGCGGCGAAGCGCTCGGCGACGCGCTCGATCGGCGCGAGCTCCCCGAGAGCCTCCGCGCAGCCGACGTTGAGGTTGAGGCTGCCAACAGCGGCGGCGACTTCGTAGAGCTGGCTCTCGCTGCGGCGCGCCGCCTCTCGCCGCGCCGCGTCGTCGGACGACCAGCCGGCGACGAACTCGATCTCGACGACGCGGACCTCGTAGCTATCGAGCAAGGCGCTCATGTCTTCGTCGGAGTAGCCGCGGGCGCTGGCGGCAGCGTAGTCGGCGTAGGTCAGGCCGATGCCCTGGAAGCCGGCGTGCGCGGCGGCGGCGACGCGCTCGGCGAAGGACCAGCGCGCCGGCTGGCCGCTGGCGGGCAGCGCGCCGGCGAGCGTCCAGTAGGAGGCGGTGAGGTCAGTCATGAGAGAGCTCCCAGGTCGAAGTCGGGGCTCAGAGGGTTGACAATGCGAACGCCTTCAATCGTCTGCCCGTCCTGCATATCTTCGCTGAGTAAGAAGCTCAGCCCGTTGAGTCGGGCAGTCGAGATTAGGAGAGCATCCCAGTACTGCACGCGGACAAGTCTCGATATCCGGATTGCCTCACGAACAGACTCTATGGAGAGATCGAACACTTCGAACAAGCTGACAAGGCGCCAGATGGCCCGCTCGGCCTCCTCCAAGCCCATGGCGACGCGGCTGCGATGCGTCAGGCTGACATACGTCTCGCCGAGTATCTGCGGGCTCACCGCCGCCACATTGAGCTCAGCCAGGCGGTTTACCACCTCAATCGCTCGACGGCGCTTCAGCACGTCTCTGGCATCGAATGCGTAGACGATGATGTTGCTGTCGAGCAGATAAGCGGGAGACCCGTTCACCGGATGTAGAGGTCTTCTCTGCGCCAGCGTGTTGTTCCGCCGCCCTTAGGCAGCCTCGCGGCACGTTCCTCCATCATGCAGAGGAGGTCACGTACCGCCTCCTCTCTGGACTCAGGCGCGGCAAGCTCTGGAAGCTCTTCGATGCCCCTGCGTATCAGCTCAGCCTCCGTCACACGCAGCGCCTTCGCGATGCGTTTCAGCTTCTCTTCCTGTTCAGGCTCAATGTAGACCTGCTTGCGGATCATTCTCATAACTTATACATCGTAGCATACATCGCCTGGCGATCCTACGTGCTGCTGTCCTCGCGCTCGATGACCTGGAAATCTTGCTCGTCCAGCGCCTCGTCGCTCGCCTTCGTCAGCGTCGCGGCGTCGGGCGACTCGCCGCGGCGGTAGGCGTCGTAGAGGGCGAAGAGGTCGCGCTTGTGCGGCCGCTTGCGGCCGATA
>Ga0209521_10003187_pt1 | contig 13260 bp, 16 predicted proteins | sample Rifsed19ft4_FD_184016 | JGI IMG/M metagenome (GOLD analysis project Ga0209521, IMG submission 184016) | Soil microbial communities from Rifle, Colorado, USA - sediment 19ft 4 (version 2) | ecosystem: Environmental > Terrestrial > Deep subsurface > Rock core/Sediment | place: Rifle, Colorado... | reverse complement strand
CCGTCCGATCGACGATCCGGATCTCGACCACACCCTGGGCGCGCGCCTGCTTCAGGAGCTTCGAGACCTGTGGTCTCGTCACGCCGAGGACCCCGGCGATGGCCTCCTGGGTTTCGCCCAACTCGTAATAGAGACGGCTGGCCCGGACGAGCGTGGCCAGATCAGCCGACCGAGTCATCGCCCATTCCGCACATGCGATCGTGACTGGGGCACATTTGCACGAATCATGTGTGCGTTCACCCGCCCATCGTCGCTGACGCGGCGCGGGCTGTCAACAGCCGAGTGACGCGCCGCATTCGCGACGCGGCGGTTGCTCAGGGAGCGAAGGTCTTGCCGGTCGCGCGCAACTCGGCCTTGTAGGCCCGCTTCCGCGCCTGGTACTCGGCGAGCGCCTCTGCCGAGTCGACATCGCCGAGGGTCGGGTAGGTCGGGAGGACATCGGCGATCCCGGGGACCGCCACGCCGAGCCGCTTGGCGAGAACCGCGAGAACTCCCTTCACCTTCATCTCCCCGAAGCCCGGCAGCGCCATGAGCCTGGCCTGGAGATCGCGGCCGTCACTCGCCTCAGCCCAGATCCGCGCCGCGTCGTTGCCGTACAAGCCAGCAATAACTCGGCACAACTCACCGACCTTGGTGGCCATGGCGCCCGGGAAGCGATGCAGGGCCGGCCGCCCGCGAAACACGCGGTCGAGCTCGGCCGGATCCAGGGCCGCGATCTTCGCGGCATCGAGGTGGCCGAGCCGCGCCCGCAGGTCCAGCGGTCCCGAAAACGCCTTCTGGACCGTGATCTGCTGGTCCAGCGCGAACCCGATAAGGAGCGCGAGCGGTTCCTCGACGAGGAGTCGGTCGGCGGCTTCGTTGCCGGTGAGGTAGAGGCGCTGATCTGAGGTTGACATGGCCGGGATGGTAGCGCGACCGGCCATGACCGGCCACGACCACGCCCAGGGCCCGGTTGACCGGGGCGATAGGATGGATGGACAGGAGGTTGCCTGGATCCATGACCGGACAGCACCGCTCCCCGGCTCCAGAGTCCGGACGCAGGCGCGCGACCATCCGGGTCGAGCGCCTGACGAACACCGCGGATGTCAGTCGCGGCTGCAGCAACCTCGCCACCGTGCCCCGCGCGGGCAACATCAGCAGCGATACGCGGGCGGGCAGTCACGGGTGAGCCGGAGCACGGTCCATCGGGATCGGACCGGTTCGCCACTCAGATGAATCGAGACCCGCGCCCATCGGGGCGCGGGTCTTTCGATTCTGCCGACGGCCGCGGAGGAGCTCCCGCCGGGGGAGCGCTCGTCACCGCCAGGCGCGACGCACCGTCGCGGGATGGGCGCCGCTCACCAGCGCCGTGCCCGCGGTCAGGAGCAGCGTGCCGACCCAGAGCCGCAACTCGAGGAGCCGGCCGGGCCCGCTTTCGCCTGCTCGCACGTGGCGCAGCTCGGCGGCCGTGGCGTAGAGGTCGTTGATCCGATCGTCGGTGAGGCTCGTCATGTGAAACATCGGGTGCATCCCTTTCGCGGTTGGCGTGAGATCTGAGGGCTATTCGAGGACGATCCGCACACCGCTGCCGTCGGCGTCCTCGATATCGAGAATCGGGCCGCGATTGCCGCTGGCCACGGCCTCCTCGACATCGGCGATGTGCTGGCTGGAGAGGCCCGGAACGCGATGGAGCGCGAACCGGCCGAGCGAGATCGGGACACGGAGGTCCACCACGCGCCGGCCGCTCTCGCGGACCTCGATTCGAGCAAACGTCGGCGTATCGGCTGGCCTTCCGTCCGCCTGACCGCCGGATCCGGCCGAGGCGCCCGGTTTCGGCGCAGCCGGACCTCGGCCAGTTGAGCCCTGGGCTCCGAGGGCGTCGAGGATCGGACCGGCCTCCTCGGCCGTCAGCCGTCCGGCGGAGACCAGCTCCAGGACCCGCTGGAACGCTTCGTCCATGTCAGGCCTCCTCGATGTCGGCGAGGCGCTGCATCGCAGCTTCGACGCTCAGGTCACCACGCTCGAGGGCCATCAGCACGTCCAGGCGAGCCACCTCCTGCCCGCCGTCTCGCCCGTACCCGGGCGAGGGGGGCGCTGGCGGCGCTGGCGGTTCGAGTGCCGTCGGCACGTGGGGCGGAAACTCGGGGCGAGGTGCCGGCGGCGGGGCCGCGGGCACGGGCACGGCGGGCCGCGCCGGGGCCAGGACGTCGCGCGGCGCGGAGACCCGAAGATCGCCGCTGACCGACTTGAATCCGAGCGTGACGCCTCCGTCGCCCACGATCAGGCGCTTCCTGCCCGGCCCGGTTTCGAGCCGGTGCGGGAGATCGCTCCGCAGGTCGCCGGTCACCGTCCGGGCCTCGATCTGCATGCCGGAGCGGCCGACGATGGTGGCATCGCCACTCACGGTGTGGATCTCGAACGGACCCCTGCCCGCGAGGTTGGCATCCAGGCGGATGTCTCCCGAGGTCGTCTCAATGACGGCACGCCCGAGGCTCGGCGCGCGCAGCGAGCAGTCGCCCGAGATCGTCCGGGCACGCAGGTCGAGAGCCGCCACGGCCGAGATGGAGACATCGCCCGACACGGCATCCAGTTCGAGGATTCCGCCGAGGGCGTCGAGGGACACCTCGCCCGACGCCGTCCGGACCTTCGTCATGCCAACGAGACCGGACGCCGTGACGTCTCCGCTCGCCGTCTCGATCGATACGTCGGCGCCACGCGGGACCTCGACCTCGAGGTCAAGGGACGAGCGCCGGCCAATCCCGAACACAAGGGTATCCAACCCGAACCTGTCCGGTGCCGTCAGCGACAGGCTGCCGTCCGTTGCCTCGACCCGGAAGCTCGCGCTGACCGACTTGCCGTCGCGCTCGCGGACCGAGACCAGGTCCCCGTCAACGCCGCGCACCGAGATCTCGCCGGACAGCTGGCGGAGGTGAAAGCGCCCGGTCGCCCCGATGTGGTGCTCGATCGTGGCGCCGTTGGTCGGTGTGGTCATCGCACGGTCCTCCCCAGCGCCCGGATCGCGTCGGCCGCGTCTTCGGCACCGATCTCGTGCCGGGCAAGCCGCTCGAGGATCTGCTGGCGACTGGCCAGGATGGCGTTGGCATCGACTGCGGCAGACGCCGGGTCGGATGCCTCTGGGGCGGTTTCGTCCGCGTCGCCCCGTGGGCCAAACCCGAGTGATCGAACCAGCGCCTCGACGCGCGACCGGACCGTGGGGTAGGACAGACCCAGCTCGCGCTCCATGTCGCGGAGGTTGCCGCGGGAGCGGAGGAAGCTCTCGAGCAGCGCGAGCTGGTCCCGGCTCAAGCGGCCGAACCGGCCGACGCTGAAGTCCCCTTCCAGCGTGGTGCCGCAGCTCCTGCAGTGGAGGCGCGTGACCGCCAGTTCGCCGGAACAGACGGGGCAAGTGGAGATGACATCGTGCGGCATGGGTGGTTCCTCGTCGTGGTGTGTCCGAGGACGTTATCGCATACGACATTACACTTTGTCAATACCAACTTTCACTTTATTGAGTGACGGGTACGCGTTAGTGGTCACCGGCGTTCCGATCCGGGCACGTGGTCGGCCTCGGCGAGATTGATCTGAGCGACGGCCGGAGGTTCGATCCGCTGATCGGGCGGCGATCCGGTATCCTGCGCACGCCCGCATGACGTCCCCGCGCCAGGAGCGCGGACCGCGACCGCGGGAGACCTGGAGACAGTTTGACCTTCAAATCGCTCGGCCTCTCGGCCGATCTCCTCGGGGTTGTGGCCGCAGAGGGCTACGAGACTCCCACCCCGGTCCAGTTGGCGGCCATCCCCCTCGTCCTCGCCGGACGCGATGTCCTGGCGGCGGCCCAGACCGGCACCGGCAAGACCGCGGCATTCGTGCTACCGATCCTCGACCGCCTGCGGAAGCACGCGAACACCAGCTTCTCGCCCGCCCGTCACCCGGTCCGGGCGCTCATCCTGGTGCCCACGCGCGAGCTGGCGATGCAGGTAGCCGACAGCGTGCACACGTACGGCCGAACCGTGCCGCTTCGGCCCGCCGTCGTGTTCGGCGGGATCCCCATCGAACCGCAGACCAAGGAGCTTCGGGCCGGCGTGGAGATCCTCGTCGCCACGCCCGGACGGCTCCTCGATCATGTGGGGCAGAAGAACGTCAACCTGAGCCAGGTCGAGATCCTCGTCCTCGACGAGGCGGACCGCATGCTGGATATGGGCTTCCTGCCCGACATCCAGAAGATCATCGCGTTGCTCCCCGCCCGTCGCCAGAACCTCATGTTCTCGGCCACGTTCTCGGAGGACATCAGACGCCTGTCCGGCTCGATCCTGCGGGACCCGGAGACCGTCGAAGTGGCGGCCCGGAACACCGCGGCCGAGTCCGTTCGACAGCTTGTCTACCCGGTCGATCGCGACCGCAAGGAGCAGCTCCTCGCACACCTCATCGCCAAGGAGGACTGGCGCCAGGTGCTGGTCTTCACGCGGACGAAGATCGGTGCGTCACGGCTGGCGTCCTACCTGGATCGGCGCGGCCTGGAGGCGGTGGCGATTCACTCGGACCGCTCACAGCCCGAGCGGACGAAGGCGCTCGAGGGCTTCAAGATCGGAGAGATCCGCGTCCTGGTGGCGACCGATGTCGCCGCCCGTGGCCTCGACATCGAGGACCTGCCCCACGTCGTGAACTTCGAGCTCCCGTGGCAGGCCCAGGACTACATTCATCGGATCGGTCGAACCGGGCGGGCGGGGGCCACCGGCGATGCGATCAGCCTGGTCTCGATCGACGAGACGGATCTGCTCCGGGGCGTCCAGCGGCTCCTGAAACTGGCGATCCCATGGAAGGTGGAGGACGGCTTCGTGCCGGATCGCAACGCGGAGCCGGTGCCGCTCCGTGGTGGGCCGCCGGCAGAGCGGCCGGCGCGCGGTCACCACTACCCCCACCGAAGCGGCAGCCGTCCCCGATCCGGGAGCGCTTCCCGCGGCTGATCAGGCGTGCGTCAGCCGTGTGGCTGGCCCGTGCCGGTGAGGAAGCGGGCGCCAGGAAAGTAGAACCCGAAGTCCATGTCCGAGGCTACGCGTTCGACCGCGTAGCGATTGACCAGGGCGTGCGCCCGCTCGACGTGCCCGCCGTCCGGGACCCCGACGAGTTCGATCCGGACGTCGCGCAGCTGAATGAACAGCCCGCCGGGCCGGGACAACGCCCGGCCGGGGTCATACCCGGGAAGGGTCGGCAGGTCGCCCGTGATCCGGTACGGACCGGCTTCCAGCTCGACCGCGTGCCATTGAGCGTGGACGGGAAGGTCCTCACCCTCGACATACAGGACGATGAGATCGTCCTGCTCCAGGTTGACCGGTCCCCGACGCTCCGTGGCGCCACCGGCGATGAGGTTCCAGACCGCCCGGTCCAGCTGCAGCGGCTGCGCTCCGTCAAGGCTGTCCCGCAGGCCGGCCGGCAGCGCGGCGGCGGCGCTCACGACGCCCTCGGCGGTGAATGCCTCGATCTGCTGCATGACGCGCCCCCGTGCGTTGGTGCCACTTGGAGTATCACCGGCGTGACGGATGGGCAACAGCCCCATTGGTACTGGCTCTACGTCGGCGGTGGTCCCGGCGGGCCGAAACCCGCCTTCTCGATGCAGCACGGGACGGTGGACCCGGATTCACCCCCGGCGAGGATGCCCCCCGACGGACTCAGGCGCGACGACGGCAAACAGGTCACGCAGGATCGACAGCGGATCGAAGCGGCTCTGGTTGGTCACGACCGCGATCGCGATGCCCTCGGCCGGGAACCAGCGCACGACGCTCCTCGCCCCGACGAGGCGGCCGGAGTGCCCGTAGGAGACGCGGCCATCGATCGTGTAGACCTGCACGCCCAACCCATACGGAGAGCCGGGTTTGAGGGCCAAGGTTCGGGCGGCATCGTCGACCATGGCCGCGATGTCCGCCGGCGGCAGGACGTCTCCGCCGTACAGCGCCAGCGCCCAGCGGGCGAGATCCGGGGCACTCGCGGCCACGGAGCCCGCGGCGCCGGCAGCGGTCGTGATCGCAGTGAAGGGCCGGACGTCCGTGCCGTCCGTGATGTCCTGGGGCGTCGCGTCGAGGGCACCCGAGCTGTAGCGGTAGGCCGTCGGCAACGTTGCGACTGGGGGCTCGACGCCCTGGTAGGAGGCGGACGTCAACGCCAGCGACTCGAAGAACCGGGCCCGGTACTCCGCGGCCAGCGACCGTCCGGTGATCCCCTCCACGATCAACCCGAGGAGCACGTAGTTCGTGTTCGCGTAGTGGTAGCCAACGCCGGGGGCCGCGAGCGGCCTTCCTGCGTAGGCCAGGGCCATGGCCGGTGTCCAGGGAAGCGTGGGGTCTGCCCGCACCGCGAGGTCGAGCGCCCGCGAGACGAGGAAGTCCCGGAGCCCGCTCGTGTGATTCAACACGTGATGAACCGTGATCAGCGGGTCGATGGACCGGCCACCGACGGGCACATCCGGCAGGAGCGACGCGACCGAATCTTCGAGAGCGAGGCGGCCTTCGCCGACGAGCGCCAGGATCTCGGCCGCCAGGAAGGTCTTGCTCACGGACGCGATGGCGAACGGGGTGTCCGCGCTGAGCGGGCGGCCCGTCGCAGAATCAGCCACGCCCGAAGTGCCCGTCCATTGGCGCCCGTCGGAGTCGAGGACACTGGCGACGACCCCGGGCGCGGCGAGCTCGGCTCGCCCGTCATCGAGCGCGGCCTGGAGGCGCTCGCGGATCCCCGTTCGGTCCAGGATCGATGGACGGACCGAGCTGGTGGGCTGCGGCGTGGCGGAGGGCGTCGGCGTGGGTGACGGCGCCGGACTCGTGCCCGACGGTGTGGCGGCGGCCGTCCCGGGCGCCTCCGTGGCCGTCCCTGGCGAGGCGGGCGCTGCGCCGACGAGGGTCCACGGACCGGGCACGCCGGCGACGCCCGCGGCAACGGCCACCATGGCCAGGAGTGCGGCGGCGACCACCAGGGTGCGGCGGCGGATCACGATGGGGGCTCCTTGGCGGACGACGGGTAACGGTGCGACGATACCGCGGCCCGGCGCATGACCGGGGAGGGCCGGTTGGCGAGGAGGCTGGATGTCGGTGGATCGTGGGGCGGCATCGCTCCTGCGGGAGGTCGGCCTGCTCCCCGACGGGCCCGTGCTCTGGGGCAGGCCCCTGACCACCCGGGCACACGGCGTCTACATCGTGGAGCTCGCACAACCGCTCCCGAGCGCCCCGATCGAACTCACGCGCATCGGCAAGTGGATCGAGCGCCTGCCGAACTTGCGGCTTGATGGCGCCCGGCCCGTGTCCCGTGCGCTCGCCGCACGCCTGAGTTCACTGTGGCTGCCCTCCGAGACGGTCCTGTACATCGGTTCGACCACGGGCAGCCTCGGCGGTCGGGTCCTGGCGATGGCCCATCACGTCCTGGGCGACCGGCGACCCCACGCGGACGGGCAGTGGTTGCACGCGCTCGTGGGCATCGAGCGGGCACGCGTCTGGTGGGCGGAGACCGACGCGACCGAGGAGTACCTGGACGCGCTGTTCGAGGCGTTCGCGGCCGCAGCAGGTCCGCGCGCGGCCGAGCCGGGCGGCATCAGCGCCGAGCGGCCGGCCGGTGCCGTCCTCCTCCCCTGGGCGAACACGCGCCGGCCAACCGGTGAACGGCAGGCCCACGGCATCAGCGGGGCCGTAGCGCCCGACGATACGGTGGCGCCGCCGCCAACCCATCTCGTGGCAGTTCCGCCCGGTGATGCGGAGGGTGCCCGCACGGAGGCCCTTGGCACGGGCACGGCCCGGCGCGGCCCGCGAGCGGCGCGCCCGGCCGGAGCGTCCGGGGCGGCCGGCGCCAGGGTCTCGACCGGCACCCCGAAGACGGCAGCCCACAGGGACGCCGCGCTGCGGGCGGCCCGCCGGGAACCCGTCCCGCTGACCCGCGAGGCGTATGCGCGCCTGGAGGCGGAACTCCACGAGCTGACCCGGATCGGACGGCCGGATGTGGTTGCCCGGATCAAGACGGCCCGTGAGCACGGGGATCTCAAGGAGAACGCCGAGTACCAGACCGCGCGCCAGGAGCAGTCATTTCTCGAGGGCCGCGTCCGGCTGCTGGAAGAGCGCAAGCGTCAGGCTGTGATCATCGAAGAGAACGTGACCGGGCGAGTCGCGCTCGGCTCGGTCGTCGTCGTCGAGCATGACGACGAAACGCTAACCTACTCGATCGTCGGCACGACTGATACGGATCCGGCCGCCGGCAGGATCAGTTCATCTTCGCCCGTTGGGGCAGCCCTTCTGGGAGCCATCGTGGGTGCTGAAGTGGATGTTCGAACGCCACGCGGCACCGCCCGCTACAGAGTTGTTGAGGTTCGCTGAATGTCGCGCAGATCGTCCCGCCCCGCCCGCAGCGCGCGCATGGCCATCGTTCTCGCGTTGGCCGCCCTCATCGCCGCGTCGTGCGCGGGCAGCGCCACGCCGGCCCCTTCGTTTCCCGCCGGATCGATCATCGTGACCGCGAAGAACCGGGTATTCGACACCAAGGAGCTCCACGTGCCGGCCGACACGACGGTCACCCTCGTCCTCGTCAACGAGGAATCGGACCTGCACAACATCGCGATCCGTACCGGATCCGGCTTCGATGGAGACCTGATCTTCCGGTTCGATCCCGTGTCCATCAAGACGGTCGTGCTGACGGTGGACCCGATCCCGAAGGGCTCGTACTTCTTCCTGTGCGAGATCCACCCGGCAATGTCAGGCACCGTCGTCGCGGACTGAGGTGCGGACGGTGCGGACGGCGCGGACGCTCTATCGCGACGCCGCCCTGGCCGATGCTCGATCGGACCGGCTCCAGCATGGGTTGAGCGTCCTCGTGGAGGACGGGGCGATCCGCTGGATCCGACCGTCGGATGACGAGGCGGACCCCGGACCGGCGGAATCCCTCGAGATCGTCGATGCGTCCGGGGCAACCATCGTCCCGGGCATGGTCGACGCCCACAGCCACGTGACGCTGCCGGGTGGGGCGCACTGGATCGACCGGATCGACGATTCACCAGAAGTCCTGCTCGATGTCGCGGAGCGAAACGGCCGCCTCCTCACCGCGGCCGGCGTGCGCTGGGCGCGCGATGTCGGGGCACCTCGCGTGGCGGATCCGGTCGATGGTCGAATCCGCGCCCTCAGCCTCGGCGTCCGTGAGCGCTGGGCGGCTCGAGCGGGCACGCCACACCTGCGCGTCGCGGGAACCTGGCTGGACCGGGCCGGGACGCTCCCCCCGGCCGCCCACACGGTCGAGTCGCACGACGCGGATGAGCTGCTTGCGAACGCGCTCGTGCAACTCGACGAGGGTGCCGACCTCCTGAAGCTCTACCTCGATGGTCCGGACGCGGCCGTCTCGCCCTGGGCCGCCGACGAGATCGGCCCGGTGGTCGCGGCCGCGCACGCCCGTGGGATCAAGGTCACTGCCCACTCGGGCCGGCTCAATGGGGCAATCGAGGGCGTCCGTGGCGGCGTCGATGCCATCGAGCACGGCTTCGAGCTGGACGAGGCCGTCGCCGGTGAGATGGCCGCGCGCGGCACCTTCCTCATCTCGACCCTCGCTGTGATGCGCTCCTGGGCATCATTCGGGTCAACGACGACGCTGCCGCGCTTCGCATCAGATGAGGGCCGGGGGCGGATCGCCGAGCGGCGCGCCCGAGCGGAGGAGAGCCTGCGGATTGCCCATCGACCCGGCGTCCGGATCGCGGCCGGCACGGACTTCGGGGGAGGCTCGCTGCGAGCGAACCAGCTGGCATGGGAGGTCGAGGCGCTCGTCGGCGCCGGGCTCGAGCCCTGGGAGGCCCTGGCGGCCACCACGTGGCGCGGCGGGGAGCTGCTCGGCGAGCCGGCGGCCGGTTCCATCGAGGAGGGCGGACCAGCTGACTTCTTCCTCGTCCACGGCGATCCGCTCTCGGATCCGGCCGTGCTGTGGCGCGTCTGGCGAGTCGCCTGGGCGGACTGACCCGCCGGCCTGGTCGGGCTGGTTGGTACTGATCGGCCCGGACCTGCCCGGGTCAGCCGCCGACGACGAACTCGTCGAGGGCGATGGTCTCGCGGCCGGGCGTCCCGACCACCTCGATCGTGATCGTGTGCGTCCCGACCCGATCGAAGGTCATCGAGAAGATCTCGGCCCGCGCCTGGAAGCGTGAGGCGTACACGTCGACCGTGGCGGCAAGCTCTTCATCCACGATGATCTTCGCCTGCCCGCGTGTCGGACCCAGCGGGCCGATCCAGGAGATCGAGCTGCCTCGGAAGGTGAACCAGGCCGTGGCCCCCTCATCGATCGCGTAGCGAACCTGGCCGCCGTTGTAGCGGGCGAATTCGGCCTCACCCCAGCCACCCGAGAAGTGAACCTCGCGGTTCGACTCGTCGAAGACCATCAGGGCCGCCTCCGGCGTGGACGGCCCCGCGACCACGGTGATCACCTGGCGCGACGAGACCGCAGGCTCGCCCATGGCGGTCAGGATTCGATCCACGTACCGGCGCGAGAAGTCGGACCAGGTGTCGGGGTTCGTGCTGCCATCGCCGGTCAACCACCAGTGGGCGACCGAGCCCCAATCGCCCAGCCAGTTGTACAGGGCGATCAGCTTGAACCGGGCGACGACGTCCTGGTTCCTGGGCGTTGGCGCGGCATTCGAGTCACCCAGGTAGCGCCCCGCCCATGGGCCCCAGTTGGACGGCATGATCTGGTACTTGCCCATGGCGCCGGAGGTCGCGTTAACCGCGTCATAGCGACCGTTGGACTCAACGGCGCCGAGCGCGCCCATGAACCGCTCGATGCCCGGCGGATCCACGGCCTGCGTAACCGACGGAAGCACCAGCACGACAAGCAGCGTGGCGGTGAGGGCAGCTGTGAGGACCGCACGCACGCGGCCGGCTACGTCGGGCAATAGACCTCCTCCAAGAGGTTGCGCGGATTTCGGAGGATAGCCGGGCAGCTGGCTTCCGGCAACCGGCCGCGGTGAGGCGGTTCGCGGGAGACGCCGTGGGCACGCGCCCTGAACCAGGCCGAATTCCTAGATGTCGATCACGCGGAGGAATTCGGCGACGCGATCGAGGACATCGTCGAGGACCGGCTTGAGCGTGTGGCCGAGTCGAGGGTAGGTCACGAGTTCGGCGACCGGCAGGAGTGCCACGGAGGCCCGCAGGAGCTCGATCCGGGCGAACGGATCCGACTCGCCCGACAGGAGCAGCACGGGGCAGGCGATCCGTGGCCAGTGCGCGATCCGCGCCTCGGTGCGCTCCGGCGAGCCGGGCGGGTGGAGCGGGTACGAGAACAGGACCAGGGCAACGTAGCCGGTCCCCGGCTCGGCAGCGGCCAGGCTCGCCACCCGGCCCCCGTAGGAGTGGCCGCCGATCGCAACTCCGGCGGCGTCCGGGACCGAAGCGCGCCACGCCGGAACCGCGTCCTCTGCCCGGCGCCGGGGCAGATCCACGGCGACGGCGGAGATGCCACGCCGGTGCAGACCCGCCACGAACGGCGCCATTGAGGCGGCGCTGCCGCTGGCGCCGTGACCGAGGTGGATCCTGGGTGGCATCCGCCCAGCGTACCCGCCCACGGCCCTATCCTTTCGCCGCAATGGATGACGTGCAGCGATGCTGGTGGGGCGGCGGCGCCCGTCCGGACCCCCGGATGCAGGCCTACCACGACACGGAGTGGGGCGTCCGCGTCACGGACGACATCGAGCTCTTCGAACGCCTGACACTCGAGGGATTCCAGGCGGGCCTCTCGTGGCAGACGATCCTCAACAAGCGGGACGCCTTCCGCGTGGCGTTTCACGGCTTCGATCCAGCCCTCGTCGAGGCCTTCGACGACCCCGACCGGGCGCGTCTGCTGGGCGATGCCGGCATCGTCCGCAACCGCGCCAAGATCGACGCGACCATTGCCAACGCTCGATGGTTCCGGGTGACGATCGGCGAATTCGGCTCATTCGACACGTACCTTGGATCGATTGTCCCGCGCCCGCCGACCCGTCTCCCGGCGAGCGCGACGATGGCCGACATCCCGGCGACGACGCCGATCTCCGATGCGCTCTCAGCGGATCTTCGCCGGCGCGGCTTCCGGTTCGTCGGCTCGAGGATCGTGTACGCGTTCATGCAGAGCGTCGGGCTCGTGGACGACCACCTGCCTGGTTGCTTTCGGTACCGCGGCTGAGCCTTGCGAGGACTGCGCCGCGACCTGGACCATCACGGACCCTGAGCCCGAGGGCGTCCAACTCGCCGCCTGATGCCCAAAGCGGCCGCCTCGCCATCGGCACGGCGCTACCATCGCCCGATGAGCCAGTCCGCTCTCACGCCATCGGGGGACGCGCGCCTCCGTGCCGCCATGTGTGCGGCCGGCCGGCGACTCGGCGTCCACGGCCTCGTCAGCGCCGCCGAGGGCAACCTATCCCTCCGGCTGTCCGGCGGGAGGCTGTTGACGACACCCACCGGGCGGCGCAAGGACGAGCTGGGCCCAGAGGATCTGGCGACGGTGCCACTTGATCCGGAGACAGGTCCGCCGCCCGCGGGGCCGCCCCCGAGCTCGGATATCGCGATCCACCGGGCGATCTACCGCGCGCGGCCGGACGTCATCGCCATCGCCCATGCACATCTCCCGGCGTCGATGGCACTCACGCTTGCCGGCGAGGTCCCGGACCCGGCCGCGCTGCCCGAGACCGCCTACCACCTCCCGGTCCTGCCCTTCGTTCCGTATGGCGCGATGGGCAGCGACGAGCTGGCCGGTCGGATCGCCACCGCGTTCGCCGGTGAGGGGCCACTGCTCCCCAGGGCCGTCCTGCTCGAACGCCACGGAGCGATCGCGGTCGGGTCGGCCGTCGGGTCGGCCGGCGGCGAAGCGGATGGGCCAGCGACCCTCGAGACCGCACTCGTGGCGGCGATCGACCGCCTGGAGCTCGTCGACGTCCTGTGCCGGACCTGGCGGGACGCCGTCCTGCTTCGCGCCGCGCTCGGGAGATCCGGTCCCATCGGCCCCGCCCGAGGCTGACACCAGACGGCGACCGGCGGTCGCTATCATGCCGCCACTGCCCGCTGGGGTGCATGGAGGAGGGACCGTGAACACACGCAAGCTCATCGCCGAGGGCGTCGGCACGTTCATCCTCGTGGGGATGGGATCGATGGCGATCCTGGCCACAGGCGCCGTCGACGGGTCGCCCGCCCTGGTGGTGATCCCGATCGGGTTCGGGCTCGGACTGCTGGCGGCCATCGCCGTCAGTGGGCACGTGTCGGGCGGGCACTTCAACCCGGCGGTAACGCTCGGGGCCCTCCTCGACAAGCGGAT
>Ga0209521_10003184_pt1 | contig 13265 bp, 10 predicted proteins | sample Rifsed19ft4_FD_184016 | JGI IMG/M metagenome (GOLD analysis project Ga0209521, IMG submission 184016) | Soil microbial communities from Rifle, Colorado, USA - sediment 19ft 4 (version 2) | ecosystem: Environmental > Terrestrial > Deep subsurface > Rock core/Sediment | place: Rifle, Colorado... | reverse complement strand
ATGTCGGGTGCGCAGGCGGTCGTCGAAGCTCTGCAACGCGAGGGTGTGGAGGCTGTCTTTGGGCATCCGGGCGGCGCCAATATGCCGATTTACGATGCACTTTATGACTTGCAGAGCTTCAGATACACCCCCCTGAATGAGAAAAGTATCAGACACATCTTGGCTAGACATGAACAGTCTGCCGCTCACATGGCCGACGGTTATGCGCGTGCCTCAGGAAAGGTTGGAGTGTGCATGGCAACTTCGGGGCCTGGCGCAACGAACCTCATGACAGGTTTAGCTACCGCATACATGGATTCGTCACCCGTCGTAGCAATTACAGGCCAAGTCCCGTCCTTCATGATAGGAACCGACGCCTTCCAGGAGACAGACGTCGTTGGAATGGCGACATCTGTAACAAAATACGCCTTTCAGCCTCTCCGCGTCCGAGATGTGCCGTACTCGATTAAGGCTGCGTTCTATTTGGCGACAACCCGACGGCCTCAACCAGTTCTAGTGGACATTCCCAAAGACGTTCAACAAGCAGAAGATGATGTGGATTTTCCAGAATCCGTTCACTTTCCAAATTACGGCCCATTGCCAGATCCTGATCCAATGGTTGTGAAAACCATTGGCCGAGCAATCCTCGGCGCACAGCGTCCCGTAATACTCGCTGGTGGCGGAGTGAAAATGGCAAACGCCTACCGCGAACTCCAAGCATTTGCTGAACTACTCGTTGCGCCCGTTGTCACATCTTTCATGGGAAAGGGAGCTTTTCCCGAGAATCATCCCCTCTCACTAGGCTGTATGGGGATGCATGGGTCCGAACGTACTAACAAACTCATTCCAGAATGCGATGTACTGCTGGTTGTAGGTTCAAGGCTTTCCGACAGGACCACTGGCAAGATCGAGAAGTTTGCGCCTAGTACGAAGGTAATTCATATCGACGCGGACAAGGCAGAAATCGGCAAGAACTACAGACTTCCAGTCGTATCCCTAGTAGCTGACGCGAAGAAGGCTTTGCAGGCGCTAATACGTGAAGTGGAAGCTGGAATGATGGGACGACAGCGCGACGCTTGGATCAAGCGCGCTCAAGAGGTGGTGGTAATGGCCAAGACTGAGCTTGACGGAAACGGCTCATACCTGAGCGGGGCAGAAACGATTAGGATGCTTCGCAGATTTCTCCCACATAAAGCCATAGTGACGACCGAAGTCGGCCAACATCAGATGTGGTGCGAGCAGCACTTTCAGGTAATTGAACCAAGGACTTTCTTTAGCTCAGGCGGGCTCGGAACGATGGGATTCGGATTTCCTGCTGCGCTAGGAGCCAAGATTGCCAGACCGGATGTTCCAGTTTTCGATGTGGCTGGCGATGGAAGTTTCCTGATGACGGAAAACTCACTCGCGACCAGCATTGAGGAGCAAATTCCCGTAACGGTTGTCATTCTGAATAACCGGATGCTTGGAATGGTAGCCCAATGGCAACGCTTCTTCTACAACCGCCGCTACTCCGCTGTGCACCTTGGTAGGTCACCGGATTTCGTGAAACTAGCGGAGTCCTACGGAGCTGAAGGAGTCCGCGTAAACACAATCCCAGAGCTTGAGACAGCCGTCAACAGGGCAATACGTTCTCCCGTTACAACTGTCATAGACGTCCCAATCTCACCGGAAGAAAACGTTCTGCCGATGCTGCCACCTGGAGCCGGGATCAAGGAGATGGTTGTTGGATGAGTCAGGATGCACAATTACGAATCATATCCGCGCTGGTAGAGCACAAACCTGGTGTCCTTTATCGTATCTCTAACTTAATTCGCAGGAAGTCATTCAACATCGAAAGCATCGCAGTGGGTCCTGCTGAGATTCCTGGATTGGCAAGAATGACCTTTACAATGTTCTCGGATTACAGTCGGTTCGATCAGGTGATGAAGAACATAGACAACCTGATCGATATTCGAAGCGTCGAACCCCTCGAAGAAGGAAATGCGACAGTTCGTGAACTTGCACTCGTAAAATTTTCGCCCGGTCCTCCGGTCACCAGACCGGAGGTAATGAGCCTCATAGAAACTTTTCGGGCTAATATTGTCGACCTGTCGCCGGAAACTCTGACTGTCGAAATTTCTGGCGACTCGGACAAGATAAATGCGTTCATAGAACTTGCGAGGAATTTCGGGGTCAAGAAAGTGGCTCGGACAGGCGCGGTCGCGCTCGCTCGTGAAATGACAATTAAGAGGAGTATATGAGATGGCTAAGGTATACTACGATAAGGACATCGATCTTTCTCCAGTGGTTGAGGCAAAGATTGGCGTGATTGGGTACGGCAGCCAAGGCCGCGCCCAAGCACTGAACCTTCGGGACTCCGGCGCGGAAGTCTTCGTGGGCTTGCGCAGAGACGGAAGGTCGTGGAAGATGGCGGAGAGTGACGGCTTTCAACCATTAACCATTAGAGACGCAGCTGCCAAAGCCGACGCTCTTTTGTTCTTGATTCCTGACCCACAGCAACCGGCTGTCTTCACCTCAGAAATTGCTCCGAATCTCAAAGCTGGCAAGACGCTTAGTTTCTCTCATGGCTACAACATTCGCTTTGGCGATGTTGTCCCGTCGAGGAATATAGATGTAGTAATGGTTGCGCCAAAGAGTCCTGGACAAAGGCTTCGTGAACTGTACGTAAGCGGGTTCGGCGTTCCAGCTCTTTTCGCAGTTCACCAAAACCCATCAGGGCAGGCCCGAGATTTCGTTCTCGCGCTATGCAAAGGAATTGGCGCGTCAAGGGCTGGGGTGTTCGAAACCACCTTCACGGATGAAACCGAATCAGATCTGTTCGGCGAGCAAGCGGTCCTTGTTGGCGGACTCATGCGGCTCATCATCGTAGGATACGAAACCCTAGTCGCCTCCGGATATCCCCCAGAGCTATCTTACTACGAAACTTGCAACGAAATGAAACTCATAATGGACCTAGTCTACCAATACGGCTTCGTAGGAATGCTTCGACGAGTATCGGACACCGCAAAATTCGGCGGCCTGACCGTAGGACCTAGAGTTGTGGACGGAACCGTACGCGATCACATGCAAGATATTCTGAAGGAAATTCGCTCTGGAGCATTTGCCAAGACCTGGACTGGAGACCGGGAGAAGAGCGCTCGAGCCCTCGACGTGATGATGAGAGAACTCGAAAATCATTCCATTGAAAAAGTAGGCAAGAATATTCGGAAACTTTCCGGTCTTGAGAATTAGTCTTAGAGCTGAGGTGATCAGATACGAGTTACACGGTGGCGTTCATCGAGGGAGATGGGATAGGCCCAGAGCAATCGACCGCAACGAAGGAAGTTCTCGCTGAACTGGATAGCGCTTTTGGTGTGTCGTTGAATCTTGTTCAAGTTGAAGCAGGCGACGGGGCTCTTAAGGCTCAAGGAGAAGCGCTACCTGAAAGGAGCCTTGAAACCATCAAGCGGAGCGACTGCTGCCTCAAAGGCCCCATAGGCGAATCAGCTTACGACGTTATCATTCGTCTGAGACAACGGCTGGATCTCTACGCGAACGTTCGACCTGCCAAGTCGTTGCCAAACGTCCCGTCCTTGAATCGTCTAACCGATCTGGTCATCGTGAGGGAGAACACGGAAGATTTGTACGCGGGTTTAGAGGCAGGCGACGATGACAGGGCAACCGCAACCCGAGTCATCTCCCGAAGGGCATGCGAACGAATCGCGAAGTACGCATTCGAGCTTGCACGAGAGCGAAGAAACTCAGTCACTGCAATACACAAGGCGAATGTCATGAAGAAGACCGACGGGCTGTTTCTCTCTGTTTGCAGAGGGGTGGCCTCGAAATATCCCAACGTTCATTTTTCGGACATGCTCGTTGACGCAGCCGCAATGAACCTCATAAGGAACCCTCAACAATTCGACGTTATCGTCACGACGAATATGTTCGGCGACATACTTTCCGACGAAGCAGCTCAAGTCGCAGGCGGCTTGGGCCTTGCGGCCTCAGGGAACATTGGGGACAATTTCGCCATATTTGAGCCAGTGCACGGCTGCGCCCCCGACATCGCTGGAACTAACACAGCGAACCCAACTTCTCTTGTACTCTCCGCAGCAATGATGCTAAACTGGCTTGGGCGACATAAACAAGACAATCAAGCGACGCTTGCCTCGCGGGCCCTCCATAGAGCAGTAGAAGCATGTCTCGCCAGCGGAGAAGTTACACGCGACCTTGGAGGTAACCTCGGCACCTTCGAAATGGGGAGGGCGATAAAGACGCAATTCAGCCAGGTGGTCTTCGAATGAATGCAAGACAAGTCCGAATCTTTGACACAACCCTCAGAGACGGAGAACAGACACCTGGAGTATCCCTCACTCCGGACGAGAAGGTCAAAATCGCGCGGCAGCTCGACAAACTAGGTGTTGACACAATAGAAGCAGGTTTTCCCATAGCTTCAGCAGGTGAATGCGAATCAGTTTCAGCAGTAGCGAAGGCAGGTCTGTCATGCGAAGTCATAGGCTTAGCACGAGCAAACAAGGCCGACGTTGACAAGGTGCTGAGTACAGGTGTGGAATCCGTGCACGTATTTATAGCGACCTCTGATCTTCACCTGAAGCACAAACTCAAACTAAGTCAGGAACAGGTGCTGGATCGCATAGCAGAATCCGTTGCTTACGCGAAACGTCATGCTCGAATAGTCGAATTTTCAGCAGAAGATGCTTCGCGGACTGGAGGAGAATTTCTAAGAAAAGCCTACGAAACAGCCGAGCGGTCCGGTGCGGATCGAATAAATATTCCCGACACCGTCGGAATCTCTTCACCTCAAAGCATCGCAAGAATTACACGAGAAGTTGTCTCTTCCACAAACGTACCAGTAAGCATCCACTGCCACAACGACTTTGGACTCGCCGTGGCCAACAGCCTCGCCGCCATCGAGGCTGGAGCGACTCAAGCACATGTGACCATTAACGGGCTCGGCGAAAGAGCAGGGAACACTTCACTCGAAGAATTAGTGATGTCTCTTCACAGGCTCTACAATCGAAACACCAAAATCAACACAGAACTACTCAACGAGACATCGAAACTAGTGGCATCACTAACGGGAGTCCGAGTCCAACCCAATAAAGCGGTAGTTGGTGAGAATGCTTTCGGACATGAATCTGGAATTCACACCCATGGCATAGCCGAAATGCCATTGACGTACGAACCATATGACCCTGCGCTCGTCGGACGTCGACGTTGGTTCCAGGCCGGGAAGCACGCGGGCGCCCATGGTATTGCGACTCAACTGGCGGAAGCAGGCCTCTTCCCCGACAAAAGTCAACTTGCAGAGATTGTCAAACGAGTGAAAGATATCGGGGACAAAGGTAAGACGGTCACAGACGCCGACCTAATCGCGATCACCGAGACGGTATTAGGTAAAACGGCCGGAGGAGAGCGTATCCTAGACTTAGTGGATTTGGCAGTTGTCACCGGAAAAGGACTTATCCCAACTGCATCTGTCCGCCTTCTATTAAGCGGCAAGGAATACACGTCAGCCGAAATCGGCGTCGGACCGGTTGATGCGGCAATTCGTGCCGTGCAGAAGATCACGGACCCATCCGTTCAGGTTAGCTTGAAGGAATATCGGCTAGAAGCCATAACAGGGGGGTCCGATGCGCTTGCGGAAGCACTGGTGAAGGTCGAAGACGCAAATGGGATAACGGTCTCAGCGAGTGCAGCGCGAGAAGATGTTGTCGTTGCAAGTGTTGAGGCCATGATCGAAGCGATAAACAAGGTCTTACTTCGACGGCGACTTCAGGCCACGTCGAACCTTCCGGTCTCAGCTGTAGGATAATTTGCGGCGAACCTGAAATCTAGAGTTGAAGCTCAAAAGAACCAACGAGAAAAGATGGCGAATAATGTCGAAGAACTTTCGGTTAAGGAGCAGGGACATAACTGATGGCCCCGAACGCGCTCCCAACCGCTCTATGCTCCGAGCGATTGGCTACACAACTGAAGACTTTACACATCCTTTTGTGGGGGTCGCAAGTACTTGGAATGAACTCACTCCGTGCAACTTTCACTTAAACAAACTCACGAAGAAAGTCAAAGAGGGCGTCAGGGCCGCGAAGGGAACGCCCTTCGAGTTTGGCACAATCGCGGTGAGCGACGGTGTATCAATGGGGACGGAAGGGATGAAGGCATCGCTCGTCAGCCGCGAAATAATCGCCGACTCGATCGAGGTTATGGCAATTGCGCAGAGATTAGACGGCCTCGTTACTGTTGCAGGGTGCGACAAGAGCCTTCCAGGCTCGGCAATGGCAGCGGCGAGGCTCAACATTCCATCTGTATTCCTCTACGGAGGTACAATAATGCCGGGAAAATTCGAAGGTCACGATGTCACAATCCAAGACGTCTTCGAGGCAGTCGGATCTTACGCTGTGGGCAAGATGACTATACAGCAACTCGACAGCCTTGAATGCTCGGCCTGCCCCGGGGAGGGATCCTGCGGTGGACTATACACTGCGAACACAATGGCCGCAGCAGTTGAGGCCCTCGGTCTCTCGCTCCCTGGGACCGCCTCTCCTCCAGCTACAGACGAGCGTAGGTACCAAGCGTCTTACCTCAGCGGTACTGCTGTTATGCAGCTCGTCGAAAATGGGATTCGCCCTAATGACATTCTGACTTTCGAAGCATTCGAAAATGCAATCGCTGTTGTCCAGGCGATGGGAGGATCAACTAATGCCTTTCTCCACCTACCGGCAATCGCTTACGAGGCGGGGATCAAAGTCACGTTAGATGATTTCGAACGCATTGGCCGCAAAACTCCGAAAATCGCAGACCTGAGACCGGGCGGCCAGTACGTGATGGTCGACCTTGACCGCGTAGGCGGGGTTCCTTTGATAATGAAAAAACTGTTTGAAAAGGGAATCCTGAACGGTGAGACGCTCACAGTTACTGGGAAAACGCTGCGCGAGAATATCGAAGGAATGCACTTCGATGATAGGCCACAAAGCGTTGTCAGGGACCTGTCCGACCCTATCTCCCCAGAGGGCGGCCTAGTGGTCCTGAGAGGAAATTTGGCCCCTGACGGGGCAGTCGCCAAAATTTCCGGCGCCTCTAAACTTTTGCACAGTGGCCCGGCAAGGGTCTTCAATTCTGAGGAGGAAGCCTTCGCAGTGGTGAATAGACGTGAGATCAACCGAGGGGATGTAGTTGTCATACGTTATGAGGGCCCAAAGGGTGGACCAGGCATGCGTGAAATGCTGGCGGTCACTGCCGCAATTGTAGGTCAAGGCATCGGGGAACAAGTCGCCTTGGTGACCGATGGCCGGTTCTCCGGCGCTACACATGGGTTGATGGTAGGCCATGTTTCGCCCGAGGCTCAGGTCGGAGGTCCGATTGCAGTCCTGGACGACGGAGACAATGTAACCGTGGACGCTGAACGCCGCTTACTTGCGGTTGACATGGATAACGAAGAAATGCGTGCAAGATTGGAGAAATGGAAGCAACCCGCACCGAAGTACAAGCGGGGCGTCCTCTTCAAGTACTCGAAACTGGTGCACTCCGCGTCGGATGGCGCCGTGTGCAACTAAGTCATGAAAGTTGATTCAGAATGGCCCCCAGAACTCTTTTCGAAAAAGTTTGGGAAAGCCACGTAGTACATGAGGAGCCGGGTCGGCCCAGCCTAATGTGGGTTGACAGGCACCTCGTGCACGAGGTCACATCTCCCCAAGCTTTCGGGGGTCTACGAATATCGGGAAGGCGCGTTAGGCGACCTGACCTGACTTTCGCGACCGTCGACCACAATGTTCCAACAACCGACAGGTCGGTTCCTGTTCAGGATCCGATCTCTAGAAAACAGATCGAAGCGCTTGAACAGAATTGTAGAGATTTCGGAATTACGCTCTTTGATTTGCATAGTCCGCAACAAGGCATAGTTCACATAATCGGACCGGAACTCGGCATCACATTGCCTGGATTAACAATAGTTTGCGGCGATAGCCACACTTCGACCCATGGGGCGTTTGGCGCTCTGGCCTTAGGAATTGGAACAAGCGAAGTTGAGCATGTATTAGTCACTCAATGCCTTTGGATAAGCAAACCGGAATCGTTTGAAATTCGAGTCGATGGGGTACCTCCGAGCGGTGTCACCGCGAAAGATCTCATACTCTCAATTATCGGTCATATCGGCGCTGCTGGGGGAACAGGGTCGATCATCGAGTATCGTGGCGACGCAATCTCGTCGCTGACAATGGAGGAACGTATGACCATCTGTAACATGTCAATTGAAGGTGGAGCGAGGGCAGGGCTCATAGCCCCTGATGAAACAACTTTCCGTTACATACGCGGCCGCAAATACTCGCCGAGAGACAAGCCCTTAGAGGAGGCCGAACAATATTGGCGTGAGCTCCGAAGTGACCAGGGAGCCAGTTTCGACCGGAGCGTTCAGCTACATGCAGACAAGATGAAACCTCAGGTTACTTGGGGAACAACTCCCGCAATGGTTACTGACGTTACCGGTTCTGTACCGAACCCAGAAGACTTTGCAGACCCGAACATGAGAAAGGCAGCGACTCGCGCCCTAGAGTACATGGCTTTAGAACCAGGGACCGCTATTCAGTCAATCAAGCTAGACAGGGTGTTCATTGGCTCCTGCACTAACTCTCGCCTTATGGACCTTGTTGCTGCCTCGAAGGTGGTTAAGGGCAGGAAGGTTGCCCCCGGCGTACGCGCAATGGTTGTTCCCGGTTCTCAAATGATCAAGCATCAGGCCGAGGCACAGGGATTGGACAGGGTCTTCATCGAAGCTGGTTTCGAATGGCGGGAATCAGGATGCAGCATGTGCTTGGGAATGAATCCTGACATCCTCGCACCGCGCGAACGGTGCGCCAGCACATCAAATCGTAATTTCGAAGGCAGACAAGGACGCGAAGGACGCACACATCTCGTGAGCCCAATAATGGCGGCCGCGGCAGCAATTGCGGGCCATTTTGTGGATGTGCGGGATTGGGACTTGGCGGGTTGATAAGATTATGCAAACCCTCAAACACCACGCAGGAATCGTTGTACCTCTGGATCGAGTCAACGTTGACACGGACCAGATCATTCCGAAACAATTCCTTAAGCTGATAGAAAGAACAGGGTTCGGTCAGTATCTATTTTACGACTGGCGTTTTCATCAAGATGGTAACCCAAAAATCGATTTCATTCTTAATGACCCGCAGTACAAAGAAGGTAAAATACTACTGACGCGTGCGAATTTTGGTAGCGGCAGCTCGCGCGAACACGCTGTTTGGGCCCTCTTGGATTACGGTTTCAGGGTTTTGATCGCGCCCTCATACGCTGATATTTTCTATAACAACTGTTTCAAGAACGGAGTCCTTCCTATAACTCTCGACGAAGCGGTCGTCAGCCAGCTCTTCGATGAAGTGGCAAAGCATGACGGTTATTCTCTGGACATAGACTTAGGAGAAGAGACAATTCGCAAACCCACCGGAGAGGTTCTCCGCTTCGAAATTGACCCCTTCCGGAAAAAGTGCTTGCTAGAAGGACTTGACGACATTTCATTGACACTACATCATGAACAAAAAATCCGTTCACACGAACTGAAACTTCACCCATTTCAAAAGATCGATGTTGCGAGGTAATGAAAGTCTATTGTTCAAAGTTCCCGCCAAATATGTCTGGTTGAATGGAGACGTTGTACCTTGGGACAAGGCAACAGTACATGTCTTCACTCACGGCCTGCATTATGGCACCGGAGTGTTCGAAGGAATTAGGGCGTACAAGGTGGAAGACGAGATTTTCATTTTTAGGCTCAATGACCACGTTAGACGCATGATAGAATCTGCAAAGATATACAGTTTCGACCTACCATACACTAAGGATGAGATTTGCGACGCGGTTCTACACCTTATTGAAGAGAATGATTTTCACTCATCCCTGTACATTAGGCCCATTGCGTTCAAAGGTGTTGGCGGAATAAACTTGGACGCTAGAGCAACACCAACTTCGGTCAGCATCATCGCCTTTCCGTACGAAAAATATTTCGACGAGAACAAACCAGGACTCGATGTGTGTGTTTCAAGCTGGCGACGGATCGGTGAGCCAGCCGTTCCCGGTATGGCGAAGGCCTGCGGCCATTATATCAATTCCGTTCTCGCCAGGACTGAAGCGGCTGAGGCAGGCTTCGACGAAGCCTTGTTCCTTGACAGCTCCGGAAATGTCTCGGAAGGCACAGGAGAAAACGTCTTCATCGTGAGGGATGGACTCATTTCAACTCCAGGATTCTCTTCTGGCATCTTGAATGGCATAACTCGCCAGACGGTCATAGAACTTGTAAAGGATCAAGAAATTCTCTTCGAAGAACGATCAATTGTCAGAGCAGAGCTCTATACATGTGACGAGGCATTTTTCACGGGCACTGCAGCTGAAGTAGCCCCAATCCTTACAATTGACCGCAAACCAGTTGGAAGCGGAAGACCAGGTCGAGTGACCACACAGCTCAGGCAAGAATACGAGCGCGTTGTAATAGGCCTCAACGAAAAATATCTCAGTTATCTTACGCCCGTCTATGGTAACCGGCAATACCACGTCCCAGCTACGCGAACCGGAGATAGGTAGCGTCTTTGTTGGGTCTAGTGGATCTAGAAGAATGATTCTTGCATCTAGTACCGGAGGCAAGACAAACTGCTCGTAACTTTGAAAGTTTAGTTCAGCTGAGAACATGACCCAAGAATTTTAGGATTACCGGGAGAGTTCACTTCTGCCTCAAGCGACCGTTAACCTTGGTCTCATTCAGCTGGATGTTACACCGTCCAAGACGGAAAACCTGCAAAGTGTTGTTGCCGCGATTGAATCGGCAGGGAAGGTCTCCGACCTTCTTGTATTCCCGGAATATTGTATGGGCTATCCCAGGGAAGGACTGTCTCGCAAATACTTGGAAGATATTGCCGAACCAACAACTGGCGAATTTGTCAGCTTGGTAGCTGAGAAGAGTAAACAACAACAGGTCGCCATCGTAGTCCCGATCTTTGAGAAATACAACCACAACGTATTCAATACCGCTGTAATAATTGATTGTGGCAAGGTTCTGGGTGGTTATCGTAAGATTCACCTCTTCGACGCCCTGGGTTATCGAGAGTCAGACCTGTTTTGTCCCGGGTCGAATCCAGCCCTGTTCAAGGTTGGAGGCATGAATTTTGGCGTAGCCATCTGTTACGATATTCGGTTTCCTGAAATGATTAAGAGCGAAGTTATGTCGGGAGCTCGAGCCGTGCTTGCGCCTTCCGCTTGGTTGAGTGGCCCTCTCAAAGAGGAACAGTGGCAAACTCTCCTGATGGCGCGGGCCCAGGAGAACACAAGTTACGTGATTGGCGTCGGCAACGCCAACCCCGCATTTGTAGGTCGAAGTATCGTAGTGGATCCATTGGGAGTCAAAGTCCTCGATCTTGGATCTGGAAATCGGATTGGATTTTGTGAAATCGATGACACCCGAGTCACCGAGGCGAGAGAAATATTGCCTGTCCTAAAACAGTCAAGCAATTCGCCCAATTCCTGCCTGCAGTTATAGGGAAGCGGGCAATCTGATACCCCACTATGATTTGATTTGAATCCAACACGCTTAGCAGATAGAACCGCTCGGAATCAGGGCGCCAAAGGGCGAGAACTCGGGGAACTAGCATACGCGAAGCTCAAGAGCGATGCTCGCCGTTCATTCAAAGCTCACCTAATTTTGTGGTTGAGTGAGATTTTCAAAGGAGGCAATCGAGCTATAACCAGAACCCGCAAATTATTTCCAACCGAATCCTAGCGCTGGAAAATTTCTAGGTTCAGAGAGAAATGCGATAAGAAGAAACAATTTGTAAGCAAGAAAGGCTGTCGTCAGAGGTACAGTTATCTATCTTCGCCACTAGACGCGGGGTGGTTCCTTGAACCCTATACCTATGTCAATTCCTAATCTTCGGTTGTACCAATAGGCAATCCCATAGATGACACGCCCATTGCACATTGTTAGGAAGATCGCTAGCAGGTAAATTGAGTTCATGACCAATTTCAGAAAGGTCGAATCCTTCGCCGAAGCCTTCGGATTCAAAATATGACGCTCCGTGATCGCTTACCTGAGTATCAAAGTAAAAACCCAATAGCTTAGAGTAGCAGTACCTATTACAATCGGGTTTGACAATGCCGCGATACACACGCTACATGCAGATTCAACAAACCTCCAGTATCAGGAAGCCCGAATGGTTACGCGTGCGGTATCCGACTGGCGAAAATTACGAGAAAATCAAAACAATTCTTGGGCAGCACAACCTGCATACAGTATGCGAGGAGGCCCACTGTCCCAACATCGCTGAGTGCTGGGGAGGTGGGACGGCCACCTTCATGCTCATGGGGGACACCTGCACTCGTGGTTGCCGATTTTGCATGGTTAGGAGTGGAAATCCACATGGTGAATTGGATGTTTTCGAGCCCCTGAAGGTCGCCCAGACTATCGCGGAGCTAGGCTTGAGGTATGTTGTGATAACCTCCGTAGACCGCGACGATCTGCCAGATGGAGGCGCTGGTCATTTCGCCGCCACAATCAAAGCCATCAAGCAGCATGATTCCGAAGTGATCGTTGAGGTTCTCATTCCAGATTTCCAAGGAAACATCGATGACGTTAGAAAGATCGTAGATGCAGGTCCCGAAGTGATAGCTCACAACATTGAGACCACGGAGTCCCTGACGCCCAGAGTCCGCGACCCCAGAGCAACCTATACGCAGTCGCTCAAGGTTCTCAGGTCCATCAAAGGATTGAATCCAAAGGGCTATTCGAAATCCTCAATAATGCTAGGACTAGGCGAGACTGAGAGCGATCTGCTCAAAACCATGCAAGATCTGCGGGAAGTAGAGGTAGACATTCTAACTCTCGGGCAATATCTTCGACCTTCCAAGGGGCACATTCCCGTAAGCGAATACGTGCCGCCTGAGCGGTTCGAGCACTACAAACGGGCCGCGGAGCAATTGGGATTTCTCTACGTGGCTTCAGGTCCCTTCGTTCGGAGCTCATACAGGGCTGGAGAATTCTTCGTGAAAGCATTAGTTCACAAGAATAGGTCAGCAGGTTTCAATTGAAGTTGACAATATCAAGGTAGTCTGAAGCGGTCCAAACGCGTTTCTCTACGTAGGCTACTTTTGTTGAATTCTCCCCGGAAAGAGCAAGATTTACAAGCGCTGGTCCAGCTTTCCCGCTAGTTTCGCACAGCTCCTTAGGGGCCTCAAGATTTTGACTGTCGAGCTATTGCAGGTCATCAAACCCACAGGTGAGTATGTGGAAGAGA
>Ga0209521_10003179_pt1 | contig 13278 bp, 8 predicted proteins | sample Rifsed19ft4_FD_184016 | JGI IMG/M metagenome (GOLD analysis project Ga0209521, IMG submission 184016) | Soil microbial communities from Rifle, Colorado, USA - sediment 19ft 4 (version 2) | ecosystem: Environmental > Terrestrial > Deep subsurface > Rock core/Sediment | place: Rifle, Colorado... | reverse complement strand
GATCTCTCGCTCGGCATCCTCGGGGCTCTCCTGCCAGCCCATCGAGACCGAGGTGACGTTGGGGATGTCTCCGATGATCATTTCCGCCGCGGCGACGAGCTCCCGCGCGAGCTGTCCATGGGTCACAACGACGATGCCGATCACCGGCCGAAAACCCGGGAAAAGAACGCAAGGGCGCAAAGGGGCAAGGACGCAAAGGGAAAATGGCCTTTCCCCTCTTCGCGTCTTTGCGCCTTTGCGTTCGATTTCCCTCTTCCAGGGGCCGCAGCGCGGCATGAGGGGCCGCGTTGGATGTTCGTCTTTTCTTCAGTCATTCTCGTTGTCTCGGTGGGAGACTTTGACTCGGTATCTTCCCGCGCGCAAGCGCTCCCCGAGCTGGTTCGCGATCACGACGGAGCGGTGTTTGCCTCCGGTGCAGCCCACGGCGATCGTCAAGTTGGCTTTCCCCTCCATCGCGTAGTGCGGCATAAGGTAGCCCAGGAAGCCGTCGAGCCGATCCAGAAGCTCGCCGGTCGCGGGCTTCGCCAGGAGGAACGTTTCGACCGCGGGATCGTTGCCGTCCTTCTCGCGGAGCTCGCTCTCGAAATAGGGATTCGGCAGGAACCGTACGTCGAACATCAGGTCCGCCCCCGGAGGGACACCGTACTTGTAGCCGAAGGAGAGCACGTGGACCGAGGGGCCGGAGACCGGGCGCTCCTCCACCACCTGCTCCATCACGTAGCGGCGGAGCTCGTGGACCGTCATCTCCGAAGTGTCGACCACCTTGTCCGCGAGCTGACGGATGGGTGCGAGGTCCCGCTCTTCGGCCTTGACCGCCTCCGCCAGGGAGCCTTCGCGCTCCTGGAGCGGGTGCGGGCGGCGGCTTTCGCTGAAGCGACGGACCAGGATTTCGTTGCGAGCCTCGAGAAAGATCAGAGTCGTGGGGAAGCCTCTTTCCTCGAGTCTCCGGTGGGCGTCGGGAAAATCTTTGAGGAATCCCCGCTCGCGGATATCAGCGGCGATGGCCACGCGATCGATGTTCTCGCCGCCCTGGGCGGTGAGCTCCGCGAAAGCGAGGATGAGCTTCGCCGGAAGGTTGTCGACGCAGAAGAAGCCCGCGTCCTCGAGGGCTTTCATCGCCAGCGTCTTTCCCGACCCGGAGAGTCCGGTGATGAAAACGAACCGCGCTCCCTTGCGCTCGGGCATGGCTAAGAGCCCGGAAGAACGCAAGGGCGCAAAGGGGCAAGGGCGCAAATAAAACACAAGAAACTCTTGGCGTCTTTGCGCCTTTGCGTCTCTCTGCGCCTTTGCGTTCTTCTTGTCATCGTTCGGGGTCGATGAGCCCGAAGTTTCCGTCCGGACGCCGGTAGAGCACGTTGGTGCGTTCGTTCACCGCGTTGCGGAAGACGAGGAACTCGGCCCCCTGGTCCTCGATGGCGAGGACCGCCTCTTCGACGCTCAGGGGTTTGATCAGGAAGCGGCGGCTCTCGATGATCCGCGGAGCGCTGTCGGGCGGACCGCCGTCGGCGGCGATGACGTTGAAGGTTCCCTCGGCCTCGGCGCTTTTCACCGCGCGGCGCTTCCGATCGATCCGTTTCTCCTGTTTCTTCTTCGCCTGCCCCACGATCTTCTCGAGCGCCTGCTGGACCGAAGTCTTGAGATCGTCGGAGCCTTCCTTGGCCGAGAGATACAGCTTGCCCCGGCTGTGGACGTTGATTTCGGCGATCTGCCGATGCCTTTCCGCGAAGAGCGTCACATGGACGTCGGTGATCCCGACGATGTACTTCTCGAGCTTCGGCACCCGCGAATTGACGAAGGATTTGAGCGATTCGGGGACCTCGATCTGTCTCCCGGTAATCTGGATCATCACGGTCGAAGTCTCAATCCGGGTCTCCGCTCACGACGCGAAGGGGCTGCTGTACAGGTTCTTCCTCTGGTTGGAAGGAGGGATGCGCAGCTCTTCGCGGTACTTCGCGATGGTGCGGCGCGCGAGCACCAGACCCTCCTCCTCGAGAATCCTCACGATCTTGGAATCCGAAAGCGGCCTCTTGGGGTTCTCCTCGCCCACGATCTTCCTGATGCGCTGTTTGATGGTGACGGAGGACACATGCTCTCCGCCGACGCTCGCAATCCCGCTGTGGAAGAAGTATCTCATCTCGTACACCCCTTGCGGAGTGTGCATATACTTGTTGCTGACGACCCTGGAGACCGTCGATTCGTGCATCCCGATGTCGGTCGCCACGTCGCGAAGCACCATGGGCCTCAGGTGCTCGACGCCGTGCTCCAGGAACTCGTTCTGCTGGCGGACGATGCTGTTGGCGACTTTGTAGATGGTCTTCTGGCGCTGATCCACCGATTTGATCAGCCAGAGGGCGCTCCGGAGCTTTTCCTTGACGTAGTCGCGCGTGGCCGCGTTGTCTTCGGACTTGTTCTCGAGCATCCGCTTGTACACCGAGCTGATCCGGAGCTGCGGGAGACGGTCTTCATTCAGGACCACCTCGTACTTTCCATCGACCTTGAGCACGTAAACGTCGGGGGTGACGTAGTGGCTCTTCTCGGTGTTGAACTTCGAGCCCGGCTGGGGATCGAGGCGGCGGATGATCTCGCAGTGCTCGATCACCTCCTCCACCGGGAGCTTCATCGCTTTCGCGATATCGCTGAAGCGGTGGCTCTGGAGAAGGTCGAGGTGGTCGATCACCATGGTCTCAACGGCTGTTCCCGCGAGATCGAGATGGCGAAGCTGGATCAGCAGGCATTCGCGGAGGTCGCGGGCGCCGACGCCGATCGGGTCGAATCCCTGGACGAGGGTGAGGGCGCGTTCGACGCTCTCGCGGTCGTAGTTCCCCATGTCGCAGATCTCTTCGACCGACGCCTGAAGGTAGCCGTGCTCATCGATGTTGCCGATGATGGCTCCGCCCAGCTCGACGGTCTTTTCGTCCGCCGGCGCCATCCGGAGCTGCCAATCGAGGTGGTCGGCAAGAGACGCGGTGGTGGAGAGGGTGTTCTCGATAGGCGGAAGCTCGGGGATCTCGTAGCTGGTCCTCGGCCGATAGCCCTCGTCGAGGTAGTCGCTGAAGAACGACTCGTAGTCGATCTCGTTCATCGAGTCGTCGCGCTTGGGCTCGAGCTCAGGCTTGCCGTCGGTCTCGACGACAGAGGTCTCGGGGGGAGGAGCGCCCTCTTCCGCTTCGCTCTCCTGCTGCTCGGAGGCGGGTCGTTCCAGCTCCTCCTCGAGGAGCGGATTCTCGGTGATCTCCTGCTGGAGCATGTCCGCGAGCTCGAGCGTGGACATGGGAAGAAGCTTGATCGCCTGCTGAAGCGAAGGCGTCAAGATGAGCTTTTGCTGGAGCTTCGCTTGGAGGGTCAGCTTCTGCTGCAAATCGTTTCCCTATGCCTCAGTCCAACCGGAAGTCTTCGCCGAAGTAGACTCTTCGGACGTCCTCGTTCTCCGCGAGCTCCGTGGGCGTTCCGGAGCAGAGAATCTTCCCGTTGTTCATTATATAGGCTCGATCGGTGATCTTCAGAGTTTCTCGCACGTTGTGATCGGTGACCAGGATTCCGATTCCGCGGGATTTCAAGTGATGAACGATCCTCTGGATGTCTCCGACGGCAATGGGGTCGATTCCCGCGAAAGGCTCGTCGAGGAGCATGAAGGAAGGCGACGTCACGAGAGCCCGGGTGATCTCGGCGCGCCTGCGTTCTCCACCCGACAGCGTGTATCCCCGCGCTCGCGCCTTGTCCGCAAGTCCCAACTCTTGCAACACTTCGCCGAGCCGCTTCCGCTTTTCGTCCGTCCTCAGAGGAAGCGTCTCGAGAATCGCAAGCGCGTTCTCCTCTACCGTGAGCTTTCGGAAGATGGACGGCTCCTGGGGTAGATAACTGACACCGCTCCGGGCCCTGAGGTACATCGGAAGCGCCGTGATCTCCTGGTCGTTCAAAAAAACGTTCCCCGAGTCCGGCCGGGTGAGCCCCACGACCATGTGGAACGTCGTGGTCTTTCCCGCGCCATTGGGCCCGAGGAGGCCCACCACCTCGCCCTCGCGGACCTCGAGGCTGACGTCGTCCACTACCCGTTTCTTGCGAAAAGACTTTGCTAGCGAACGGCCCCGGAGAACCTGCATCAGAGGCGAGGTTTCGATGAGTACGTGGTCTTGGTTCGGGTTTGTTCCCGACCGTCCACAAGAATCCTATCATCACCCAAAAAAAATGTCAACTGCTTGCCTTCCGTGAGTTTACCGGCATTTTCGAGGCGCGCACCCTCGCCCAGGACGGTCATGCTTTCCTGTTCCGGCAAGTATTTTGCATAGTCTCCGGCTGCCTTGCCGTCGGGCGTCTCGATGCTTACCTCCCCCTCCGCCGAGACCTCACGAACCTCCCGGGAGTCCGGCTCCAGCAAGACGTCGACCGTCTTTCCTTTCAAAGTCATCTCTTTCGATCTCATCGCAACGCCGCCCCGGTACTGAAGTCTCTCCTCCTTCGATCGATAGAGAAACGTGTCGGCGTCGGTGACGGTGATCTCGGGCGCTCCCTCCTTCGGTTTCTGGAGAAAACTCGTCCTCACCCCGTTCTCGGCCGAAAGCTCCCCGGCCCCCTGAAGGAGTCGGATCCGGCCGGCTTCGATTCGGTTCTGCCCCTGGATGGCGCGTGCTTCTCCGGTGTAGACGGCGGTATCGGTTGCACGCTCGTACCGAAGTCTCTTGGAAACAAAGTAGACGGGCTCGTCGCTCTCCGAGGGAAACAGTCCCGCCGACCCCGAGGAGTCCCTCGATGTGGAGCGAACGTTCCCGGTGCCTTCGACGTCTCCCGAGACGACATCGATCTCGATCACTCGGGCTTCGAGGCTCGCCTTCTGGTCCCAGAGCCGCGGTCCCTCCTCGAGCACCAGCCTCGACTCGAGGTTGCGAAACGTACCCTTCTCCGCCGTGGCCCTCACGTCGCCCTGCTCGAAGGTGACTGCCCTCTCGCAGATTGCTTCCCGCAGATCGCCCGAGACCGGATCGAAGAATGCCTCGAGCTGCCGCGCGTTGACAATCTTTTTCGCTTCGGCCGAGGCTACCGGGGTCAGCACCAGCGTCACGCCGCCTCGACCCCGGAGGACGTCGAGGCGTCCCTCCTCGTCGAACTCGAAGACCAGCGTATATCCCTCGAGATCTTTGTGGTACCCCTCGCGAGAACCTTCGGGAAGCTTCATGACCAGCCGGCCGCCGTTGAGCGCGCGGACCCGCTCCAGATCCTCGCCGCCCGGACGGAAGAACGCCTCGAGCTTCTCGGTCAGAAGCCTCTTGGTGCCCGCCTCGGAAGAAAGGCTTCCCGAGGAGGACTCGTCGGTCTCGGACTCCGCCACGTCCATCCGCAGATCGACTCCCTCGTAAGCTTCCATCCGCTCGACGTTCTCGTTCTCCTCGTCGAGATAAACCTGGAGGTCGTTGCAGTCGAGCGCCCGGTTCGACTGCCGGACGCGCACCTCGTCGACGAACTGCACGAAGTGTCGGCGACGTCTCATCGACGCGCGCTGGCTCTCGATGCGGAGGGGCGCATCCCCTTCCTCGCGAAACGTCGCCGCGACTCCGCCTTCGAGCTCCAGCGCTCCATCCTGGAGCGTGTAGCTCATGCTCCCCGCGCTGCCCGTGAGCCCCCTTCGGAAGTAGCGCACCGGCTCGGTGCTCCAGGCGCGATCGGGAGAACGCTGGAAGTTGAGCGTTTCGGCTTCGAGACGAAGCGAGGTGTGGTCTCGAACGACGACGTTCCCCTCCAGGTAGACCGAGCTGTCCTTCTGGATCTCGCAGTGGTCCGCGGTCACGACGACGGGAACCTTCTCTTCGCCCGCGTCGAACCGAATCTCGACATCGCGGAACTGCTGGGCTGACTCCGTGCGGCCGATGCTCTCGGCCGCCTTCAGCGTCCAGGCTGTACGGCCTTCGGAGTCGAGCTGCTCGATGGCGACTCCGCGGGAAACCGGGGTGTCGGGCTCGTCGATCTTCCGCGCCGGAGGGCCCTCTCTCACCCGGAGGCCCTCCCACACGTAGCCGCCGACGTAGACACCGAGACCGAGGAACGTGACGAGAAGCATCCGCTTGACGAAGCGGATTTGACCGAAGGTCATGCCGATTCCAGCGTTTCGATACCGAGATCTCCCATCCGACGAAACTTCTGGTACCGAGCCTCGAGGCGCTCGTCGCCCGTGAGCCGCTCGGAGCGCTCCAGCGCCTCCACCAGGTACTTGTTCAAAATCTGGGCGGTTTGCCGATATCCGGTATGCGCGCCGCCGACGGGCTCGGGAACGACCCGGTCGACGAGACCGAGCCCGAGGAGCTTGTCGGACGTGAGCTGCAAGCCCTTCGCCGCCTCCTCCGCCCGGCCCGAGTCTTTCCAGAGGATCGCGGCGCAGCCTTCGGGGGAGATAACGGAGTAGATCGCGTGCTCGAGCATCAGAATCTCGTCTCCCACCGCGATCGCGAGGGCGCCTCCGCTTCCGCCCTCCCCGGTGATGGTCACGATGATCGGAACCCGGAGGCGAGACATCTCACGGATATTCACGGCGATCGCCTCCGCCTGTCCGCGCTCCTCGGCGTCGATCCCCGGATAAGCTCCCGGAGTATCGACGAAGCAGAAGATCGGCCGATCGAACTTGTCGGCGAGCTCCATCGCGCGGAGCGCCTTCCGATAGCCTTCCGGCCGGGCCATTCCGAAGTTGCGGTGGATCTTCTGCTTGGTGTCGCGGCCTTTCTGATGGCCAATCACCACCACCGGCCTTTCGTGAAACCACGCCATCCCCGCGACGATCGCGGGGTCCTCGGCGAACCGCCGATCGCCGTGGATCTCGAGGAAGTCGTTGAAGAGGTGCTCGACGAAATCGAGCATGTAGGGCCGCTGGGGGTGCCGCGCTACCTGGACCTTCTGCCAGGGGCTGAGGTGCCCGTAGATGTCCCGCCTCATCTCGTCGAGCTTCTGCTGCAGGCGCGCGATCTCGCGCTCCTTGTGCGCGTCCGCGGGGTAGCCGGTCAGCGCCTCGATCTCCCGCTGGAGCGAAAGGAGCGGCGCCTCGAACTCCAGAGTCTCTATCGCCATAGGCGCCAGTTTAGCAGAATCGAGCCCCGGCTCGAGACCTGGAAGAGAAGAGGAACGCAAAGGCGCAATGGAACGCAAGGGCGCAAGGAAGAGAAATTGAAATTTTTCCGGACTTTGCGTCCCTGCGTTTCCTGGCGACTTTGCGTTCTTCTTCTAACGGTTCAGAGCGACTGTTCCCTCACCGCAGATCGCTTCGAGGCTCGTGACCAGCTCGGGCGAGGGCTCGACTCGAAGGAACGGATGGGGGCGGATGGTGACCCGGTAGTTGTCGCGCGTGAGCTCGAACTTCAGCGGGCACGTGCCCCGGTGCTGCTCGAGGATCTCCCGCAGGTGCGGAAGGGAATCTTCGAAGAATTGATCGAGGGGGATGCGGATGGTCATCGAGCTCGCGTCGCGCTGCCGCACCTCGTCGAGGAGCAGGATCTTGCTCGCGAGGACCTTCCCGGCATCCTCGCCCGGCTCGGGCTTGCCTTTGACCAGGACCGCCACGTCGTTCGAGAGGATCCCGAAGCTCTCGCGATAGAGGTCGGGAAAGACCACGACTTCCGCTCCGCCTTGCGAGTCCTCGAGGCGGAAGACGGCCATGGCGTCGCCCTTTCGCGTCCGGAGCGTGCGGATCCCGGCGATGAGCCCCGCGATCGCCACTTCCTTGTCTTCCCCTTGGGCCCTCGAAAGGAGCGTCCGGCTGTCGCAGGTGGCGTAGCTTCGGATGAGGCCCTGATAGGCGTCGAGCGGATGTCCACTCAAGAAAAAGCCGAGAGTCGCTTTTTCATGGGCGAGCCTCTCGGCCTGACTCCATTCGGGAAGCTCGGGATATCGCTCGAGCTCGGGATTCCGCCGGAGCGCCGAGGTATCGCCGAAGAGCCCGAGCAAGCTCCCCTGACCGCTCTCCCGCTCTCGCTGCACTTGCTGGCCCGCGTCGAGAGCCCGGTCGATGACCGCCGAGAGCTGCGAGCGCAAGACCCCGAAGGAGTCGAAGCTCCCCGACTTCACCAGGCTCTCGAGCACGCGCTTGTTCACGAGCCGGAGGTCGACCTCCTCGGTGAGATCGACGAGCGACCGGAACGAGCCGACTTTCCCTCGCACCTGCAGCATGGACTCGATGGCCGACTCGCCTACGTTCTTCACGGCGCCGAGACCGAAACGGATCTTGTCCTTCACCACCGCGAAATCTAGCTCGCTCTCGTTGATGTCGGGCGGCAGGACCTGAATGCCCATGTCGCGGCAGGCGTTGAGGTATTGAACCACCTTGTCGGTGTTCATCTTTTCCGAGGTCAAGAGCGCCGCCATGAAATAGACGGGATAGTTCGCCTTCAAGTACCCCGTTTGATAGGCGACGAGCGCGTAGGCGGCGGAGTGCGAGCGGTTGAACCCGTATCCCGCGAAGTGCTCCATGAGGTCGAAGATCTTGGCCGCCTTCTTCTCGGGAATGCGGGTATCGACCGCCCCCTGGATGAACTTCTCCCTCTGGGCCTGCATCACCTCCGCCTTCTTCTTCCCCATGGCGCGGCGGAGAATGTCGGCCTCTCCCAGGGTGAAGCCCGCGAGGGCGGAAGCAATCTGCATCACCTGCTCCTGGTAGACGATGACCCCGAGGGTGTCTTCGAGAATCGGCTTGAGGAGCGGGAGCTCGTAGCGGACGGAGACCTTTCCCCGCTTGCGGTCGATGAAGTCGTCGATCATTCCGCTGCGGATGGGACCGGGCCGGTAGAGGGCGTTGAGGGCGGTCAGGTCCGACAGCTTCTCCGGCTTGAACCTCTTGAGGATGTCCCGCATCCCCTCGCTCTCGAACTGGAAGACGCCGAAGGTGTCCCCCCGGGAGAAGAGCTCGTAGGTCTTCTTGTCGTCGACGGGAAGCGTGTCCAGATCGATCCGCACTCCCAGGTCGCGCTCGATCCTCTTCATGCAGTTGTCGATGAGGGTCAGGGTGCGAAGACCGAGGAAGTCCATCTTGAGGAGCCCGATGTCCTCGCAGTTCCTCATGTCGAACTGGGTGGTGATTTCTCCCTTGCTCCCCCGGTAGAGCGGGAGGAACTCGGTCAGGGGCTCGGGAGCGATCACCACTCCCGCGGCGTGGGTCGACGCGTGCCGGCTCACTCCCTCGAGCCTCTGCGCCGTGTCGACGAGCTGCTTCACCCGCGGATCGGCCCCCATCGCTTCGACGAGCTGCGGCACCTCTTGAAGGGCTTTCTCCAGAGTCGCGTCGAGGGTCGCGGGGATGAGCTTGGCGATCCGATCGACGTCGGCGTAAGGGATATCGAGCACTCTTCCCACGTCGCGGATGACGGCGCGGGCTTTCATCGTCCCGAAGGTGATGATCTGCGCCACGTTGTCCCGGCCGTACTTGGCGGTGACGTAATCGATGACCTCGGAGCGCCGGGCCTCGCAAAAGTCGATGTCGATATCGGGCATCGAGACCCGCTCCGGGTTCAGGAAGCGCTCGAAGATGAGGTCGTGCTCCAGGGGATCGATGTCGGTGATGCGCAGGGCGTAGGCGACGAGGCTCCCCGCCGCCGAGCCCCGTCCGGGCCCGACGGGAATCCCCTGCTCCTTGGCGAAGCGGATGAAGTCCCAGACGATGAGGAAATAGCTGGGAAAGCCCATCGCCTGGATCATCGCGATCTCTCGCTTCAGCCGAGCTTCGTAGTCCGAAATCTCGAAGCGACCCTGAGCCTCGATGGCGGCCCCGCGCCGCGACCACCTCTCGCGGAACCCTTCCCACGCGACCTTCTCGAAGTAGCTGTCCGCGGTCTCCCCTTCGGGCACCTGAAAGCGCGGAAGCTGAAATCCATCGCGCTCGAGGTCGACGGAAACTCTTTCGGCAATACGGAGCGTATTGTCGAACGCCTCCTGATAGCCCTGGAAGAGGGCGGCCATCTCCTCCGAAGACTTGAAATAGAACTGGTCGTTCGGATACCTCATCCGATTCTGGTCCTGCGACTTCTTCCCCGTCCCGATGCAGAGGAGGATGTCGTGGGCTTCGGCGTCGTCGCGCGAGATGTAGTGGCAGTCGTTGGTCGCGACCGACCCCATTCCTTCCTTACGCGCGAGGGCGAAGAGATTTTCGTTGACCGTCTTCTCGTCCTGAAGGCCGAGGCCGTGGTCCTGAATCTCGAGAAAGAAGTTCTCCTTCCCCAGGATGTCGCGATAGACGCCCGCGGCGCGAAGCGCGGTCGCTTGGTCTCCGCGGAGCGCGGCCTGCGGCACTTCCCCCTTGAGGCAGGCGGAAAGGCCGATGAGGCCTTTTGAGTGCTGCGCCAGGAGCTCCTTGTCGATGCGGGGCTTGTAGTAGAACCCCTCGAGGTAGCCCGCGGTCACGAGCTTCACCAGGTTCTTGTAGCCTTCGTTCGTCTCCGCGAGAAGCACCAGGTGGTTGTTGGTGTCGGAGACGCTTCCGTTCACGGACTTGTCGAAGCGGCTCTTCGGAGCGACGTAGATCTCGCAGCCGAGGATGGGCTTCACCCCATGGCGCTTCGCCGCCTTGAAGAAGCTCACCGCCCCGAACATGTTCCCGTGGTCCGTGAGGGCGACCGCGGGCATCTTGTAGCGGGCCGCGAGCTCCACGATGTCGTCGACGCGGCTCGCCCCGTCGAGGAGCGAGAAATCGCTGTGGTTGTGCAGATGAACGAACGGTCTCGTCATTCCCACTCGATGGTCGAGGGCGGTTTCGAGGAGATATCGTAGACCACCCGATTGATGCCGCGCACCTCGCCCACGATGCGGCTCGAGATCCTCGCGAGGAGCTCGTGGGGGAGCCGAGCCCAATCCGCGGTCATCCCGTCGCGGCTATCGACCGCCCGCACCGCGAGAACGTGCTCGTAGGTCCGGGCATCGCCCATGACCCCGACGCTTCTGACCGGAAGCAGCACCGCGAACGACTGCCAGAGTTTGCGGTAGAGTCCCGCGTTCTTGATCTCGGAGACGAGAATGTCATCCGCCGCCCGCAGCAGCTCTAGCCGTTCCCGGGTGACCGCTCCGAGAACGCGGATCGCGAGGCCGGGGCCGGGAAACGGCTGGCGGAAGAGAAGCTCCTCATCGAGCCCGAGCTCGAGCCCGAGCGCCCGGACTTCGTCCTTGAAGAGCTCTCGCAGGGGCTCGATGAGCGCGAGCTTCAGCCGCTTCGGCAGGCCGCCGACGTTGTGATGGCTCTTGATGACCTGAGACGGGCCCCGGACGGAGACGCTCTCGATGACGTCGGGATAGAGCGTTCCCTGAGCGAGGAACCTCGCATTCGGGATCTTCTTCGCCTCTTCGGTGAAGATCGAGATGAACTCGCGGCCGATGATCTTGCGCTTGCGCTCCGGATCGGCGACACCCTGGAGCTTTCGAAGGAACCGGTCCTTTGCTTCGACCAGAACCACTTTCAGCTTCAGCTTCCGCGCGAAGCGCTCCATGACCTGGGAGGCTTCGTTCTTCCTCAGAACGCCGTTGTCGACGAAGATGCAGGTGAGCTGCGAGCCCACCGCCTGGTGCACCAGGGTCGCGGTCACGGACGAGTCCACTCCTCCGGAAAGAGCGCAGACGACGCTCGCGCTCCCCACTCGATCGCGAATCGCCGAGACCGCTTCTCGCGCGTACGACTCCATATTCCAGTCGCCGCGGACTCCGCAGATTGAGAAGGCGAAGTTCTTGAGGATGTCGACGCCCCGCTCGGTGTGGGCGACTTCCGGATGGAACTGCACTCCGTAGAGACCTCGCGAGGTGTCCTCGAAGGCCGCGATAGGCGCGTCGTCCGTCGTCGCGGTGACGTGAAAGCCGGTGGGTGCGCTCTCGATGCGGTCCCCATGCGACGCCCAGACCTTGAGATCTTTTCCCACTCCACGGAACAGCAGGCTCCCGTTCACGCAATGAACGAGGGCGTGCCCGTACTCGCGATGGCCGGCGGAGCGCACCTCGCTTCCGAGAGTCTTCGCCATGAGCTGCATTCCGTAACAGACTCCGAGCGTCGGGACGCCGAGGCGAAAGACACCCTCGTCGCAATGAGGCGCACCCGCCTCGTAAACGCTATCCGGTCCTCCCGAGAGGATGACCCCGCGGACACCGGGACGCGATAGCTCCCGGGCGGGAACCGAGTACGGCAGGATTTCGCAGTAGACCGAGAGCTCTCGGAGTCTCCGCGCGATGAGCTGCGTGTACTGGGAGCCGAAATCGAGAATGAGGATGGTATCGTGAGCCATGACACCTCGAGGAAATTGCGCCCGATGAAGGGGCCATTATAGTCTTTACCGGGGTCGAAAACAACAACCCTTGGAGTCCATCCTGAGCAGCAGCTCTATATGTAGTGTGGCCGCCTCCGCGATTTTCCTTCTCGCCACGACACCCATTCGGGCCCAGGAGCCGCCCCCGGAGCCGACCCAGGAAGGCCAGCCGGGAGCCGAGGCGAAGCCGCAAGAGCCTCCCCGCCCTCCCGAGGGCATCCTTCCCCTCGGCGAGATCGCCCGGCTGAGCTTTGCCCCCTCCGACCGCCCGCGGGTCTTGCTTCAAGAAAACCGGTTTGTGATCGTGACGGCTTCCGGCGCGGTCGAGGGTCACGATGCCGCCTCGGGAGAGTTCCGGTGGAAGCTGGGTCTCCCGGGAGAGCCGCTTTTCACCCCGGTCCTTTATCGATCGGACCCCTTCGAGATTCTCCTGTCCTCAGCCTCAGGGCGCCTCTTCTTCGTCGACGGCGAGACGGGAGAGATCCGTCGCGAGACCCCGCTTCCCTTCGAGCTCGCGCTCGCGCCCCTGGTCGATCCCCCGCTCCTCTACCTCGGAACTCCGGCGGGAGACGTGGTCGCATACGACGCTGAAAAAGGCTCCGAGCGTTTCCGAGCGCACATTGGAGAGGCACCGCTCGCGCTCGCCTTGTCGGGCGAACTGATCGTCGCTTCCGGATCGGAGCGCATGCTGACCGGGATCGAGGTGGGAAGAGGCGGCGAACGGTGGCGGTTGCGCGGCCGGAGTGGATTTCACGCGCCTGCGGTTTTCGCGCAGGATCGTCTCTACATCGGAAACGACGCCGGCGAGTTCTACTGCCTCGCGCTCTCTTCCGGCGACACGCAGTTTCGATGGGCGACCGGCGCCTCCATCCGTTTTGCGGCTCTCGTCGAGGAACGATTCGTGTATGTGACGAGCTTCGGCAACGACCTCTATTCGTATCAGGCGCGGGGGGGGACCGAACGGTATCGCGTGAGCCTTCCCGGAAGGCCGGCGAGCGGCCCGGTGCGTTTCGGCCGGCGGCTGGTCGTCGCG
>Ga0209521_10003174_pt1 | contig 13286 bp, 6 predicted proteins | sample Rifsed19ft4_FD_184016 | JGI IMG/M metagenome (GOLD analysis project Ga0209521, IMG submission 184016) | Soil microbial communities from Rifle, Colorado, USA - sediment 19ft 4 (version 2) | ecosystem: Environmental > Terrestrial > Deep subsurface > Rock core/Sediment | place: Rifle, Colorado... | reverse complement strand
CGCCGGAAAGCCCTCCCAACTCGTCTCGCCGGATGCCAGCCTTGCCGTCGAGGGACCGCCGCGCTTCGTCTCGCGGGGTGGGGAGAAGCTGGAGGCGGCGCTCACGGCGTTTCCCATCCCCGTGCAAGATCGGGTTTGTGCCGATGTGGGGGCGTCGACCGGTGGCTTCACCGACTGCTTGCTCCAACACGGGGCGCGGAAGGTGTACGCCATCGACGTCGGGCACGGGATCCTCCATCGGCGGCTGCGGGCCGATCCGCGCGTCATCGCCATGGAAAAGACGAACGCCCGGCGCGTGAGCTCGCTCCCTGAACCGATCGACCTGGCGACGGTGGACGCCTCCTTTATCTCCCTCCGGCTTCTCTTGCCCGTGGTTCGTGGATGGATGCTACCTGGCGCCGACCTGGTGGCACTGGTCAAGCCTCAGTTTGAGGCTGGCCGGAAGGCTGTTGGCCGGGGAGGCGTCGTGCGCAAGGCGGAGATTCACCAGGAAGTGTTGCTCGGCCTGCTCCCCTACGCGGCCGGCCTTGGCCTCACTCCCCAAGGGCTCCTCCGCTCGCCGCTCCTTGGGCCGAAGGGAAACGTCGAGTTTCTTCTTTGGTGCCGCGAAGGCGCGCCGGCCGTCGATCTGCATGACTCCATCTCATCGGCGACATCGGCCCCCGGGCCATAGGCAAACGCCGTGGCCGGATTCTCACCGCAGAGATCGCTGAGAACGCGGAGACCGCTCAGAACTCTCAGCGATCTCTGCGATCCACTTGCCCCGGACGCACACCTGCCCTGGCGGGCGGTGCCAGGGAGTGCCGGGGTCTGCGGTGAACGGTCTGCGTGAGGTATACTGCCCTCAACCGTCGGCGGCCCCATGGATCCCTCTCGCATTCGCAACTTCTGCATCATTGCTCACATCGACCACGGCAAGTCGACCCTGGCCGACCGTTTGCTTCAGCTCACGGGCACGATCACCGAGCGGCAGATGACCGAGCAGGTGCTCGACACGATGGACCTCGAGCGCGAGAAGGGCGTGACGATCAAGGCTTCGGCCGTGCGCATGCTCCACCGGGCGAACGACGGGGTCGAATACGAGCTGAATCTGATCGACACCCCTGGACACGTCGACTTCGCCTACGAGGTGAGCCGCGCCCTGGAAGCGTGCGAGGCGGCGGTCCTGGTCGTTGACGCGACGCAGGGGGTCGAGGCGCAGACTCTCGCCAATCTCTACATGGCCCTCGAGGCGGATCTCGAGATCATCCCGGTCGTGAACAAGATCGACCTGGCCTCGGCCCGGCCGGACGAAGTGGCCGAAGAGCTGCACGCCCTGATCGGGGTGGACCCGGCCCAGGTGTTGCGCGTCTCGGCCAAGGATGGCACGAACGTCGGTCAGGTGCTCGAAGCCGTGGTCCGCCTCGTCCCTGCGCCGCGTGGCGATCCGGCGGCCCCACTCCGGGCGCTGATCTTCGACTCGCACTACGACCCCTACAAAGGAGTGGTCGCCTACGTCCGGGTGGTCGACGGACGGGCGCAAACCAGCGAGGATCAGCGCCTGATTGCGACCGGCACCACCCTCAGGCCGATGGAGATCGGAATCTTCAGACCTGAGATGGCCCCCACCGACGCTCTGGGGGCGGGCGAAGTGGGCTATATCGCCACGGGCCTCAAATCCGTGCGCGAGTGCCGGGTTGGGGATACGATCACCCAGGCGGCGCGCCCGGCGGCGGCGCCGCTGCCCGGCTACCGCCAGGTGAAGCCGATGGTCTTCGCCGGCTTCTACCCCGTGGAGGGCGAGGACTATGCCAATCTCAAAGACGCCCTCGAGAAGCTCCAGCTCAACGACGCCTCGCTCGTCTTCGAGCCGGAGACCTCCCAGGCCTTGAACTTCGGCTTCCGCTGCGGGTTCCTTGGGCTCTTTCACATGGACATCGTCCAGGAGAGGCTGGAAAGGGAATACGATCTTGATCTGATCGCCACAGCGCCTTCGGTGGAATACGAGGTGGTGATGAAGGACGGGACGTCGACCGTCATCGACTCACCGGCCGATCTGCCCAACGAAGACCTGGTGGAGGAGATCCGCGAGCCCTGGATGAACATCCAGATCTTCACGCCCGAGACTTACTACGGCGCGGTGATGGACCTGGTGACTAAGCGCCGGGGCGTGTTCACCGAGCAAGAGTATCCGGCGCCGGGACGCGTCGTGCTGAGCTTCGATATCCCCCTGGCCGAGATCATCGTCGATTTCTACGACCAGCTCAAGTCGCGCACCCGTGGCTACGCCTCCCTCGACTACCATTTCTCGAGCTACCGGCCGGAAGACCTGATCAAGCTCGACATCCTCATCAACGAAGAGCCCGTCGACGCTCTGGCACTGATCGTCCACCGGAGAGACGCGTATCACAAGGGCCAGGCGCTCGTCTCCAAGCTCAAGGAGCTGATCCCGCGGCAGCTCTTCACCGTCCCGATCCAGGCCGCGGCGGGGGGACGGATCCTCTCGCGGGCCAACGTGAAGGCGCTCCGCAAGGACGTCCTCTCCAAGTGCTACGGGGGCGACATCACCCGCAAGAAGAAGCTGCTGGAGAAGCAGAAGCGCGGCAAGCGCCGGCTGAAGCGAGTCGGCAGCGTCGAGATCCCCCAGGATGCCTTCATGGCGGTCCTGCGTATCGGCGAAGAGTAGCGGAGGAAGGTTCCCCCCTACGCATCCCGTAGGCAAGTCGGGGTCGGAGAGGGAGCCCCCGCCGCCCCTCTCGGTCCGCTCCGGGGGACTTCGGCGGACGGCGGGGGCCACACGCTACGGCAGATCCTCTCTCCGCTGTGTGCGCCGCCCTCCCCGGCAGCGGATCCTGGCCTTGCATTGGAGGGGAGCGAAAAGTCGCACGTGAGGCGCCCCCCGGGCGCATCTCGCGCCGCGGACATTGTGCGGGCGAAGCATCGGAACTGCCCGATGCTTCGCCCCTACGGTGCCGAGGGGAGTCGCGCAGCCAGGAATGTCGCGGATCGTCACGTGCCGTGCCGAGGGGGAGGCGGACGGCCAGACACCGTAATGATCGCCAGGGTCGTGCGCCTCTACCGATTCGCGAGCGGGATGAGGCGCGTGGGCGCGAGTCTTGCCGCGGATGTGTAGGGGCGCACGGCCGTGCGCCCCTACAATCCCGAGGGGAAGGCACACGGCCAGGGATCGTGTTGATCGTCCGGGGCCGTGCGCCTCTACCGATTCGCGAGCGGGATGACGCTTGTTGGCGCGAGTCTTGCCGCGGATGTGTAGGGGCGCAGCACACCTGCCCAGAACCGCAGGTGCTGGGTGCTGCGCCCCTACCATGCCGAGGGGATACCCGGATCGGGGAGCAGGCCGCTTGCAGGCGGGGAGGCAGCCTCGATATCTCCGTGCAAGGGGATTCACTCGAGAAGGCGCGTTGCACAGGTCGAGGGCTCTGGGGTCGGCGCCAAACCGCGAATCGCACCGATCGTTCAGCGGCGTGGGCGGAGTCCCGAGTGTATAATGAGCGGTCGTGCGCCGACCCATCGGTGGGATCGTCCGTCTCCTCATCGGCCTGGCCATCAGTGGCGCCGCCCTCGCCATCGCCCTTCGATGGGCCGGGTGGGAGGCGCTGCGCAGCGCACTCCGCAGTGTGGACTACGCCGTTCTCTGGCCCGCCGCCGGCATCTATCTCGCCGCGATGGCGGCACGCGGGCTATGCTGGCGCGAGATCCTTGGGCGGCGCGCCGGGCTCCTCCGTCATCTGGCCGCTCTAAACGAAGGGTATCTGCTCAACAATCTGCTGCCCTGGCGTATGGGCGAGCTGGGGCGCGCCGTCCTTCTCGGGCGCCGGCCGGGCCTTTCGACGCCGATGGTGCTGAGCTCGATTGTTGGCGAACGCCTCTTCGATATGGCCTTTGCCGTCGGGCTCCTTGTCGCCATGGCGCCCATCGCCTTCAATGCTGCGTGGGCTCCACGCGCCGCAGCCCTCGGTGGGGGCGCGCTGGCCGCCGCGATCATCGGCCTCGGGTTGGTCGCCGCCCGGCCCTCGATTGCGGAGTGGATCCTCCGTCGCCTCCCGGGAGGGCGCCCGCGCTGGGGCCGGGCCTGGGAAGGCGTGCGCAGCGGCCTGGCGTCGCTGGGCCGCCCGGATCGGTTCCTTCTCGCCCTGGCCTGGATGGGGGCATCCTGGGCCCTGGCGGGCGTTGAATACTGGGTGGTGTTGAGGGCGTTCGTCCCGCAGGCCCCCTTTGCGTGGGCCCTTCTGGCGCTGTGTGTCACCCTCCTCGGCGTGGCCATTCCTTCCGCCCCGGGGTATGTCGGCGTCTTTGAGGCCTCGGCCGTCGCCGCCCTGGCCATCGTCGGCGTGGCCTCCTCGGTGGCGCTTGCATTCGCGCTGATCTTGCATGCGTTGCACTACGGCATCACGACTCTCCTGGGCGCCGCCGCTCTGGTGGGCGAGGGGGAGACGCTGGCGGGAGCCGTCCGGGCGGCGCGCTCTTGGGCCGGGCAGGGCACGCCACGCCAGGCGGGCTGATGCGAATCCTCACCTCGCTCTACTACTATCGTCCGCATTACTCCGGCCTGACGGTCTATACCGAGCGCCTGGCGCGCACTCTCGCCGCGCGCGGGCACGAAGTGACCATCCTCACCTCGCGTTACGACAGACAGCTTCCTCCGCTTGAGCAGCGAGACGGCGTCACGGTGAAGCGGCTGCCGGTGGCGTTTCGATTGAGCAAGGGCGTGATCCTCCCGACCATGCTCTACTGGGGGACGCGCCTTGCCGCATCGCACGACGTGATCCACCTGCACGTTCCGCAGCTTGACGCGGCTCCGTTGGCTCTTGCGGGCCGGGCCCTTGGCCGGCCGGTCGTCCTGACGTATCACTGTGATCTGCGCCTCCCCCCCTCACCGTTGAACTGGCTCGCCGGGAAGGCCTCACGCGCGGCGGACTCGATTTCCGTGCGCGCAGCTCATGCGGTTGTCGCCAACACGCGCGACTATGCGGAGGCGTCGCCTTTTCTTCGCCGTTTCCTCTGGAAGCTGGTTGTCATTCCGCCTCCGGTGGAAGTAGCCAGTCCCGCCCCGGCCGTCGTGGGTTCGGCGCGCGCCCGGTGGGGGATCCGGCCCGGGGAGCGGCTGATCGGGATGGCGGCGCGCCTCGCCACCGAGAAGGGCGCCGAGGTCCTGGCGCACGCGATGCCGCGAGTGCTCGAACAGTTTCCCAAAGCCCGGGTGCTGTATGTCGGCCAATACCTCAACGTGCTCGGCGAAGAGGAATACGCCCGCAAGCTCGAGCCACTCCTTCACTCCCTCGGCGATCACTGGACGTTTCTTGGCGTTCTCTCCGATGATGAACTGGCCGCCTTCTACACCCTTTGCGAGGTGACCGTCCTGCCGAGCCTGAACAGCACCGAATCGTTCGGGATGGTCCAGGTGGAATCGATGCTCTCGGGGACGCCGGTGGTCGCCAGCGACATCCCCGGTGTGCGCGAGCCCACGACGCGAACCGGGATGGGCCGGACCGTTCCCCCGGGAGATGCGGGCGCCCTGGCCGAGGCGATCATCCAGATTCTCGGCTCGGCCAAGGAGCTGCGCGGCGATCCGGGGAGCTTGAAGCGCTACTCGTCGGAGAGCGTGGCTGAGGAGTACGAGCGCCTGTTCGAGCGCCTCCGTTCAGGCAAAGGCCCTCTCCAGCGCGAATGAGCGAAGACTTCCTCACGCTCCACCTGCGGGATCTTCCCTACTTCCGGGCGCTTCTCCGTGCAGCCGAGGCGGATTTCGTCGCGCGTGTCCGGCTTCCCCATCCGCGGCTCGATCTCGGCGCCGGTGATGGACACTTCGCCTCCGTCGTCTTCGAAGACGGAGTCGATATCGGCGTGGATCCCGACCGCGCCTCCCTCCTCGAGGCGGGCCGGAGAGGAGGCCATCGGCTCCTGCTGCGCGCGCTTGGGGATCGGCTCCCGGTTGCCAATGCCGCCTTTGCCAGCGCCTTGAGCAACTCGGTCCTCGAGCACATCCCGGATCTGGAGCCCGTCCTGGCTGAGGTCGGCCGAGTCCTCCGCCGTGGCGCAGCCTTCGTCTTCACCGTGCCAAACCCGGCCTTCCCCGATCATCTGAGCGGCCCCGCTTTTCTCGGCCGGCTCAGGCTGGCACGAGTGGCGGAGGCGTATCGCGCCTGGTTCGTGCGCGTCGTCCGCCATTGGAACATGCTCGACGAAAACGAATGGGGCCGGCGGCTCAAGGAGGCCGGCTTCCGAGTGGAGCGCACATTCCGCTACTTCCCGCCGGCTTCGCTCCATGCCCTGGAATGGGGGCACTACGCGGGCGTCCCGTGCCTCGTCTCTCGGGCCGTATTCGGCCGATGGATCCTCGTGCGAGCGCGTTGGAACCTGTGGTTGACGGAACGTTTGCTGCGGCGGTACTATCAGCCCTCGCCCAGCCCAGACGGCACCTACAGCTTCTACCTGGCACGAAAGGTGTAAGATGGCGCTCCAGAGGGCCGCCAGAGGCCGCCGGCACAACCTTCCGCTCGGGGTCGACAACCGCCTGACCTTGGAGTGATCATGGAATTGGTCCAGCCTGCGAGCGACCTCCTCCCAGCGAAGGAGCCCTTCCGATGGCGCCACTTCCTTCGCAAGATAGCGCCGGAGCTGGTGCTGCTGGCGATCCTCGTCGCCGGCGCATGGCTGCGGTTCCCAGGCCGCAACTGGGACGAAAACCAGCATCTGCACCCGGACGAGCGATTCCTCACCATGGTGGAAACCTCGATCCGGATCCCGGCAAGCGTCGGGGAGTATTTCAACACAGGGGCCTCGCCTCTCAACCCCAACAACGTCGGCCACACCTTCTTTGTCTATGGCACACTGCCCATCTTCGTTGTCCGCTTCCTGGCGCAGCGGACGGGCGACACCGGTTACGACGAGATGGTTCTCCTCGGCCGGACCGTCTCGGCCGCGTTTGACCTGCTCACGATCCTCTTCGTCTACCTGATCGGCAGCCGGCTCTACCGGCGCCGTGTGGGCCTCCTGGCCGCGGCCTTCACGGCGTTTTCGGTCCTCCTCATCCAGCACGCCCACTTCTTCGTGGTCGAATCGTTCACGGTGGCGTTTGTTGCCGGAGGGTTCTACTTCGCCGTCCGGGCCATGGACACCGGAGGCTGGTCGGATCACCTTTTCTTCGGCCTCTTTCTCGGCATGGCGGCGGCATCGAAGATCGATTCGATCACTCTCGCCGGTGTGCTCGTCCTTGCATCGTTGATCCGGCTGACGGGCGTGGATCCGGATCGTCGGGTCGACGAGGCCGCCTGGGCTCTCCTCAAACTCGTGGCCGCCGGGTTTGTCACTCTGCTCGCCTTCCGTGTCTTCCAGCCGTATGCCTTTGCAGGCCCCACGTTCTTCGGCGTGAAGCCGAACCCAAGCTGGCTGGCCGCCCTCTCCGAGCTGAGCCGGCAGGCCGGCGGGGGAGTCGATTTTCCGCCGGCGCTCCAGTGGGCAAATCGCACGCCCGTGCTCTTCGCCTGGAAGAACATGGTCCTCTGGGGCCTGGGCTTGCCGCTCGGGCTTGCCGCCTGGGCCGGGTGGGCGTTGGCGGCCGTTGGGATCGCCCGCTGGGGATGGCGCCACAATCTCCTGCCGGTCGTCTGGACGGGCGCCTACTTCTTGTGGCGGTCGGTGGGCTTCACGCCCTCCATGCGCTACCAGCTGCCCGTCTACCCCACGCTCGCCCTGCTGGCCGCCTGGGGCTTATGGGAGGGCTGGGAAGCCGCCGGAAGGGCCTCCCCCGGCCGCAGGCGCATTCTGCGTCCACTGGCAGGCGCTGCGGGCCTTCTGGTGCTTCTGGGGACCGCAGCGTGGGCGGTGGCGTTCGCGGGCATCTACAACCGGCCGATGCCCCGGGTCGAGGCCACCCGCTGGATCTACTCGCACGTCCCGGCCGTCGTCAACCTGATCGTCGACGTCGAGGGCGAACGCCTGCTCGACCCGATCGCCGTCTCTCTCGATCTCACCCTCGCTTCCGACGAACCCGTCGATTTCGATTTCATCGACAACCTGCCCGGCAACGCCAGGGCGATCGTTGCTCCCGGGGTGATCGACCTCACGCCTGAATTGGGTCCGCGAACTCTCACCTTCCGCATTCAAGACAACCCCGACCCGGCCTCGCTCATCGCCACCGCCGTCTACACCGGCCCTCTGCCGACCTCCCTCGACCAACGGCTCGAGATCCCCTTCGATGCCCAACCGCCACTCTTCCCGGGGCACACGTACTATGCCAACGTCGAGCTCTCCGGGGGTGGGGCGGTCATTTTGAGGGGAGAGCTCGAGCTGCGGGTGACGGCCGCCGGCGGGGATCAGGCCCAGTCGATCGGCCTCCCGCGAGAGACGCTCTCTCTCGCTTCCAGCGCGCCGTACGAGGCCGGGTTCAGCTCACAGTTTGCGGGCCAGGCGCAGGGCGTCTTGCTTGCCCACCCCTTCAATGCTACCGCCTCCGGCGGCGAGCAAGTCGTCATGGCCACGCTGCTCCACGATGTGGGCAACGGCCCCGAACCGCTGGCCGTCGCCACCTACACCGGGGTTCTCTCCGCTGAGGATTCGCCTCTCGAGCTCTCCTTCGATCAACCGGTGGGGATCGAGGAGGGACGGTCGTACGGGCTGCGCCTCGAAATGCAGGGAGGGGGGGCGCTGGTTCTGCGCGGCTCGGTCATCATCAACGAATCCACCTGGGATGACGGGCTTCCGCTCCGTCTCGGCGGCCTGGATATCAACGGCCGGTACGCCGCCCCAATGCTCGAGCTCTATTGGCCCGACGATCTCGATGCCGACCAGACCGGCGTATCCGACAAGCTTGAACGGTTTGTCACGCAGCTCACCCAGGGCGATCTGCTGGTGATCTCCTCCAACCGCCAATACGGCACAACCTCTCGAGTGCCGATCCGCTACCCCCTGACGACCGCCTACTACCGCGCCCTGTTCGACTGCCCCGAGCCCGAGTCTGTCGTGGCGTGTGGGGCGCGAGCCATGCCTCAGCCGAGCGCCAATTCCCTGGGCTGGCAGCTCATCGCCGTCTTCGAGAACAACCCCCGCCTCGGCCCGATCGAGATCAACGATCAGCTCGCCGAAGAGGCCTTCACCGTCTACGATCATCCACGAGTGCTGCTCTTTGCGCCCACGCCTTCCTACTCAGCGGCGGATGTCCGCGAGTTGCTGGGCGCTGTCGATCTCAGCCAGGTGGTGCACGTCCTACCCGGGGAGGCAGGGGCGATCCCTCCGAGCCTGATGCTGCCTCGAGATCGGTGGGATGCGCAGCGCGTCGGCGGTACCTGGTCGGAGGCCTTCCATCCCGCCTCAATCCTCAATCGATACCCGTTCGTTGCCGTCATCGTCTGGTGGCTGGCAATCGCCCTGCTGGGCGCCATCGCCTTGCCGATCACCCGCGTGGCCTTTCCCGGCCTGGCCGACGGGGGTTATCCGCTGGCGCGAATCGTGGGGCTGATTGTCGTCGCCTGGGGTGCGTGGATGCTCGGCAGCGTTGAGGTGCCTTTCGGCCGGGCGTCGATCCTCCTCGTCCTCCTCGCCACAGCCGGCCTCTCTCTCGCCCTGGCGCTGCGCGACCGCGAGGGTCTGAAGGCGTTCCTTAGATCTCGACGCAAGGAAATCCTCTTCACCGAAGCCCTGGCGCTCGCTTTCTTTCTCCTCGATCTCGCCATCCGCCTCGGCAACCCCGACCTCTGGCATCCCTCCAAAGGCGGGGAGAAGCCGATGGACCTCTCCTACCTCACCGCCGTGTTGCGGAGCACATCCTTCCCGCCTTACGATCCCTGGTTTGCCGGCGGTTACATCAACTACTACTACTATGGTTTCGTCTTGATCGGCATCCCGATGCGTCTCCTGGGGATCATGCCGACGGTCGGCTACAACCTGGCCATCCCCACCCTCTTTGCCCTCCTCGCTCTGGCTGCGTACTGCGTCGCCCACAATCTGGTGGCCCGATTCCACCCGCTGGAAGGGAACGCCTCGTCGGGCATCAGCCCGAGGCTGGCGGGGGTGGCGGCCGCCGTATCCATCGTCGTCTTGGGGAACCTGGGCACCGTCCGGATGATCTATGAAGGGCTTAAGCGGATCGGGACGCCCGAGGGACAAGAGACCGGAACGGCGCTGGTTGGGGTTGTCCAGGCGGCGCGTGGGGCGGCGCGTTTCGTCACAATGGACACCGGCCTCCCCTACGGCCTTGATTCCTGGTATTGGGATCCAAGCCGCGCCATCCCACCGGCTGGGGGCGAGCCCGGGCCGATCACAGAGTTTCCCTTCTTCACCTTCCTCTACGGCGACCTGCACGCCCACATGATCAGCCGGCCCGTGGCCGTGCTGTGCCTCGCCTGGATGCTCTCCTGGCTCCTGGCCGCCGACCGCCGGAAGCAACTCCGGCTGGTGGACCTCGCTCTGGCGCTCGGCGTCGGAGGGCTGGCCTTCGGCGCGCTGCGTCCCACCAACCTGGGCGACTACCCGACCTATTGGGGGATGGCCGCCGTGGCCGCCGCCGCCGCCCCGTGGCTGCGTGAGCGCAGGCTCACGGGCCGCGTCGTGGCCGAGTCGATCCTCTATGCCGCTCTCCTCCTTGGGCTTTCCTACCTCCTGTACTTTCCCTACTACCACTGGTATGGCCAGGCGTATGGTGAGGTGAGCCGTTGGACGGGGTCGCGGACTCCGCTCTCGGCGTACTTCACGGTCCATGGCCTCTTCCTCTTCGCGATCCTCTCGTGGATGGTCCTGGAGAGCATCCAGTGGATGGCGGCCACGCCCCTCTCGGCGCTGACGAAGCTGCGGCCTTATCTCGGCCTGATCGGAGCGGTCGCTCTCATCCTGGCCGTGGGCACGGTCTTCCTCGCTGCGCAAGGATACGTTGTGGCTGTCATCGTCGTGCCCACGACTGCTTGGGCCGGAGTGCTCTTCCTTCGCCCGGGACAGCCCTTGGAGAAGCGCCTGGCCCTCACCCTCTACGCGGCAGGCGCCGCGCTCACACTCCTGGTGGAGATCGTCGTCATCGTGGGCGACATCGGCCGGATGAACACGGTCTTCAAGTTCTATCTTCAGGTGTGGGAATTGTTCGGCGTCGCGGGTGCGGCGGCGCTCTTCTGGCTGCTCTCGTCCGCGCCGACGTGGAGGCCCTCTGTCCGGCAGGTCTGGGGCATCGCGTTGGGGGCGCTGGTCTTTTCCGCCGCGCTCTATCCGATCCTGGCTTCGATCGCCAAGGTGCGCGACCGATGGGAGCCTGGCGCCCCACACTCCCTGGATGGGATAGCCTTCATGCCCTTCGTGACCTACCACGACATCGGGTCCACGACGCTGGAGGAAGACGCGGCCGCGATCCGCTGGCTCCAGGAGGAGGTCGAAGGGACGCCGGTGATCGTCGAGGCCCACATCCCCGAATACCGCTGGGGTTCCCGGATGACAATCTACACCGGCCTGCCAAGCGTGCTCGGATGGAACTGGCATCAGCGCCAGCAGCGCGTCCTCGAGGGGGATATGGAAGTCTGGGAGCGCGCCTGGGATATCGAAGACTTCTATCTCACCCGCTCGATCGAGGAGGCCCGGGCGTTCCTCGAGGAATACCAGGTGGGCTACATCATCGTCGGGCGGCTCGAGCGGATGTATTACGAAAGCCTTCAGCCGTGCGCCGCCGCCGGCAGCGGGGTGAGCTGCGATATGAGCGGACGCGTGGTGATGCGAGATTGCTCGAACTCCTGCCTTCTTGAGATCCCACCCACCGAATGCACCGCTCTCGACCCCCAAGGCGACCCGGCGACCCTCGCGTGCCCCTCCGGAGGTCTGGAAAAGTTCGAGCAGATGGTCCAGATGGGGTTGCTGCGAGTGGCCTTTCAAGAAGGCCAGTCGGCCATCTACGAGGTCATCCGATGATCGGCATGGCGATCGCCTGGTGGATCGCCAGCGGCGTCCTCGGCCTGGCCGCCCTCCCGGCAGCCCAACGGCTCTTCTCCCGCCTGCCCGATCGCGGCTACGGGCTAAGCCGATCGCTCGGAATCCTGGGAGCCGGCTACCTTTTCTGGATGGGGGGTTCGCTCGGCCTGCTGCGCAATGACGTGGGCGGCGCGCTGCTTGGCGTGCTCGGCCTGCTTGGGGCGAGCATGGCCATCGGGCGCCGGTGGACGGAGATCCGGGCCTGGATCACCGAGCACTGGCGGACTGCGATCGTCATGGAGGCGGTGTTTGGCCTGGGCTTCGTGGCATGGGTGTTCGTGCGCGCCAACAATCCCGAGATCGCCAACACCGAGAAGCCGATGGAGCTCGCCTTCCTCAACGCGATCCTGCGCTCCAGCCGCTTCCCGCCATACGACCCGTGGCTCTCGGGCCACGCGATCTCCTACTATCACTTCGGCTACATTCTGCTCGCCTTCCTCTCCCGCCTCACCGCCACGCCGTCTCAAATTGCCTTCAACCTCGGAAACGCCCTCTGGTTCGCGCTCACCGCGCTGGCGACGTATTCGATCCTCTACAACCTTCTCAGCGCAGGATCCCGTCGGCGGCTCGGGGCTGCGCTTCTCGGCCCACTTTTCGTCCTGATCACTGGCAACCTCGAGGGCCTCTTCGAAGTGCTTCACTCGAAGCACATCTTCTGGCGGACCCAAGCGGACGGGGCCCTCACCTCGCGCTTCTGGGAGTGGCTCAACCTGGGCGATCTCGTTCGACCTCCGGCGCTGGCGCCTTCGTGGCTGCCTCAGCGGTTCTGGATGTGGTGGCAGGCCTCGCGGGTCGTGAATGATGTGGATCTGGCCAACGTCACGGTCGATGTGAGCCCCATCGACGAGTTTCCCTACTTCTCCTTCCTGCTGGCCGATAACCACCCCCACCTCCTGGCGCTGCCGTTTGTGCTCCTGGCCGTCTCCTTCGCCCTGCAGATCTTCCTCGGCGGGAAGCGCGGCGAGCACCGGTTGGGCAGGAGACGGGTGACGCCTGACACCTTGCGCTGGGTGTTGGTGGCCCTCTCGCTCGTCTTGGTGGCCGCGGGCGGGGCGAGGGCTGTCGGCGCGGTGCGGGAGAATCTGGGCGGAGCCGCGGCGCTTGCCGAGGGGCTCAGGGTTGTCTTGCTCGGCGGCGCCGGGCTGGGGCTTGTCGCGGCTCTTCTGCTCATCGCCGTCGGCGCGCTTCCGTCGGCGCTCTCCGTGAGCGAGTTCTGGGTGGCGGCCTGGATGTTTGGGGCGCTCGCGTTCTTGAATACGTGGGACTGGCCGATCTATCTCACGCTTCTCATGTGCGTCCTGATCTGGGCCGGGCGATCCGAACCGGTTGGCACTCTCTCGACCCGC
>Ga0209521_10003171_pt1 | contig 13295 bp, 10 predicted proteins | sample Rifsed19ft4_FD_184016 | JGI IMG/M metagenome (GOLD analysis project Ga0209521, IMG submission 184016) | Soil microbial communities from Rifle, Colorado, USA - sediment 19ft 4 (version 2) | ecosystem: Environmental > Terrestrial > Deep subsurface > Rock core/Sediment | place: Rifle, Colorado... | reverse complement strand
CCACGTGCCTGTACCTTCCGAGAAGACCCAGCCGGACAGTGCCGAGACGTCGGTCAAGGTCCCGGTCTTGGCCCGGACCCGGATCCCGTGGAGGCGGTCGCGAAGGGTGCCCTGACCTCCGGTGGGAAGCGCCCGTCGGAGGTCGCCGTACCAGGTGGCGTCCTCGGCGACCCACAAGAGCCGGACGATCCCCCGGGCCGTGACGCGGTTCGCGTACGAAAGGCCGGAGTTGTCGTTGATGGTGAAGTCGGCCCCTTGGCCGTCGGTGAACGCTTCGATCGCGGCCGCGCCCTTCGCGATCGTGCCCGGCGTGCCCGCCGACTCGACGCCCAAGAGTTTGCCGAGCACCTCGGCCGCGAAGTTGTCCGAGGGCCGCAGGAGCTTCTGGAGCAGCGTCTGCAGGGGCTCGGACGTGACGGACGCGAGCGTGTCGAGCCCACTCGGCGGCGAGCCCGAGCCGGGCCGGCCGGCGACGCCGATGCCCAGAGCCTCGAGCCGCTGGACCAAGACCTCGGCCGCCCTGCGCTCCGGGTCCGCGATGTCATTGCCGTCGAACGTGAGCGCGGTCGGCCGGTTCACATAGTCGCGGGCGACGTCGTTCCAGCCGGGCGCATACCAGTCACGCTTGAAGTACCCGGTGCTCCCCATCACCCGGCCGCGCACGCGGGTCACGCCGGCGTCGGCGAGCTCCCTCGCCAGCGCGCCGATCGTAGGATCCGACACGTTCGGATCGCCACGTCCCAGGATCCACAGGTCCTCGACCACGCCCGAGTCCTCGATCGCCGAGGCGGCCGCGCTGGTTCGGATCTGCAGGTCCGGCCCGAACGCGTCGAGCATGGCCATCGACAGCAGGAGCTTGGTGTTGGAGGCGGGGATCCGCGCCTGGGCGGCGTCGCGCTCGTACAGGTATGTGTCTTCCTCTCCGACCGCCATCGAGACCGAGCGCCCGCCGATAGCATCCTCGATCGCGTCCATCCACGGAGCCGGGACGATCTCGAACGCGAGGGTCGGCGAGGAGTCCGTCTCGTTCAACGGATCCTGCGCCAGCCAGCGGACGCGGAGGCGCACCACGCCGATGTCGGCGAACCCGAAGCACGGGGCGGCTAGAGCGCTCGAGAGCGGGTCCAGCGTCAGCTGTTCGATCGTCACCCAGGTGCCCTCGATCCGGCGCTGGAGGTCCGCGATCTGACCGGGCCGCGCCGGCTGGACAGACGCGTAGACGTCGACGCAGGAGCCGACCGACCCCGGACCCGCCACGACCGAGGCGTCAACGAAGGCCCGGACCCGGACGAGCACCTCCTCGCTCGTCGCCGCGGGACATGCGTCCGAGGACGAGGCGCTGCCGCGATACCGGCCCGTGTGCGGCTGGATCTGCTGGATCGACACCGTGCCCGCGGCGGATGTGGTCCCCGAGCCGACCGTGGCGAACCCGGCCGAGTCCGCGGGACGCCACTCGAGCATCACGGTCCGTCCCTCGAGGCACGCGGCCTCCCCGTCCAGGACCACCGCCAGCGTGACGGCCTCGCCGAACTCCACGAGCAGATCGGAGGCCGAGACCTGAAGGGTCGTCGTGCCCGCACTAGCGGGGACCGACGCCAGCAGGGTCCCCAGCAGGACCAGGGCCAACGCGAAGGCGCGGAGCGGGCGGACGGGCGGGCGCGATGACATGCGGAGCGCCATCCTCCCTCCGCCGGGTGGGGCGGACAAGCGGTTCAGGACGGATCGCGGTCGGGTCCGGGGAGCGCGATCCGGAAGGAAGCGCCGCCGCCAGGCCGATCCTGGATCCAGGCGCGGCCGCGGTGGAGCTCGGCGAAGCGCGCGACGAGGGAGAGCCCTATGCCCGAGCCCTTCGCCCCGGGGTCGCCCTTGCGGAACGGCTCGAACAGCGCCTCCTTCATGTCGTCGGGGATCCCGGGACCGTCGTCGTCCACGCAGATGAGAGCTCCACCATCATGGGGGAGCACCTTGACCCAAACCCGCGTTCCGACCGGCGTGTGCCGCGACGCGTTCACGAGGAGGTTCTCGACCATGCGCTCCACCTTCGGAGCGTCTACGAGAGCGACGACGGGCCGGGCCACCACGTCGAACTCTCGGCCCTCCAGGGCGTCGGTCTCGTGAAGCAGCGACGTGACGAGCTGCCCGACGTCGACGGGGTAGCGGATCGGCTCCAAGATCCCCCGGCCCAGGCGTTCGAGGTCCAGCAGGTCCGAGAGCAGTCCGTCCATCCGCTTGGCCCGCGTGGTCATCCCGTCCAGGAGCTCGCGCGCCTCGGCCTCCGGCAGGTCGGGGCGCCGCAGCGCCGCCGCCGCGCCCAGCACGGCGGTCAGCGGTCCCTTCAGGTCGTGCGAGAGCGTGTGCAGCAGCGTGTTCTTCAGGTCGTCGAGCGCCCGCAGCTGCTCTGCTTGACCATGTTCGCGCGCGACCGCGTCCTCGAGCTCGGCTTCGGCCTCCTTCAGGGCAGTGATGTCGAAGATGAACCCCTGCGAGTACGACGCGGTCCCTTCCTCGTCCGTGATCACGACGCCGACGTCGCGGACCCACACGATCCGCCCGTCGCGATGCACGATCCGGTATACCTCGTCGAAGGGCTCCCCCGTCTCCGCGTGGCGCGCCTCGGCCGCGCGGCAGCGCTCGACGTCGTCGGGGTGGACCAGACGCCCGAGCCACAGATCCGGGTCCTCGCTCCAGTCCTGCTTCGCGTAGCCGAACAGCGCCTCGGTCTGGGGGCTCGTGTAGACGTTCGTGGCCCGCTCGTTGAGTTCGTCGATGTAGACGAGGCACGGCAGGCTCTCGACCAAACTGCGGTAGCGGAGCTCGGCGCGCTGGGCCTGCTGTTCGGCCTCCTTCTCTGCCGTGATGTCGAACATCACGCCCTGCCAGAAGGTGCCGCCGTCTCGCTCGAGGATCACCGCGTCGTCGCGGAACCAGTGGAGCTTGCCGCCGCGGTCGAACATCCGGTACTCGGCGTGGAAGGGTCGCTTGGTGACCTCGGCCACCCGCTCGGCGGCCATCACCATGGCGCGGTCGGCCGGGTGCCGGAGTCGGCGCCAGAGCTCCGGGTCGGCGAGGAACTCCTGCGGCGCGTGGCCGAGGATCCTGGCCGCCTGCGGGCTGACGTACGTGGTCCGTTGTCCGCCCGGTGTCACGGCGTCGTGGACCTCGGTGTACGTGATCGCCGGGATCTGTTCGACGAGCGTGCGGTAGTCGACCGTGCCCTCGTGCAGGGCACGGACCTCCGCCGGCATCTGAGGTTCGCTTATGGCCACGCCGCCTCCCGACCTGGGACCACCCAGTGGGGTAGTCATCGGCTCGCCCGGGCGTTGGCTTGACGCCGCCTCTGGGGGACACCCTTGTGCACACGGTGGTCCAGGAGCGCCCGTCGGCCGTGGGGTTCGGGTGACAGCCCGGCCGAGGCAGGACAGACTGTCTCGGTGAGCCACGTCGACTACCGTGCGCGCCCTCAGCTCTCCAACCCGGTGATGATCTGCGCGTTCGGAGGCTGGAACGACGGCGGCGAGGCCGCGACGACGGCGGCTCGAGCGCTCCGCTCCCAGTGGGGCGCCCGGCGCTTCGCGGAGATCGATCCCGAGGAGTTCTACGACTTCCAGGTGCACCGGCCGACCGTGCGGCTGATCGACGGCACGACCCGGAGCATCGACTGGCCGAGCAGCCGCTTCTTCTCGGCCCGCGTGAACGACCGGGACGCGATCGTGTTCGTCGGCGTCGAGCCGAACGCGCGCTGGCGCAGCTACTGCGAGGCGATCCTGCAGGTGTGTTCAGACCTCGAGGTCGAGCTGCTCGTCACGCTGGGAGCGTTCCTCGCCGACGTGCCGCACACCCGTCCCGCCCCGATCAACGCCGCGAGCGAGGATCAGGCGTGGCTCGAGCATCCGGACGTCGTGCCCGCGCGCTACGAGGGCCCGACGGGGATCGTCGGCGCGCTGAACGCCGCCGCCGCCAGGGCGGGCGTGCCCGCTCTGGCGCTGTGGGCGGCGGCGCCGCACTACCTCCCTCAGTCGCGGAACCCCAAGGTGGCGCTCGGGCTGCTCGAGGCGCTCCGCGACCTCACCGGTCTTGAGGTCGACACCGGGGAGATCGAGCTATCGGCTCGGATGTTCGAGCGTGAGGTGACCGAGGCGATCGAGGAGGACGGCAACCTGGCCGGCTACGTCCGCCGGTTGGAGGAGGCGGCCGAGTCGATGGGCGAAGACGACGCATCGATCGAGGTGCCCAGCGGCGAAGACCTGGCCGCGGAGCTCGAGCGGTACCTTCGCGAGCACGACGGCTCCTCCGAGGACTGAGCTGGAGGGAAGACCCGGCGATGAGGGCGATGGTGCTCGAGGCGCCGGGTCGTCCGCTGGAGCCACGCGACCTGCCCGATCCCGAACCCGGTCCCGGTGAGGTGCTCGTCGACGTGCGGGCGTGTGCCGTGTGTCGCACCGATCTCCACATCCTGGACGGCGACCTGCCGGACCCGAAGGTGCCGCTCGTCCCGGGGCACCAGGTGGTTGGGACCGTCGTCGCGACGGGTGGAGCGGTCGAGGGTGTGCAGCTCGGAGACGTCGTCGGGGTGCCTTGGCTCGGCCGCACATGTGGAACGTGCGTGTACTGCACGACGGGCCGCGAGAACCTCTGCCCCGACGCCCGCTTCACGGGATACCACATGGACGGCGGATTCGCCGAGCGCCTCGTCGCCGATGCCCGGTTCTGCCTCCCGGTGCCGTCCGGGTTCGAGCCGGCCGACGCGGCGCCGCTGCTGTGCGCCGGCCTGATCGGGTACCGGGCGCTGCGGTTCACCGAGCAGGCTCACAGGGTGGGGCTGTACGGGTTCGGGAACGCCGCGAGGCTGGTGGCCCAGGTCGCGCTCCACCAGGGGCGCGAGGTGTTCGCGTTCACCCGCCCCGGTGACACCGGTACGCAGCGCCTGGCGCTCGAGCGTGGGTGCGCGTGGGCGGGCGACTCGACGAAGGCTCCGCCGCAGCCGCTCGACGCGGCGGTCGTGTTCGCTGCGGTCGGTGACCTCGTGCCGCTGGCCCTCGCCGCGGTCGCGCCCGGCGGCTCGGTGGTTTGTGCCGAGATCCACATGAGCGACATCCCCTCGTTCGCGTACGACCTCCTTTGGCGTGAGCGTGTCCTCCGCTCGGTCGCGAACCTGACCCGCGCCGACGGCGTCGAGCTCCTGGCGCTGGCCGCGGAGGTCCCGCTCCGCACCGATCCCATCATGTTCGGGCTGGAGCGGGCGAACGAGGCCGTGGCGGCCGCGCGCGGCGGCGCCCCGGCCACGCCCGTGCTCATGCCCGCCTGACCTGGGGGGTTGCGCCGGGCGGGCACGTCGGCGCACCATGGGCGGGCTCTCCAGAGGAGGAACGGTCGATGCTCGAGGCGTACATGCTCATCCAGGTAGACGCAGGCGCGGGCGCCAAGGTCCGGCACGAGATCACCAGCATCTCAGCGGTCCGCATCGCGCACTCGGTCACCGGCCCCTACGATCTGGTTGCGCGTGTCCAGGTCGAGGACATGGACGCGCTCGGCGCGCTCCTTTCCGACATCCAGACGATCCCGGGGCTGCTCCGAACCCTCACGTGCATCGTGAAGGGGATGGCCCGGGGCAATTGATCCCGAGGGAGCGCCGGCCCGGGCCGACCGGCCACCCCGGGGCGGGGCGTCGGTCCCTGTCACGTGATCGAGCGCTCGCGCAGCCTGTCCCGAGGAGGAACAGATGCTCGAAGCGTTCGTGCTCGTGCAGACCGATGTCAGAACCGGGGCGAAGGTGGCGAGGGAGATCGACAGCGTTGCCGGCGTCCGGCGAAGTCACTGCGTGACCGGACCCTACGACGTGGTCGCCAGGACCTCGACCGAGGACCTCGAGGCGCTCGGCAGGCTGGTCGACGAGATCCAGAAGATCCCCGGTGTGACGCGCACGCTCACCTGCCCGGTGATCAGGGTCTGAGCTCCCCCTCGCCGCGCGCGGGCTCCGGGCCGTTCATCGCAGGGGGGCGAGGACCTCGCCGAACGACCGGATCGACCGCTCGGTGATCGGGCTCACGACCAGGATGACCTCGTCGGCGCCGGCGTCGGCGAGCGCGCGGAGCCGGTCCGCCATCGCCGAGGCCGATCCCTGGATCGGCGAGACGTTGTCCGGGACTAGACGTTCGCGGGCCTCGCCGTCCAGCACGACGAGTGCGCACGCCGAGCGCGTGACCTCGGCCGGGTCCCGTTCGACGTCGCGCGCGCGGGCCGACACGCGATCGTTCAAGGCGGCGAACCCCTCGGGGGTGTTGCCGTAGTCCTCGAACCACGTGTTCCACGCGTCGACGTGAGGGAGCGCGGCGCGCAGGAGCCGGTCGCCGTTGGAGCCGACCATCAGGGGTACCCGCCGGGCCGGTGTCGGCAGCAGGACGGCGTCCTCCACGCGATGGAACCGCCCCTGCGCGGTAACGCGCTCGCCGTCGAGCAAACGTCGGATCACGTCGAAAGCCTCCTCGAAACGGGAGGCCCGCCGGTCGTATTCGATGCCGAACGCGTCGAACTCGGCCCGGTTCCAACCGGCGCCGATCCCCAGGACGAACCGGCCGCCGCTGATCTCGTCGATCGTCGCCGCCATCCGCGCGAGGATGCCGGGTGGGTGGAACGCCGCGCAGGCCACGAGCGGGCCCAGGTGCACCCTCTCGGTCTCGGCAGCGAGTGCCGACAGCGTCGTCCACGCGTCCCAGGGGCCGCGCTCGGGACGGTCGTCGCCGCGGTACAGAAGGTGGTCGCCTACCCAGATCGAGTCGAACCCGACCTCCTCGGCTGCGCGCGCCATCGCGACCAGCTCAGGCCAGCGCACGTCGCGCTCGACCTCGGGCAGCTGCAGGCCGACGAGCAGGGGGTTCGCCATTCAGGCCACCGAGTCCAGTGCGGCGCGGAGCCGCGTCACCGGGCCGCGTACACCCAACTCGTCCGCCAGCTCCCGCAGCGCGTCGTCCTCGCGCTCGCCGGACCAGCGGTCCAGCGGTGCCTCGGCGTTCACCGGCACCAGCCGCTCCATCGCGACGATGTAGTCGACGGAGTTGCGGAGGCGGGTTCGAAGCGCGGGCTTGCCCTTGAGTGGCCCCGGCCGAGGCTCGTCGCTTACCGCATCCTCGAGCAGATCCTCGAGCGAGCCGTAGGCCTGGATCAGGGCGCGCGCGGTCTTCTCGCCGACGCCGGGCACTCCGGGAAGGTGGTCGCTCGGATCGCCGCGCAGGATCGCGAACTCGGCGTAGCGGTCGGCGGGGACGCCGTACCGCTCGAGCACGGCGGCCTCGTCGAGCTCGAGCAGGTCGGAGACGCCGCGAACGGTGTAGAGGAGCTTCACACCTGGGTCGCGGACCAGTTGGATGAGGTCGCGGTCCCCGCTCACGATCTCGATGCGGTCCTTCGCGGAGGCCGCGGCACAGATCGCGCCGATCGCGTCCTCCGCCTCCCAGCCCCGCGTCATCGCCTGCGGCATGCCCACCAGGTCGAGAACCTGGCGCAGCATCACGAACTGCTCGGGCAGGCCCTCGGGGTCCGGCGGACGGTTGCCCTTGTACGCGGGGTAGATGTCGGTCCTCGCGCTCGGGCGCCACTCGTGGTCGTAGGCGTGCACGATCTCGTCGGGCCGACGATCGACGAGCAGCCGCCTCGTCATGTCGAGGTACCCGTGCAGTGCGCCCACCGGCCGGCCAGCGGGGGAGCGGTAGCCCTCGCCCCACGCGAAGTGTGCCCGGTACATCAGACTCGAGACGTCGAGCAGCAGCGATTGGGTCACGAGTCGAGCTCGGCGAGGGCGTCGTCGACCTCGAAGAGCCACGCCCGCGCGTCGCACTCGAGCAGGATCGTCCGGGCGCGCTCGAGCGTGGGCCGTGGGTCCTCGCCGAGGCTCGCCATCGCACCTCCGAGGTCCACCATCGCCCGGGCCGTGTCGATGCGTAGGCCGAGCTCCTCGAGCGCCGCGGTGCCCTCGGCGAGCAGTCGTCGTTGCTCGCTCGGGTCCGCCGCGAGGAGTCCCTCGACGAGGGTCGCGTTCGCTCGCGCCGCGGGCGAACGGCCGTGCTCGCTGAGATCGCGGTAGTCCTCCGCTTCGGCAGCGCGACCCGCCCGCACGAGGGTGCGAGCGAGCTCGGCGAAGACCTCGGGGACGGCCTCCACGTTGCCGCTCCGGAGCTGGTCGATCATCCTCCGGAGCTCGGCCGTCGCCTCCGCGTACCGCTTCCGGGCGAGTGCGAGGTATCCCTCCATCATCGGGATGAAGATCTGGCTCTGCGGCTCCGGATTCTCGTTCAGGACCGGGATCGACTCGCGGTGGACTGCCTCGGCCTCGTCAAGCTTCCCACGGAACAGGAGCGCGGCCGCCAGGGCCGTGAGACGCATGCCTCGCAGCGGCTCGTCCCCCACCTCCACGGCGAGCTCGACGGCCCGGCGCTGGAGCGCCTCGGCCTCGTCCAGCTCGCCGAGCCGGAAGAGCATGTCTCCCAGGCTGCCGGTGATCCAACCCTCGGCCCCCGCCGCGCCCGCGCGTTGGGCGAGCTCCAGGCCCTCGCGCAGCACGGCTTCGGCCCGGGGGAGGTCGGAGCCTAGGTCCGCGACGGTCGAGGGCAGATTGTTGTAGCAGCGCATCAGGTTGGAGAACTCTCCGACCTCCTTGGCCAGTCGATAGGCCTCCTCGATCAGCTCGAGCGACTCGGCCGACCGCCCGAGCTGGCCCAGGCACACAGCCAGCGTCTGCGTCGACTCCGCGTGGACCAGCGGAGAGTCGACGCGCTCTGCCATCTCGACGGCGCGGCGCAGCAGCGGTTCGGCCTCCCGCCCGCGTCCCCGCCGCCACAGGTACCAGCCCAGCCGGTGGAGGGCGCCGGCGAGTTCCTCGCGCTCCCCGAGCGGCTCGAGCGTCGCCACCGCGGTCCGCCCGGCGTGCTCGGCCTCGTCGTGACTGGTAAGCATCAGGAGCGGGACGACCAGTTGGGCCTGGGCCCACCCGGCGCCGATGTCGTCGCCGAGCGCCTCGAACGTCTCGAGGGCGCGACGCACCACGCGCGCGGTCTCGGCGGTCGGGTCGGCCCCCCACGAGGCATCGACGTGGGCGCGCGAGAGCTCGACGCGGTCCTGCGGCGGCAGACCGATGGCGTCCGCGAGGCGCTCCGCCTCGCGGAACCACCGGGTTGCCTCCGAGCGCTGCCAGAGCGCCGAAGTGCGTTCGCCAGCCGCCAGGGTCCACGCGAAGGCGCTGCGCTCGAGGTCGCTCCGGCGCTCGCCCGTCTCGCCGAGCTCGTCCAGGTAGCCGAGCGCCTCGAGCTGGTGGGTGGCGATCAGCTCGGCGATCTCGTCGGCGCGGTCGCCGGCCCGGCGCTCGGCCCACCGCGCGACGCCGGCGTGCTTGTCCGCGCGGAGGGACTTCGGCAGCGAGTCGTACGCGCCGTCGCGGATAAGGTTGTGGCGGAACGAGAACTCGTGCTCGTCCGAGAACGACGAGGGCTCGTGCGGCAGGACCAGCTCCTTCACGCGGAGGCGCCCAAGCGCGTCGCGCACCTCGCCGATGCTGCGGCCGGTGAGCTCGGCGACGGCGCCGGTCCAGAACACGCGCCCCACCACGGCGGCGTCCTGGAGCGCGGCCTTCTCGTCCTCGGGCAGGCCGTCCAGGCGGGCGGCGATCAGCCCCTGGATAGAACGCGGGAGCTCCACGTCCTCGACGCTCCGGGCCACCTCCCATCGCGAGGCCTCGGTCGCGCGGAGCACGCCGTCGTCGATCAGCTTGCGGACGATCTCTTCGACGTAGAGCGGGTTGCCTTCGCTGCGCTCGACGATCGTGTGTCTGAGCTCGGGGGCTATCTCGCCCGGGAGCAGGTCGTCGAGCATCTCCTCGCCCTCGGCCTCCGAGAGCGGGTCGAGGGAGATCGACGCGGCGTTGCGCTTGCCGCCGCCCCAGGTCGGCCGGTTCTCGAACAGCTCGGCGCGTGCGGTCGTGATCACGACGATAGGTCCCTGCGCCCAGTCGGCGATGTGTTCGATCAGATCGAGCAGGCCCGCGTCGGCCCAGTGGATGTCGTCGAGTACCAACGCGAGCGGGTAGCGGGCCGCCATCCGCTCCAGGAACCGGCGCCACGCCTCGAACAGATCCTCGCGGCTCACCCCTCGCGCCTCGCCGGCGCCCACGAGCGCGCGGATCTGCGGTGCCACCTCCTCTTCGCCGAAGAGCTCGCGCACCGCGGCGTCCGCCTTCTTACCCGCGATGTCGGCCGCGTCGTCCTCGAAGATCTCGCACTGCGCCTTGATCGCGTCGGCGAACGCCGAGTACGACGTGTTCCCGTACGCGAGGCACCGGCCGCGGCGCCAGTACACGGTCTGCGGCAGGCCCTCGACGTAGTGCTCGAGCTCGGCGACCAGTCGCGACTTCCCGACGCCGGCCGGCCCGACGATCGTCACGAGCGCCGGGCGTCCCTCGGTCTCGACGCGGCGGAGGGTCTGCTTCAGGACCGCGAGCTCCTCGTCGCGGCCGATGAGCCGGGACTCGAGGCCCAGGCGCGGTCGCTCGCCACGCGTACGCGCCTTGATCCGGAGCGCCTGCCACGCGGGGACGGGCTCGGCCTTGCCTTTGAGCGCGAGTGGCTCGAGCTCGCGGTACTCGATCACTTCCTTCGTGCTGGCGTACACGGCGGGGCCGACGACGATGCGTCCGGGCTCGGCCGAGGTCTGCAGGCGCGCGGCGGTGTTCACGGCGTCGCCTGTGAGCATCCGGTCGCGGGGCCCACTCGCGCGCTCGAGATCGACGAGCACCTCGCCCGCCTCGACCCCGATCCGCATCTCAAGCGTGGGCTTGCCCTCGGCCGCGAAGCCGCGGTTCAGCTCGGACAGGACGGCGTGCATCTCGAGCGCGGCACGGACCGCGCGCTCGGCGTCGTCCTCGTGTGCGCGGGGGACGCCGAACACGGCGAGGACGGCATCCCCCATGAACTTCTCGAGCAGGCCCTCGAAGCGCGCGATCTCCTCGGACAGGCGGTCGAAGGTGCGGCCGACGACGGATTGGACGACCTCTGGATCCTCCTGTTCGGCGAGCGCGGTCGACCCCACGAGGTCGGCGAACAGCGCCGTCGCGAACTTCCTTTCCTTGCGCCGGGGCTCGGCCTGAGCAAGCGTGGTCCCGCACCCGTTGCAGAACTTCGCGCCATCGGGGTTCTCGGTGCCGCAAGAGGGGCAGGTGGCCATCGTGGAAGCCTACGTCCCGGCCGAGGACCTTGCGTCGGGCCGTTCCAGGCGGCGTCACCATCGGGTCGAACGCGCTCACCGTTGTGGGTCTGTCGATGGGTGCCTTCTGCACCCTCGACCTCGAACTACGCCATCCCGAGCGGAAGCGCTCGCTGGTCGTGGCCGGAGGGGAACCGTCGGGGGCCCCCGCGCCCTACGGCACGAGGCCGACCACCGTGCCCGGTGCCCCAGATCCATCCACGTTCCGCGGGCTGCCGAGGACGATCCATGCGCCCGTCGCCGGGAGCGCGTCCAGGTTCGTGAGGTTCTCGATCGTCACACGGTGCCGCCGGAGCGTGAGCCATGTCGGGATGAAGTACCCGTCTGAGGAGGGATCGGGGCCGAACGTGTCCGTGCCGAGCGCACCCCGCCGACCGAGGACGCCGGTCTCGATGAGCCAACGCACGGCGTTGCGGGAGAAGCCGGGCTGGTGGTCGCCCGACAGGCCGGAGCCGCAGTTGAAGTAGTTGGGCTCGCCGTCCGTGTCGCCGTCCGCCCAGTAGGCGTCGCACCCGGTGAGGAGCAGGACGGCCGCCCCCGAGGGCATCGCCCCTTGCTCGTCCTCGAACGCCTTGAGGTCCGCGACGCGCACCAGGTGGTCGGGATCGGCGGAGACCTCGTCGCGCACGTCCAGCACGACCGCGGGCAGCACCAGGTCCGACGGGGACAGGTCGTCCATGCAAAGGGCGCCCTCGTGGAAGTGGCACGGGGCCGAGTAGTGCGTGCCGGTGTGGGTGCCTTCGGTGACGAGCTCGAGGTAGTAACCGTCGTTCTCCACAGCGAACACCGTCTCGATCGTGAACGGGGGATCGCCGGGGAAGATCGGCGTCCTCGACGGGTCGTTCACGTGCGAGAGGTTCACCGCCTTGGACAACGCCGGCAGCGCGACCCTGGCGCGCTCGTCGCCGGAGGCCGTCTGGCGCAGCACCGTGGCGGTGAGTGCACCCGCCGCGAACAGGGCAAGCGCCGCCAGGGCGGCGAGCGATCGCCGGATCGCCGGGGACGTGGGCATGAGGAGACCTCCTCGCTCGATGACACCCCGAAGGCTACGCGCAGCGCTCGGGTCGGCGCCAGCCGGCTACAGCCGCGGGCGGGCGAGCGAGTACATCAGCATGAGGTCCTCGCCCCACATCGCCGGGCGCTCGAGCGACATGCCGAGCTTCTCGGCGACGCGACGCGACGCGATGTTCGCCTCATCGATCATCGAGACGATCCGCTCGAGCCCCAGGACGTCGAACGCGAAGTCACGCCACGCGGCGCCGGCCTCGGTAGCGATCCCGCGCCCCCACAGATCGTGCCGGACGACCCACCCGAGCTCGATCTCCGGCGTGTCCTCGACCACCGTCGAGACAAGGCCCGCGTCGCCGACCAGCGCCCCCGTCTCGCGCCAGACGACGGCGCACCGTCCGAATCCGTCGGTCTCGTAGCGCGCCAGGTTGCGCTCGATCCACGACCGCGACTCCTCGTAGGTGAGCGGGGCCGGCCAGGCTGACATCCCAAAGGGGTCGCTCAGCATCGAGGCGAGATCGTCCAGGTCCTCGAGGGCCAGCGGTCTGAGCTCGAGCCGCTCGGTGGACAGGTTCAGGTGGCCCACGGCGACGGGCATCCTACGACCCTCGCCGCCCCTCCCGCGGCCTCGCGCCCTCGGGGAGCGGGATAGGCTGCCGGGCCGATGGCTGCCGTGAGCACCCTCACCGAGCGGGAGCTCAACCGCGCGATCCTGGCGCGCCAACTGCTGCTCGATCGCGTCCGGCTGCCGATCGCCCGAGCGGCCGAGCGCGTGGGCGGGCTCCAGTCCCAGTACGTGCCGACGGCCTACGTCGGCCTGTGGTCGCGGCTCGACGGGTTCGCGCGCGAGGACCTCACGCGCGCGCTGGAACGACGCACGGTCGTCCAGGGGACGCTGATGCGCGCCACGATCCACATCGTCTCCGCGAGGGACTACGCTCCGCTCGCCGCGGGGATCCGAACCTGGCGGCGCGAGGCATGGGTGCAGGCCACGCGGCGCCGCGACCTCGTGCCGGTCGTCGAGCGTGCGGCCCGGCGGGTTC
>Ga0209521_10003169_pt1 | contig 13296 bp, 10 predicted proteins | sample Rifsed19ft4_FD_184016 | JGI IMG/M metagenome (GOLD analysis project Ga0209521, IMG submission 184016) | Soil microbial communities from Rifle, Colorado, USA - sediment 19ft 4 (version 2) | ecosystem: Environmental > Terrestrial > Deep subsurface > Rock core/Sediment | place: Rifle, Colorado... | reverse complement strand
ATCGTCGCTCACTTCCAGTTTGGTTTCTTTCTCTCCAAACGAGATATGCAAGTCCACGTGTTTGGCTTGCGAATGACGTACAACATTATTCAACGCCTCCTGCGCGATACGATATAACGCCAGTTCCACTTCTCGCGAGAGACGCTGCTCCTCGCCCGATTTTTTGAAATCAATTTTCATTGCATTATTCTCGTTTGTCTCTCGAACCAGCATTTCCAGTGCGGTGACCAAGCCAAGGTCTTCCAAATAAATGGGTCTGAGGGCGCGCGTCATGCGACGCAGGTTTTCAATCGTTTGCTCTGCCAATGTTTCGAGTTCACCCAAAGTGCGTCGCGAAGTCTGGTCTTTCACCGATTTCTGAGCCAATTGCACGCGCTGTTTCAAAGCGATGACGGATTGAATTGTGTCGTCATGCAATTCGCGCGCAAGACGCAGACGCTCTTCTTCCTGTGCAGAAGTGATCGCACCAATATAGTCATGCAGCCCCTCCTGCGCGGACTGCACCTTGCGCGACATCTCGGTTAATTCTTGTTGAAGATGCTGCACTTCCGAGATCCCACCAACCGGATCTTTGATGGCATCGAAATCGCCCGATGCCAGCGCGGCAGCTTTCGTTTCCAGTTTTTGTAACGGCTGGACAATTCTTGTTGCCACGAACCACAATGCGACCAGCGCGAGGATAAAGGCAGGCACAAGCGCCAATGGAGCCATCTGTGTGATCTGCAAAGATGGGCTGCCTACCATCTCCCATTCCTCCTCGGTGATCAATGCCCAGCCGATAGGTGGGATTGGGCTGTAAGCCACCACGTGTTCAGTATTCCCCTTTTTCACGTACACTGTCCCACTTTCGCCGCGCAGGGCTTCGGTTACACCTGGGTGGTCAGCTTGCAGGCTATCAGCTGCAAGAGGACCGCTGGAAAATAGCAGTCGGCGCGAGGGATCAAGAAGAAATATTGTCAAGTGATCGCTGTCAGGATAAGAGGCCGCAAGCGTCTCATGTGCAAGATTTTCGGGAGTGAATGCACCTGCTACGATGATGTCTCGGAGAGGGGCATATTGAGAAACGATGATGAACGGCCGCTTCGAGCGTGGGTCAGGAAATGGGACCGAGAAAACAGGTTGAGGGTTCGAAGGTGAAGCGAGGGAGAGATTATTTTGCGTGACCGAATCCCACAGTCCGGATTGCGAAGTTCCCGATGGGGGATCGATAATTGCAAGCACACGCCCGCCCTTATCCAGGTAAGCCAATCCGCCGTCGAAGTCAGAAGCAAGATCATCGCTTGTGGAAATGAAGGAAAGCTCCTCCGATAATTCAGCCAAGGCAACCAGGTTGGAGATGCTGGCGGCGCGGTGATGCAACTCGGAAGCCAGCGCGGCTGCGGCAGATTGAACGGCACGCTCATCACGTTCAGCGACGAGGGCGCGCATATCCTGTTGATGGAGCGACACACTTCCAAACGCGATCAACAATAAAAGCACAGTGAGCGGCAAAACTGTAATGGCAAGTAATTGCACGGTGAGGCCGCGTAGAAAAGGTGCGCGCCGCTGGTTCATTCTTCCGCAATCTGACCTGTGCTTTGCGAAATCCAGCCGAGCGAGACGGCGCGCATGACAGCCTCGGTACGGCTCGTAGCCTGCAGCTTGGCGAAGATGTGCGCGAGATGCCCCTGCACCGTGCGGTCACTGATGTTCAATTGCAGGCCGATGGCTTTGTTTGTGAATCCTTTTGCTGCCAATCGCAACACGTCAAGTTCGCGGTCAGTGAGCGGTTCGACGGCCGCGGTTTTCTCGGATCTCTTGAAAAGGTTGGACATCAATTTTTGTGTCACGGATGGGTCGAGCGCAGACTTGCCCTCATGCACATCGCGCACGGCCTGGATAAGATCATCTGTTTTGGCGGTCTTGAGCACGTAACCGTTCGCGCCCGCCTGCAATACTGCCATCACATAGGGATCGTCATCATAAGCAGTGAGGATCAGCACACCCACTTCGGGAAGGTGCGCACGCACCCAGCGTGTGACTTCAATACCGCTAGCCTTGGGCATCTGGATGTCCAACACCGCGACATCGGGTTTGTGTTTTTCGATGAGCGACTGGGCTTCTTCGCCATCCCCCGCTTCTGCAACAACCTGGAGATCGCTGGCACTTTCCAGCAGTTGACGGATTCCTGCGCGGACGATGTGGTGGTCGTCAGCCAGAAGAACGCGGATTTTTGTTTTTGACTTGCTCAAGGATTGCTCCATAATTCGATTTATTCAATTCCTGATTTAGAGCTTGCGACTCGAAAATAAAGGGGAAGGCAAGCCAGACGATGCCGAAGCCAGCCAAAACCCCGGTGATGAGGCGTGCCCAGGAGTTGAACGAGTTAATGGCATCGCCTGCATAGAATGAGATGGGGAGGGAGTTGCCCGTCAGAATCGCAAGCCATTGATTTGTATCGCGGAAGCCCTGTCCGATCCCGGCAAGGTCGCTGAACATGTGTGTGCCGCCGTCCAAAATAATGGGCAACAAGAGCAAGGCGAATCTCCACCATGACAATGGTTTGACTTTGCGGCGAAACGGATACCATACGGCAGCAAATACCCAGATGCCGGTGTAAAACGAGATCATGCGGTCAGACCAGGCGATCTTCCAGCCCATTAATTCGTTTCCAGTGAACTTGCGAAGAATCATGGGATCAATTGTATCCTGCCACGCAGCTCGTATTTCATTGAGCGAATACATGGTCTTCTCGCCGAATAGAAAGAAGGAACGCTCTGGTAGTTGGTGGCAGAAGAAGGAGTAAATGAAGTATATTGCATTTCCCCCACCGCGCCAACCGATGTGCATGAGGAAGGGCGCGAGAAAAGGAGCGAACACCCATATCCCGTAAAGGACCAAAAATATCTGAAGCCAGTGACCGGATAGCCACTCTCCAATGGATTGGGGCGTTCGCGGACGGGATTTCGAAAGGGCAGGGGACATTTACTGCTCCTTGCATAAATTTCTGGACTGAAGTAGCTAAAAAGCAGGGAAAAACGACGATTTGGGTTCAAATATTTACGCAGTACTCTGTAATCCTTACGGGGCATTCGGTTCAGGCGCTTTGTTGAGGTTGGAAATCAGTCTTTGTCGTTGATTACGCTCACGTCTTTGTTGTCGTTTTGTTTTTAAGCTCATAAATCATCCTTATTTGATTGGGAAGGAAACAGGCGTCAATCATACTCTTGACGCCTGTTCATGCTGATTGTTTACTGAATTTTGAAATCAATATTCTCTTTATAATCCAGTCCGTCCTTGCGGATATACACTGTCACTTTCCAGTTGCCGCTCATGCTGAAATTGGCTTTGATCGAATACCTGCCTCCACCTTGATCGGTTGCCAAACCGCTCATATTCATGCCGCTCATATCTGTATGATCCGCGGAAACATCCACTGTCGCGCCTTCAATTGGGTTCCCATTGGCGTCCGTAATGTTCAGCACCAATTCCATATCGCCCATGATAGCGGGGCTGGGATCCGTTTCAATTTTTATGTTCACCGGCTTGGATGCAGTCGCGGCGGGTGTCACCGTGCTTCCACAGGCCGCCAGCAAGACAGATATAAGTTCAGTCAAAAATAGCGAATGAGAAATATGCTAGAATAAAACCCATCTTATCGGTTTCTTCAGCAGATCTTTATGTCTTCTGTTTGACCAGATGTGCTAAGAGGATTCCAGCCCTGGAGTCCGAAGTCTCCCGACTTCGACGGCAAAAGTGGGAGATTTTGCACTCCAGCTATTAACATCTGAATGCTCTTGTCTGAACCCTCCGAGTGTAAAGTAAATGAAATGTCCTAACTGCCAGACAGTCAACCCCAATGAAGCGAAGTTCTGCATGAATTGCGGGACATCTCTTGCGATGACCCCCCAGGCAACAGGCGCGCAGGAGAGTGGGGTAAAGAATCAATCTTTAGATAGATTTATTCCACGAGAGTTGATGAGGAAACTCGACGCGGCTCGTGCGCACGATGCCATGGTGGGGGAGCGGCGTGTCATCACCATGTTATTTTGCGATGTCAAAGGCTCAACGGCTGCCGCGGAAAAACTGGACCCGGAAGTCTGGACTGATATCATCAATGGGGTCTTTGAATATATGATCCGCCCAATCTACAAATATGAGGGAACGGTTCCACGGTTAATGGGTGACGCCATCCTGGCTTTCTTTGGCGCGCCGATCGCGCATGAGGACGATCCGCAGCGCGCAGTGCTGGCGGGATTGGAAATCCAGGAGGGGATCAAGGCATATGCGGAAGAAGTCCGCCTCAAACACGGAGTTGATTTTGGTCTGCGGGTTGGAATTAATACCGGCCTTGTCGTTGTCGGCCAGATCGGTTCTGACCTGCGAATGGAATACACTGCCATTGGCGATGCGATCAACCTCGCGGCGCGCATGGAACAGACCGCGGCTGTAGGCACGATCCAGATCTCCGAAGAAACTTACAAACTGGTCTCGCCGTTCTTTGAGTTCGAACCCCTGGGTGAGCTGGAAGTAAAGGGTAAGTCTGAGCCGGTCAAAACTTATCGCGTGCTCGGAGTGAAAGCTGACCCCGGACGTTTGCGCGGCCTGGAGGGACTGTCATCGCCGCTGGTGGGACGCGAGGTGCAACTGGCTTTGTTGAACGAACGGCTGGAGCAATTGGAAAGAGGTGCGGGGGCAGTTGTCGCCGTGATGGGTGAGGCGGGGCTTGGCAAATCATCCCTCATCGCTGAATTGAAGAAGTCCAATGAGGGAGTACCTTGCTCCTGGCTCAGAGGTGACGCGTTATCCTATGCGCGCTCTACCAGTTATTTTCCGTGGAGGCAGGTCATCCGTCAGTCCATTAACGCGCGTGAGGACGATTCCCCCGCCGACATTCGCCATAAATTGCGCTATGTGTGTGATTGCTGTACCCTGCCGGGTGGGGATATTCCATTTCTGGAAGCCATGCTCGCGGTTGAGAGCGAGGAGAGTTTGCAGGTTGTGATGGGTTATCAGGGGGAGGCGCTTGTCCAGCGCATAACAGAAGCCACACGCGGCTACCTGTGCGGGCTTGCCGGTGAAAATCCGCTTGCAATTGTGTTCGATGATTTGCACTGGGCGGATGAAGCTTCGCTGAATTTGCTCTTCAATCTCGCGGATTTATCGAATGATCAGTCATTGTTATTCATTTGCATGTTACGGCCGGATAGAGCCGCTGCCAGTTGGGAATCTATTAATAAGATACAACAAAAGTTAGGGGAGAGGTTTTATTCGGTTGTGCTGGAACCTTTGCCAACAGAACAAACAGATGTTCTGCTGGTGAATCTGCTCGGCATGAAAAATCTGCCGAAAAACATCCGGGATCTGATCGTGGAAAAAGCGCAGGGCAACCCGTTCTTCGTCGAGGAATTGATTCGTTCATTGATCGAGACAAAACAAATTGTGCGCGAGAACAGTCATTGGCGCGCCGCGAGCCAGGATTCAAAGGTCGTTTTGCCAAATACATTGCGCGGAGTGCTCAGTGCGCGCATTGACCGTTTGCCCGAATTGAGCAGGCACGTTCTGCAAAACGCGGCAGTGATCGGTCGTTCGTTTGATCTGGGCGTGTTGAAACAGCTGACTCACCTGAACGGCAGGCTGGACTCGCATATCCAGTATCTACTGGACGCGAGTCTGATCGAGCCTGCACGCGATGAATACATGTTTCGGCATGTGCTGATCCAGGAAGCGGCATATGATTCGATCCTTTTGAAAAAGCGAGCGGAACTTCATCTTCAGATTGGGGAAACACTGGAGGAACTTCACGCAGACCGTATCGAAGAGTTTGCCCCACTGTTGGCATTTCATTATTACTCCGCAAGCGATTCGCGTTCACTGAAATATGACATTCTCGCTGGTGAGAAAGCCACGCGCCTGTATGCCAACACAGAAGCCGCGACTCATTTCAGCCGCGCGCTTGAAGTTGCAAAACGTAACGGCAGTGATCACCGCCAACTTATCGAACTCTACACTCAACTAGGATCCGTATTGGAGCTTAGCGGCCGTTATGAACAAGCGCTGAAAAATTACGAAGAAATGCAGGCCTTTGGACGTGAGCAAGGAGAACGTTCTGCTGAACTTAGCGCGTTAATGGCAAAGGCCACGATCTACTCAACGTTTACTCAACTCCACAATTCCGAACTCAGCGAACAACTGCTGATTCAAGCCCTTGAGATTTCCCGCGAGATTGGGGAGCGCGCCGCACAGGCGCGCCTGCACTGGAATCTCATGTTGAATTATTTATTTTCAAAACGTCTTGATGAGTCGCTCAAGCATGGCGAAGTGGCGCTCACTTTAGCCCGCGAGTCCGATAACCATGAGTACCTGGCCTTTGTATTGAATGATTTCTGCCGCGTGTACACTTGTAGAGGGGAATTCGAAAAAGCCCACGTTGTTATCAGAGAAGCGCGCGAGCTTTGGCAAACAATGGATAATCAGGTGATGCTTGCGGATAGCTTCGGCTCGGAAGCAGAGGCTTACTTCAATGCAGGCGAATACGAACGCTCTTTGGAATGTAGTCACCAAGCCTTGCAGATCAGTGAAAAGATAGATAACCTGTGGGGGCAATCCTATGACCGTATGCTGATGTCATTTGCCTATTTTGAAAGTGGCCAGCTCAGGCGCGGTATTCAACAGGCGGAGCAAGCCATTCGGCTGGGGGAGGAAGCCGGACTCATCGCCAGCAATAGCCTTCGTTCTGAACTGGCCTGGATATATGCATATTGCGGCGCGTTCGAAAAGGGTCTTAAGTTGATTGGGCAGGCTTTGCAGACTGCCGAGGCGAAACAACCCGCCTGGAGGGCATTTCCCCAGGCAGGGAAAGTGAGAATACATTTGCTTCGAGGCGATATTGATTCTGCTGAACAAACTGCGGGGAACACTCTTCTTCAGCCGATCTCAATTCCCTATGCACGCTATACCATTTTTGTCGGTCTGGCGAACATTGAATTGGCGGCTGCCAGAGGAGAATACCGCAAAGCGCTTACCTTGAGTGAAGAATTACTGGATGAAGTATCCCATCTGGTACGTGTGGATGTCCCTGAACTGTTACGCTGGAAAGGCAATGCTTTGTTTGCCTTGGGGCGACTCGACGAAGCGCATCAAGTCTTGACCGAAGCCTTCGCTCTGGCCGATACATCTGGTTCCAACCTCCATCTCTGGCCGATCCTGACGGGTCTGGCGGCGGTCAATTCAAGACTTGGAAAGCATAACGAAGCCAGAGCAAATCGCGAGAAAGCCCGCCAGATCGTGGAGACGATCGCGGATGGACTCGATGAGCTTGGACTCAGAGAATCGTTCCTGAACCAGGCTCGGGTACAGGTCCTGATGCGTTAATGTCTTTTCGTCTAAAGCGTCGGCAGCAAGTAATCGTACGCGCTCAGGGCTGCTTTTGCCCCTTCACCTACTGCCACGAGAACCTGCTCTGCGTAACTGTTGGTCACATCCCCAGCGGCGAATAGACCGGGGACATTGGTGCGGCAGCCGCCATCCACGATTATGCGGCCCTGATTATCAAGTTCGACAAGATCCTTGACCATGTTGGTGTTCGGAGTAAGTGCTTTTTCCACGAACATACCATCTGCCTGATATTCTTTGAGTTTGCCAGTCTTATCCTTGATGATCAATTTGCGGGCGTATTCATCTCCCTGTACCTCCACAATCTCGCAATCCTTCATGATCCTGACGTTTTGGGCCTGCTGGAGTTTATGCCCAAGCGGAGAATCCAGCATCTTGTCATTGGCACAGACCATTGTCACTTCCTTGGCAACTGTGGAAAGTTCACCTGCGGAGCGCAGGGCTAACTCTTCATCACCGATGACAATAACAGATCTGTCAATAAACAAAGGTGCATAGGAGAGAGCCGAGTAGCACAAGCCCTTCATTGTATATTCTTTTTCACCCGGCACCTCCATGCGCACCTGGCGAGTTCCGGTGGCCAAAATGACGGCTTTTGATTCCAGCTTTGCGCCACCTTTGGTCATGACGATAAAGTGATCGTCCTTCTTCTCCACCTTATCAACTGCTTCAATGTGACGGGCGAAATCCAGATACTCCAGTTCTGTGCGGAACTTGTTGACAATCTCAAGTCCCCTGATCACCTGGTAGTCTTCAACCCAGGGCAGGGCCAGGCGGTAGTTGGTCTTGCCACCCAGGTCCTTGGACAACAACAATACATTCAGGCGTTTGCGGATGGCATAGATGGCGGCTGTCAATCCGGCGGGACCGCCTCCGATAATGATTAAGTCATACATGGTTTTCTCCTTCCGCTTTAATACGCGGCCTTGACCGTTTCCAAATCAACTTCGGGACCATTTCCGTCATCTTCAGGGGGCTCGGCGATGAAGCCCTCCTCCATCATACGCTTCGTCATGTCACGGGAGCGTTTGATGATACGGGAAGCCCGTTGGAATTCTTCATCGTAGGTGGTCGTGATGCGTGCCAGTCCCTGCTCGATGGCTTTCATCGCGACAGAGGCGGCTTCTTTCGGGAAGACCTCCCAGTCGTCCATGTTGGGCAGGATGAAATCCGGCGCGAGGCGGTCGCCTACATGATTGGCCATGGCCTGCGCGGCGGCGAAGCACATCTCATCGGTGATCGTTCGGGCGCGGACATCCAGCGTGCCGCGGAAGATGCCGGGGAAGCCCAGCGAGTTGTTGACCTGGTTCGGGAAGTCTGAGCGGCCGGTTGCGACGACGGCTGCGCCCGCTTCTTTCGCCACCCAGGGCCAGATCTCCGGAACCGGGTTGGCACAGGCAAAGACGACCGGATCCTTTGCCATTGTCTTGATCCACTCCGGCAGAAGAACATCAGGTCCGGGCTTGGAGAGAGCGATGACCACATCCACACCTTTCATTGCATCGGGGATGTCGCCTTCGCGTCCTTCGGCGTTGGTGATGTTGCATAGTTTCCACTTATCTTTATATTCGGCTTTGCGCATCTCAATATCTTTGCGATGCTTGCCGAGGATGCCTTTGGTATCCACTACGTAGCACTTGGCGGGGTCAGCGCCCCAGCCGAAGATCAGGCGCGAACAGGCGACATTAGACGCGCCGGCGCCAATAAAGGCAATGTTGACATCCTCCATTTTTTTACCGACAACTTTCAACGCGTTGATGAGTCCCGCCAATGTGACGGTGGCTGTACCTTGCTGGTCGTCATGCCAGATGGGGATCTCCGCTTTCTCGCGCAGGGTATCGAGAATGTAAAAGCACTTTGGGTTGGATATATCTTCCAGGTTAACGCCTCCCAGACCAGGCTGGAGCATCAGCACAGTATTGATGATGGCATCCGGGTCTTTGGTATCGAGCATCAGTGGGACGCCATCCACACCTCCCAAATATTTGTACAGCAGGGCCTTGCCTTCCATGACCGGCAAGCCGGCTTTGGGTCCGATATCGCCCAAGCCTAGTACGCGCGTCCCATCGCTGACCACGGCAACGGTGTTCCATTTGTTGGTGTATTCGTAGACCAGTTCAGGGTCGGCTTGAATCGCTTTGCAGGGCGCCGCAACACCGGGTGTATACCATATGGCAAAATCGTCGAAACTGTGCACTGTGCATTTGAGCGTGGTTTCGATCTTTCCCCGGTAGAACGGATGCAATCTCATCGCATCTGCCGAAGGCTTCTTTGCTTTTGCAAGCAGCTCTTCAGTATTCATATCTTTCTCCTTTTTTTCTTGGTTTACTTTCCTGCCTTTTGGTTTGACTCTTCACGAAGGGCAATCATTACCGCGTATAGATCGAGTCCGCGTTTGCAGATGCCGCGAGAAGCCTCTAAAACGGAATCAGACCAGAGGGTCCGGCAATGAAGCGCCTCCTCGTCGTTCAGCAAAATAAGCTGAACCAGACTCGATAATAGAATGTCTGTTTCATCACGGGCATCGATGTCACAGTCATTGCAGGCATGACAAACATAAACATCCTGCCCGGTGGCTTTCCTGACAGCGCTGCGCAACGACATTTTGGTCTCGGTATAAATCGCTAGAACTCATCCGTTTTTGCGCGGAGAGGCATGGTCATGAGAACGACATCGCGCGAGTCACCATCGGGGAACAGGAAATAATCATCGAGCGTGGCCTGTGATTTGAAGCCCAGCATCTCGAAGGCTTTCACAACCTTTGTCTGTTCGGCGATGACTTCGGCGATTAGGATGCTCAGTCCATGTTTGCGCGCAAGATCAATCAGAGCCTTGATCATTTTCATGCCCAGGCCGCGTCTGCGAAAATCCTTTGCGAGGAAGAGGCGCACTTCACCGATATGGCGCTTGGCCCCTTCGAAGAAGTGAAGTGAGGCACTGCCTACTACGTGATCTTTTACGAAGGCGAGAATCGGCAGAACCTTGCTGTAGTCCAGATGTTCGCACCATTTGTGGATGAGCGCCGGGTCTTTGACGTAATGGCGAGAGTAGCGCATATCGTCATCACTGACGGCGGAATAGAATTCAAGGAGACATTTTTCATCCTCCGAATTCATCGGGCGCAACAGGACATACGCGCCATCCTTGAGTGTGACCATTTCGCGAAAGTTCTTGATTTGTTCAGGAAGCATGCCTGTCCTCCAGGTCTCTTTATTTTTCCAGAATTCCCTTGCTTTGCAACAAGGGACGCGGGTCAACCAGGTTTTTGTTCAACGCGGCGGCTTTTTCAGGCAAGCCCAAAGCCAGCGCCATCAGTTGCGTGAAGTAGAACACCGGCATTGGCTCTTTCAATTTCATTTGGAACTGGCGGCCATCCAGGTTGGTGTGGCAAAGCGGACAAGCCACCACGAGCGCATCCGCTCCGGCTTCGCGGGCGCGCGCGATCAGGTTACTGCTCAAGTCGCGGACGATGTCCGGGCGCGTGAGCGAATGGGTCGCGCCACAACAGGAAGTCTTGTACGACCAGTCATTGACCTCCACGCCCAGCGCGTTCATTAAGGCATCCATCTCGGTTGGATTTTCAGGATGACTTGCGCCGGTCACTTGCGGGGGACGGGTGAGCAGACAGCCGTAATAACACACCACGCGCAGTCCCTTGATGGGATGCTTCACCATCGAAGCAACCTTTTGCGGACCGACGCGGCGGAAGAGCGCTTCGCACAACGCGCTGACGCGGACGCGGTCCTGGTAGGAATATCCCATCGCCCCTTCCACTTCCGCCTTGCGCTGTGGGTTGTGCTGTACCTCGTGCAGAGCCATGCGAGTGTGATTGAAACACGCCGCACAGGGCATGACGACTTCGTCCAGCCCGCTTTGTTCGACGAGGCGCAGGTTTTCCATGGGCAGGCGCAGGGCTTCCTTGGGATAGGCGCGGTGGATGGGAGTGCTTCCACAGCAAACCCAGCCGGGCGGTTCGTATAGTTTCAACCCCAGCGCCTCGCACACGGCTTTGGAGGATGTGTTGTATTCCGCGGCGGTGGAGTGCAGGGAACAACCGGGGTAGTAAGCGACCGTCTCCGCTGTGACAGGCGCGGGCGCGGGATGTTTCGGCGGGCGCGTCGGCGAGGGCAAAAAGGGAAGTTTGTTCTTGCCCAGAAGTTTTACGCCCAAGTCCATGTCTTCCGTCAAGCGCCCCGTGCGTAATTTCATTTCCGCCATCAAGCCGAGTTCGTAGGCGCGTCCCCACAAGCGCACTTCGCGTTGGAAAGCCTGATTCAGCGTATCCACATCGGGCACCTCTGGCTTGAATCCGCGTTTGAGCGCCTCTCGAGTCAGGAACGCCATGATGGTGGCGATATCCAATCCTTGCGGGCAACGCGTGGTGCAGGTCTGGCAGGATGCGCACAGCCACGGGGTTTTCGATTGCAGGGCGATATCCTCCTGCCCGAATTGCAAAGCGCGCATAACCTGGTTGGGCTGCCAGTCGAAATAATTTACAAGGGGACAGCCCCCACTGCACTTGACACATTGATAGCAGAGATAGACGTTCTGTCCTAACTCATCCTTGATGCGCTGTGCCAGGACGGGGTTGATCGTCATCGTTTCGTTAACAGTATTTTTTTCTTCTTCCATGTCCATCTCCTTGCTCTTTGCGGACATCATGCCGGTTGCGCGGAAACTATAGAGGCATCAGGGATGACCGGACGCGGGTACAAGCCAGCCCCTTCGACGAGAGGCTTGACCGCCTTCTCCCATTCGATCGCCATGACATGCACGCCGGAGACGCCCTTGATCTCGCGCATCTGCTGGATCAACTCGATGCAGATTTTGATGCCTTCACCCTGCCAGGCGGCGGTGCGCGCCTTTTTATCTTCCGCGGTCAACTCGTCCTTGCTTTTGCCAGCCCACGGCTCACCAGCCTTCTCCATGCGCTTGATCATTTCATTCGGGATCAGGATACCCGGCACGTTGTCGCGCATGTACTTTGCCATGGTGGGGCTTTTGAGCGGACCAACGCCAGCCAGAAGATAAACCTGTTCGTGGATGCCGAGCGAACAAACCTTGTCCATGAACTTTTTAAATGCCTCGATATCGAAGACCAACTGCGTCTGGATGAAACTGGCTCCCGCCTTCACCTTTTTCCCGAGGCGATAGGGACGAAAATCTATCGGATGGGCAAAGGGCGATTCCACCGCGCCGACGAAGAAGCGCGGTTCCTGACCTTTGAATTCCTCGCCACATTGGAAGACGCGCTTGTCGCGCATCCCGGTGACCATTTGAACCATTTGCATGGAATCGATGTCGAAGACGTTCTTGGCGGTGGGATGGTTGCCGAAGGTTTGGTGATCACCCGTGAGGCACAGCAGGTTGCGAATGCCGAGCGCGTACGCGCCGAGCAGGTCGGATTGCATGGCAAGACGATTGCGGTCTCGGCAGACCATTTGAATGACGGGTTCGAGTCCCTCCTGGACGAGGATCGCGCCCGCGCCGATGCTGGACATGCGCACGATGGCAGTCTGGTTATCGGTCAGGTTTGCCGCGTCGCAGTATCCCTTCAACAGTTGCGCCTTCTTGCGGATCACGTCGCCGTCCGCGTTTTGCGGGGGACCGAGTTCGGCAGTGACTGCAAAATGACCGGCGCGCAGGACGCGCTCAAGGTTGGAACCAGAGTGATAACCGTTTGTATTGTTCATGGTTTGTTCCTCCGCCTATTCTTCTTTTTTATCCAGCCGCAGGTCTTCGCGGATAATTTTGCGCGGACCGCCATCGCGGGAGGTCTGCCAGTTCTTGGGCGGCTGGATATCCATCAGGACTTCGAGTTTTCCCATGCTGTTCAGGCGGTCATAGATCAACTGCCAGGCGCAGGGGATGTCAGCGTTGATCTCGCAATGGCCGTCCAGCGACCCGCCGCACGGTCCGTTG
>Ga0209521_10003168_pt1 | contig 13297 bp, 13 predicted proteins | sample Rifsed19ft4_FD_184016 | JGI IMG/M metagenome (GOLD analysis project Ga0209521, IMG submission 184016) | Soil microbial communities from Rifle, Colorado, USA - sediment 19ft 4 (version 2) | ecosystem: Environmental > Terrestrial > Deep subsurface > Rock core/Sediment | place: Rifle, Colorado... | reverse complement strand
AAGTCTTCCTCGCGGTTCTGCTGGAACTGCAGGAAACCGCTCCACGCGCGGTCGACGAGCTGTCCGTTCTGCAGCGAGACGCAGTAAGAAAGAATCGAACGCAAAGGCGCAAAGACGCAAAGGCGCAAAGAGAGAAAGGGGGATATGGGGATTAGGGAGATGCGGAGATGAATCAGGAACGATTGAACCGGTTTTTCTCCCTATCTCCTCCTATCCCCGTATCCCCCTGCAATTGGATTTCCTTCGAGAGATCGCCCGCGAGGTACTGCAGGAGAGTTGCGACGGCGATGGCCGCTGTCTCCGTTCGCAGGGTGCGGGGGCCTAGGCCGAAAAGCGTGACCCCGCGCGCAGCCGCGAGAGCGAGCTCTTTGTCGGACCAACCGCCTTCGGGTCCCACGAGGGCGACCACCTCTTGGTTACCGCTGAGGGCGAGAGGCGGCGCTCCGGGATGCGCTGCCATCAAATGTCCTTGCTCGTTCAACACCTCCTCGAAGCTTCGCGGCGCCGCGACCTCGGGGCAACAGCTTCGGCCGCTCTGCTTGCAGGATTCGGCCGCGATCCGTCGCCACCTCTCGAGGCTTTTTCCCGAGCGTCCCCGCTCGGTCTCGAGAGGAATGACCCGGGTCACGCCGAGCTCCGTGAGCTTCTCGATCAAGAACGACACCCGGTCACCCCTCGGAGGGGCGACGGCGAGGGCGAGGGAGAGCGGCGACTCCCGCGACGGCTCCGGGCCGAGGATGCGGAGCTCGACCTCGCCACCCGCGATTCGGTGGACTCTCGCCCGGGCCGCGCCGCCCTTGCCGTCGAAGAGGCTTACCTCCGCCCCTTCGCAGAGTCTCAGAACCTGGACGAGGTGATGGGCCTCCTCGGACGAGAGCCTCACGGTTTCCGAGTCGAGATTCGAAACGTGGAAGCGTCGTTCCCGGCTCATCTTCTGACTGAGGCATCCATGGCGATCACCAGGGCCGCCCACTCGCCCGACGTCCAGGTTTCACGCACTCGAAAGCCCGGGGGAAGAATCTCGGCGAAGTCGTCGACCTCCTCGACGAGGAGGCCGGAGAGCACGAGCGTCGGCGCATCCATCCGGGAGACGGCGACCTCGAGAATCGGTCGGGTGATGTTGGCCACGATGACGTCGCCTTCGAGCCGTTCGTAGCTCTCGTAGGAAGCGGTCTCGACCTGGATGCGGCCGAGCGCGTTCCGCGCCACGTTGTCAAGAGCGCAGCGCGCGGCGTCCTCGTCCGGCTCGATGGCGACGACTTCGGCCGCACCAAGGTGCTCGGCCACCATCGCGAGGATCCCGGTTCCCGCGCCCAGATCGATGACGCGATCCCCCGGACGAACGATGCGTTCGAGAAGCGTCGCTGCGAGCCTCGTGGTGTCGTGCGTGCCGGTGCCGAACGCCTGCTCGGGGTCGAGCCGCAGGACGGTGCGATCGATCGAAGGCCGAGGGCGCCAGGTGGGGAGGACGAAGTAGGACTCGCCGAGGCTGAAGCCGGTGAAGCTCTCTTTCCAGGCGGCAAGCCAGTCCTGAACTGGCTGGGACGCGCCCTCTCGGCAAGCGACATGGGGGAGTTTGTCCCCGAGATCGCGCGCGACCGCCGCGACGTCCGTTTCTTCGGGGAAGAAGGCGCGGAGGCTCGAGCTCGAGGACAGCTCCTCCGCTCCGAGGCAGCCCCAATCCGAAAGGTACGAGAGCGCGATCTCGAGATCCTCGGCGGGGCCCGCGATCTCGAGAACAGGATACGACGGCACCTTCGCCGTGCCCTCGAGCTCAGCCGAAAAGCTTCTCGAAGAAGCTCCGGTCCTTCTCGTGAGACCGTTCGCCGATCCGGACGGGGGGAGTGATGGCGGAGAGCTTTTCCAGGAGGGCTCGTTGCTCCTTGGTGAGCCTGTTCGGAGTGACGACGCTGACCACGACGAGCTGATCGCCGCGCCCGCCGCCCTGGAGTCGGGGAACGCCCTTTCCCCGCAGCTTCACCACGGTGCCGCTTTGAGTGCCTTCGGGAATGCTGACGTGCTCGACGCCGTCGATCGTCGGGACTTCGAGCTCCGCCCCGAGGGCGGCCTGGGGAAACGTGACGGGAAGCTCGAGATAGATGTCCTCTCCCTCGCGGCGAAACGTCGTGTGGCGCTTCACCGAGAGCACGACATAGAGGTCGCCAGGCGGGCCGCCGCGGATCCCCGCTTCGCCCTCTCCGGCGAGCCGCATTCGCGACCCGGTGTCGACGCCCGCAGGGATCTTCAGCGTGAGCTCGCGCTCTTTCGTCACCTGCCCCGTGCCGTTGCAGTTCGAGCACGGCTCGGGGATGAAATGTCCCGTTCCCCGGCAATGCCCGCAGGGACGGGCTACCACGAGAAATCCCTGCTGGAGTCGAACCTGGCCCTGACCGCCGCAGGTGGGACAGGGGCGCTTCTGGGTTCCCGGCGAAGCGCCGGAGCCGCGGCAGCGTTCGCAGAGCGAAGCACGGGGGACGAGGATGCGGGTCTCCGTCCCGCGGACCGCTTCCTCGAACGTGACCTCGAGGTCGTAGCGCAGGTCGGAGCCGCGCGCGACTCGGCCCCTCCGGCCGCCGAAGAAATCCGAGAACAGGTCCTCGAAGATGCTTCCGCCCCCGAAGATGTCGGTGAACTCCCGGAAGACATCCGCGTTGACCTGGGGACCACCCCGAAGCCCTTCGTGGCCGTAGCGGTCGTAGACCGACCGTTTGTCGTCGTCGCTCAGGACGCTGTAGGCCTCGGCGGCTTCCTTGAACGCCCCTTCCGCTTTCGGGTCGTTGGGGTTCTTATCGGGGTGATACTTCACCGCGAGCTGGCGGTAGGCTTTCTTGATCTCCTGCGCGTTCGCTCTGCGGTCGATCCCGAGGATTTCGTAGTAATCGCGTTTCGCGGTGCTTGCCAATCTCGACTCCAGGGTGCGTACTCGTCCTTCCGCGCCCAGCCATTATAGGTCAGCCGCGCATCATCGCCTGACCGAGAGCTTCTGCCGTGGTCTCGAGGGTGGCGAGAGCGGCCTCGAGGTCCTCGAGAGAGCCTTCCCGCGTCTGCTCGGCCCGGCTGAGCGCGGCCGTGGCCTGGCTGCGCTCCTGCTCGGTGAGCTTCGCGTGGAGCAGCTCGTACGTCTTGCGCGTGCTCTGGATGAGCCCCTGGAGCTGGGCGGTGACCTTGTCGCGCTGGCGCATGCCCTCTTCGCGCTTCGCCGTCTTGTCGGCCTCGGTGCGCGCTTTGTCCACTTCCGACTGAGTCAGGCCGCTCGCCGCGCGAACGGTGATGTTCTGCTGGCGGCCCGTCGCCTGGTCCAGCGCCGTGACCTGGACGATGCCGTTCACGTCGATCTCGAACGTGACTTCGACCTGGGGGACGCCCTTGGGGGCGGGGGCGACGTCGGTGAGCATGAACTTGCCGAGGGAGGTGTTCTCGTTGGCCATGTTGCCTTCGCCCTGGAGCACGTGGACCTCGACTTTGGTCTGGTTGTCGGTGACGGTCGTGAAGATCCGGCTCTTCTTCGTCGGGATGTTGGAGTTGCGCTCGATGAGCGGCGTGAACGTTCCGTCCTTGGTCTCGATGCCGAGGGTATGGGGAGTCACGTCGAGAAGGACGAGGTCGGTCACCTCGCCCGCGAGGATGCCGGTCTGGATGGCGGCGCCGATGGAGACCACCTCATCGGGGTTGACGCTGCGGTTGGGCTCCTTGGCGAAGATCTTCTTGATGGTCTCGAGGACCTTGGGAGTCCGGGTCTGGCCGCCCACGGGAATGACCTCGTCGAGCTCCTGCTTGCTCAGGCCTGCTTCCTTGATGGCGTCCTCGCAGGGCTTCACCGTGCGATCGAGGAGCGGCTGGATCATCTGCTCGAACTTGGTGCGAGTGAGGACGGTATTTAGGTGCTTGGGACCGCTCTGGTTGGCGGAGATGAACGGGAGCACGATCTCCGCCTGGGGCTGCGTCGAGAGCTCGCACTTGGCCTTCTCCGCGGCCTCCTTCAGCCGCTGGAGCGCCATGCGGTCGCCGCGGAGGTCGATGCCGTTCTCCTTCTGGAACTCCTCCACCAGCCAGCCGATGATGAGCTGATCGAAGTCCTCGCCCCCGAGGTAGGTGTCGCCGCCGGTCGCCAGCACCTGGTAGATCCCGTCGTTCAGCTCGAGGATCGAGATGTCGAACGTTCCGCCGCCCAGGTCGTAGACCGCGACCTTCCCGGATTTCTTTTCGATCATGCCGTAGGCGAGCGAAGCCGCCGTCGGCTCGTTCAGGATACGCTGCACTTTCAGGCCGGCGATGGTTCCCGCGTCCTTGGTGGCGTTGCGCTGCGAGTCGTTGAAGTAGGCGGGAACGGTGATGATCGCCTCCTCCACCGGCTCACCCAGGTAGTCCTCGGCAGCCGCCTTCAGCTTCTGGAGCACGATGGCCGAGATCTCCGGCGGACTGTAGACGCGGTTGTCAATCTGGAGGTGGGCGTCCCCGTTCGCGGCCTCGATGATCTGGTAGGGAAGCACCTTCGAGGAGTGCTGCACCTCGGGGGAGTTGAAGCGCCGCCCGATGAGCCGTTTCACGCCGTAGACGGTGTTCTGGGGGTTGGTGAGGGCCTGGCGTTTCGCGATCTGCCCCACGAGCCTTTCGCCTTTGCTGGTGAAAGCCACGATCGATGGCGTGGTGCGGGCGCCTTCCTGGTTGGGAATCACCTGAGGTGTGCCGCCTTCCATGACCACGATGCAGGAGTTCGTGGTCCCGAGATCGATTCCGACGACCTTGCTCAATGGCGTGCTCCTTCTGTTCTCAATCTTGCCTCCGGACGGCTTCGCTCTCGTCTTTCTCAGCCGGGTCAGCCGGGTCGGATGCTTCCGCTTCCGCCTCTCCGCCGCGGCCTGAAGGCGCCCGCGCCACGCTCACCATGGCCGGCCGCAGCAGACGGTCCTTGAAGAGATAGCCCTTCTGAAAGACCGAGAGCACCGTGCCCTCAGGATGCTCCCCGGTCTCGTTCTGGCTCACCGCCTCGTGAATGTGGGGATCGAACGGCTTGCCTTGGCTCTCGACCTCGGTGAGCCCCAGCCCCTTGAGGATCTCCTGGAGCTGTCGATGAACGATGGCGACACCGTCGCGAAGCTGCTCTTCGGACGATCCGGCCGCATAGCTCTGGGCGCGCTCCAGATTGTCGAGCACCGGAAGAACTTCCTTTACCACGTCGGCGCCCGCGTAACGCGCGAGGTCGAGTCTCTCCCGCTCCATGCGCTTGCGGTAGTTCTCGAGCTCCGCCTGCTTTCTCTGGGCGAGCTCCCGCATCTCGCTCGCCTCCTTCTGAAGCTGCTCGAGCGCGGAGTCGTTCTCGCTCGTCGGCGCCGGCGAAGACGCCGCTTCCACGACGGATGCGACCGGTTCCTCCGGCGCTTCGAGCTCGACTTCGGCCTCGGTCAAATTCTTCCTCTTTCTTCTCGACATGAATGCTCGCCCGCTCCCAGCCCGCCCTGTCCTTCCTTCGGAAAGAAACGAGACCCTCGCCCGTTCCCTCGAACGGCGACTCGGGCCCGCTTGCGAGCTCTCTCGATTGGAAATAAGTGCTCAGAAACTCAATGATACGGCCCGTTCCCGCCGACCTCGGTAATGGCCGCCGAAAGCGAGCACGCGATGCGATCCACCACGGATATGTGCCGGGCATACTCCATGCGCGTCGGTCCCATGATGCCGATCGCGCCGAGCTCCTTACCGCCATCGCTGTAACGGGCTCCGATGAGGGAAATGCCCTCGAGATCCGGGACCTGCGCTTCGGAGCCGATCACGATCTGAAGTCCGGCTCCTTCGAGGCAGGCGTTCAGGATGCTGACCAGTCGGTGCCGCTCTTCGAGGGTGGCGAAGAGCTGCTGTGCTCGATCGACGTTCCTCACGAACTCCGGCTCACTCAGCATGCGCGAAGTGCCTTCGAGGTGCACCTCCGCCGCTGGCTGCTCGGAGAACGCTGCGTCTGCGATGGTGAGCGCGTTCTTGACCAGCCGGTTGACGACGAGCTCGATCTCTTTCATCCGAAGAAGCAGTACCTCGCGTGCCTCGATGAGAGTGAAGCCGTTGAACTGCTCCTCGAGATAGCGGGCGCATTGCGCCAGGTCTTCGCCGCCCAGATCTTCCGGGATCTCCGCGACGCGGTGGATCACCTGACCGGCGCTCGAGACCAGCATCACCAGGATCCGCCGGGGGGCGAGTCGCACGAAGTCCACGTGGCGTAGGATGCTGTAGCTGAAGTCGGGTCCGATGACGAAACCCACCATGCCGGTCATGTTCGAAAGAAGGCGCGACGTTCGACGCACGAGCTCGGGGAGGCCCCCGTCGGAGGGCCGAATCTGCTCGCGAATGAAGAGCTCGTCCGCCAGCGGCAGCCCCTGGCCGTCCATGAGCGTTCCGACATAGAAGCGATAACCCCGGTCCGTTGGGACCCGTCCCGCGGAAGCGTGGGGCTGGTAGAGGAAACCCATGCCCTCGAGATCCGACATGATGTTCCGGATCGTGGCGGGGGAGAGGCCCTGCGAATTCAGCTTCGAGAGCGTGCGGGAGCCGACGGGCTCACCGGTAGTGATGAAGAGATGGACGGTCTGCTTCAAGATCTCCCGGCTGCGACTATCGATTACCGCGGAATCCATGGTTCGGATGTCGTCGATTCACGCGCCGCAGGCAAGCACCGGCGCTTCGCTCGATCGGCGGCTGAGACGCTAAATCTTTTTTACCAAACAGCTTCCGCGTTGTCAACCTCAGGGGATCAAGATGCTATGACCGGTACTTCCTTTGAAGCTCCGGAATCCGCTCGCGCTCCAACCGGGTCAGCCCCTCTGTCGCCGCCTTCGACTCGAAGAGCTCCTCGAACGAGAGCAGGAGCGATGAGACCAGGAGCTTGCGGGGCACCGGCTCCGGCGTCAGCTCGTCGATCCCGACCGCTCGAAGCGAGGCCAAAGGCCTTCCGCGGGGCGCGATCCTCGCCCAGAGACCGGAGTCGACGCGTCTCAGAATGGAACCCTGCTGCAGGAACGCCCGCCGCCCGCGCCTCTGGGAGCTCGCGACGATTTTCCGGCCGCCCGCGGTGATCTCGTGGCGGCCGGGGAGGGCGAGGCAGGGAACGTGGAGCGCGGGCTCGCGGACGCGGACTGCCTCGGGCTCGGCCGGATCGAGGGCGACCCAAAGCCCGGTAAGAGTGCGTCGGATGACCGCGCTCACCAAATCGTACAAAGCCCGAACCGCGAAGCCGCGGAATACGCCTGCCACGGGGGAGGCGACACTGTACGTAGTCTCGTGCTGGTGGAGGAGCGCCCGGCCCCCCGTCGGCCTCTTCACCCAGTCGACCCCGAGCTCGCGACAAGAGACGACATCGACCGCGTCCTCCAGAGTCTGCCGATAGCCGAAGCTCACCGTGGGCGGGTCGAACCCGTAGAGCCGGACGGTGGTGAGTCCGGGAGGCTCGCTCGCGGAGAGAAAGAGGGCCTCGTCGACGGCCATGTTGAAGGCGCCCTCATTCGGCTCGTCGACGAGAAAACGGAAGCGCAAAATTACAGGAGCCGCTCGATCGGCGTGTGCTCTCGTCCCTGGGAAACGGCTACTGCCTCGGAGGTGAGGTGTCCCTTGTAGGTGTTGACCCCGGCTCCGAGCGACCGGTCGCCGCGCACCGCGTTCACCACGCCCTTGTTCGCGATGTTGAGGGCATAGGGAAGGGTGACGTTGGTGAGGGCGTAGGTCGAGGTCCGCGGGACGGCGCCGGGCATGTTAGCGACGCAGTAGTGAACGACGCCATCGACGACGTAGGTCGGATCGCTGTGGGTCGTCGGCCGCGTGGTCTCGACGCAGCCTCCCTGATCGACGGCTACGTCCACGATGACCGCGCCGTTCTTCATCTGACGCACCATGTCGCGGGTCACGAGCTTCGGCGCCGAAGCGCCGGGAATGAGCACCGCTCCGACCACCATGTCGGCGCGGACCACGTTCTCGCGGATGGTGATGGGGTTGGACATCAGCGTGGTGATGCGCCCCCGAAAAATGTCGTCGAGGTACTGCATCCGCGGAAGGCTCTTGTCGAGAACGGTGACGTGAGCGCCCAGTCCCACCGCCATCTTGGTCGCGTTGAGGCCCACGACGCCTCCCCCGATGATCACGATCTCTCCCCGGGGAACGCCGGGGACTCCGCCCACGAGCATGCCGAGCCCTCCCTCGGCTTTCTCCAGGTAGTGCGCTCCCTCCTGAATCGCCATGCGTCCGGCGACCTCGCTCATGGGGGTGAGAAGGGGAAGAGTCCCGTCCTCCGCGGTGATGGTCTCATAGGCGATTCCGATGACGCCTCGAGAGAGGAGCGATTCGGTCAGCTCCTTCAACGGCGCGAGGTGCAGGTAGGTGAAGAGGATCTGCCCCTCGCGGAGCTTCGCCACTTCCTGGGCGACCGGCTCCTTCACCTTGACGATCATCTCGGCTTTCGCGAAGACCTCGTCGGCCGTGGACAGGATGATCGCCCCCGCGGCCCGGTAGTCGTCGTTGGAGATGCCGCTGCCGACGCCGGCGCCGCTCTCGACTACGACCTCGTGTCCCGCCGCGGTGAGCGTCTTGACGCCGCCGGGCACGAGCCCCACACGATACTCGTTGTCCTTGATTTCCTTTACGGTTCCGATTTTCATGAGTCAGTTCGCGGTGGTAGAGCTCAGCTTGGTGCTGGAGGCTCCGGCCGGGGCGGAGCCGGCGTCACGGCTCGCCGACCGCTCATCGGGCTTCGACGGCTCCGATTGCGCCATCTTGCTCGCGCCCCGGAACGTAGCTCCCTCGGCGACGACGATCGCCCGTGAGGCGACGTTGCCGAATACCTTTCCCGTCGCGGTGATCTCGACTTTCTTCGACCCCTCGCAGTCGCCGTGGACCGTACCGCGCACCGTGAGGACCTGGGCCTCGATGCGCGCCTGAACGTCACCAGTTTCGCCCACGATGACCCGTGTGCCGTGGATCTCGCCTTCGACTCTTCCCTCGATGAGCATATCGGTCGAGCTCCGGAGCTCGCCTTTGATGAAAGCGTCCTTGCCGATCACCGTGGGTGCTTCGGATGTTGACGTCGAAGCAGTCGTCTCGCGCCGCTCACGGGCAGGCGCGGGGGCAGCGCTCGGGCTGTTATCAGGCTTTCCACCAAACAATCCCACGGGGGCCTCCTGGGTTCTAGCAGGGTGCTGAAAAACTCGTTCCGCACCCTGCGCGAGCGGAGCGAGCCCGGCGAGCCGCCGTCCGCAGCGAGCCTGCGAGCGGAGGACGGTGCGCGAACGAGGAGTGAGCGCACATCAATGAACGCGCCGAGAAGGCCGAGGCCGCGGGGGTGGGGCCCCGCGGCACTAATTCACGAGAAGATATGGAGCGGGCGACGGGATTCGAACCCGCGACACCAAGCTTGGGAAGCTTGTACTCTACCAACTGAGCTACGCCCGCTCGTGGCATTCGGGAGCAAAGTATATCGCGGCCAGACAACAGGATCTAGTACCGACCGGAGCCCTCAAGCTGTCGCGCCGCAGCACAAAACGAAGGGCGAGACGAGCATTAATCTTGTTTTGAAGAAATCCGGCTGTAATCGGTGATGACTGATTTGTCGCCGAGAACGACGCCTCGGCCCACGATGGCGTGGTGTCCGATGTGCGCGCTCCGGCCGAGGAGGGCCCCGTCCACCCGAGCCTCCTCGCCGATGCGCACGTTCGCCCAGAGCACGGAGTCCGCGACCGTCGCTCCCCCTTCGATCCGGCAGTTGGGGCCGACGACGGCGTACGGCTCGACGACCGCCCGGGACTTCACGACGCTTCCCGCGCCGATGAAAGCGGGACCCGTCAGACGGGATCCGGCTTCAACTGTGGCCTCGGGGTCGACGTACGTCCCGCCGGCGTTCGGGTGAAAGCCCTGGAACGGGAGGAGTCCCGACAGAATGTCCCGATGGACCTTGAGGTATTTCTCCGGCGTCCCGATGTCGATCCAATAGCCGCGGTGCACGTAGGCGTAGAACGGCACTCCCTCCTGCAGCAGGTGCGGAAAGAAGCCGCGCTCGAACGAGTAGTTCGACCCTGTCGGGATGTAATCCATGAGCTCGTGCTCGAGGATGTAGACCCCGGCATTGATGGTGTCGCAGGTGATCTCGTCGTAGCTGGGCTTTTCGAGAAAGCGCCGCACGCGGCCGAGGTCGTCGGTCTCGACCAGCCCATAGGCGGAAGGGTTGGTGACGATGGTGAGCACGATCGTCGCCTTCGCCCCCACGTCTTCATGGAACCTCAGAACCGAGGTCAGATCGAGATCGCTCAGGACGTCGCCGTTGAAAACCACCGTTCGGTCAGAGAGAAGTGCCTCGGCGTTCTTCACTGCGCCCGCGGTGCCGAGGGGCTCCGGCTCCAGGGTGTAGTGGATGCGGACACCGAGATCGCTTCCGTCGCCGAAGATCTCCTCGATTCGGCGCGGCTGGTAGGAGAGAGACAGGACGATCTCCTCGATCCCGGTCTTTTTGAGGAGATCGATCTGGAGCGCGAGGAACGGACGGGTGAGAATGGGGACGATGGGCTTTGGCGTATGCAGCGTCAGCGGCCGGAGGCGCGTGCCCTTTCCCCCCGCGAGGATGACTGCGTTCATTTCGGGCGGTAAGGGTATCATCGAATGAGGCCAGTAGACTTTCTCGCGGGGACGCCACATACTTTGAATTTCTCGACCTTCATGACCTCGACCAACGCCAACGATTTGAGCCGCAGGATCGCGGGCGGCTCGGCGAAGCTCGCGACCATCGGGCTGGGCTACGTGGGATTGCCGCTTTCCGTGGAGTTCGCATCCTCGGGAGTCGACGTTCTCGGCATCGACATCGACGCCGAGAAGGTGAGCGCCGTCTCACGCGGTGAGTCCTACATTCGCGACGTGCCGTCGCAGCGGCTCGCGGAGCTGGTGCGTGTGGGAAAGCTTGCGGCCACGACGGATTTCGGTCGCCTCTCGGAGAGGGACGCGATCATCATCTGCGTTCCGACGCCGCTCTCGAAGACGAAGGATCCCGACCTGTCGCTGGTGGTCCAGGCGGCGGAGGATATCGGAAAAAGACTGAAGCCCGGCCAGCTCGTGGTCCTCGAGAGCACCACCTATCCCGGGACCACCGAGGAGCTGATTCGTCCCATCCTGGAACGGGAGGGACTCGAGGTGGGGAAGGACTTCTTCCTCGCGTTCTCACCCGAGAGGGTCGATCCCGGAAACAAGACGTGGAACACCCGAAATACTCCGAAGATCATCGGAGGGACGACTCCAGCGTGCCGGGATGTCGCTCTCGCTCTCTATTCCCGCGCGGTGACCGAGGTCATCCCCGTGTCGTCCACCCGCGCGGCGGAGATGGTGAAGCTCCTGGAGAACACCTTCCGGAGCGTGAACATCGGGCTGGTGAACGAGGTCGCGCTCATGTGCGATCGGCTCGGGGTGGATGTGTGGGAGGTGATCGACGCCGCGGCATCGAAACCATTCGGCTTCATGCCGTTTTATCCGGGACCGGGCCTCGGAGGGCACTGCATTCCCATCGATCCCTTCTATCTTTCGTGGAAGCTCAAGACCCTGAACTACCGCGCTCGATTCATCGAGCTCGCGGGAGAAGTGAACTCCGAGATGCCGCGCCACGTCGTGAGCCGAATCCAGGACGCGCTCAACGATCGGAGAAAGAGCGTCAATGGGTCGCGAATCCTTCTGGTGGGGGTGTCGTACAAGCCGGACGTGGACGACGTGAGAGAGTCGCCCGCGCTCGACCTGCTGCGCCTTCTCGAGCAGAAGGGGGCCCTGGTCAGCTATCACGACCCGCACGTGCCGGAGCTTCGGTTGGAGGGTGCGAGCCATCGGTCGAGCCCGCTCGCGGAGTCGCTCTCGGAAAGCGACTGCGTGGTCATCGTCACCAATCATAGCAGCCTCGATGTGGCCGCCATCGTCGACGGCGCCGCTCTCGTCATCGACACCCGCAATGCGACGAAGGATCTGACTTCGGGCAGCGGAGCGGGCCGAGCGGCCAAGTCGAGCAAGATTCAGAAGCTTTGATGACCCTTCCGAACTTGCCCAACGGGCTGACGCTCAGCCGAATCTTCCTCGTTCCGATTCTGGTGGTGGTGCTGCTGACCCGGACCGAGCGCTGGGAGCTCATCGGGGCCGCGATCTTCGCGGTGGCGGCGCTCACCGACTGGCTCGACGGCTATCTCGCCCGGCGCCGCAAGCAGGTCACGACGCTCGGCATCGTGCTCGATCCGGTCGCGGACAAGCTCCTGGTGTCCGCGGCCTTCATCAGCATGGTGGAGTTGGGGCTCGCCCCCGCGTGGATGGTGGTGGTGATCGTGGGTCGCGAGTTTGCCGTCATGGGCCTGAGGATGGTCGCCATCGAGCAGGGAATCACCATCCCTGCGAGCCCGCTCGGGAAGGGCAAGATGGCGACTCAAGTGGTGGCCATTCTTCTCCTCATCCTCGGCGAGAAGTTTCTGGGACCGCTCGCGGTCTTGGGCAAGGTTACGCTTTGGCTTACCGTCATTCTCGCCCTCGGGTCCGGCCTCGACTACTTTCTGAAGTTCTATAGAAAGGTCGCGAACGAGCTCTCCTCGGGAAGCCGGGCATGAGACGAAGGCGCCGTTCGTCCGTGATCTCGGGAAAGTCGCCTCGAGTTTACGTGGGGCCGAACGCGGAGAGATCGCTTGCCGGCGAGAGGGGAATCCTCCTGGGCTCGCGCCGCGCCGCCTGGGTCGACGTGCTCGAGTTCGACCCGCGACCGGACGTCGGAATCCGGCGTCTCGTCGACCTTCGTTTTTCCGGCGCCGGGCCGTGGGACGTTGTCGGCCTCAGCCTGTCGTCGTCCGATCTCACCGGGAGGCGCGCTCCTCTACTGAGGGATCTGGTACCCGGCGACGTGGTCCTCACCGAGAAAGGACCGCGATTCCATAGCGGCGCCGCCTGGGTGGAGGCGCCGCTTCTGAGGGAGCGCCGAAGCTCTACTTGAGCTCGACCAGGTCTCCCGTGAGGATGTAGTCCTTGCTCTCCATGATCCTCGCGGTCGAGTGCTCCCGCTGAACGGTCAGGACCGCGAGGGTTCCGAGCACCTTTCGCGGCGCGTCGTCGTACAGGTAGCGGAAGATGGTGAAGACGTTTCCGGGAACGACGCCGTCTTCCTGGCCCAGATCGATGCTCACCAGGTAGCCTTGTCCGAGGGTCGCGAGGTCGTCCAGGGACGCCACAATCTTTCCGCGCATCCGTCCCGTCTCCGGGGTGAGACGCGTCGGAGGGGGCTCGAGGGGTAGGAGCGGCACCGGAATCGGCTCGAACGGAGTCAAGTAGT
>Ga0209521_10003166_pt1 | contig 13302 bp, 17 predicted proteins | sample Rifsed19ft4_FD_184016 | JGI IMG/M metagenome (GOLD analysis project Ga0209521, IMG submission 184016) | Soil microbial communities from Rifle, Colorado, USA - sediment 19ft 4 (version 2) | ecosystem: Environmental > Terrestrial > Deep subsurface > Rock core/Sediment | place: Rifle, Colorado... | reverse complement strand
TCAGGGAGATTAAGACGCTCTGGCTCTGAACCGAAATCTAGGCCAGAACAGCAGGAAGTGAGACGATCGTAGGCACAGGCAACCCAGCGGTCTACGTGGCAGGAATTCAGTTCTCGAAGAGTATGAGGAGCGGGCTAGGAAAGAGGGCGACAAGTTGATCCCATCGTTGTCTGAGAATCCTAAGGTTATAGGGAATCATACAGCGGGGATTTGGTTTTCGAAGAAGTAACGTGTCGCTCCTAGTGTTTGCATTTCTAGTGGCCTAATGTTTACGACTAGGGGGAAGTTTGCGACTATGTCGCCGATTGCGAGGCAGCGGTGTGGGGGTAGGTCGCGGACGATCATTCTGATTGTGTCGGCGTCGACTTTTGCGACTTTTGATACGACTTCGAGGTCGTGTTCGTTGCTGAAGTTGAAGAGGAATACGTTGTCTGCCTGGCGGTAAATGCTGTTTTGGATTGTGTCGGGTTGGTTTGTTACGAAGGTTGTGAATAGGCCTAGGTGGCGCATTCGTGTGACTATGTCATCCCAGTAAGTTTCCCGCAGGTAGAGGTGAGCTTCTTCGGCGAATAGGAATAACGCCGGTAGCTTCTGGGTGGAAAGGAGTTCTGTGAGTTTGCTAATCAGAAGTTCCACGGTGATTCTGCGCAAAGCGGAGTATTGATTTTTCATGTTCACGATCAGTGCGCAGCCGCCTGGGTGGTTCTTGAAGACATCTTCCAGGTTGAGTGCTGTGCGTGTATCGTCTGTGAAAATGCCCGAGTCGTCAAGGGTGTTGAACCTGGCGAGAAGGGCGTCCTTTATGCTTTCGTGGCAGTCGAAGTTTGCAATTGCGGCCCCCAGACCGGTCATTGTTAACTCGTTTTGCTCTTCCAGTTCGCGCCAGATTCTCGCGAACACTCGTGCCGAATTTTCGGGAAGAGAGAGTGCATAGATCAGTGTCCCGAGTAGGGTGCTCAATCCTACCTGGCTCAGGCTGAATCGGAGATTGATGCCTGGAACTAGGGAGATGATCTTCGGCGACAAATGCATCTGTCGTCCGTCAGGCGTCTGTCCGAGATTCACATATTCGCCGTTTACGTCGAGCACGACGACGGGCGCGCCTTCTTTGACGAGGCTGGTGACTAGGAGCTTTGTGAGATGCGACTTGCCTGTTCCTTTTCGGCCTGTAACGATGTTCAGTCGACCGTCTAGTGCGCCGAGGTCGGATGATATGTGAGCGAAACGCCGGGTCGACCCAAGCTCAAATGAATGCTTCGCGGATAGAGCCTCCGTCAGAATTGCGGGAGGCATCACCTCGACTTGAGAATGGTTTCTTGAAGGTAGCCATGCAACATCTCGACTGAGTCGACCTTGCTCGAGGGCGCCTCGGATTTTTCCAAGGAGAAGCCTCGTGTCCTTGAGGATTGTGATCTGTGAGGATACTTTGAACGGGTCCACTTCGTCACCTGTGAGTGAGCCCTCTGATATGCCGTCACGCAATAGATCCTCAAGGATCCCTGGGATGTTTGCGTACTGAACGTCTATGATTTGGACGATAAGGGAACGGTCCTTGAGCTTGTCGGTGACGAGCAGGTAGTCTCCTTTTTCGACCTCCTCGTCTGGAAAGCAGAGGAGTTGTATGCTGTCTCCTTCTTTGCGGAGTATTTTCAATGCCAAGCCTCCCAAGCGGTCCCAAAAGGACCGAAGAGCGACCTGCGTAGAGCCAGTTTAGGAATCAGTTGCACTCCGAAGCGAGCGGCAGCGAAGGCCTGCATGCCAATAACATCACTGGCTGTGAAGGTTGACAGTATGTGGGCGAGTCTGAGGGTTTCCGGATAACCTTGATCCACAATATCGGTCCCGGTCAATTCGCAGATACCCTTTACAGTCTGCTGGAGTGGTATTTCTCGATCGACATCGACTCTGAACGCGAAAGCTGATCTTGCGAGTTTTCCCACGAAAACACGTCCGAGGAATCGGACGGGGTAAGCTGGAAATTGGTCCGTGATTTCCTGGTCAACATCGATGAGGCATGGTTGGGTTCTCTGCTCGACTAGGTCTGTTATTGATCGGTCTTGTATGTGGAGTTTCGTTTTCTTCGATATTGCGATGACAATGCTCCTGTTTCGCCGGGCCGCTTCCAGCATGCGTTCTACGTCTCGAGTTGGATTGTCTGGTGTGCCCGCGGTGAGCGAGCCGTCTATCAAGATGAATGCGTCTGTGGTTGATGAGCTTACATTGAACTGTATCCAGCGTTCGAGGGCGTTTCGGATTCGTTTGAGCAGACCGTCCACGTTTGGTTCTCCTGGGAACTGAGTTATCAGTCCGAGGTCTGCGAAATCCTGCAACGCTGCAGAGCTGTTATGACCCAGAGAGAAGACTAACGGGCCGTATCTGACATACCTGTAGCGATTCTTGTCGAGAAGTACCACGGCGCCTCTTAGTGCACAGAGAGACCCAGCAGCGAGCTCGCCCAGCTTGATAGTGGAAGTGTCGATGGCAACTACGGGTCTCTCTGATGCGACTGGTTGGATCGGTATGATATCCTCGTCGTCGGGAGCTTTCACCTCTAGCAAGTCACCGTCGGCGCCGTCAAATCCTGTATTGTTCATCCCCGCCTGGAACGCAAGTTCCGCGTACAGCCGGTTTCCTCGTACGTTTTCGGTGGAGTGTTGGCAGAACTCGATGAAGCGCTCGGGGATGGCTCCTGCGCCCAGAGGATTGGCTGGGTAGAGAAAGTTACTTATCCTCTGTTGCGTAGTTGAAGATTGGTGGGTGCGGTGGGTCATTTCACTCTCGCCCCCTATGCGGGTTGATTCCCCCGAATCTCCCGCGACCGCCGCACCCTCTAGTTATGAGCGGCATCGCTTCTTGGAACACCTCGACTCGCTACTGAGCCGCGCCTCCCTTCCTAGAACCATTCAGCGGCAACGTTTCCAGCTGCATGAGCCCTTTCGCAGTAATCTTGTAACTTCCTCGATCTGAGCGTTCGATGAGGCCTGACTTCTGCAATTCGACGATGACGTTCCTGATCGTTTTGGGCGCTTTGCCAACTCCATTCGCTATTTCCTCTATGTTTAGCGAGTCTGATTCGCGCCTGCCCATCTTTCCAGCCAAATGCGCCATGAAGAGAACGATCAGGACTGCTCGATCGGCGGGGATGTCGCTCCTCGTCAGGAGCAGTTGGCCTGTATTCGTCATTTTGGCGAATTCGGAGATCTTGTCCGCGAGACCAGCTAGATCGGATACGAAGACGAGTTTGCGGGCAAGGTCGAAGGCTGGCACGGATTGGGATAGGAACTGGAGGATCTGTGGGATGATTTCCTCAGCCGATCCACTCGCCTCGAACCGGAGACCGTTGGCTTCGATCAGTACTTTGACTTGGGTGGTTTCTGCTTGTGTCATAGCAATCCCATCCTAGACTTTCGATTTCAGTTTGGTGAGAACTTGCTCACGAAAGACATGTAATCCTAGAGTCGTAATCCGGTACTCGCCTTTGCCTTTCCTTTCAGCGAGGTTCTCGCCGCAGAGCTCACTGAGTCGACCCGCAACAGTTCCGGAGGTTCTCTTTGTTGCAGCAATTAACTCGGCAGATTGAACCAGATCCTTTTCGGACTTACCGAGCATTTGCGAGATTCGAGCCATGGCAAGATGGAGGAGCATAAGCTCTCGATCCGCCAACTTGTCAATTGGGACGGTGACGACGACACCTTCAGGGGTGACGGCGATCACTCCTTCGCAGGCTTGAGCGAGTTCTTTGATGTCGACTGAGAGGGCTAGGCGTGAGGCGAGTTCGAGTTCTGGGACGGTCTTCATCAGAAATGCGAAGATCTCCCTTGTGACTTGGTCGGGTTGCCCTGTGATTTTCTTTTCGAGGGTTCCGTACTTGATGGTGACCTCTAGGGGTTGGCCTACGCTTGAGAGCTCTAGTTGCCCGTTTGACAAATTAGTATCACTTCAGTTTCACTCGCACACACTATAAAAGCTTTGAAGTGCAATGTGGACCTGCTAGATGTTACTTTGGGCATATGCTCGTTTTCGTGCGGTTTCGAGCAGGAGAATGTCAGAGTTGAAAGTTCTGCTAGATGTTACTTATATCCAACTCACGACGCATCTAATGTGCCTATGCTCTGGAAGGGCGTTTGGGACGCAAGAATGGGAGTCATGGTGTACGCCATTTGGACTACAATGAGCTGAAGGTGCGTGTTCTCCAAATCCTCAGACAGGAGGGTTCGTTGGACAGTGACTCGCTTGGGAAGAGGCTAGCTGAATCGAAGGGAATCGTCGTTGACATTCACGCGCTTAGGATGGCTTTGATGCGCTACTACAAACAAGGCTTGCTTAGAAGAGAACGGACCGGGGGCATGTTCCGATATTCACTGTCGGAGCGAGGCGTTGGGCGACTTCGTTGGCTCGAATCCCTCAAGCCAGCGGAGACCTAGGCCACAAATCCAATGGGCTCCCTTCTTCCATTCTCTGAGCTTGCCGCGAAGAGATCCCTCTTCAGAAATGAAGTGCTCCCTCTTCACAAAATGAAGAGACCCCACTTCGTGAGGCGACTCGACTGGTTGGGGTTATTGTCATCACGGATTCTGGGAACGACGACAAAAACTAACTCGGTGAACACGACCACTCCGGCTCCGACAGCGAGCACTTACGATCGATCGTTTTTGCGTTATCCACTTCGAAAATGGCGGACGAAAAATCCCAAAACAGAGCTCCGTCCTTAGTTCACACATTCCCACGGAGTTTCCGTTTACGGTAGCTCGAAAATGTACAACGAGGACTGGCCTGCTCCTCAAGCGGTCCGGAGCGCTCTAAGTATTCGTTATATACGCGTTTTGTAATACATTCTGCGACTATACAATGACCGAGATCGTCACGCTGAGGGTTGACGAACACATGAAACGTAAGTTAAAGCGATACGGAATATCTGTGAGCAGAGTTGCTAGAAGCGCTCTACAAAGAGAGATTGAGAAGAGAGAGCGCGAAGATGCTCTGAAGGCAGTGAGGCGCATGAAAGAAATCCTTGAGAACATTGATGTCAAAAGAGTCGTCGAGCACATTCGCGAGGACCGAGCGAAGCGATGAAATATCTTGTTGACGCGAGCTCAGTCTTCGTAATTTTAAGGAGCTTGGAAGAGGAAAGGGCGCTTCGCCTACTCTCCGAGAACTGCTTCCTTGACCTTACAAAGTATGAAGTTGGAAACGCGCTCTGGAAGGAGCACAGACTACATCACGCCATTCAGCAGAAGGAAGTGGAAGAGTTTCTTGATCTATTTCGCGAGGTACTATCTCGGACCAAGATACTTATGGTGGACCCCGACGATCTTTCAAAAGTCGCTGGAATTGCCATCGACGAGATGACGTCCTTCTATGATGCTAGCTACATCATAGCTGCCAAAGACCGAAATCTGACGCTTGTTACGGAAGACACTCAGCTCACCAAGGTCGCTTCCAAGCATGTACGAACGATGTCAAGCAAGGAAATCATCCCTGCATCCTAGTGAATCATCACTCGAAACCCATTTCTCTATAAGTGGCCCCTCTTCGAAAAATGAAGAGACTCCTGCTTCACCAGGGATTGTACTTTTCGCGGTCCACACCGGGAAAGTGGACACCAGAAAATCTATAGCCCCCCTGTGCAGCGATCATCCTGAAGAGCGGGCGGTACGTTCAAGGACAAGCTAGGAGATAGAACCATTTCCTCCCAGTTGGCGGCTCGGCGAGCTTCTGTAATCAGCACGTGAGTTTTCGTAAGTCAGAAACTCAAGAACGGAAGTCGCAACTCTCCGTTCGTACGGCCCAGGCCCATGAGACCCCATTCGAACTTGTTAGGTTCAAACCCGCAATGTTGAGAATCCTTACGACCAATGTGCGAACCTTCAAGGGCTACTGCTACGCAGCAGGTCGAGCATGCTTCCGACACTGACTATCCCTATTCCCCTGAACTCCTTAAGATTCAACAGGTGTTTGTCTCCCGTAACAATGTAGCTTGCCTCACCCTTATACGCGGTGCCTAAGACCACATCGTCATCAGGGTCTTCCGAGATGACTTTGAGTTGCTCAATGCCACTGACGACGATAGCTTTGCTTACTAGGATCGACAGGAACACATTCACCTGCCCGCTTTTGACTTCCTTGAACTTCTCCCGTGAAAGAACATCTGCAAGTTCAGCTAGCATCTCCCTCGATGTAACTATCACGTGTTCCGTAAGCAGCTTGGTCACCAAACGTCTGGGTTTCCCGTGACCTATGAGAGCAGAGATTAGGACATTTGTGTCGACGACAACAGTTGCCATCTCAGGCGACCTGTTTGGACCGCCTCTCAATCCTGTATGCTTGGATTTCTCCCAGTATCTCTTTCTCAGTTGGTCTCCTCTTTCCCTTGTAGTGCTTATCGATCTCTCTGAATAACTCCTCTAGCTCCTCGTCCAACGACGGAATTTTCAGTTTCGTTACCACCAACTTGTCACCTCTCCGGTAGACAGCCAGCTTTGTCTTTGGCTTGATGTTCAACTTAGCACGCAGTTGCCTCGGTATCACTATCTGGCCCTTCGTACCGACGACCGCTACCTCAGGTTCTTCCATTTTCTTCCGAGTATAACTTTCATACTGCTCAATAAATAGGTTTCTTGTCTTGGTGGTTCCTCGGCAATAGGGGAATCCTCCTGCTTGCCACGAAGAGGTCCCTCTTCAGAATTGAAGAGCCCCCTCTTCGCAAAATGAAGAGACCCCTCTTCGGGAGGCGACTCGACTGGTTGGCTGGGGAGTTTTTGTTATCGCGGACTCAGAAAACGAGAACGGAAAATCGTCTCAGGTGCCTGTTGGGCTAGCGGGTCGAAGCTTGGGCATAACATCCTGACTAATCCACTGAACACCCGCGCCTGAGAGGCTGTACCGTCCCTGTTCTGCTATGAGCTTGCCTTCCTTCCTTAATTCGCTCACGCGCGCCCGGACCACGTTATCTTTCACAGCCTTCCAGCTCGTCCCAAGCAACTCAATCAGTTTGGCATCTTCGATCGGTGTGGGGTTGCTGCTGTAAAGGATCAGGCCAATCGCTTCCTTCGCGGAGATCCTATCAAAAGGAATCGTGAAATGCAACTTGCCTTCAGGCGTTGTCTCAAGAATCCCTGCAAGCTCTTCAGATGGAATAAAACCCTCTAGGGACCTGTCTCCACTGATTGATGTTGGAGCAGTCTGCAATGAAGGCTGGCTTTGAAGCAACTCCTCAAACTTCTGACGCACATATTCGAAATCACCTTCAAGCTCAATCTCATAATTTCCTCGCCGAAGCTTGAACCGAAGCCGTCTCTCTGACAATAAAGCCGCCACTACCACCTCCAACAGCTGTTATTTCATACTTGCGAGGCGCTCACCCCCACTGAAAAATCGAAGCCCTGTCAAGAGAAATTCGGAGCAATTCTGTCACCCTTCATCTTATTATGACCGTCCACTCAATCCCACTTCAATGTTGGAAACGATGGGGAAGTACGCCGCGGGACGCTTGAGTCCCTTCCTGAAGTGGGCTGGGGGTAAGGGTCAGCTACTGGAGACTTTCGAGGCGTATTTTCCGAAGTCGTTTGGAACATACTACGAGCCGTTTCTCGGTGGTGGTGCAGTCTTCTTTCATCTTGCATCCAAGGGACGAATTACCAAAGCGGTTCTCTCTGATCTGAATAAGGACTTGATCAATTGCTACGTGACAGTTCGCGATCGCCTGGATGAATTGCTTGAGCGACTCAAAGAGCTTCAAAACCACGCTCGTGATAAGGAATACTTCTATGAAGTGGTGCGTCCCAACTTCAACAAAATCGAATTGCAGACAGGTTCAGAAGGGGATGTTGAGAAAACAGCTCTGCTCTTCTATCTAAACAAGACTTGCTACAATGGGCTTTATCGCGTGAACCAGAAGGACGAGTTCAACGTTCCATGGGGACGTTACAAGAATCCAGCGATCTATGATGAGAGCCACCTCCGAGCAATACAACGGATTCTGACACAATCCGGCATCACAGTCATGTGTTGTGATTATCACGAGGCGACGATGAACGCTGGTCCCAATGACTTCGTCTACTTTGATCCTCCGTACCAGCCTGTGAGCTCAACTGCTAATTTCACATCGTACACGCCACAGAGTTTTGGTTGGGGCGATCAAGAGCGGCTCTCCCAGGCATACCACGAACTCGCGGATAGGGGTTGCTTGTTGATGCTCAGCAACTCCCCGAAAGTAGAGAAACTGTACTCTCCCCACACGTTCAGAATTGAACGGGTGAGGGCTACCCGTGCAATTAGCTGCGTGGGCAACAAACGCGGACCAGTGCAAGAACTGCTTGTTCTCAATTACCAGAGAACAGATGTCAAAGATTGATTACAGCTTTCCCTGGTTTGCTCTTGCCACAAAAGCTTCTAGGGATGCAATTTCGACGACTTCGCAGTTGTTGAGGTATTTGTCCAACCCTTTCTTGAGATAGAAGTTTTTCAGTGTCCATCCTTCGCCACCCAGCACTAGGTACGCCTTTTCGAATCTTCCTTGGCTTTTGTTGACGACATCGGCGAGGCAGATCACTTCGAACGGAACCTTCTGTTCGGCTGTACCCGAGGTCTGTTGCCATTTTAGTGAAATGGGAATCTCTCGACCGTCTGACTTCGAAGCGAGAACGTCAACCCTATGCTCGCCCCCACTCGGACGCTGACCAATCAGCTGTTGCTTCTTCCACTTGTAGCCACCTCGTTCAAGGGCGGGAATCACCATACCCTCAAGAACTCCACCTGTGCGCGTATCCCGAGGAACCATGTCCCAGGCCATCTCCTTTCACAGAACAGAGCCGAATGCAGCCGGCACAATCCTTCATCGCGATCTTGCTAGTTGATCCGATTTAGAGCTATCGCACCTGATGTGGTTTGGATCTGACTAAGCTTATTATTCGTAGTTTGAGGGGTAGTTTGAGTTCGTTGAATAGTGCGGCCGTAGTCTAGCCTGGTCTAGGACATTGCGTTTGTGCGTCCATTGGCCTTCCAAGCCAACGACCCGGGTTCGAATCCCGGCGGCCGCACCATCTAGACATTAGCGTCGAGACATGAAATTGCAGACATTGATGTTCAGATCATCGGACAAAGAAGCCTAAGAAAAAACGCTGAAAAGCTGAGCCCCTAGTCGCGACTGTTCAATTTGCGGGAGCTAATTCTTCGTTTAATCATTGGAACTACTGGCGACGATCTTCAAATATTGGCTCGAAAGTCTTGACAGTCAGTTCGGTGTGCAAACGGGCCCCTACGATCTCGCAAATGTCGGATCATGTCTTCGATTATCATCTTCGGATATTTCCTTCCAACGGTGACCAGCCAGCAGTTAGCGGCCAAGAATGCCCAGAAAGCGACCTCATAAAGCCGCACTAGCAAGAACGGTCCAACCACCAAGACATGACAGAACATACTCGCCCAGAGCCCGTAGAACCAGCCGTGGCGAAGTTGACTAGGTAACCTCAACAGGAGCGGACCAGAAATCAGCATCACCAACGCCACTGTCATTGAAACAAGGTAGGCTGCCACTGCCTCGCCAAATCCAACAACTGCCTGCAACATCTCGACGACCTAAAGTCAAAGCCACCGTCGTAACTAGGAGCAAAACATCAACGCGCTAATGCATCTGGTGGCCATGCGAGCAGTGATGAGGTCCTTCATGTCGCTGTCCATTCGGGTTCACAACGTCGCATGTGCCCGTGCATCCGCCCTTGCAGCCCGGCGCCGAACAATGTGTTCCTTTCGGCGAGTTGCATTCTCCCCCACCGCAGGTGCATGCTGTTCCACAGAGGGATGGAGGCCGCGGTTTGGTATAGATTGACGAGAAGTACTTGGTGGATGCGCTGAGACCGTAGCCGAGAGTAAGGGTAACCAAAGCCACCAAAAGCATCAGATACGGCCAGTACTGCTGTCCAAATGAAAGCGGCATTTGGACCTCTGCAGTGATTGTCTTCTCTTGGATGATCGTTGCAGAACTTGCCAGCGTCGTGGAACTTGTGAGTGTCGTTATTTGAGTTACAGTTTGACTCTCAGGACGGGGGCACTCCATCGTCCCTACTTTGTCTGGTGTATGAACCCAATCATTCTTGTTCGCATCGAAGAACTGTACGTCCACAAGGAAGCGGTCGTCTGCCTGACCCGGAATGTTGCTGAAAGTGTACTCCTTGGAACCCGTCCCAGAAACGCTATCCTGAATCCGGCCGACGCGAGCACCACCGATGACCTTGTAAAGGTCTACGATGATGGGAAGCAGCGAACCTGCGTCCACCCAGGAGACAAGAGCGATTATCCCCCAAAGTCCAGCTTGAAAGAGCCAGCGGCACCCCGTGACGTAAGGACCGGGAGATGCATAGACGACATCCGTTAGAGACAGTGAGAAGGCCAAAGTAAGAAGAACCACTAGACCGAATACGCGGCCCCCATCCGGCGTCTTCAATTTCCCAGCCCGAAATTTTCGTTCCCTAGTTTTGCGATAAGAGCAATAGTGACCCAACCTGTTGATAACACTTTTCACTTTGTTGGACACACCACAAATATTCTACCTAGCTTCACGTGCGCCTGTCTGAAGAACTGAGCGGCGTAGCCGTTAGCGATCTAGTCTTTGAAGGACTAGTTCTCGGCGGCCGCACCAGCCTTGACAGGCACATGCCCCTATACCTGTTGAGTATTACATTCGATATGGGCCCGTGTTACAAAGGGGCTAATTTTCCTCATTTAGAGGTTGGAAGTCTTCGGTTTGAATTCCATCAGCGTCTTTAGCATTTGGGCAGATGTAGCTTGCCGTGCTCCCTGCCCTAACCCTCTTGACTTTCGATCCGCCTACAGGACAGCAGATTGCATCCGTATAGGATCCGTGCGAAATCAACTGGTCTTCGCAGTCAAGTCGTTTGGACTTCTAGCTCATGTGATTCTGCTGGTGGCATTACATGTTCTATTTTCGCGATGATATCAAGAACTTGCTTGCCGATGGGAGCTTGTTCGTAATACGAGTAGTAGCTTTGGCTTGTTCGTTCGAATTTGTGGTAGATCAGTCCGAGCCGTGTCAATTCATGGAGGTTTCTGGAGAGGGTTTCCTTGTGAATGACTTTTCGAAGTGACGATTGTAGGTTCTTCTGTAGCTCCGTGAATGACAGTTGCTTCTTTGCAAGGAGGTGCACAGTACGGTGACTGAGATCATTCTGAAGTAGAAAAAGCACTGATTCTCTCAAAGACATCGTGGCATGTCTCCCTTTCTCTGAAGGCGCGCTGCTGATAACAGTGGTGTTACTAGGTCTCATATTTGTGACCAAGTCCACTAAGTGTGACCGCTATATAAGTACACCTGCAGAGTGTCAACTGCTAGTTTGAGGCACCGATGACCATCGAAAGAATGGGGTCAGAAGCTGATCTTCGAATCGAGGCGGCCAAATCAAAACCGAATATTCTCCTACTAGGACCAGGTTGGCCGAAGAAACAACTAGAAGAAAGGCCTGGTCTAGGACATTGCGTTTGTGCGTCCATTGGCCTTCCAAGCCAACGACCCGGGTTCGAATCCCGGCGGGCCCGCCAGAATTCTTTGTTCCCGATTTGTGCCGGATCTTCGTAACACTGCAAGATAGTGGCTATCCGGCTGCGAGTGTGTCCCGCGATTTTTCGCAAAGTGATTTCATACATGGATGCCTAGGCGCGGTTTTCGAAATAACAGTGTGCTTCTCTGGTTTCTTTCGTCTTGTTGAGGCGCCCCGTAGGTCTAAACCTATAATAGAAGGCTTGGTCCAACGACGTATGCAAAAGCGTATCTGGTGCGTCGCGATTGACTGAACATCGCGTTATCCTTGACAGAGACAGATTCGAGGACATTTTCAGATTCGTCATGAAGGCTGTCAGGGAAGGTATCCCTGAGGACGAGATATGGGCAACCGTCGAGGTCATGTCAAGCGAAGAATTAGAATCCAGTATTCGTGAAAGTGAAAGAGAAATTAGAGAAGGCCGCGCCAGAAGATTCAGGACAGCAAAGGAAGCTATCGACTGGTTGCAGTCCTGAGCTGAAAGGCAATACGCTTGGCATGGAATGTCATTCCCACTCACGCGTTCAGACGTGACTGCAGAAAGTTAGTTCCTGAACTCAGAAGGAAAATAGAAGAAGCGATCCAGGGGCTTGCCGGAAGCGAAGATCCGCGAAAGCTAGGCCACCGATTGCACGGTCGATGGGAAGGATTTTACTCTCATGAAATTGGCTTGCAATACCGTATCATCTACAGAGTGGACTTCACCGCCAAGGTCATCGAACTTATGGCCGCGGGAACGCATAAGATCTATCGATAGATGAGCTGGATGACCGGAATCCTAGTTAGGCCGGTACGAGAATGACTACAGCCCATCGTCGGCCGACACTCTTCGAAACCGTCTTCTGTGGGGAAGCAAGAGACCGAATTCGCTCGCGAGGACAAATACTAAGTTGCCAGGTACATGCCTCGTAGGAATCGAACCAGCAAATCGGAGGATTGGCGGCCCACTTTTAGCGACAGAAATGTTGCGGTTCCCGGCGGACGCGCCAACACGCCAACACACGAAACAAACGAAGGTTTCTAAGAAACCCAGGGCAGTCGACCTTTTGCTGCAAAACGCAAGTTAAGATCAAGAACTAATTTCTCGATTGTCTTCTTTGCAAGTTGGGGAGGATTTGCCTTTTTAACGAGACCAACCTCCTTTCTCCATTCATTCCAAGTCTGCAATTGCTTCGCGTGCGCTCCAAATTCGGTGTGGATCTCTATACTGTGTACCAGGAGCCTAGCTTCCAGCTCACGAACAGCATCGCCAATCGACCTTGTCTTCATGCCTTTGGCTGCACAGACGCGATCTGTTCGAACCTCATGAGCCTTATCAACTAAAGCCAATAAATCTCGAGCTGCGCGAGAAAGCCCCCTTACCTGCCAAATCTCTCGTGCGGAACCTATTGCAACCAATGCTGGCCAAAGCCTTCGATGAACATACGTCACCTTTCCAGAAACAAGCTTTGTCACGATCACGTCGGAATGGGATACTAAGCGTTTACACACTGCGTACACTTCGCGCCCTTGAGGATGCCCCCACCAGGACCCACGGACTGGGCCGCCGGTAACAATTGTGACCACGCTGGGCAACCGCGCGTCAGATTCTAGCAAGATACCAGATCGTTCTAGCTGTTTCAATGCGCGTCGAAAAGCTACGTTTACTGATACCATTGTGAACCCCGGAAGAGAATCCACGAACGGGTATTTGGTCCTCGCGTGTTCAGACCTACAGAGATATGATTCCTAGAGGTTTCGTGTGTGTGGG
>Ga0209521_10003162_pt1 | contig 13311 bp, 10 predicted proteins | sample Rifsed19ft4_FD_184016 | JGI IMG/M metagenome (GOLD analysis project Ga0209521, IMG submission 184016) | Soil microbial communities from Rifle, Colorado, USA - sediment 19ft 4 (version 2) | ecosystem: Environmental > Terrestrial > Deep subsurface > Rock core/Sediment | place: Rifle, Colorado... | reverse complement strand
CTTTCCATTTGCTCGAGGTTACCGCGGGCGAGTCCCAGATGTCGCCCCAGTTTGGCCATCTCCTCTGCCAACTGTTGGAGCTCGATGGCGATCTGTTCCAGCCCGGCCAGGATCTCCCGGGCCTGAGCGGGAACGGCGATGGCGCGGGAGCCCAGGAGCGCGCTTTGCAGAAACGCGTAGAGACCGAGCGGTCCCATGGGGACGACCCGGCGGGCGACCGCGTACTCCGCGAGCTCCCACTCGCCGAGGATGGCCTGCTGGTAGACGTTCTCCGCCGGCACGTAGAGGAAGGCGAGAGGAAGGGTTCCCTCGCTGGGCACGATGTACTTGCCGGCCACCGCGTCCACATGCTTTCGGAAGTCGCGGGCGAAGGCGCGCAGCAGGGCATCGCGCTCGGCTCCGGTCGCTTCATCGGCGCGCCTCAGGTTATCGAGCGGGAACTTGGCGTCTATGGAGAGCAGGTTCTCTCCCACGCGCACCACGGCGTCGACTCTCTCTCCGCTCTTGAAGGCGTACTGGAGATCGAAGAGCCCGGGAGGAAGCACCTGGCGCAAGAGCTCACCGAGAAGCACCTCGCCCAGCACGCCGCGAGGCTTGGGAGCGCGCAGCAGGTTCTCGATGCCGGCCACCGTCTTTCCGACTTCCAGGACCCGCTGGGTCGCCTGCTCCAGAACACCCAGCTGCTGACGGACCTCGCTGACGCTGGTCGACGCCCGATCCAGCCGCACGCCCATGGTTTCATGCGCGTGCTCGAGCTGGGCGGATTGATGCTGCATGTAGCCGGCGAGCTCGGAGCGGAGGGCGTTCAGTTGCTGCTGGAGGAGAGCCATTCCTTCCGTGGAGTCTCCGCCCGGTCGGCGGATCATTACTAAGGCTACTGTTAGAGCGACGAGAGCCGCCGCCGCGACCACCGCGGCCAGTAGGGCGATTTCCAAGGTCAAAGGCTCCTGCCTTCCTACCTTATTATTAGGAGCACCAAGCCGGTGACGAAAACGTTGGCCAGGGAGACTGGAAGCAGTATCTTCCAACCCAACCTCACCACCTGATCGTATCGGAAGCGGGGTAGCGTCCAGCGGATCTGCATCAAGAGCCAGGAGATCAGGCACACCTTGAAAGCGAAGGACAGGACTTGGAGCAAGACGACCACCAGATGTGGAAGCTCCCAAATGGCACCCCAGGGAAAGGCGAACCCGCTCGCTTGAAGGTACGGCACTTGCCATCCTCCCAGAAAGAGCGTGGTGGCGACGGCCGCCGCCAGGATGGATTCCACGAAGTCGGTCATCAGGAACATCCCGAACTTAATGCCCGAATACTCGAGATGGTAGCCGATGATCTCCGACTCTCCTTCCGGGACGTCGAAGGGCGTCCTCTTGGTCTCGGCGGTGGCGGCCACCAGGAACAACAAGAATCCGAGAGGCTGCACGACGATGCCCCACTTGGGGAGACCCCAGACGGTCGTTGCTCCTTGGGCGCGCACCATCTCGTCGAGGGCAACGGTTCCGAAGACCAGGAGCACTCCCACGATGGTGAGGCCGAGAGTCACTTCATAAGCGATCACCTGCGCGGCGGCCCGCAGGGATCCGAGGAGCGCCCACTTGTTTCCTGAGGCCCACCCCGCCAGCACCACGCCGTAAACACCGAGAGCCGCAAAGGCGAAAATGAAGAGGATGCCGACGTCGAGGTCCACGATCTGAAGCTGGATCTCGCGATCGCCCACCCGGAGCACGTCCCCGAAGGGGATGACGGCGAAGGTGACCAGCGCGCAGAACAGGGAGAGGAACGGTGCCAGCGCGTGTAAGAAGCGGTCCGCCGAAGCGGGGACGAAATCCTCCTTGGTGAGCATCTTGATCCCGTCGGCGAGCGGGTGGAAGAGTCCCAGGGCGCGGATGCCCAGGATGGAGGCGCGGTTGGCGCCGATGCGGTCCTGGATCAGGGCGCTTTGCTTTCGCTCCACCCAAGTGAGAAGGAGCGTGAAGTTCATGACCGCCCCGAGAACGACGGCGATCTTGGCGAGGGTGATGAGGGTCTCGATGAGCACGGGGTCCTAGAGTTTGGCCGGCCAGCCGCCATCTCCGATCGCTTCCAGGGTCATCCCGGAGAACGCCGGCACTTCAGCCGCCAACGAGGCGAATGCGTGACCTGCTTCCGCGGAGATTGGGGAGCGCCCCATCTTCTCGGCGAGCGACGAGGCGATGGCCAGCCCGGGTCGAGCCGTACCAAGCGGTTGAAGCGCCTTTCGAAAGCGTTGGACGCGGCCGTCGAGATTGGTGAAGGTGCCGTCTTTTTCGACCCATACCGCGGAAGGCAGAACGACTCGCGCCCGGCCTTCTTTCCACAACGGTGAAATGACCACGATGGGAATCGACGAGCCGGCGCGCTGCAGAGAGTCGGCGAAGGCGCTTCCCACCACCAGGAGCGCACCCGCTTCGCCGGCCGCTTCTCGGATCGCCGTCTCGGCACCTTTTCCCAGAACGATCTGGTAGCCCATGAGCTCCGCGCCCTTCCGATTGGGGGAGCGCTCGCCGGTAAAGAGAAGATGGTCGGGTGGCTCGGGAGGCGGAAGATAGTAAAGCGCGTGGGCCTCTTCTCCCACCAGTTTCCGGAACGCCCAGAGCTCTTCGTTCGAGGCGTCGCCGGAGACGACCAGAGCCGGCTTGGCGGCGAGAAGATCGGCCGCTTTCCCCAATGCGCGCTCCCAGTCGGTGGGGATCATCGGCACTTCCTCTCCTTCTTCGGGCTCTTCTTCCGATGCCATCAAGGGTTCCCGCAGGCGATGGGCGGAATCCACGAAGTGATACCCGTAGCGGCCGATGTCGCACATCCACCATCGGTTGACGTCCTGGTTGTGCCGGGGGCGTAATCGAAAGACTCTCTTGCCGCCGCCATGATGCGGCCGTTCCGTCTGCCAATCGACCACGATGTTGCATCCGCGGCTGCAGTGCGGGCAAACGGAAGGCGTTGATTTCAGATACCAGGGGCGGACCTGGAAACGGAAGTCCTTGTCGGTGAGGGCTCCCACCGGGCAAATGTCGACCACGCACCCCGAATAGAGGTTGTCGAGCTTTTTCCCGGGGAACAAACCGATCTCGGTCTCTACGCCGCGGTTGAGGAGTCCCAGCTCTCCGCTCCGGCTCACCTCGTTGGTGAAGCGCACACACCGCGTGCAAAGGATGCACCGCTCGTTGTCCAGCAGGACGGTGGGACCGATGTCCACCACCTTGCGCTTCTTGAGCTTGCTCTCCGCGAACCGAGACTGGTAGGCGCCATAGGCCATGTAGTAGTTCTGGAGATCGCACTCCCCGGCTGCGTCACAGACCGGACAGTCGAGAGGGTGGGAGAGCAGCAGGAACTCCAGGACCCCTTTGCGAGCCTTGTCGACCGGTGGGCTATCCGTCCATACCACCATGCCGTCGGCCGCCGGCGTGGTGCAGGCGGTGGTCAGCTTGGGCATCTTTTCGATCTCGACGGTGCAGATGCGGCAATTACCCTCGATGGAGAGGCCGGGGTGGTAGCAATAGCGCGGGATCCGGACGCCCAGCCGGTCGGCGGCTTGGATCACCGTCAGTCCGCTCTCTACGGAGATCTCCTGGCCGTTGATCTTCAGTGTGGGCATGGCACTTTCCGAATCGACCGTTACGTGCAGAAGGACCCTACCGGTCCAGCTCGCCGCCGATCATATTGATGGAACCGAAGGTCGGCACCACGTCGGCCACCGTCTCTCCCTCGATCATGGTGCTCAGGCCGGACATCAAGTGGAAGCAGGGACCGCGGCAGCGAAGACGGTAGGGCAGGTCGGTGCCGTCCGAGACCAGGTAGAAGCCCAGCTCGCCGTTGCCGCCTTCCACCGCTTGATAGACCTCTCCGCGGGGAGGGCGGATGCCGTGGCCATACATGACGAGCTTGAAGTGTTGCATGAGCCCTTCGATGTTCCCGTAGGTGTCCTCCTTGGGGGGGAAGACGACCGTCTTGTCGTCAGCCACCACGTCCTGGACGCTCCGCTTCTCCGTGCCCTCGAGATCGGGGCTGAGGCGGATGCGCGCCTGGCGGATGGGCTGGAGTGGCGGTTTCGCCTTCATCCCCTCGATCACTTCGGAAGGCGTCATCTCCCGGCCGTCGAGATCCACTTGATAGGGACCCTGCGGCATCTGCGCCAGGCACTGCTCGATGATGCGCAGGCTTTGCTTCATTTCTTCCATGCGCACCAGATAGCGATCGTAGTTGTCGCCCGTTTCTCCCACCGGAACGTCGAAATCCAGTCGGTCGTAGACCAGATAGGGCTCGGCCTGGCGCACGTCGTAGCCGATGCCGGTGGAGCGCAGGCAGGGCCCGGTGAAGCCGTGGCTTACCGCATCTTCGGCGGAGATGACCCCCAATCCGCTGAGCCGATCCACGAAGATGCGATTGCGAGTGAGCAGGCGATGCGTTTCATCGAGTACGCTCCGCACTTCCCCCATGGCCAAGCGAGTCCGTTCCTCGAAACCCTCCGGCAGATCGGACTTCAAACCACCCACCCGGATGTAGTTGGGCATGACGCGGGCCCCGCTGACCTCCTCGATGAGGTCGTAGAGCGTCTCGCGGGCCTTGATCAGGTAGAGGAAAGCGCTCACTGCTCCCAGCTCCATGGCGCTGGCGCCGATGCAGGTCAGGTGATCGGTGATGCGCGAGATCTCGGACATGAGAACGCGGATGTACTGGCAACGTCGCGTCACGTTCAGCCCGAAGAGCTTCTCCACCGCCAGGCAGAAACCGACCTCATTGATGAGAGGCGAGACGTAATTGAGACGATCGGTGTAAGGGATGACTTGCGTGTAGGTTCTATTTTCGCAGGTCTTCTCGAAGCCCCGATGCAGGTATCCGATTTCCACCTGGGAGCCGACGATGGTCTCTCCGTCGAGCTCCAGCTGGATCTTGATGATTCCGTGCATGGCGGGATGCGACGGACCCATGTTGAGGAACATGTGATCCCGTGGCGGCTCCTGGGGAATGGGTTTCATCTCATACTCCGAATGTTTTGAACCGAGGATCTACCGGATAACGCACCGGCTCGCTCACCATGCTGCGTGGTTCTTCGACGTCTCGCTCGGCAACCAGGGGCTGTCGTTTACGAAGGGGGTAGTCCCGGCGGAGAGGATGTCCTTCGAACTCCGGATAGAGAAGGATGCGCCGGAGCTCGGGATGACCCAAGAAGCGAACGCCGAACATGTCCCAGGCCTCGCGCTCCAGCCAGTTGGCGTTCTTCCAGAGCGGTGTGAGGCTCGGCACCTGCGCCTGGTCCTCGGGCACCGGCGTCTTGAGGCGAATCCGGTGCCGTTTCCTGATGGAGTAGAGATGGGCGACCAACTCGAAGCGGGGGGAGCCGCCGAGCGCCTGGAGATCCACGACGGTCAAGTCGACCAGAAGGCCGAAGGCGAGCTCCGGATCTTCCTTGAGGAATCGGCACGTTTCCAACCAGGCCTGGGGAGCGACGACGACCGTCGCCTCACCACGGAAGGCGTCGCGCCGCAGGAGATGCGACCCCAATCGTTCGGCCAGTTTGTCGAGAAGCTCGGGCGTCGGGGAAGAGCTCATGCGCGATGGGAGGAGTCGGGGGAGTCCCGGTGTCGTTCTCCGCTGGTGAGCGGGTGCGGGGAGCGTTGAATTTTCTCTTGCAGCTTCTGCAGTCCGTCCAGCACCATCTCCGGACGGGGCGGGCAGCCCGGGATGTACATGTCCACCGGAATCACCCGGTCGATGCCCATCAAGGTGCAGTAGTTGTCGTAGAATCCGCCGGAGATCGTGCACACGCCGAAAGAGACCACCCACTTGGGTTCGCACATCTGCTGGTAGACCTTGACCAGCACCGGTGCCATCTTGAGGCTGATGGTTCCCACCACCATGAGGAGGTCGGATTGGCGGGGAGAGAATCGGGGAAAGGCGGCGCCGAAGCGATCCATGTCATAGTGGGCGCCCTGCACCGACATGTACTCCATGCCGCAGCAGGCGGTGACGAAAGGTAAATTGAACAGGGAGAACTTGCGCGCCCAGCCCAGAGCGGAATCCAGCCTCCCGGTCACCACGCTGTTGTCGAGCCCTTCCATCAGTCCCATTCGAGCGCTCCTGACCTCCACTCGTAAGCGAGCCCGGCGGCTAGCAGGCCGCCGAAGAACAACATGGCCACGAACTCGCTGACGCCGAGCTCGTGGAAGGCTGCTGCCCAGGCATAGAAGAACACGATCTCGACGTCGAACAAGAGAAAGAGAATGGCGACCAGGTAGTACTTGACGGAGAATCGCGCCGGGAGGGGCGCCACGTTTTCGGCACCGCACTCGAAAGGCTCGAGCTTCGCCGGGCTCGGCGTTCCCGCCTCGCGTGCGCTGAGGAGACGGCCGGCGACGATCATGCCTCCGGCGAGAAGCGCACAAGCTGCCAACAGGAGGCCCAAGGCAGCCGCGGTCGGAAGGCTCTCGACCATAAGTAGTGCTTGTTGCCCTTTCTTTTAAGAACAAAGTGATTCTAGTCACCGCCGGAAGAGACTGTCAAACCAATAAGATTCGCGAATCTTCCGCCGGCTCTTTGAAAGACGCGCTCTCTTTTTGCTACGATGCTGATCGGGGATCGGGCGACCCCCCACTGGCAAAACTTCAGCAATCGCGGAAAGGTGACTCGGAGCATGAGATCAGTGAGACGAGGTACGGCGGCGCAACTTGTTCTGGCCTTCTCCCTTCTGTCGACGGCAGAGAGCGCCGGCCAGTCGACGAGTGCCGAGGAGCTCCAGCAGCGTGTTTTTGCGGCGCGGGACCTGGTAGCACCGGCGCTGGTGAACGTGCAGCCCATCACCGACGTCTACTCCTCCGGGGAGAGGCGGAGCTCGACCGCCATCGGCAGCGGCTTCATCTTCGACGACCGGGGACACATCGTCACCAACTACCACGTGGCGGGAAAAGCCAAACGGCTCATCATTACTCTCAGCGATCGGCAGCGCGTCCCCGGTGTGCTGGTGGGAGAAGATCCATTGACCGACATCGCGGTGCTGAAGGTGGACGTGGGAACGGATTTCAAGCTTCCCGATCCCGTGGGGTTGGGGGATTCCGATGAGCTACAGGTCGGTCAGTACGTGATGGCGCTGGGGAGTCCTCTCGCTCTGCAACGCTCGCTCTCTTTCGGCGTGGTGAGCAGTAAGGACCGTTACCTTCCCGACGATTTCAAGCTACCGACCGGCGAACGAACCGGTTCGTTCAATACCTGGATCCAGACCGACGCCGCCATCAATCCGGGAAACAGTGGAGGACCGCTGGTCAACCTCGATGGACTGGTGGTGGGGGTAAACTCTCGTGGCGCCTTTGGCGCGTCCAGTATCGGTTTCGCCATACCGATCAACATCGTCAAGGAGGTAGCGGCGGAGCTGATCGACCACGGACGGGTTCGACGGAGCTGGTTGGGGCTCGACTTCCAACCCCGGGAGGAGCTGGCACAGTATTTCGAGGCGGAGCCTTCGCCCGGCGTGGTCATTCGCAGCGTCGAGCCCGACTCGCCGGCGGCGCGGGCCGGGATTCAGGCGGGAGACGTTTTGATGGCATATGGCGGCCAAGAGATCGCGGCTCAGTTCCAGGAGGAGCTCCCCGCCATCTACAAGTTGATTGCCGACACCCCGGTCGGTGAGACGGTCGAGCAATTGATCGAGCGCGACGGCGAGAAGCTTCGATTCGCGTTGGTGACCGAGGAGCGTAGTCAGAGCATCTCGGATGAGATGGAATGCGAGAGTTGGGGCTTCACCGCCCGAGGGATCACTCGAGAGTTCGCCATGGAGTTCAATCTGCCGGACGAGAATGGCGTGGTGGTGGTGGGTGTGAAGCCCAACGGGGCGGCCTTTCGGGCACGCCTCTTTCCGGGAGATCGTGTGGTACGCATCGAGAATGAGGAAGTCGCCGGGCTGGACGCCCTGCTCGAGATCTACCGCCGTCTGGATAGCGAGGAAGTCGAGAACGTGCTCTTGACGGTCATGCGTCAGCATTCCCGCCAACTCGTTCTCATCGAGGCTTCCTATGAACAGTAGCCTCCTGGTAGGACTGGGTCTTCTCATTCCCCTGGTGACACCGCAGGGGGAGTCCGTTTCGGAAAAGCTATCGCGCCTGGAGGATCGCTACCGGCACAGCCTGGTTCAGGTGACCTATAGCCAACAGGTCAGGGTCTCTCCAGGAGAGCCGCCTCAGGAAGCGGAGCTCACCACTACCGGCATCTTGGTTTCGGAAGACGGCATGGTCATGGTGAGTGGGATGATCTATGAACCCTTCACCGACGTTCCCCATGGAGTCGGCGTGCGATTCCCGGCGTCGGTGACCCGGGAGGATGCCACGGTCAGCGAAGCGCGCGTTCACCTCGTGGACGGGAGTGAGCACGCGGCGACCTTGATCGGCCGCGATGCGGAAGCGGACGTGGCGTTTCTTCGAATCGATGCCGGAGAGAGGCGGTTCGAGCCGGTCGTCTTCGGTTCCGCCCCAGCAGCGGCGGTGGGGCAGGAAGTGGTGGTCCTGAGCCTTTTGCCGGAGCCCTTGGGCCCGGCCTTGGCGGTCGAGCTGACCCGCGTGCAAGCGGTGGTATCGAACCCGTACGAGGGTTTCGTCGTCGCCACCGGCGCCTCCGATCCCGTGGGCTCGTTGGTCTGCGATCTGGAAGGAACACCGCTCGGAATGCTCGATGCCATCACGGTGCCGATGCCGCAAGGAAGCTTGAGGAACCCCATCGCCTTGCTCTCGGTGATGCGCGACTTGCCGAAGAGCGTGGGGCGAGGCTTTGCGCGCCCCGCCCGGCAGTTCGCGGCCGCCGCCAGCCGGTCGCCCGAGTCGGTTCCCCTGCGGCGGGCCTGGTTGGGAGTGGAGATGCAGGCGTTGACCCCGGAGCTCGCCGAGCATCTCAACCTACCGGTTCGAGCCGGCATCGTTCTGGGTTACGTGTACCAGCGGTCCCCCGCGGAGATGGCGGGGCTTCGAACCGGTGACGTTCTGACCGAGTTTCAGGGGCAGCCCATCGACGTGGATCGGGACGAAGACCTGGGAGCCTTCTCGGAGAAGTTGCTCCGCATCGGCGCCGGAACGGAGATTCGAATCGGCTACTGGCGGGATGGCGCGCAAGGGTCGGCAGTGGCCACATTGGCTCCCGCCCCCAAGACGTCGAGGGAAGCGGACACCGTGGAAGTCGAAGAGCTGGACCTGGCGGTGCAGGAAGTTACTTTCGACTACCTGGCTACCCGCAATCTCGATCCCGAGACCCAGGGGGTGGTGGTGAGGGAGCCGCCAGTCGCGGTGCGCACCAATCCGAATCGAGTGCGACCGGGAGATCTCTTGGTCAAGCTCGGCGAACGCACGGTTGCGGATCTCGACACGTTCCGGCAGGCGGTGGAAATGCTCCGCCAGGAACGACCGGGAGAGGTCGTGCTGTTCGTCGAGCGGGGGAGAGAAAGCTTCTTCTTCGCGGTCAAGCCGGACTGGGAGTAAGCGCGGAGAGGTTCATGGAGCCGGAGTGGCTTGTCGTCAAGGGAGCCCGCCAACACAATCTCAAGAACATCGGCGTCGACATCCCCAAGAAAAAGCTGGTCGTCTTCACCGGCGTCTCCGGTTCCGGGAAGTCCTCGCTCGCCTTCGATACGCTCTATGCCGAAGGTCAGCGACGCTACGTGGAGTCGCTTTCCAGCTACGCCCGCCAATTCCTGGGTCAGATGGACAAGCCCTTGTACGACACGATCCGTGGGCTGTCTCCGACCATCTCCGTCGATCAAAAGTCCGCCGGACACAATCCCCGCTCCACGGTGGGGACGATTACCGAGATCTATGACTATCTGCGCGTGCTCTTCGCCCGCATAGGCAAGCTCCATTGTCACCAGTGCGGGAGAGAGGTCACTCAACAGACCTCTCAGAAAATCGTAGAAGAGATCGCCGGTCTCGAGCCCGGCACCCGCTTCCAGATTCTCGCCCCCTTGGTCACCGAGCGTAAAGGCGAGCACCGCGAAGTGCTCGAGCAGGCTCGCCGGAGCGGCTTCACTCGAATTCGCATCGATGGCAAGACCCGCTCGCTGGACGAGGAGATCGTTCTCGACAAGAAAAAAAAGCACACCCTGGAGCTGGTGGTCGACCGGCTAGTGGCCAAGCCCGATCTTGCCGACCGCCTCGACGACTCGGTGGAGACCGCCCTCCGCTACGGTGGGGGCGTTCTCATCGTCTCTTCGATGGGAGAGGGTGGAAACACCGCCCCCGTCCAAGATCGATTGTTCTCCGAGCACCGAGCCTGTCATGCTTGCGGGCTCAGTTTTCCAGAGCTCTCCCCGCAATTCTTCTCCTTCAACTCACCTCAGGGCATGTGCCCCGATTGCAACGGGCTGGGAACGAAGGCGGAGATGGACGTCGATCTCATCGTGCCCGATTCCTCTCTCTCCATCAACGGCGGAGCGCTCAAGCCGTGGGGCGCGGTGGGGGAGAAGAAGAGCTGGATGACGTCCTTGTTGAAGAGCGTGGCTTCTAAACACGACATCGATCTCGATCGTCCTTGGGAGCGGCTCACGCAGCAGCAGAGAGACATCATCCTCTACGGGGTGGGAAGGGAAAAGGTGGCGTTCCGCTGGAAGGGCGATTTCGGGACCGGGTCGTTCCGTATGCGTTTCGAGGGCGTGATCCCCACGCTGTTGCGTCGGCTGAAAGAGACCAAGTCGGAGGCGGCCCGTCGGCACTACTTGCGGTATCTATCGGATAAGGTCTGTTCGAGCTGTGACGGAAGCCGGCTGAGGCCCGAGGCGCGCTCGGTGCGAGTCGCGGGTAAGAGCATCACCGAGGTGGCGGCGCTCACTATCGACGACGCTTACCTGTTCGCAACCACCGCCGAGCTCTCAGGACCGGACGCCGTGATCGGGGCCGAGCTCTTGAAAGAGATCATGAATCGTCTTCGCTTCCTGCGCGACGTCGGGCTGAGCTATCTGTCGCTCAATCGGTTGGCGCCCACTCTATCCGGTGGGGAGTCCCAGCGCATTCGGTTGGCCAGCCAAGTCGGCTCCGAGCTCACCGGTGTGGTCTACATCTTGGACGAGCCTTCCATCGGTCTTCATCCCCGCGACAACGCGAAACTCATCGGGGCACTTCGCCACCTCCGGGACATCGGCAACAGCGTGATTGTGGTGGAGCACGACCGGGAGACCATCGAAGCGGCCGACTATCTGATCGATTTCGGTCCCGGTGCGGGTGTTCAGGGTGGACAAATCGTAGCGACCGGCACGCCGGTCGAGCTGCGCCACAACCCCGGCTCGCTAACCGGTCGCTATTTGTCCGGGGAGCTTTCCATACCGGTGCCCAAGACCCGGCGGCGTCCGGCTGGCCGTTTCGTGGAAGTACAGGGTGCCCGAGAGAACAATCTCCATAGTATCGATGTGCGCATCCCCCTCGGTGTTCTGGTCGCGGTGACCGGTGTCTCGGGAGCGGGGAAGAGCACGCTGGTGAATCACATTCTCTATCCGGCGCTGGCTCGCTCTTTGCACCGGTCGGACGTGCGGGTAGGGGAACATCGAGCCATTCGAGGCCTAGAGCACCTCGATAAGGTCATCGACATCGATCAGGCACCGATCGGTCGTACGCCGCGCTCGAATCCCGCCACCTACACCAAGGTGTTCGACGAGATCCGCGACTTGTTCGCCGCGCTGCCCGAGTCTCGGATGCGCGGCTATACACCCGGTAGATTCTCCTTCAACGTTCGCGGCGGACGATGCGAGCAGTGTCAAGGCGACGGTGTGATCAAGGTCGAGATGCACTTCTTGGCCGATGTCTACGTGCCGTGCGAGCTGTGCGGTGGACGTCGTTTCAACGAAGCCACCCTGCAAGTTCACTACAAAGGGTTTTCCATCGCCGACGTTCTCGACGTCACGGTGTCCGAGGCGGCCGAGCTCTTCGAGAACCACCCGTCCATACGTCGCATTCTGGCCACGGTGATGGAAGTGGGACTCGGCTACATCCGACTCGGTCAGAGCTCTCCCACCCTCTCCGGGGGAGAGGCCCAGCGGGTCAAGCTTTCCCGGGAGCTTGCCAAGCGGGCCACCGGCCGCACGCTCTACATTTTGGACGAGCCCACCACCGGCCTGCACTTCGATGACATCGCCCGCCTGCTGCGCGTGCTGAACCGTTTGGTGGACGGAGGAAACACCGTGGTGGTGATCGAGCACAATCTGGATGTCATCAAGACCGCCGACTATCTCATCGATCTCGGTCCGGAAGGAGGAGAGCGGGGAGGAAGTGTGGTGGCAACCGGAACTCCCGAAGAGGTGTCCCGAGTGGCAAACTCCTATAGCGGGCAGTTTCTGGCCAAGATCCTTCAGACCGCTGCCTGAAGCACGTCCAGTCTCTCCCGCTGTGTTCCCCCGCCTTGACCCCCTTGCTCGAAGTTGAGAGAATCCGATTCAGGGCATTCAATGGGGACACCTTATCGCGGAACCACCACTTGGTCCTTCGGAGGACCGCTCACGCCGGGAGTGAAATACCTCCTGATCTCGACGATCGGCGTCTTCGTTCTGCAACAGCTCTTCCCCGCCCTCACCACTTGGTTCCGTCTTGAGCCGTCGCAGGTGCTGGGGAGCTTCCACGTTTGGCAGCTCGTCACCTATTTGTTCCTCCATGGCGGCCTGTTCCATGTCCTCATCAACATGCTCATCCTGTTCATGTTCGGATGCGAGATGGAAAGGCTGTGGGGAACGCGGTTCTTCCTTCGCTACTACTTCATTTGTGGAATCGGCGCGGGCCTCTTCGCCCTTCTGACTCCCGATCCGGTGGTGGGTGCCTCGGGTGCCATTTACGGGCTCCTGGTGGCGTTCGCCATGTACTTTCCTACCCGCGTCATCTACATGAACATCTTCTTCATCTTCTTCTTTCCCATACAGGCCAAGTACTTCGTGATCATCATGGGACTCATCAGCTTTCTCTCCTCGTTGGGAGGCGGGTCAGGAGTTTCCCACCTCGCCCATCTGGGAGGTCTGGCGGTGGGCTATCTCTACCTGCGCTGGGGCGGGGTGCGGAGCGGCGCGCGCCGCAGTGCCGGCCGCAGCAGTCCCGGCGGCTTCCTCCAGGACAGCTACCGCCGTTGGCGGATGAAGAGGCTACGCAAGAAGTTCGAGGAGTATTACCAGAAACGGGGCGGCGGTCCCCGCTACACCATCCATTAGCCCAAATGGCGGCCACCGCAGTCGTCGCGAAAGCTCTTCTTAGTTGATTAGCACTGCAGCTCAGGCAAACCGCGTATAGGGCTTGTCGAAAAGCGCCATCGGGTCGTCCACCTTAAGCGCTTCCCGCACGAAGAAGGCTTCCCCGA
>Ga0209521_10003161_pt1 | contig 13322 bp, 10 predicted proteins | sample Rifsed19ft4_FD_184016 | JGI IMG/M metagenome (GOLD analysis project Ga0209521, IMG submission 184016) | Soil microbial communities from Rifle, Colorado, USA - sediment 19ft 4 (version 2) | ecosystem: Environmental > Terrestrial > Deep subsurface > Rock core/Sediment | place: Rifle, Colorado... | reverse complement strand
CCCGGCGTTCGGATGCATGTCGAACGGATCTACGATCCTGCAGTCGCTCCTGTGGCCCGCCGCCTCAGGGCCTCCAGGGGCGCGCCCCCTGGACGGCGTCCGGGCCTAGCGGCGCTGCCAGGACTTGCCCTCGCTGACCACGGCCGGTGCATAGACCATCTCGACCCGCTGCATGGCGCTCACGTCGCGGGCTCCCAGCGCGGCCATCGACTGGCGCAGGGCCCCGACCAGGTTCTCGCTGCCGTCGGTCACGTGGGCCGGGCCGAAGAGGATCCGTTCGAGCGGGCCCGCCGTCCCGACGCGGATACGCGTCCCGCGGGGCAGGGTCGGCGACGGCGCGGCCATCCCCCAGTTGGTGCCCCGGCCGGGGGCCTCCTCGGCACGGGCGAGTGGCGAGCCGAGCATCAGGAGGTCCGCCCCAGCCGCGATGGCCTTGGCCAGCTCGCCGCCGCGGCGCATCCCCCCGTCCGCGACGACCGGGACGTAGCGCCCGGTGCGGTCGAAGTACGTGTCGCGCGCCGCGGCCACGTCGCTGATGGCGCTCACCTGGGGGACACCGATGCCCAGCACGTCCCGCGTCGTGCACGCCGCCCCGGGCCCGACGCCCACGAAGATGGCGGCGATGCCCTGCTCCATGAGCAGGTAGGCCGCCTCGAAGGACGTCGTGTTGCCGACCGCCACGGGGAGCGGCATGAAACGCACGAACTCGTCCAGCTCGAGCGGCTCGTAGCCGGCGGCGAGGTGGCGCGCCGAGGAGACCTGCGACTGAACGAGGAACAGGTCCGCGCCATGCTCGGCGCAGAACGGTCCGAGCTGGCGCGCAGCGGCGGGGGTCGCCGCGACGGCGGCCCGGGCTCCGGCCAGGTGCATCTCCTCGATCCGGCGAGCCACCAGCTCGAGCCGGACGGGCGGCGCGTACGCCTCGGCGAGGAGCGCCTGGACGTCCTCGTCCGACGCCGAGGCGATGCGCCCGAGGACGGCGTCCGGGTCGTCGTGGCGCGTCTGCACGCCCTCGAGGTTGAGGAAGGCGAGGCCACCGAGGCGGGCCATGGCGCCCGCGAAGCGGGCATCGACGACCGCGTCCATGGACGAGGCGATGATCGGGATCTCGAGGCGGAGGCCGCCGATCTCGGCCGCAGTGTCCACCTCGCTCGGGTCGCACGTCTCGATGCCCGGGGCGAGGGAGACGTCGTCAAAGCCGTAGGTCGGGCGCAGCGCGTCCGTCTTCGATGGCCGGCGCTCCGTCCCCTCGGGGATCCCGCCGCTTGCGCGCGCCTCCGCGAACGGGGCTTCGGGACGGGGCTCGGCGCGGTGCAACGGCGATCGCCTCCAGCGTGACGGGCGCGACGGTTGCGCCTCAGTATAGCGGCGTGAACCCGCCCACCGAACGCGACCGAACGCCGGCCGGCGGCACCCCCGTCCACATCCCGGACGTCGCGGACGTGCCGCTTGTCAGCCTCGAGGACATCCGCGAGGCCGCCGGGCGCCTGCGTGGGATCGCGGTGCGGACGCCTCTGCTGGCCTTCCCCGCGGCCGGCCCCACGGCCTGGCTGAAGCCGGAGAGCCTCCAGCCGGTCGGCGCCTTCAAGATCCGCGGCGCCTACGTGGCCATCGCGCGCCTCCCGGAAGCGGTCCGGCGGCGCGGCGTGGTGACCCACTCGAGCGGCAATCACGCCCAGGGGATCGCCCGCGCGGCCCGTCTCCTCGGCGTGAAGGCGGTGGCGGTCATGCCCGAGAACGCTCCCCGGCTCAAGATCGAGCGGACGCAGGCCGACGGCGCGGAGATCGTCTTCTCCGGCAACGCCCCGGACGAGCGCGTCGAGCTTGCCCATCGCATCGCCGAGGAACGAGGCATGACCCTGATCCCCTCGTACGACAGCCGGGACATCATCGCCGGGCAGGCCACGGTCGGCCTGGAGCTCGCCGAGGACGCGCCGAGCGGACCGCTCATCGTGTACGTGCCCGTCAGCGGGGGCGGGCTCGCCGCGGGTGTGGCCACCGCCCTCAAGAAGCTCCGCACCGACGTCCGGGTCGTGGGGGTCGAGCCGGAACTCGCGGCCGATGCGCTCGAGTCGCTGCGCGATGGGCGCGTGGTGCGCTGGCCGGCCGAATGGACGGAGCGCACGATGGCCGACGGCCTGCGTGTCCAGGCGCTCGGGCGCATCCCGTTCGCCCACCTGCGCGCGTTCCTCGACGAGATCGTGACCGTCAGCGAGGAGGAGATCGCCGCGGCGATGCGCGTCCTGGCGATCGAGGCGCGCCTCGTCGCCGAGCCGTCCGGCGCGGCGGCGCCGGCGGCGCTCCTGCGGGAACGCCCGACCGACGGCGTGAGCGTGGCGATCGTGAGCGGAGGCAACGTCGACCCGGAGCTATACGCCCGGGTCCTGGCCGCAGGGACAGAGACGTAGGACCGAATGCCCGCCCCGATAGGTACATCGAGGGACTGCCGGCACCCGCGACCCATGTCGTAGCATCCATCTCGTGGAGCGCCGCGGACCCGACACCGCACTCATCGAGGCGGCCCAGGTCCTCTCGGGCGGGGAAGGCCTCGACGCGATCCTGGAGCGGGTCGCCTCCCTCGCCACGGGTCCCCTCGGCTACGAGAGCGCCGTCGTCTACCTTGTCGACGAGGACGGCCGGGCCCTTCACCCCGCCGCCGAGGCAGGACTTCCCGCAGGCCGGGCGACCGAGCTGGCCGTGTCCGCCGACGTGCCGGCCGCACGGGCGGCCCGCGAACGGCGCACGGTCGCCGAGGCGGATCGCCGCGCCGTGCCCCTGCTCCTGAGCATCGAGGGCGGGATCCTCGTCGGGGTGCTCGAGGCGCACGGCGACCCCCGCGAGGCAGGCTCGGCCGAAGCGCTCGCGGCCCTGGCGGACCTGGCCGCCGTCGCGATCGAGCGCACCCGCCTCCACAGCGCCCTGGACGAGCGGAGTGAGTGGTTCGAGCGGCTCTCCGAGATCGATCCCCTCACCGGGCTGGCCAACCGACGCACGCTCGACCGGGCCCTCGAGCTGGAACTGCTCCGTGCGGCCCGACAGGGCACCCAGCTCGCGGTCGTGGTCTTCAGCGTGGCCGGCTTGGCCGACCTCAACGAGCGTCTCGGCCGAGCCTCCGGCGATGACGCTCTCCGTCGCCTGGCCGCGCTCCTGACCCAGAACGTGCGCCTGATCGATACGGTAGCGCGGTACGGTCCCGACGAGTTCGTCGTGCTGGCCCCGAGCGCCGCCGGCCCGGCCCTCGCCGAGCGGATCGTGAGTGCCGCCGGGACCCACCGCCTCGAGGACGGGATGCCGCTGCGACTGCGCGCCGGCCGGGCGGTCTATCCGGACGACGGCCTGACCGCGGACGAACTCCTCCGCGCGGCAGAACGCCGGTTGCGTGAGGGCATGGGCTAGACCCGCTCCCGCTCGCCGCGGCGGGCCTCGAGAAGCGACCGCGCGGCCACCGTCACCTCTGTCGCCACGGTGCTTCGTGGGCGGGCAGCATCGATGACACGCCAGCGCTCGGGCTCTGCTCGGGCGAGGCGCAGGAAGCCGTCGCGCACCCGACGGTGGAAGGCGACGTCCACCCGGGACTCGAAGCGGGTCAGGGCGGCCCGCCCGCGCCGCTTGCGCGCGAGGCCGGCCTCGACCGGGAGGTCGAGCAGGATGGTCAGGTCGGGCCGGAGTGCTCCCGTCGCGATGGCCTCCAGGGTGCGCAGAAGGGCCAGGTCCAAGCCGGCCCCGTACCCCTGGTAGGCGAGCGTCGAGTCGGCGAACCGGGCGCACACGACCGTCCGCCCGGCGGCGAGAGCCGGCCGGATGACCTCGGCCACGAGTTGCGTCCGCGCGGCGTTGAAGAGGAAGGCGTCGGTGAGTGGGTCGATGACGAGGTCGTCGCGGTGGAGGAGCAGCTCGCGCAGGCGCTCCCCGAGCTCGGTACCGCCCGGTTCGCGGGCGAGGACGACGTCGACGCCGCCGGCCTCGAGGGTCGCCGCGAGGCGGGCCGCCTGGCTCGTCTTGCCCGACCCGTCCGGGCCCTCGAGGGTGATGAAGAGGCCGCGACCCCTCGCCGAGCCCGGCGCCTGATGGGAGACGGCCGTCCCACCCACGGGCGGTCCGGGCGACTTGGCCATCTCGTTCAGCGGCGGGAGCGGGTGCGGTCGGGGTACAGGCGCACGTGCCGGTGGGGCTCGCGGCCGCGCGATTGCGAGACGACGTTGGCACGCTCGGCGAGCTGATGCTGGAGGCGGCGGATGTAGGCGTTCTGGGGTGACAGCTCGACCGGCTGGGCGCTGCGCATGACGAGACCGATGGCCTCCTCCGTCTCACGCAGGGCCGCCTCGCGCGGATCGACCTCGATCGAGTAGAGCGAGGTCATGCAGGCCTCCATCTGGAGGACCGTGTTCGCCTTGAGCACGTAGATCGGGATGGCCCGCTCCTCGGCGTCGCGCAGGACCGTCGGCTTCTGGCGGTACGCGTGGCGGAGGGTCATGACGATATCGGCCTCGTCGACGTCGTTGACGATCACGACCGGCAGCCCGAGCTCCCTGATCGCCTGCTCGAGACGCTTCCGGCTGATCGAGAAACCGAGGACGCGGAGCGTGGGCAGCGCGGCGCCGTACTCGTCGGGTCCGATGGCCGCCGCCCGCTCGTCCGCGGCGCGGTCCTCCCCGGCATCCTCGTGCGCCGCTCCCTCGTCGCCCGGGGCTCCCGGCGGCGGGGCTACCGGCGGCGGGGCTCCCGGCGGCGGTTGGCGAAGGGCGCGCAGCGCGCGCGATGCCGACGCCTGCCACTGTTCCTGGCGCGCCAGCTCGCGCTCGTCGCGCGCAGTGAGCGGCAGCGGTGACAGTTCGTCCTCCGGGCTCTCGAGGGCGCGCCAGCCGCCCCCCGACGAGGATCGGTACCCGACGCGATCGGTCTCACGCTCGGCCTGATGGCCGAGCCGCTCACCCTGTCGGCCGTAGCCCTCCCGGCCGCGTCCGCGCCAGCCCGGCTCGGTGCGCCAGCCCACCCCGGTCCCGCTCAGCCCGGCGAAGCGGTCTCCCGTGACGTCGCGTCCGGCCGTACGGGGGCGCGTCTGGGAGCGATGGATCCCGCTCTCGTCGCGCCAGCGCAGCTCGGGGGCGATGGGGTCGCCGCGGAGGAGCGCGTCGATGGTGTCCGCCACGTCCTGGTGGACGATGACTCGGTCGCGGTCCTGGATCTCCATGACCACGTCGAAGGTCGGCGGCGCTTTGCGCTCGAGGACGCTCTTCTGGGTCCGCCGCCGGCGCGCCTCCTCGTCCCCGAGGGTCACCGTCTGGATGCCCCCGATGAGGTCGGAGAGGGTGGGGTTGACCATGAGGTTGTCGAGGTTGTTGCCGTGGGCTGTGCCGATGAGCTGCACGCCGCGCTCGGCGATGGTGCGCGCGGCCTGGGCCTCCCGCTCGGTGCCGATCTCGTCGATGACGATGACTTCGGGCATGTGGTTCTCGACCGCCTCGATCATGACCTCGTGCTGGAGCGCCGGGGTGCGCACCTGCATGCGCCTCGCCCGGCCGATGCCCGGGTGGGGGATGTCCCCGTCGCCGGCGATCTCGTTCGAGGTGTCGACCACGACGACCCGCTTGTCCAGCTCGTCGGCCAGCACGCGAGCGGCCTCGCGAAGCATCGTCGTCTTGCCGATGCCGGGGCGGCCCATGATGAGGATGCTGCGCCCCGACTCGACGATGTCGCGGGCGATCTCGATGGTGCCGAAGACGGCCCGCCCGAAGCGGCACGTGAGCCCCACGATCTTGCCGCTCCGGTTGCGGATGGCGCTGATGCGGTGGAGTGTCCGTTCGATGCCCGCGCGGTTGTCGTCGCCGAAGGAGCCAACCCGCTCGATGACGTACTGGATGTCGGACTCGACGACCTCGCGCTCGAGAAGCTCCATCTCGCCGACCACGAAGCGCGCCTCGGGCCGCCGCCCGAGATCCATGACGATCTCGATGAGCGCCTCGCGGCGCTCGTGCGGCAGGGCTCGCACCGGCGCGACGATCTCCTCGGGCAGCGTGTCGAAGAGCGCCTCGAGGTCGTCGTTCGAACCCGTGTACTGCTGCGATCCGTCGTCCACGAGAGCCTCCTGGCGCTAGCGCACCGCCGGCACGAGAGCGGGTTCGGCGATGCGGGCGACCGTCTCCTTGAGCAGGAGCGTCACCGTTGCGATCTCGCCGAAGCCCTCGTCCTCGAGCTGGCGGTCGATGGGCGCCTCGTAGGTTCGCACGGGCGCGAGGATGCCGTGCTCGCCGCGGTGACCGAGCAGGCCGTCATACCGATGCGCCGAGGTCCGCGCCGCGATCGTGTCGAGGGCGAAGCGGATGAGCGGATGGACGTTGGTGCCCGGCAGCGCGAGCACGCGCAGGTAATGGGGCTGGGCCGCCTGGGCGATGCCCACCTGGATGAACGCCTCGATGCGGCTGCCATCGGGCCCGCCGTCGCGTGATTCCTGGACGTAGGCCTCGGTGTCGCTCAGTCTCAGGAGCGGCGTGAGCGAACTGCGCGGCGGGCGTGGGTGGCCTGAGACCCGCTCCCAGTCGGGGAGCCGGTACGCCTCGAGGCGCACCACCGGCTGGGGAGTGACGGCCGCGTAGAGTCGGGCCAGGGCGAGGGCGTCGAGGGCGCCGGCCGGCCTGATCCGCTCGGCGGCCGCCTCCGTCTGGGAGGGTGGGCCGGGCCGCCCCGGGTTCGGCGGGCGGTAGAGCAGGCGCTCCTCGCCGTACCGGATGAAGCCCGCCTGCATGAACAGCTCGACGTTGTCCATGGCGTCCGCGCAAGCGACGTGGAAGCGGACGACGCCTCGCCTCGCACCATCGCGCAGGACGTGCTCTACCAGCCGGAAGCGGATGTCGCCGGCGTTCCCGGCGCCGATCGCGTCCAGCTCGACGATGGTCGCCTCGTCGTTCGGCTCGAGCTCGAGCCTGGCAAGACCGGTCACGGTCCGATCCGCAGCGTGCACGTACAGCCGATCGATGGGCCGGAACGCCCCGAGGGGGAGAGCGAACAGGCCGAAGACGCTGATCGGCAGGCCCGCCACCGGCAGGCCGAGAGAGCGCGTGTCGTCGGCCGGATCGCTAGAGCGGCGCGAAAGCTCGCCGACAGCGGCGAGATCCGTCAGCCTGGCGGGGCGGATGACGCCGCTCCGCACCGGACCACGGGTCATCCCTCGAAGCCTCGACCGCGCCGTGCCGCCTCAGCGCGAGGCGACGCCAATCCCTCGTCGGGCTCCCTGTGCGCCTCGGCCATCGTGGCGAGGAGCCGGTGGAAGCGGGTCTCGCCGGCCAGCTCGGGATGGAACGCGGTGGCCAGGACGTTGCGCTCCCGGACGGCCACGATCCGCCCGTCCTCCAGGCGCGCGAGGACATCGACCCCCGGCCCGACGTCATCGATGACCGGGGCACGGATGAAGACGCCGTGCACCGGCGTGTCGCCGAGGACCGGCACGACAACCTCCCCCTCGAATGACCCGAGCTGCCGTCCGAAGGCGTTGCGCACGACGGTCACGTCAAGGAGCGGCAGGACTGGCTCCTCGCCGCCGGCGATCCGCTTCGAGAGCACGATCATGCCGGCGCACGTCCCGAACAGGGGCACGTTCTGGCGGGCCAGCTCGAGGATCGGCCCGCGGAGCCCCCAGCGGTCGATCAACAGGCGCATGGTCGTGCTCTCGCCGCCGGGCAGGATGAGCGCATGGACGCCGTCGAGGTCGACCGGCAGGCGTACCTCGATGCCCTCCACGCCGATCGAGCGGAGCGTGTCGAGATGCTCCCGGAAGTCACCCTGCACGGCGAGGACGCCGATCCTCACGACGCCGTTCCCCCTGGCCGTCGCCCCGACGGGCGCGGTCACCAGCCGCGGACCGCGAGCCGCTCGCCCTCCGGGATGGCTCCCAGCTCGAGACCGCGCATCGGGGCGCCGATACCCTTCGAGACCTCGAGCACGATCTTCGGGTCGTCGTAGTGGGTCGTCGCCTGGACGATCGCCGAGGCGCGACGGGCGGGATCGTCGCTCTTGAAGATGCCCGAGCCGACGAAGACGCCCTCCGCCCCGAGCTGCATGGCGAGCGCCGCGTCCGCGGGAGTGGCGATCCCGCCGGCCACGAAGTTGACCACGGGCAGCTTCCCGTCGCGGGCGACGTGCTGGACGAGCTCGAGCGGCGCGCTCAGCTCCTTGGCCTTGGCGAAGAGCTCGTCGGCGCGCAGACCGACCAGCTCGCGGATGCCGGCCTGGACGGCGCGGATGTGGCGCACCGCCTCGACGATGTTGCCGGTCCCGGCCTCGCCCTTCGTGCGGATCATGGCCGCGCCCTCACCGATGCGGCGGAGCGCCTCGGGCAGGTCGCGGCAGCCGCATACGAAGGGGACCTTGAACTGGTGCTTGTCGATGTGGTGCTCCTCGTCGGCCGGCGTCAGGACCTCCGACTCGTCGATGTAGTCGACGCCGAGAGCCTCGAGGACCTGCGCCTCGACGAAGTGGCCGATGCGCACCTTGGCCATGACCGGGATGGTCACGGTGCGCATGATCTCCTCGATCAGACCGGGGTCGCTCATGCGCGCTACGCCGCCGTGCGCGCGGATGTCCGCCGGAACGCGCTCGAGGGCCATCACGGCGACGGCCCCGGCGTCCTCGGCGATGCGCGCATGTTCGGCCGTGACCACGTCCATGATCACGCCACCCTTGAGCATCTGGGCGAGACCCTTCTTGGTCGCCCAGGTCGACGTCTCGACGGTCATCGTTCGTTCAATGCCTGTTCTTGGGCGGCGCGGTCGGGGTGGCCGACCTGGCCACCAGGGCGCCGCTCGGGCGCACCATATCGGCCCGCACGCCCGTTCGATTATCTCACGGCCAGGGTGGGCGACCTCTCAGGAGCGACCCCCCCGGCCCGCCTCGGACCGCGAGCACGCCTAGCGCTTGCCCGGCAGTGCTCGCACGAGGCCGGCAACCCGTCGCAGCGCCGCCGGTGAAAGCTGGCTGAGACCCCCGATGAGGGCCATGGCGTCCTTCTCCGGGATCTTGGTCAGTAGACGGAACAGACGCAGGACCGTCCGGTCAGGGAGCTGCCCGAAGATGCGCATCACCTGCTCGAGCTCGCGCGGCTGGAGCTCCGGGATGAGCGTGAGGGCACGGTCGACCAGCTCGACGAAGTCGAGGAAGGCGGCCAGCCAGTCGCGCAGGCTCGCCAACTCCCCGTCGGCGGGGTGCGCGGCCGCCTCGGTCTCGGCTTCGGCGGCAGTGACGCGCAGGAACTCGACGATCGGGTCGGCTTCGCGGAGCTTCCGCTGGGCGACGAGGTCGCGCAGCCAGCGCCAGTGATCCTCGACGGCCTGATAGGCGGTGCCCGCCGGGCCCCTCCGTCCGGTGCGTTGCGCCTGGACGCGGCGCACGAGACCCCAGGCCTCGCACTCGGAGAGGGCGAGGCTGGCGGCGCGGTGGCTGAGCCCGAGCGCCTCGCGGATCTCGCGCTCGCTCAGGGGGATGCGCCGCACCAGGAGGTAGCCGTGAACCCGCGCGAGCGCGGGCGGCACAGCCCATAGCGGTCCCATCTGGCCCCATGCGCCGGCAAACTCCCGCGCCATCTGCTCGGCGCGATCGGACCCCGGATCGACCTTCGGCGTCTCGACCACCTGACGCGATGGTAGCCGACGCGGAATCGGTCACGGGCCACGGACGGAATCGGTCGCTACCTACGAACGAGGGGTGGCAGACCACAGCGAACCGGCATCGGCCCACTCGTATCATCCCGGCGATGGCGATCCTGCGCAGTCACGTCCCGGCCGATGGCGATCAGGCGCGTGCCGACCACCGGGCCATGGCCGCGCTCGTGGCAGACCTTCGGGCCCGGACGAAGGCGGTCGCGGGTCGCCCGGCGGGCGGCGACGAAGAGGCCATCGCGCGGCACCGCTCCCGGGGGAAGCTACCCGTGCGCGAGCGCGTGGAGCTCCTGCTCGACCCGGCCAGCCCGTTCCTCGAGATCGGGCTGCTCGCGGCGGACGGCGTCTACGAGGACCCGGCGCCCTCGGCGGGGATCGTGACGGGGATCGGGCGGATCGAGGGTGTCGAGTGCATGGTCGTCGCCAACGACGCCACCGTGAAAGGCGGGAGCTACTACCCGCTGACCGTGAAGAAGCACCTGCGCGCCCAGGAGATCGCTCTGCAGAACCGTCTTCCGTGCCTCTATCTCGTGGACAGCGGCGGGGCCTTCCTGCCGTTGCAGGACGAGGTCTTCCCCGACCGCGACCACTTCGGCCGCATCTTCTACAACCAGGCGGTCATGTCGGCGGGGGGGATCCCCCAGATCGCGCTCGTCATGGGCAGCAGCACGGCCGGCGGGGCGTACGTGCCGGCCATGAGCGACGAGTCGGTGATCGTGCGCGACACGGGCACGATCTTCCTCGGCGGACCGCCGCTCGTGAAGGCGGCCACCGGCGAGGAGGTCTCGGCCGAGGAGCTCGGCGGGGCCGAGGTACACACGAGTGTCTCCGGCGTGGCCGATCACTACGCCCTCGACGACGAGCACGCTCTCGCCCTCGGGCGCCAGATCGTGGCCAACCTCGGCTGGCGCAAGCCGGATCCGCCCTGGGAGCGCCGGGAGCCCGATCCGCCCGCGGTCGCCCCGGCCGGGTCGGAGGAAGGCGATGGCCAGGCCGGCCTTTACGGCGTCGTCTCGCCCGACCCGCGGCGCAGCTTCGAGGTCCGCGAGGTCATCGCCCGCCTCGTCGACGGCAGCCGCTTCCACGAGTTCAAGGAGCGCTACGGCGACACACTCGTGTGCGGCTTCGCCCACATCGACGGGTGGCCGGTGGGCATCCTCGCCAACAACGGCATCCTCTTCTCCGAGTCGGCCCTCAAGGGCACCCACTTCATCGAGCTGGCCAGCCAGCGCCGCATCCCCCTCGTCTTCCTCCAGAACATCACCGGCTTCATGGTCGGCCGCGAGTACGAGGCCGGGGGGATCGCCAAGGACGGGGCCAAGCTCGTCACGGCGGTGGCCACGACGGCGGTGCCCAAGTTCACGGTCATCATCGGCGGCAGCTTCGGGGCGGGGAACTACGCCATGGCCGGGCGGGCGTACGGGCCGCGCTTCCTGTGGATGTGGCCGAACGCGCGCATCAGCGTGATGGGCGGCCAGCAGGCAGCGCGGGTCCTCTCGACGGTGCGCGAAGCGTCGCTCCCGGGCGGGCGCTGGCCGAGCGAGGAGGCGCGCGCAGAGTTCGAGGGGCCGATCTTCGACGACTACGAGCGCCAGGGCTCGCCCTACTACTCCACCGCCCGGTTGTGGGACGACGGCGTCATCGACCCGCTCGACACGCGGGCCGTGCTCTCGCTAGGCATCTCCGCCGCTCTCAACGCCCCGATCGCGGAGACCCGCTTCGGGGTGTTCCGGATGTGAGCGGCCGAGGTCCCGGCGCGGGATCGTTGCGGATCGGGGGCCAAGGCCCTCGAGGGGTCATCGCCCGCGTCAGGCTGGCCCGGCCGCACCGGGTGTTTGACGCCAGAGACGACAAACGCGACACTGGAGGGCGATGACCGAACCCAGGACGCCGGTCGGGCCCGGCGAGGCAGCCCGTCGGCTGGGGGTCAGCACCCGCACGGTGCAGCGTTGGGTACGACAAGGGCGACTCGTCGGGGTCCGGATCGGCGATCGCCTCAAGGTGGACGCGGGGGACCTTGACCGTCGGACCGTGGGCCAGCGCACTGCCCGGCGCCCGATCCGAACCGTCCTCGTCGCGAACCGGGGCGAGATCGTCGTGCGCATCGCGCGCACGTGTCGGCTCCTCGGGATCCGCTGCGTCGCCCTCGTCGCGGCGGACCAGGAGAGCGCCTGGTGGGCCGACCAGGCCGACGGACGCATCCCTTTCGACGGGGACTACCTCGACCCGGACGCCGTCGTCGCCGCGGCAGTGGCGGCCGGGGCCGATACCATCCATCCAGGCTACGGGTTCCTCTCCGAGAACGCGGCCTTCGCCGAGGTCGTCGCGGCGGCCGGCCTGACCTGGGTGGGGCCGCCGGCGGCGGCCATCCGGGCGATGGGCGACAAGGTCGCCGCGCGACGACTGGCGGCTCGTGAAGGCGTGCCCGTGCTGCCGGGCAGCGATGGGCGCAGCCAGTCCGACCGGGGGCTTGGCGCCGCGGCCGAGCGCATCGGCTACCCGGTCCTCATCAAGCCCGTCGGCGGAGGCGGCGGCAAGGGGATGCACGTGGCCCGCACGGCCGCGGTCCTGCGCGGCCTGCTCGGTCGTGCGCGCCGCGAGGCCGGTGCGGCCTTCGGCGACGACCGCCTCCTCCTCGAGCGCTACCTCGATCGGCCGCGCCACGTCGAGATCCAGGTCCTCTTCGACGGCGACGGCGAGGGCATCTCTCTCGGGGAGCGGGAGTGCTCCCTCCAGCGGCGCCACCAGAAGGTCGTCGAGGAGAGCCCTTCCCCAGCACTCCGTCCCGCGTCACGCCGCGCCATGGCCGAGGCGGCCCGGCGGGTCGCGGCCGCCGCCGGCTACGTCGGGGCCGGGACCGTCGAGTTCCTGTTCGACGAGGAGCGGGACGAGCACTACTTCCTCGAGATGAACACGCGGCTCCAGGTCGAGCATCCGGTCACGGAGCTGGTCAGCGGTCGGGACCTCGTGGCCGACCAGCTGGGCATCGCCGCGGGGGCGAGGCTGTCCGAGCTGGAGGTCTGGGGAACAGGCCGGAGAGACGAGTCCCGTCCATGGGGCCACGCCATCGAAGCGCGCCTCTACGCGGAGGATGCCGAGCAGGGCTTCCTGCCCGCCAGCGGGCGCGCCGTCGCGGTGCGCTGGCCCGAGGGGGAGGGCATCCGGGTGGACGCGGGGATCGGCGAGGGCGACGAGATCGCCACGCGCTACGACCCGTTGCTCGCCAAGATCGTCGTCGGCGGCACGGATCGCGGTGACGCCGTCCGACGCCTCCGCGAGGCGCTTTCCTCAACCCTCGTCCTCGGTCCGGTGACGAACCTCCGCTTCCTGCGCTGGATCGCCGCGGCCGACTGGTTCGCCGCCGGCGAGACGTTCACCGACACGATCCCGACCCGCTGGCACCCCAAGGGGATCGCGGTGCCCGAGGCAGCCTGGGGCGACGCAGCCGTCGCCCTCGCGGCCGCGTCCGGCCAGGCCCTCGCCGGGTGGCGGGTCAACGAGGGGACGCGCCTCCGGCTGCGGTCGGGCGAGGAGGAGCGCAGCGTGCAGGTCGCGGGTTCCGGATCGGCCGCTGCCGTCGCGGTGGAGCGTCGCCCAGAGCCGGTGGCCCACGTCGATGTCTCCGGTCGCAGCGTCCCCTTCACCCTCGCGCCCGCGCCGACGGTCGAGTCGGCC
>Ga0209521_10003160_pt1 | contig 13324 bp, 8 predicted proteins | sample Rifsed19ft4_FD_184016 | JGI IMG/M metagenome (GOLD analysis project Ga0209521, IMG submission 184016) | Soil microbial communities from Rifle, Colorado, USA - sediment 19ft 4 (version 2) | ecosystem: Environmental > Terrestrial > Deep subsurface > Rock core/Sediment | place: Rifle, Colorado... | reverse complement strand
CCGGGGCGAGGACGTCTTCTACTACGTCACGCTGTACAACGAGAACTACCCGCAGGCACCCAAGCCGCAGGGCGTCGACGAAGCGCTGCTGCGGGGGATCTACCGATTCGCGCCGGCCCCGGAGCTGAAGCGCGGCGCAAAGCGGGTGCGGCTCGTGGGATCGGGCGCGATCCTCCAGCAGGTCATCGAGGCCCAGACGATCCTGGCCAAACGGTTCGGGGTCTCTGCCGAGGTGTTCTCGGCTCCCTCGTTCCCGCTCCTCAGACGCGACGCGCTCGACGCGGATCGCTGGAATCGACTGCATCCGGACGCGCCACCGCGCGTTCCGTACGTCACCGAAGTGCTGGGTGCGACCGGTGGTCCGGTCGTGGCCGCGACCGACTGGATGGCCACGCTGTCGCAGGGCGTCGCGCCGTGGGTGCCGGCGACGTTCGTCGCACTGGGCACGGACGGCTTCGGGCGGAGCGACACCCGGGAGTCGCTGCGGGCGTACTTCGAGGTCGACGCCGCAAACGTCGCCGCTGCGGCGATGGCCGCCCTTGCGCGCGACGGCGCCATCACCGGCGCGGAGGCCGCCGCCGCGATCTCCGAGCTGGGCATCGATCCGGACAAGGCGGACCCTCGGGCCAGCTGAGACCTCAGCCATAACTGGGACTCCGGCAAAGTGAGGGGCGCCTGTCGATTAGCGACAAGGGCGCTTGCACAATCCCAAGCGCCCAACTAGGATTTCCCCGTCGCCTTGGGCCGGACACCAGAATCCGGCGGCGCGACCAGCTTCAGGAGCGATCAGGTGGACTTCGGTGCACTGACCAGCGGCGCCCTCATCGGCCTTCGCGAGGGTGTGGAGGCCGCGCTGATCGTGGCCATCGTGCTCGCCTACCTCGTGCGCACCGGGAACAGCCGGCACGTCGGCAAGATCTGGCTCGGCACGGCGGCTGCCGTCGCGCTCAGCGCAGTCATCGGGATGGTCCTGTTCGTGTCGGTTGGCGCCTTCGAGGAGCCGTACGAGCAATTGTTCGAGGGCAGCGCGATGCTCCTGGCGGCCGGCGTCGTCACCTGGATGCTGTTCTGGATGCGTCGCCAGTCGGCGGGTCTCAAGGGCGAACTCCACGCCGCCGTCGAGCGGGCCCTCGGGGAGGGGACCGCCTGGGGTCTCGCTGTCCTCGCCTTCACCGCGGTGATCCGGGAGGGCGTCGAGACCGCGCTGTTCCTGGCCGCACAGGCGACCTCCGTTGAGACCTCCGCGTCGAGTGTCGCGCTCGGCGCTCTCGCCGGTCTGGCAGGGGCCGTCCTCATCGGCTGGGGCTTCTATCGCGGCAGCCGGGCGGTCGATCTCAGGAAGTTCTTCCGGTGGACCGGGATCGGGCTCATCTTCATCGCCGCTGGGCTGCTGTCCCACGCCGTCCACGAGTACATCGAGGTCGCGGAGATTGCCGGACTCTCCCTGCTGGGCTCGCAGACCGCGTATGACATCAGCTGGCTCTTGTCGCACGACGCCGGGATCGGTCAGTTCCTCCGGGCGATCTTCGGGTACAGCGCGTCTCCGGAGGTGCTGACGCTGGTCGTGCACGTCGGGTATGTGGCCGGGATCCTCTGGCTCTACCTCCGGCCGCTGGGGCCGGCCGGCCCGTCGCCCCAGCCCACGGTCGCCAGCGCCTGAGTCGCCAGCTCGGCCGCACGACCCGTGTCGTCATGTCGGAAGAACGCGAGGACGGGATGTCCGGCATCGAGGAATGGTCGAATCCGGGCCGCCCAGGCTTCGAGCTCCGTAGCGGAGTAGTCGGTGCGACGTAGCCGCAGGTACAGACCCGTCCCGGTGACGCGGATGTCCGGCGGGATCTCGTCCTCGGGGAGTTCCGTCGTGCACAGGACGGCCCCCGCCTCGCGGAGCGCCGCGAATGTCTCGTCGACGTGCCATGACCGGTGCTGGAACTCCATGACCAGCGGGAGCGCTCGCGGCCATGCCGCGAGCATGCGCCGGATCGCCTCATCTGAGCTGCCATCCAGACGTCGATGCACGTTCTCGGGAACGCGGTAGAGCACGGCCCCAAGTCGCTCGCCGAAGCCGTCCAGTCGCTCGGTCAGCCAGGCGACACTCTCTTCCGGGGTGGCGAGGAGCGCCCGCATCGATGCCCCGCGCTGGGCCTTGACGACGAAGCGGAAGTCCTCCGGCACGGCCGCGATCCACGCGCTGATGCGCTCGGCCGTCGGTCGCTGGTAGAAGGTGTTGTTGAGCTCGACCGCGCCGAACCGGGATGCGTAGAAGCTGAGCCTGCCGGCATCTGGAAGACCCGGCGGGTAGAAACGCGGAGTCCAGGCGGGATACGCGAAGCCGGAGGTGCCCGCGAGGAGCCGGCCTGCCGGCGCCCCGATGCCGCGGATCAGGTCCGTGCGGGCGACTCGGCCGTGCCCGCGCCGGCGAGTTCGTGATCGGCTGCGTGGTCGCACGGACTGGCGGATGCGCACAGGCGCTCCGAGATCGCGTCCATCGCGCGCTCGACGATGGGTACGTCCGAGCTGTCAATCGCGCCGTAGAAGTGATCCCGGATTCCGGCGAGGTGCGTCGGCGCTGCCGCTCGCAGCCGGGCCAATCCACTTCCGGTGAGCGATGCCTCGGCACCGCGGGCGTCGCTGGAGCAGCTCGTCCGCTCCACCAGCCCGTCGTCCACGAGCCGGTCGATGAGTCGGGTCACGCCGCTCTTCGAGAGCAGGAGCGAGTCGGCCAGGCGGCCCATCCGCAGGCGACGGCCCGGGGCCTCGGCGAGGTGGAGCAACGCTTCGTATTCCTGCAGGGACATCGCGTGCCCGGTTCGCAGATCTTCGTCCAGCCGACGCGCGACCCGAGCGTGAGCGTGCAGGAACGAGCGCCATGGACCGAGATCCAGGCTGTCGGAGTGGTATGCGGGTGCGCGTTCGCCGGTCACGGCCCCATCCTACCCGGTGATTGGTTGCATGGCCAACAACCTGATCGGGCGCCGCCGGCGCAGGCCGCGGGACGTCGCGCACGCCCTCGCCCGCCGCCCGCTACGATCGGGGCCATGAAGACGCTCGATGTCGCCGCGCTGCGGGCGCGCTTTCCCGCCTTGGCCAGAACCCACGACGGGGATCCGTACGTCTACTTCGACGGGCCCGGGGGGACGCAGGTCCCCGACAGCGTCATCGAGGCCGTGTCTCGCTACTACCGGACCTCGAATGCCAATCACGGCGGTGCCTTTGCGACCTCGCGGGCTTCCGACGAGATCATCGATGAGGCCCATGCGGCGATCGCCGACCTGCTGGGCGTCGGGCCCAACGAGGTGATCCTCGGCGCGAATATGACCACCCTGACGTTTCACCTGAGCCGTTCGATCGCGGCAACCTTTGCGCCAGGTGACGAGATCGTGCTGACCGGGCTGGATCACGCCGCAAATGTCGATCCGTGGATCGCCGCGGCCGGGGATCGAGGGCTCGTGATCCGCTGGTGGGAGCCGCACCTGGATGACTGCACGCTCCATCTGGACGACCTCCGCGCGCTCCTCTCGCCGCGGACTCGCCTGGTAGCCGCGGGCTGGGCCTCGAACGCGGTCGGGACGATCAATCCGGTGGCGGAGATCGCGGCCCTCGCGCACTCCGTCGGCGCGTGGGCGTACATCGACGCGGTGCATGCCGCCCCGCACCTGAGCATCGACGCCCGGGCGGTCGACGCGGACTTCGTGGCCTGCTCGGTCTACAAGTTCTTCGGGCCGCATGTCGGCGCCGTCTACGGCCGAGGCTCGATCCTCAGGTCCCTGCCGGCCTACAAGGTCAGGCCCGCCGAGTCGAAGTTCGAGACAGGAACCGGCAACTTCGAGGGTCTCGCCGGATCCCTCGCGGCTGTCGGCTACCTCGAGGACGTCGGGGTCATGGCCGGCGCAGCGCCCGACGCGTCCCGCCGCGACAAGCTCGTCACGGCGATGCGGGCGATCCGCAACGTGGAGATGCCGCTCTACCGGCGGCTGCACGACGGCCTCGCCGCGATCGGCGGTGTGCGCCTGTTCGGGATCACGGATCCGGCGGCCTTTGACCGACGGACACCGACCGCGGCCCTGACCTTGGTCGGCGTTTCTTCGCACGATGTCGCGGCGGCCCTGGGCGCCGAGGGAATCGCGGTCTGGGACGGCGATTTCTACGCGACCGGTCTCATCGAACGGCTGGGCTTTGCCGAAACGGGCGGCGTCGTCCGGATCGGGCTGACCCACTACAACACGGCCGCCGAGGTGGATCGACTGCTCGCGGTCCTTACGCAGATCTCGACGGGCGGGGCAGCCGCCGCCGCGCGATGACTGCCACCGCGACCCGCGCCTATGGCGCGCAGAGCATGACCGCTCCGCTCCGCGAGGTGCTCGTGAAGCGGCCCGGCCCGGCGTTCGGGGCCGCGTTCGAGGATCCTGCCCACGGTTTCCTCCATCCGGTGGACCTGGCAATTGCCCAACGGGAGCACGACCGGTTCGTGGATGTCCTCGGGTCGCTGGGCCCCCGCGTCCACGTCCTCGAGACGGAGCTGGCCAGTCCGGACCTCGTGTATACGTTCGACCCGCTCCTGGTGTCGGACCGCGGGACCATCGCCCTCCGCGCCGGCAAGCCGAACCGGCTGCCTGAATCGGCGGCGATCGAGGCGTGGACCACGGCGGCCGGCATCCCCGTGGCCGGACGAATCACGGCGCCCGGGACGATCGAGGGCGGCGACACGTTCTGGCTGCGGCCGGATCTGCTGTGCATCGGCCGGACGCTCCGAACGAACAGCGACGGCGTCAGGCAGCTGGACGACATCGTCGGGGGCGACGTGCGGGTGTTCGATGTTCCCTACTGGCGCGGGCCGGCCGAGCTGATCCATCTCCTGTCGGTCATCTCACCCATTGCCGACGACCTGGCGGTCGTCTTTCCGCCGCTCATGCCGGTCGGGCTCTGGGAGCTTCTCGGCGATCTGGGAATCCGGATGATCGAGGTCCCGGAGGAGGAGTTCGGGACGCTTGGCTGCAACGTGCTGGCCGTCCGTCCCGGTGTCGTCATCCTGGCCGAGGGGAACCCGGTGACATCGGCCGCGCTCGCGACCGCTGGCTGTGAAGTGCACACGTACCCCGCGACCGAGATCGGGATCAACGGCTCGGGCGGGCCGACCTGCATGACGCGGCCGATCCTGCGTGGCTGATGTCCTGACCGGCGCTGCGCGGCGCGCGGCCGATGCCGTCGATCCCGCGCGCACCCTCGCGGACCTGGGGCGGCTGGTCCGGACGCCCAGCGTCACCGGCGATGAGCGTGCGGTCCAGGACCTCGTCGCCGGGATCCTGGAGCAGATCGGCGCAACGGTCGAGCGGATCGAGACCGATCCGGCGGAGTTCGCGCGGACAGATCCGGACTGGCCCGGCCAGGAGATGCCACGGACCGAGCTGCCGGTGGTGGTCGGCCGCCTGGGACGTCCGGGCGGGCGCCGCATCCTGCTGGTCGGTCACACGGATGTCGTGCCGGTCGGGGATCCGGCGGCCTGGTCCGTGGATCCGTGGGGCGCCGAGGTTCGCGACGGATCCCTGTTCGGGCGCGGCGCCGTGGATATGAAGGGCGGCTGCGCCTCGATCCTCGCGGCGGTGCGGGCACTCGTGGAATCCGGCGCGGCGGCGGACTTCGACGGCGAGGTCGTTGCCGCCTTCGTCCCGTCCGAGGAGGACGGCGGCCAGGGCATGCTCGCAGCGATCCGGGCCGGCGTGACCGGCGAGATGGCGATCATCACCGAACCGACCGACATGGACATCGTGATCGCCCATGCCGGAGCGATCATCTTCCGACTCACGGTCCCGGGCCGGGCCGCGCACGCTTCCATGCGCCGCGAAGGTGTCTCCGCCCTGGACAAGCTGGGCGTCCTCATCCGGGCTCTTGAGGCGGACGAGGCGGAGCGGAATGCCGCTGAAACGGACCCGCTGATGACTGCCCTCGGTCTCCCGTACCCAACGATCATCGGGATTGTTCGGGGCGGGGAGTGGGCCTCGACGGTCATGGACCAGGTCGTGGCGGATGGTCGGTATGGCGTGGCCCTGGGTGAGACCTGGCGGGACGCGGAGACGCGCCTCCGAGCGTGCATCGCGGCCGCCGCGAAGGCCGACCCGTTCCTGCGCGACCACCCGCCGACGGTGGAGCTCGTGGGCGGGAAGTTCTCGTCTGCGCGTGTGCCGGCGGACCACCCGCTGCCGGTCTCCCTTGCCGATGCGGCCACGGCCACCCTTGGCCGGCAGCCGGCCCTCATCGGTGAGCCATACGGGGCGGACATGCGATTGCTCGTCACCGAGGGCCGGACGCCGACGGTGATCTTCGGCCCGGGCCACATTGCGAGCGCGCACAGCGCCGACGAATCCGTGCCGGTGGACGATGTCGTGGCCTGCGCGCGCGTCCTTGCCGCGTGGGTGGCCCGCGAGCTGGCGACGTCGGGCTGACGCTCTGGGACTGTGCGACTATCGGCTGATGGTCGTCTACGCGGTCGCGATCGGGCTCTCGGCATTCCTGCTGTTCTGGTTGGAACCTCTTATCGGTCAGATCGTGCTGCCCCTGTACGGCGGCACGCCGGCTGTGTGGGCCACGGTGCTCATGTTCTTCCAGGGCACGCTCCTCCTGGGATACCTGTACAGCCACGCGTCCGTGACGAGGCTCGGACGACGGTGGGCCGTGGTTGTCCACGTCGGACTTGCGATTGGCGCGACGGTCTGGCTGCTGGTCGGACCGGGCAGCACGGACCACTTCCCATCCGCCAATATCCCGGCCGCGCTCGACGTCCTGCGCGTGCTCGCGATCAAAGTGGGTCCACCCGCTTTCGTGCTGACCGCGACGACGCCGCTGCTGTCGGCGTGGTTTGCGTCGGGCCACCATGCCGAGGGTCGTGGGGATCCGTACTGGCTGTACGCGCTCAGCAACGCGGCCTCCCTGGCGGCGCTTCTCGCTTACCCCTTTCTGATCGGACCGGTCGTCGGCCTCTCGCGCCAGGAAGACCTGTGGAGCATCGCGTTCGTAGTCCTGTGCCTGGTCGTATCGATCGCGGCCGTGGCCGCCCTGCGAACCTCAAGGGCAACCGGCGTCGCCCGCCCGTGGGTCAGTGACGAGGCCGTTCGCGCTCGGCTCGGCGTCAACGACGCACCGAGCCGTGCGACCAGCGCGAGAGCAGTGGAGACCGGTTGGCCCCGACGCTTGAGGTGGCTCTTGTTGGCGGCCGTACCGTCGGGCCTGCTCGCGGCCGTCACCAACTTCATCGCGGTCGATCTCATCGCGGCGCCGCTCCTGTGGATCGGCCCGCTCGCCCTGTATCTCGGTTCGTTCATCGTCGCGTTCTCGGCTCGTGGTCGGCGGTTGGTACCGGGAGCCGTCTTCCTCGCCCCGGCAGCCGTGACCCTGTTGTGGGTCCCGATCGGATCGGTCGGAGGGTGGCCGCTGGTCCCGCTCGTTGCCCTTGAATGGGGAGGCCTGGCGATCATCGCCACCGCCCTGCACGGCCGGCTAGCCCAGGACCGGCCCCCTGCAGAGCGGCTGACCGAGTTCTATCTGACGCAGTCGGTGGGTGGCGTCACCGGCGGGGCCTTCGTTGCCGTCGTGGCTCCGATGGTGTTCCCAAGCGTTTGGGAGTACCCGATCCTCCTCGCAGCCGCGCTTGGTGCGCTTGCTGTCACCGGCCCTCGGCGCGATCGCCAGGACTTCACCGTAAGCCAGGAACGGCGCGGCGCGCGGCCACGTCTGAACCTGCGCCCATTCGTCACTGGTGCCCCTGGGCGGGTCGGCCCATATGCCGCCGCCGCGGTCATCCTCGTCGGGATCATGGCGTTCGATCGCTCAGTTGCCCTCGGTGTGGCGCCGCGCTGGCTCCTCGTCGGTGGGATCCTCCTGGTCCTTGGCGCACAGCCGCGCTTCCTGGCGGTCTCGACGGCGCTCATCCTGGCGGTCGCCACGTTCGTGACCCCAGCGCCCGCGCTCCTTCGCGATCGGAGCTTCTTCGGCGTCACTGAGGTGCTTCGGTCGACCGAAGCGCGGATCACGGTCCTCATGAACGGGACCACGCTGCACGGCACGCAATCAACAGATCCCGCGTTCCGCCGCAGACCAACCACGTACTACGCGTCGAGTGGGCCGCTCGGTGATGTGTTCTCCTGGCTTGCCGAGGCTCGGCCGAATGCGTCCATCGCTGCCGTCGGCCTGGGAGCCGGGACGGTCGCAGCCTACGAGCAGTCCGGGCAGACCATGACGTTCTTCGAGATCGACCCCCTCGTTGTGCGTGTTGCGACGGACCCACAGCTCTTCACGTATCTGGCCGACGCGCCCAACAGGCCAGCGATCGTGCTCGGTGACGCAAGGCTCTCCATCCGGGACACGCCTTCCGGCTCCTTCGATCTCCTGATCCTGGATGCGTTCTCGTCCGATGCGATCCCGACGCACCTCGTCACGCTCGAGGCGCTCACCGACGATCTGCGGGTGCTCCGCCCCGGCGGGCTGGTCGTCATCCATGTGTCGAACCGCTACTACGACCTGGGCCCGGCACTCGCTGCCGCCGGCGAACGCCTCGGGCTCACCGCCCTGGAGAAGGGGTACAGCCCGACCGAAGCGGAAGCCGAGGCCGGCGCCGCGATATCGGGCTGGGTGGCGCTCGCGTCCGACCAGCCCACAGCAGATCTATTTCGGGCGAACGGCTGGGCGACCGTGAGGCACGACGGGGTCGTCCCGCTGACGGACGACCACCCGGACATCCTTCGGTTCCTGAGTATCGGCCGCTGACGCACTGCTCCTGCCCTCCGGCGCGCGCGATCAGGGGAGGAGCGCCTCTTCCTCGGGCTCGGGGCGTCGATGCGCGAGCGCTTGGCGATGAGCCCGAAGCGTCAGGATCGGGATGAGCACGAGGCCCGTGCCCAGGACGCCCAGGGCGGTGTAGCCGGCGGCGGCCATGATCACCCCGGACCCGAGACTGGCGGCCGCGGCCGAACTCCAGATGAGGGCGTCGGCGACGCCCTGGACGCGGGTCCGCTCGTGGACCTCGAGGTGCTCTGAGAGCAAGGCACTCCCAGCCACGAACCCGATATTCCATCCGAGCCCCAGCAGGAACAGGGCCACGAGCAGGAGATCGCCGCCGGTGGGCGGTGCCACGGCGGCCATGACCGCCGACACACCGAGGACGGCCGTGCCGATGAAGATCGCGCGGACCGCGCCGACCCGCTCCGCAAGCCGCCCCGAGAGCGGCGAGAGCGCGAACATCCCGAGGGTGTGGGCCGACAGCACGATCCCCACAGCGCCGAGCCCGTGACCCTGCTGCGTCATGTGGAGCGGGGTCATGGTCATGATCAGGGTCATCACGAACTGGCCGGCCACGAGCGCCACGATGGCCGCGGTCACACCCGGCCGCCGAAGCATCTGCCCGAGCGCCAGCACGGCCTCTCCTGTCACGGCCGGGGCGCCGCTTCTTGGCGCCGAATCGTCGGCGATGGCGTAGGGATCCGGGCGCAGCAGCACGAACGACAGGATCGCGGCGATGGCCATGAAGACGACGGGCACGAGATACGGTCCCGCGAGCGCGGGCAGGCCGAAGGCCGGGGCAATGGAGCTCGCGACCGGGACGAGCGTCGGGCCGACGACCGACCCAACCGTCGCGCCCCACACCACGAGGCCGATCGCGGACGCCCGTTTGGCAGGGGGAACGAGGTCCGCGGCGGTGTATCGCGAGAGCTGATTCGAGCTGTTGCCGAAGCCGATGAAGAGCGTCCCGAGGAGGAGGATTGGGAACGAGCGGAGGATGACGGCCGCCGTTGCGATGAGCGCCCCGCCGACGCCAATCGAATAGCCCGCCACGAGGCCGATCCGCCGTCCTCGCCGGGCCATGAGGGAGGACAGCAGGACGGACCCGATGGCTGCCCCGAGCACGACGGTGGCGCCCGGTGCGCCGGCAAGCGTCGGCGAACCGAGGAGGTCCTGGGCCACGATCGTCGCGACGGTGACCGCGGCGATGTGACCGGTGCTCCCGAGGGCGACCCCGGCGATGAGGCTCATGCGGGCGCGGCTACGCGCCGCGGCGAGCGCCGTCGGGGACAGGGCGGCGGCCGCAGACGTTGGTGGCGCGATCACCGTCCGATGATAGGCGGGCTCACGCTCGACCGAGTTGCTCCGCGTCGGCGGCTGCCTGGGCCGCTGCCACCTCCACGAAGCGGCACAGCGCATCGACCAGCCGCATCTGATCGGGCGTCCGGCAACCGGCCTCGAGGAGCGTCGGAGACGCGATGATCAGGGCAATGCTCTGCGCCCGGGAAACGGCGACGTTCAGACGGTTGCGGGAGTAGAGGAAGGTCATGTCCCGCGGCGCATCGTCGCGGCTGGAGCTGGTCATCGAGTAGATCGCGACCGTTCCCTCGCGGCCCTGGAACTTGTCGACGGTCCCGACATTGCCGGTCCTCCCGAGTCGGCGTTCGAGGGCCGCCTGGATCTCCGAGACCTGGGCGTTGTATGGCGCGACGACGATGACGTCGTCAACCTCGATCGTCCGCGTGGAGCCGTCCGCGAGGACCTGCTCGCGGCCCACGAGGGCGGTCACCGCATCCGCGACGCGCTCCGCCTCCTCGGCCGACCGGGCCGCGTTGCCCTCGTGCGCGACCGGCCACCAGCGCACGCCGGCGTCCGACAGCGAACCTGTTGGTCCACCCACGACACGATCCGTGTCCGGATGGGTCACCAGGCGCCCGTCATAGAACGTTTCGGAAATGAACGCGTTGATCGCGGGGTGGAGGCGACGCGTCATGGGCAGGAACAGGCCGCGCTCGGGCGGAAACGTGATGTCCCCGCCCAGCAGGTGGGCGAGCCCCGACAGGCCCGCGCCGTCCGGGTGGACACCCTGGGTGACCATGGGCAGCTGGGTGGGATCGCCGACCAGGACGATGGAGCGAGCGCAGGCCCCGGCGGCGATCACGTTCGCCAGCGAGTACTGGCCGGCCTCGTCCACGAACAGGACGTCGAGCGCCCCGTCCAGCTCGCCCCTCGCGAACAGCCAGGCCGTGCCCGCGACGATGTCGGCGGTGCCCGCTTCAACGGCCTCGTCAACGACGGCGTTCGTCGTGGCCAATCGGACGCGAGGATCCCGCACGTACGGGTCCAGTTCGCCCGCACGCTGCACGACCCGGATGGGCGCCACCGCAGCGCCGGCCGGCCGAGCTTCATCCGGCTCATTCGCCGCGCGGAGGACCTCCTCGAGGAGGTTGCCGATCGTCTTGTGGGACTGGGCGCTGATCCCCACGCGCTTCCCCTGCCGAACCAGCCCGACGATCATCCGCGCCGCGGTGTAGGTCTTGCCGGTGCCTGGCGGCCCCTGGATCGGGAGGATCGTGCCATCGAGTGCCTGCGCGAGCCGCCTGGCCTCCGCCACGACGTCAACGGTCGGGTCGACGAGCACGGAACTGGCCGATGGCCCGTGGTCCAGCCTCGGTGGGCGCCGGAACAGGAGATCGCGGATCGCGGGATAGGGGAACGGATCTCCGAAGCCGTGCTCGATGGCGGCATCGGCGACACGGAGCATCGCGCCCTTCATCGCCCGGCTGTCGATGGGTGGCTGGCTGATCAGGGCCCGCGGGTGCTCCCGCTGCGAGCCGTCCCCTCGCTTCAGGTCGATCGTCCCGGACAGGTCATCGACGGCCACGACCGTGCCGGCCGGCTTGCCATCAGGCGCATTGAACGCGCTGTCGCCCGGGCCGAACGGGTGATCCTGGGGTTCGAAGCGGTAGCGGCGGATCGTGCTCTTCGCCTCCCGGCCCACCTCATGCATGAACTCCAGCCCCGCGAGAGCATCGCGCTCATCGACGAGCGCATCGAGTGACATGTCCTGCAGCTCGAACCAGCGCCAGTACTGCGACTTCTCCTCGCGTCGATGCCAGTCGAGCAGATCGGCGAGGAGCCGACGAGCGCGGGCATCCTCTGACCCGTCGGCCGGGTCGAGCGCATCGGTGAGCGCCGCGACGCGCTCGCGGACCGTGCGGATCCAGTCGGTGAGGCGTTCGCTCGGGTCGGCGGGCGGCGGCGTGGGACGGGCCCAGGTGCCGTCGGGCCATCGCCCAATCGCCTCGGCCCGTCGCGATTCCAGCCAGTCCCGGAGCATCCAGGTGGAGACGCAGTCGTCGCGGTTGTAGTCCGCGATCTCGCCGAGGATGCGATCGTCGCCATCGCGCAGCCACTCCTCGAACTTCACCACGCTGAAGCCGGCCTCGGTCACGGGGCCCTCCCGGGCGGGCAGGTAGAACTTCTCGATCTGCTTGAGCGAGTAGGACTCGACCGATGCCCGGACGCCTTGGCGGACGACGTTCAGGAGGTCCACGAGGGTCTCCCCACGGAGCAGCCGATCCAGCTCCTCAACCCCGATTCCGTGTCGCCCGACGAGCCTCTTGAGCGCCCCCGACTCATACCCGCCGTAATGGAAGACGTGGAGCTCCGGATGGGCGGCCAGGCGCGTCATGACGAAGTCCATGAGCTCCCCGAAGGCCGCCCGTTCGCCATCCGCGCTGGTACCCCAGATCGGACGGTAGACGGCCTTGCCCGTATCGACCGTGACGATCCCGAGCAGGTACTCGAGGCCATCGTCCGTGGCCCAGGGGTCCGCCTCGATGTCGAAGAAGACGTCCCACTGCGACGGCTCGGGCAGGAGCGCGAGCCCGCGGCCGGAGACGCCCGGATCCGGTTCGATGAGCTCCCACACGCGCTCGCCGGTCGTCCGCTCCTGGAGCTGAAGGCGAGCCTGGTTCCGAAGCCGGCGGAGCGTCGGCCCGGCGACGCCGGGAACATCGAGTTCACCCGCTGAAGCCGCAAGGGCCGAGAGCGTCGTGATCCCGGACTGGTTCAGGCGTTCCGTGTCCACCCGGCGCATCCCGGCCACGATCGAGAGGTGATCGTCATCCCGCCGGCGCTGGATGCATGTTGGCGACCAGGCGCAGACGCGGCAGTGGTCGACCGGGTTCGGGTAGGTCTGTGCTCCCGCCGGATCCGCGGCGTCGCGGGCGATCCGGGCCTCGAACCGCGCCCGGATATACCGGAAGTAGGCAGCGAAATCCTCCGCCCGGTAGCGGTGTTCCTCACGGTCGCCGGTCACGACCGTCAGCCACTCGGGCTCGACCCCCTGGGCCTGCCCCAGCAGGCCGGCGTAGACGCACAGCTGGAGGATGGCGCCGGTCTTGACGGCCCGGGCGAGCTTCGTGTCCGCGACGTCGTAGCTCCAGGCGCCGAACGCGGGCGATGGCCGGTCCGGGCGCTTGAACAGGAAGTCGGCGTGGCCGCGCCAGCGGCCGTCGAAAAACGTGGCCTGGTAGACGACGTCGGCGCC
>Ga0209521_10003158_pt1 | contig 13329 bp, 12 predicted proteins | sample Rifsed19ft4_FD_184016 | JGI IMG/M metagenome (GOLD analysis project Ga0209521, IMG submission 184016) | Soil microbial communities from Rifle, Colorado, USA - sediment 19ft 4 (version 2) | ecosystem: Environmental > Terrestrial > Deep subsurface > Rock core/Sediment | place: Rifle, Colorado... | reverse complement strand
GCATCACCACATACCGTAAGAATTGCAGGGGACCTGCGCCATCCATACGGGCGGCATCCGCCAAATTTGGCGGAATGGTCTGGTAGAGCTGGCGGAAAAGCAGAATTCCCGTCGCGCTGGCGAAAAATGGAATGGTCAAGGCTTGAATTTTGTTCACCCAGCCAAATTGGTCCATCAACTCATAGGTGGGTACGATGCGAACCGGTAGAGGCAGCATGTGGGTGATCAATATCAATATGAAAAAGATGGCTTTGCCTTTAAATTCGAAATAAACAAAGGCAAACGCGCCCAGGATCGACAGAAATATTTTCCCCAGCGCGACTGATATCGAAACAAAACCTGTGTTGAGCAGCAATTTTCCCAAATGAGCCTGCTGCCAGGCAAACTTAACATTTTCCAGCAAATTGTTTCCGGGTGTCAAACTCAAGCGATAATATTCAGGCGGTGTTTGGGTCGCCAGCAGCAAGGCATATAACATGGGAAACATGATGAATAACAATACTATAATCATCACCAGGTGAGACAATGCCGGGTTCAAGATGCGCTTGCGGAAGGAGGCCCTTCCCATGACCTTGGAGGAGGGATAGCCAGGTTGAATGGATTGTGCTTTCATTGATAAAAAACCTTGCTTCCGGCAAAGCGGAACTGTAACAATGTGAGAACTGCGACCAGGATCAGCAGGATGATGGATTGAGCCGAGGCGAAACCGGTATCCATCCCGATAAATCCATCTTTATACAGGTTGAATACCATCAAATTGGTTGCCTGCCCCGGTCCGCCCTGGGTGGTGATGTGCACCAACCCAAAACATTCAAAAAACGAATATAGCGTATTCATCACGAACAGGAAAAAAGTGGTCGGCGAGAGCAGCGGAAAAGTGATGCGCCAGAACTTGATCCACCCGCCGGCACCATCCAGCGAGGCGGCTTCCAGCAATTCAGTCGGCAGCCCCTGCAATCCGGCCAGGAAGAAGACGATATTATAACCAAACATCTTCCAGGTGGCTGCCAACCCCAGGAACAACAAGGCCGACGTGGAGCTGGTCAAATAATTGAATTCGATGCCAGTCAGCCGCTTGAGCAGGATTGAACCCAGGCCAAAGTTGGGATTCATCATCAAACCCCAAACCAAACCGGCGATGGCGGGTGAAAGGGCATAAGGCCAAATCAACAAAGCGCGGTAAAAGCTGAAACCGCGCAGCCGCTGGTTGGCAACCACTGCCACCACCATGCTTGTCGCCAGGCCGACAAAGACCACAAAAACTGAAAAGCGGGCGGTCACCCACAACGAGTTGAGATAATCCGGTTTGGTAAAGAGGCGGATAAAATTTTCAAACCCCACGAACAGCCGGCGGTCGCCTAAGGGTGAGACCCGAAAAAAAGAAAGTTGCAAGCTTTCTACACTTGGGAAAATGAAAAAAATAATTACAACGACCACCATCGGTGCCAGTAACAAATAAGGCATGACTCGGTTTGGAAAACGAGTTTGCATCGGCATTCCTTTAAGGCTACCAGAAAGGATTGCGGGAGGAAAATTCCTCCCGCAATCGATAGGAACAAAGTTGTCGGGCTACTTGAGTAAGGATGCGTAATCCGAAAGTACCTGGTTGGAATCCGCAGTAGCTTTATCTAATGCGGTTTTCGGATCGACCCCATTGACGACCACGTCCTCAATGGCTGCGCCAACGATATCGCGAATCTGGACGAAGTTGCCGAGCAGCACACCCACCGAAGCGGGAGTGTCAGCGCCACCAAGAATCTGGTTGAAGGCGGTCGCGTGATTGGGTTCTTCTTCGAACCAACCTTCAGCCTTCAACTGTTCGTAGGCGGTGTTGGTGGCGGGGAAGTAACCGGTCTCTTTGTGCCAGGCGATGGTCTCTGCGGGCGTGTTGATGAATTTGAAGAACTCCCAGGCAGCGGCTTGTTGTGCCGGCGTCGTGCCGTCCATCAACCACAAACACCCACCACCGACCACACTATTGCCCTTGGGATAGTCGCCATCCAGGCGCGGCAGGAAGGTGGTGCCAACTTTGAAGGTGGCTTTTCCAAGAATACCGCCCAGGCTGGAAGTGGATTGGATCAGGAAGGGGAATTGGGCAGCCAAGAATGGGTCGTTGGCTGAATATTCACGTCCGCCATAAACCAACACTTTTTCATCAGCCATGCGCTGCCATTCGGTCAGCACTTTTACGCCGAAGTCGGAGTTCAGGTAAACTTCGGTGGCAAGGCCGCCGCGACCGTTGTCACTATCGGCAAACAACTGGTCATGCATGGCATAGGTTTGCTCTAAAATCCAGGCGGGCCAACCCATCGAGAAACCGCCAGGAGCAAGACCGGCTTCGATAACCTTGAGGGAATATTCTTCAATCTCGGCCCAGGTGGTGGGCGGAGTGCCGACATCAATGCCCGCGGCTTCCAACATATCGATGTTGTAGTAAACCATGGCAGTTGAGCTATTGAATGGCATGCAGTACAGCTCGCCATCTTTGGAATAGTACTTCAAAATGGGTTGCACGACATCAGCCCAGTCCACCTCACCCTTGTTGAGGGTATAAACCGGGACGATCGCGCCGGAATCGAGCATGCTTTCCGTGCCAACCTCGTAGACCTGAACAATGGTCGGCGGTGTGCCGGAGCGGGTGGCTGCCAGCGCTTTGGTGAGTGTTTCAGCGTAAGAGCCAGAGTACTCGGCGGTCAATTTGATATGCGGATTGGCTTCCATGAAGCGCTCCGCGATCGCGTTGATCACGTCACCGCGGCTGCCGCTCATGGCATGCCAGAAGGTAATCTCAGCAGGTTCAGGTTCTGCAGCTACCGGCTCAGCGGTAGGCGCCGGCACGTCCGTAGGTGCATCCGGGACATCCGTTGCTTCAGGGGCGGGCGGGGCGTCAGTGGCGGTTGGCTCTGCTTTGGGGGCGCAAGCTCCCAGGATCATCGCAAACATAACCAGGTAACTGATAACAATCAGCCATCGGCGATTCTTCATTATTACTCTCCTATTTTATTATTGATTGGATTGGGGGTGAAAATTGAAAAGAACCAGAAATCGTGCGGTTTCTACTTGAAGCGCCTTCCTTCCGTTGGTTTCATCGAAGTTTTTATACATTCACCAACCAGAAAATTATAGGGAAGGTCGCATTGAAAGTCAAATGTCAAAGTGAATGAATAATTTCACAATTGTACTGATTTGAACGGTTTATCCTGCAAATTCGCGCAGGCTTTTTGCCAACCGGGTCAATACATAACCGTGAATGGCACCCACAATGACACCGACGGCTAACAAAATCCCAGCCATTACGCCCACCATTTGAAGTGTGGAGTCCATACGTTGTATCCAATCAATCCCCCAAAATATCAGCGGCATCCCAGCCATCCAGGCGAGCATATTGGCTGGGATCCAGATCCATGCGCGTTGGACGTGCTTACGCAAAACCAGCCACTGCGCGAAGGACAGAACCGCGCCGCCCAGTAATCCCATACCTGCCGCCAGCAGCAGCAAAATGCTCTGGGGTGGTTCGGAGACCGGCGCAGTCGAAGCGGTTTCAGCGCCCAGACTCATGATGGAGGACGGCAAATATCCCATAAAGTAGGCGATCAACGCCCCAATGGTGGTTGCCCGCCACCATTCGCCGCGGCGGATCTTGGGAAACCAGGGGTGCATCGCCCACCACTGCCCCCACCCTACCAGAGTGGCTTCAAAAATGCCGCTGACGATGGCAAAAACAAAGCCGGCTAAAATGCTTAAGATTCCGCCCAGGCGTTCCAGCCAGGTGAAACCTGCAGCCGCCACCGCAAAGGTCAGCCCCAGCCCGAACAATTCACCTGCGGCATTGGCGATCACCCAGCGCAGCCAGAGCGCGCGCAAACCTCGTAGTTTCAATGGAGAGTTTCCTCAACTTCAATTATTAATCTTGTTGATTCCAAGCACTAATTATACGAATTTTAGTTTTCCCGGTAAAACATTCCGGGATGTCGTTCTTAAACCGCAAGGCCCAGCATAACACTGGACCTTGTTTAATTTATTCAATTTAATTTTTGGATTAGCTTACCGGCTCGGCAATCATATTTTCCAGGAGAATTTCGAGCGCCATGGTGTGGCTGCACACGCCGCGCGTGCTGAAGAAAGAGCAATCGCAGGACCATTTACCGTGATCGTAGCTGACATTGTGCGGATTGTTCTCCCCATCCATTGTGACTGTGAAACTTTGAAAATGCACCCGCTCACGTTCTTGTGCGTACCGTCTGGCTTTTTCTCGCTTGCCGATCATCCCGTAATCCATGACACAGTCTCCTTTCAAGAAATAGATAGAAAAAAAGGCACGCGCGTACACCTGCGTGCCCCCGATCAGAGCTTAGCTCTAGGATATGTCTTTAACTCTCGCATAATGGGTTTGCCTGAAAGTCTTTCCTAATAATAATAGCCCGACTCAAAGTGAAAGTCAACTTACTCTAAGGTATCGTTAACTTTCTTTTCGAGAATCAAGGCATCTTCCCCGCCAACATAATAATTGCCCCAAATATCCACCTGGGTGTAGCCTTCGGATTGGTAGAGTTCAATGGCAGCCTGATTGGAACGCCGCACGCTCAGGCGGATTACCTTCACATGCAGGCGGGATTCACAGGCATGCATGAGTTCCCTGGCAATTCCCATCCGGCGAAATTCCGGCATGACCCCGATGGTCACAATCCAGGCCAGATCCTGTCCACGGCGTAGATCACTGGCGACAAACCCCGCCATTTTCCCCTGTACCACGGCCTTCAAGCGCACGATGCCCGGAAAACTGAGCACCGCGATCAGATCGAACAGCGGCCAGGCATCCAACTCAAAACAAGCCCGCTCCAGGCGTCGCAGATCTCCCAGATCACGCAAATTGGCTTCGACAATTTCGAAGTCATTCGTCAATGCAGTCCCCCAAAGGGCAGTGATAAGACCCGCAGCCTGGATATTTTTCAGGCTGCGGGTCATTCGTTTGGGTCCGTTGTCTACTTATCGCGCATTTTGATGAAATCACCCAGCATACTGGTGAACTCCATCGGGAAAATATACTTAGTCGATGCGCCCTGCGCCATGTTCTTCAGCGTTTCAAAATATTGCAAAGTCATGGTTTTGGAATCGACAGTTTGGGCGACCCCAAAGATTTTTTCCAACGCCAGTGAATACCCTTCAGCCCGCAGCAATTGAGCTTCGCGTTCGCCTTGCGCTGCCAGAATGGCGGCTTGCTTCATGCCTTCGGCCTTCAAGATGGCTGCCTGCCGGTCGCCTTCTGCCACGTTGATCGCGGCTTCGCGGGTACCGGTCGATTCCGTCACCACCGCGCGGCGGGTACGTTCGGCCGTCAACTGGCGGTTCATCGATTCCTGCACCTCGCGCGGCGGGATGATCTCGCGGATTTCAACGTTGGTGACCTTGACGCCCCAGCGTTCCGTTACCTCGTCCAATCTGGCCCGCAATGCTTGGTTAATCTTCTCGCGTTCGGAGAGAACGCCGTCCAGCATAATTCCGCCGATCACCGAACGCAAGGTGGTGGTAGCGATACCCTGGGCTGCCAGTTCAAAGCTGCCGACTGCCAGCACGCTTTGTACCGGATCGAAAACCTTGTAGTACCACAGGAAATCGATCGAGATGGGGGCATTATCGGCTGTGATGGAAGTCTGCACTGGGATCTCGCGGACTTGTTCGCGTAAATCCACCCGAACTGCCCTGTCAATGAATGGGATGAGGATGACCAGACCGGGGCCTTTCTCGCCGATGCAGCGTCCCAGGCGGAAGACTACCAGCCGCTGGTATTCGGCCACGATTTTAAGCGCCGAGGCCAGGAAGACCAGGACGATTAAAACGATCACGCCAATTAAACAATATATTAATTCGAATTGCATTGTCAGACCTCCTGTTATGGTCGAAAATCCGGCGGTTTTTCCCGCCGGTTATAGCTAATTATTCTTCCTCTGCTTCCACTTCAAGTACCAACCCTTGCCGGCTTATAATCCGCACCCGGGTCTCAACCGGGATCGGTTTCCTGCTCCAGGCGGACCACTCCTCCCCGTTGATATAAACGCTGCCTTCCTGAAAAATATTGGTATGGGCGATACCGGTCATACCTGGCAAGCGTCCCAGGTCAAAATCCGGGCGGCGGGCGATCGCCTCCAGACCTTTACGCCCGATGATCCAAATCAATCCAGCCGCCAGAATGGAAACAAATATTGCCAACCAGACATTGACCGCTGGACCGCCATCTGGATTGCGGAATAGAAATACAGACCCGACAATCAAAGCGACAATCGCGATTCCCAGGAAAAGCCAGTTGCGCCATTTGCGCAGCGCGAACACGAAGGGAACGATGCCAAGAATCAGAACAATCAAGGCCCACGGGTTAATGTCCATGTTGACCGCGCTGATCCCAGCGACGACCAATGCGAACAACGCCCCGATCTCAAGAAAACCTGTCCCTGGCGCAAACAACGCCAGAACTCCCAACACCAGGCCTAAAACCAAAAGCACATAGGCAACGTTGGGGTCCATAAGCAGATTCATCGGTTCCTCCTTGACTGTTAACAAGATTATACAGCACAAGAGGGCCTATTACTCTACGAATCGGAGCGTCAGGTCGAAACCGGATTCAGTTGTTTACCCCAACCCCGTAAAACTTGTTGAATACCTCATCCAGGCTGGGCTGCTGGCTGATCACGTCCAACAGGCGGAACTGGCTGGCAGCCTTGAAGAGCGCATCCGGGTCTCCCTGTAGCGTGCAGCGCAGTTTATTGTCTTCCAGCACCAGGTCGTTGAGGTTTGGCAGGTTGGCAAAAGCTTCCCGGTGGATTGGATCGGCGAAGCGCAGCTCAATTTTTCGTAATGCACGTTTGCGCAGGGTGACACCGCGTTCGACCGCCACCAGGTTGCCGGAATAGAGCACCGCGACCCGATCCGATATGCGTTCCATCTCGGTTAAAGACTGAGACGCAATCACCACTGTCACACCGTTCGCCCGGGTTTCCGAAATCAGGTGATAGAGTTGAGATTGACGCTCAGTGTCCAGCCCAGTGGAAGGTGCATCCAATAAAACCAGCTCGGTGCGACGCATGAAGGCTTGAATGATGCTAAGGGCGCGTTTTTCAACCAGGGAATAATCCTGTGCGCGGCGGGAAAGATCGATTTTAAAGCGCTCAGCAAGGCTGGTGACATAATCTTCGTCAATAAGGCCGGTCAGACTGGCGAAACGGTCCAAAATCTGTTCGCCAGTGAGACCCAGGGGCAGGGCCAAAATATCCGGGAGGTAACTCACCAGGCGCCGCACTTGCAAGCCGTTGCGTTGGCTATCCATCCCCATCACCAGAGCGACTCCGCTGGTCGGCCGGACTAAATTCATCAAGATATTGAGAAAAGTCGACTTGCCGGCCCCTTTAGGCCCCAGGATGCCGAATACTTCACCCGGTTCCACTTCCAGAGTCAGGTTTTGCAGCGCCGGCTTACGGCCAAAATTCTTTGTCAGATTTTCCGTGCGAATGACCAGGTAGCGCATCGCCGCCTCCTCTCTTTTTCTGGCAAGATACAAAACTGGCTGGACCCGGAGGGAGATCAGCCAGTAAAGATCTTGAGAGGATCAGACAACAGGTTTACAGATCCGTTGTCAGGCTGACGTCTCCTTTTGGGCTTGCCACTCTGCGATGAGTTGCTCGTAACTGGTTCTGACCAGATCGCTCCAGGCCAGAATCTCGAGCATGCGTTTTCGAGCGGGATGTTCGTCTTCCATGCCCTCCAAGCCTTCCTCTGCCATTTCCTGCAGCGAGAGGATGCCTTCCAGGCGCATTTCCAAAGACTTTTCCCAGGCGTCATCCGAGAATTCGTAGTGATCGTTGCGTTCACCCGGGAGAGAAACCCGATCTGCCAGGCCAGTCATCAGCAGTGTGCGTAAATTTGTTGAAATGCTGCTGCGGCTGACTTGCAAATAATCGGACATTTCCTCAGGCGTCACCGGGCGGGTGGCTGCCAGCATCATGCCTAGCATCCGTCCTCCGATACGCGGCACCCCGTATTCCTCGAAGTGCAAACCCATATTTTCAATGAACTGGGATAGTGCGGCTTCGTCACCCTGTATGGGAGGGTTACTATCCGCGCCGCTATCCGCTGCTTCTGAATCCATGCGAAACGTTACTCCTGAATAATCCAATACGATGGCCTTTGTAGACCATCATTAGTTTACTCTTTCTACTCATTTCTGTCAAGACTGAAATTATTAACGCTCACGGTTATGAGTGTGGTCTTATGATATGCGTACACATCACAAGCATGAACACAATTGTATATACATGCTTACTCAGGGTATCAATCAATACTGTTGCTTATCCTTGTGTAATCAATGCACCAATCGCCAATGTTGTATATACATGCCTGACTGCCTGGGTGGGGTCAATATATATGCCAAACCATGATAAAATCCACCCATATTTTGAGTATTCGAGGTGCTGTATGACCGAACCCATTTTGGTAGCCATTGCCTGGCCCTATGCCAACTCTGAAATTCACGTCGGCAATGTGACCGGCTCGCATTTGCCCGGTGACATTTTTGCCCGATATCAGCGCATGCGCGGGCGCGATGTGGTCATGGTTTCCGGCTCAGATTCACACGGCACCCCCATCACCATCACCGCTGACGCCTCGAACTCCACCCCGATGGAAGTCTACCAGCGCTTTCATCAGACCTTTCTGGACCTGTTCATGCAGCTGGGCATTAGCTACGATCTGTTTACCAGCACGCATACCGAAAATCACTTCAACGTTTCGCAGAAAATCTTCCTGGCGCTGCTGGAAAACGGCTTTTTGTACAAGGAGAGCCAGCAGCAGTGGTATTCCACTGCCCAGAGCCGTTTCCTGCCCGACCGCTACGTGGAAGGCACTTGCTATGTGTGTGACTATACCCAGGCGCGCAGCGACCAATGCGACCGCTGCGGCACACTGCTCGAACCAGCCAAGTTGATCAATCCGCGCTCAAAAATCGACGGATCGACGCCGGAGCTGCGCGAAACCGAACACTACTACCTCGATCTTGGCAAACTGCAGCCAGAAATCACGGACTTTTTAAAGCAGCGTTCTTCATACTGGCGGCAAAACGTAATGCGCCAGTCGCTCGGTCAAATCGAGGCAGATAGCTTGCGCGGCCGCCCCATCACCCGCGACCTGGACTGGGGCATCCCGGTGCCGCTCGAGGCTGAGAAAGGCAAATGCCTGTACGTTTGGTTCGAGGCAGTCATTGGTTACCTGTCTGCCACCATCGAGTGGGCCAGCATTACCGACCAACCTGAGGCATGGAACAAATGGTGGCACGACAAGGCTTCCAAGACCTTCTATTTCATCGGCAAAGACAACATCCCCTTCCACGCCATTATTTGGCCCGGGCAATTAATCGGACTGGATACCAAATTCGACGAGTTGATGGGCAACTCTGTCAAAGCGCCGTTGGTGCTGCCGTATGATGTGCCAGCCAACGAATTCATGAACCTGGAAGACCAGAAAATCTCCGGCAGCCGCCATTGGGCGGTTTGGGCGCAGGATTTCCTCACCCGCTACGACCCGGATCCGCTGCGGTATTACCTTACAGTCAATATGCCGGAAACGCGTGACACTGATTGGGATTGGGAAGATTTTTACAAACGCAACAATGACGAACTGGTTGCCACCTGGGGCAACCTGGTCAATCGCGTATTGTCCTTTGCCGCCAAACACTGGGAAGGCGTTGTCCCAGAGCCGGGTGAATTGACCAGTCTCGACAAAGACTTGATTGCCGCCATTGAGCAGGGATTTGAAACGGTCGGCAACGAAATGGAAGCTGTTCACCTGCGCGGCGCCCTGGGCGAAGCTATGCGCCTGGCGAGCGAGGTCAATAAGTATCTCGACACGACGGCTCCCTGGACGGCGATTAAAACGGATCGCGCTGCTGCCGGGCGAGCCATTTACACGGCACTGCGTGCCATCGATTCGCTCAAAATTTTGCTGGCTCCATTCCTGCCGTTCACCTCGCAAAAGCTGCACCAATTTATGGGTTACAATACAACCCTGTTTGGCACTCAGTTTATTAGCAAAGAAGAAGATTCGCTCGGGACCCACGGCGTGCTTCGCTATAATTCAGACAGCGCAGCCGGGCGCTGGGAACCCAGTAAGCTCCAGGCGGGTCACCATCTGGATAAACCCGAACCGCTTTTCCGCAAACTGGACCCCGTTATTATTGAAGAGGAACGAGCGCGGTTAGGAAAACCACACCAATAGCATGACAGCAGGGCGGGCTGCGGGATGCCCGCCTTTTTGTTGAACTGCCTGCATTTGGCAGTCATTATTGAGGAAATAGGAATGAAAATTTACCGAATCAAATTCGTGTTTTTAGTATTGACCATCGTTTTATTGAGTTGCAATCTACCTGTCAGTGCATTAAATCCTAATTTCAATGCAGCTGGCACTCCGCTGGCTGAATCCGAGGTCGTTGACACACCTGCCGGGCCGGATTACTCCTCTGCCCGGTTGACGCTTGTCGATTTGCCCGAAGGCTTCCGCGAACTGACGTCGGAAGAATTAGAAGCCTTGGGACTTTCCAGCAGCCAATTCACCAACCTGTTCACCGGAATGCTGTCCGAAGCCTTGCCAGAGAACTTTGCCGCATTCACCAATACTAACGGCAGCTTCGAGGTCATTGTTTCTGTGCTGATTGTGCCGCTGACGTTCGTGGAACGCACCGCCGTCGACCTGTACCTGCGCGATCCGCAGCGCCTGGCAGATAATTTTTCCGGTGCTGAGGGAATAACGGATTTAGAGCTGGACGAAAGTGCCGCCAAAGTGGGTGAATCTTCCAGCAGCGTCACGTTTGGCGTGCCAAATGCTCCGCTTAAAATGAATGGCGGTTTGACCGTCTCACGCCGCGGTGATGCGGTGCAGGTGGCAGTGCTGTTCTACCCGGACGGCACTGTGCCGGCGCTGGCTTCCTCCGCCGTTGCTGAAATTGTGGACGAGAAATTGTCGCTTATTAACTAGCGAAAGATCCCGCGCGACTTATGCACCCTTTCTCCGGGTTGATCTGCTGAGGGTCTCCGGGACAGCGGGTAACCGGACACCGCACCTGGATGGTTCCACCCCTAAATTGACCTCTTTGGCCTTCCTCACGGGGTATAATTTCACCATTCACTCATGGTAGCCACCATCTCCCCCCGCGAAAAAGCCCTGATCGTTTTGACCCATTGGTGGGTCGTTGCCGCTGCCGCCATCCTTGGCGGTCTGGTTGGCCTGGGTATCTTTGCGCTCAAAGAACCGGCTTATGAAGCCCAGGTGACCACCACCATGGGGATCGATTTCGCTCGAACCGGCTACATGGAGCAGTACGATAAGGATCTTGCTCTCGGCATCGCTGCCGGCATCATCTACTCCGCGGATGTCATGCAGCAGGTGGTAGACGAGGCGCTGGCGAACAATATCGTCGCCAGTTTTGAGACGCTCAAGCATGATTCGACCATGGAACGCAAGTCATTCGTGTGGATTCTGCGCGTCCGTCATGGCAACCCCGAACAGGCTGCGTTTCTGGCCAACCGCTGGATAGACCTTGGAATTGCCGCGCTTGACAGCGCTGCGCAGCATGCCATAACCGCGGACGGGCTGCAGGAATATATGCAGTCCCTGGAAAGGTGTCTGGAACAGGTGGCGGTCAACGCCGTGGTTCCAACCTGTCCATATGACACCCTCGCAGAACTGCAAACCAATCTGGTTGTAACTGAAAATGAATTTATTGTGGAAAGACAGGCTGCCCGTAACCTTTTCCCGCAGCTCACCTACGAAGTTACTCAGCGGGCGACAACACCGCAGTCTCCGGTGACTTACGGACGCAATAATCTGGTGCTGGCAGGCCTGTTGATCGGCTTACTGGCTGGAATCGCCGTCGTCACCAGCGGACTGCCCGACCGCTGGAAGAAAAAGGACTAAAGAGCATGCCGCGCCTGGTCCGCTGGCTGTGGGCTGCTTTGATGCTGGCGCTGCCGTTCAGCAGCTTTCCATTAATTTCACGAACGTTGGGCGTACAGTCTGTCGCGGCTTTGTCCGTCGTTTTCCTGTTGTTTCTATTCATCGTCTGGTTCGTGCCTCACCTATGGCGCGGCGGACGCTTGCCGCTGGCAACCGTACCGATTCTGGCGTTTGTGCTGGTCGGCTTCATCGCGACTTTCGGCGCTTTTTTCATCGACATGCCTGCCTTCCGCGATTTTTCCCGCTGGCGCACCCTGGCAGAAAACCTGGTCACCTTGGGTGTCGGCGTCAGTGCTTACTTGATCGCCAGTTCCTGGCCGGCTGGAAAAAAGGATTTCGATCATCTGCTGCGCTGGTTGAACTTCGGTGGTATCCTGATCATCCTCTGGTCAGGAGTTCAAGCGTATTTTGCTTTTTTCGAAGGCGCCTATCCCGCCTGGCTGGAGAACGCACAGCGTTGGATCTCTTCCAGCGGTCTGCTCTATCCGCGGCGGGTAACCGGCCTGGCCTTCGAGCCGTCCTGGCTGGCGCACATGCTGAATTTGATCTATCTACCCTGGTGGCTGGCAGCTACCTTGAACAACAGTTCAGCCCACACCTTCCGCATCTGGCGCATCAGTCTTGAAAACCTGCTGCTGGTCGGCGGGATTGCCGTCCTTTTCGCGACTTACTCGCGCGTCGGCTGGTTGGCATTCTTGATGGTTGCAGCCTTCATGATACTCAACCTGAACCTGCGCTTGATTGGTTGGCTGCGCGATGTGATTACCCGGAAATGGTCGCGCCCTCTCTGGCAGACTGCCGGGAAGACAGCTTTGCCGGTACTCCTCAGTATCGGCCTGGTTGGGGTATATGCCGGCATGTTCCTGGGAGCCGGTTTTGGGCTTTCCAAACTTGACCCGCGCATGGCGCAGCTTTTCGATGTGAAAACCCTCAAGGAAGAAGGCGTGCTGATGTTTTCCAGCCGGTTAGTCTTCGCTGAACGGTTGGTATTCTGGCAAACTGGCTACGAAATATTCAACGACCACCCGGTATTGGGGGTTGGTCTGGGGAATGCCGGCTACTTTTTTCCGGAGAAAATGGTTTCCTTTGGCTACGGCCTGACCGAGATCAGCCAGATGCTGTATGAAAACTCATATCTTCCAAATACCAAGTCATTATGGGCCCGGCTGGCTGCTGAAACCGGCCTGGTTGGGTTGGGGCTCTTCCTGACCTGGATGGTTATTCAATATTCGTGTGCCCGGGCGTTGACCAAAGCCAGGGACCGCCAGTTTCGCGCGTTGGGCTGGTTTGGCCAATTCGTGCTGATCGCTTTATTGATTGAAGGCTTCAGCGTGGACA
>Ga0209521_10003152_pt1 | contig 13339 bp, 9 predicted proteins | sample Rifsed19ft4_FD_184016 | JGI IMG/M metagenome (GOLD analysis project Ga0209521, IMG submission 184016) | Soil microbial communities from Rifle, Colorado, USA - sediment 19ft 4 (version 2) | ecosystem: Environmental > Terrestrial > Deep subsurface > Rock core/Sediment | place: Rifle, Colorado... | reverse complement strand
CGGTGCGATTGAATGCCTGTTGATGGTGAAGGGTGTCTATCATCTGGCCTATCGTCAAACCGAAGGCTTTGCTGGTTCTCTGAGTAAGCTTTTGGGTGTAGCGTTGCCCATCCCAGACTATTCGACCTTGAACCGGCGCGCCAGAACGCTGAAGGTGAAGTTGCCGACGAGCGAAAAAGGGCCGATCCACGCGGTGCTGGACAGCACGGGGTTGAAGGTGTATGGGGAAGGCGAGTGGAAAGTGCGCCAGCATGGGTACAGCAAACGTCGTACCTGGCGAAAACTGCACCTTGGCGTGGACGAAGCCACCGGCGAGATCGAAGCCGAGCTGTTGACGGGGGCCGGTGTGGACGATGCTGAAGCCGCAGCCGGTTTGCTGAAACAAACGCCGGCCGAGATTGAGCAGTTGAGCGGCGATGGTGCGTACGACAAAGAAAAGGTGTACAAAGCAGCTGCTGCCAAAGGGGTGGGGAAAATCACGATCCCACCGCGTCGCGATGCCGTTTTGTGGGAAGAGAACGGACCTAAACCCCATCCGCGCAATGAGAACTTGCGCCACATCTGGGAACGCGGGAGGAAGGAGTGGAAAGAAGAGAGTGGTTATCATCGTCGTTCGTTGGCCGAAACAGCCATGTTTCGCTTCAAAACCATCTTTGGCGACCATCTCAACGCTCGGGAGGCGAAACGCCAGAAGACCGAAGCGCGGGTCAAATGTGCGGCGCTCAACCGGATGACCCGCTTGGGTATGCCGGATAGTCACCGCATCAACTGAAAATTACCAATGGGGAAGGGGCATTGCGCCCACTCCTCAAATTCATGCAACAAAGCCTAATAGAGTTCTCAAAACTGTGAGGATTTCCATGCCAGCAATGACCTCCCCTTATAAATCTTTATTGAATCTGCCGACGATCGCCAGAATCCGGCGTAACCACGGCTTGGAGCATGCCACGCTTCATCTCCTGTCCCAGCACCACCCAAAACGCAGCCTGGCAGGCCATTCCGACGCGGGTGGATTCTGGATACTGGGGGATGTGTCTATCGATGAGCTCCAGGAAGCAATCGAGGCCGCGCTGGATCGTTTGCGCAAGGGAGAGCGCCAACTCGCCGTCCACCCTAACTGCGGCACTAATTTTGTAACAGCCGGGATTCTGGCCGGGTTGGCAGCCGGGGTGGCCATGTTCGGAGGGCGAAGCTTCCGTGATAAGGTAGAGCGCCTGCCCCTGGCGATAGCTTTAGCGACTGTCGCCTTGATCATTGGGCAACCCCTTGGGTCTTTGCTACAAGAGCGTGTGACGACTTCAGGAGAGCCAGGAAACTTGTATGTGGTCGAGATTGTGGCCAGCCGGCGTGGACGCCTCCAGGCGTACCGTATTGTGACGAGGGAGTGAGTATGGCCTCAAGGCCGCCAGCCGTTTATGTATTGCATGGCGAAGATGAGTTTGCGATCGCCCAGTTTGTCGCCGGGTTAAAGGCCAAACTGGGCGATCCCGCTTTAGCTGAGATGAACACCAGCAGCCTGGATGGACGCTCGCTAAATATCGAAGAAATGACCTCGACAACCAACGCAATGCCTTTCCTTGCCCCACGCCGGTTGGTCATACTGAAAAATCCTTTGGCGCAACTGAACAGCGAATCGCTCCGTCAAAAGTTTAAAGATTTTCTTGAAAGGGTTCCAGTAAGCACTGCGCTAGTTTTAATCTTGGATGGTGCCCTCACGACTGAGCAAATGAGAAAAAAAGGTGAAATACACTGGTTAGAAAAGTGGGTGAGAGAAAGAGGAGAAAGGGTTTACCTCAAGGAGTTTAGAGTTCCTTATGGACCCGAGATGGTCAAGTGGATAAAATTGTGGGTGAAAGAAGCAGGAGGCGAGGTAACAAGCCAGGCAGCTGCATTATTAACCAGTATCGTGGGGGATGATGTCCGCCTGGCAGATCAGGAAATCCAGAAATTGTTGTTATATGTGAATTTTCAAAGGCCGATCGAGGCTGATGATGTCAGAAATTTAACCACGTTCTTTGGAGAGGGAAATATTTTTGAACTGGTAGATGCCTTAGGAAATCGAAATGGTCGCCAGGCAAGCGAGTCATTGCATAACCTGTTGAGGCACCAAGAAGCGGGTTCGATTTTTGGGATGATCGTTCGCCAATTTCGCTTGTTGCTATTAGCCAAAGAAATTTTGGATAACCTTGGCAATGAAGGGGATATTGCGCGATTAATAAAAATCCCCCCATTTGTGGCGCAGAAAATATCACCGCAGGCGCGCAGATTCAGCAAGGAAAGTTTGGAATTAATTTACCACCGGCTTTTGATAGTTGACGAAGCGGTGAAATCGGGCAAGGCAGAGTTAGAAGTTGAACTGGATATGCTGGCTGCAGAGCTTACGCATTAGCGTGCCCGTTCATCCCATTCACTCCGATCCAAATGTGATTCGGTAGGACCGACCGGGTTGTGCGGATCTCGATCTCGCCAGCTTTAATCGGTGGATTGTCCTCGCCAACTGCTTTAATCCGATTGGTCATGCTGGGGTGGACAAAGCAGATATTGGGAGCTTTTCCATATTTTTCCTTGTAGTAAATCGCGGCACGTTCGATCCTGGAAGTAAGATCTGATTTTATATCGTTATCGAACCAAAGCATTCCCACGTTCATATGAGCCTCCCTTAGAACTAAATCGCATCGATGTTAGATCTAGGCAATTCGCTATAAGAAATTTTTGCAGAACAGATGTTCGATATATTAACCGAACATCTGTTCTGTGTCAAGGGGAATTTAAGAAATCTTGAGTAGAAAAAAATAGATCCTAACTTAGAAGCTCATCTATGACTACCAATAGTGCTTCGATATCCGATAATTGCAGATCTCCCATATGAGCTATACGGAACGAAATGTCTTTCAGGGGACCATATCCATTAGCAATCCGCATGCCCCGTTCCAACAGATGGGAGTTTAAGACCTGGATATCGATATTGCGGGTATTTTTTATCGTCGTTACCGTTTGGGAGCGGTAACCCTCGGGTGCGAATATCTCCATACCTCGTCCGATTGCCCAACTCTGGACGCGCTGAGCCATTGCCCTGTGGCGGGCATAACGGTTTTCTAAACCTTCTTCAAGGATACGATCCAATTGGTAATCCAAGGCATAGATTAAAGATAGGGCGGGTGTGGCTGGGGTGGAATCTTTGTGGAGATGCTTTTCTAATCGAAGAAAATCAAAGTACCAACCCCGCTCGGGCACACGCTCTGCATATACCAGAGCTCTATCAGAAATCGCCGCTAGCGCCAATCCGGGCGGCAACGCCAGGCATTTTTGAGATGAAGTGAACAATACATCTAACCCCCAGGCATCCATTTTTATCTTCGCGCCGCCCAATGAAGATACAGCGTCGACGCAGATCAAGGTCTCTGGACTGGCTAACCGGACAGCCGCAGCGATTTCTTCGACCGGGTTCTGTAAACCGGTTGAGGTTTCGTTATGGACGATCGTCACGATCTCATACCTTTTCTTATGGAGCGCTTCGGCAACGATTTCTGGTGTGATCGGTCGATCCCAGTCTGTCTCGAGGATGTCTGCTTGTTTTCCATTTGCCAGAGCGACCTCAAACCAACGTTTACTGAAAGCCCCATTCACACAGCTCAATACATCCTTTTTGGCAAGATTCCGCACAACAGCTTCTTGTAAACCTGTCCCTGAGCTGGTAACTATAAATACTCTAAATTGGGTGTAGAATAATTGCCTCGCTTTTTCCCAAGTCTGGCGATAGATCGCCTCAAATTCCTTGCTGCGGTGGGGGAGCATCGCCTTGGTTTGAGCTGCCAGGACATCCGGATCGACATCTACCGGACCTGGTACGAACATAGGGGACATAGGGACCTCCTGAAGGTGAGCTATAGGTTCAGCGAATCGGCAAGTTGGCGAATCAGCGAGTCAATCCATCATCCGATGATGCCAGCCGATCGATCTAATTGTATCAGCGGGAAACTAAACCGGAGATGGTAACCAAAGAGACTGCTATAATTGCTCCCATGCGCCGCCTGCTTGTATTAGTTTCTATTTTTCTTCTGGCTTGCCAGGCTGTTTCGTCTCTTCCTGAGGCTATTCTAGCTTCTCCGGCGACTTTTCCAACGAACACTCTGCAGATTCCCACTGCGACGCCTTTTTCAACGCAAGTTCCAACTCGTTCTCCACCGCCCGTAACACCGACTACAACGCAACCAAAGGACTCATTCACAGTCCGCCTTCACCCCGATGGCCCACTTTATACAGGCGACCTGGTGAGCATAGAAATCATCGCTCCAAATGAAGCGGATCTGGAAGAGTCACAAGTGCAGGTTCAGGTGAGCAACTCCTCCACTCCAATCGATCTGGGAACGGCTGATTTTAACCCTTATGGGATTGGCGGACGCTTGCAAGCTACCCTGACCTGGGTGTGGGACACACGGGGATTAGCTGCTGGCGCATATCCCCTCAATATCTCGATCTTGCCAGATGGTCTTTCCTGGACTGAAACGGTCCGTCTTTTCCCGAGGGATGATCTGCCTCCTCCTGAACCCGGTGCGAAGTGGGAAACCGCGGAGAATGAATGTTGCCTGGTCCACTATATTACCGGAACCGAAGCAGCCGATGACCTGCCCTCCTTGTTGGCGAGCGCTGATGAAGTGGCGCTCGACGCTGTGGAGAGTATGGGAATTGGATTTAGCGATCCGATCCCAATCACGGTTTTGCCGCGCGTCCTGGGCCATGGGGGGTTTGCTGCCAGCGAGATTTACATATCTTATTTGGGTCAAAACTATGCCGGCAACGATTTTTCTCAGGTCTTGCACCACGAGATGATCCACCTGCTGGATAGTCGCCTGGAAGGGGACTTGCGCCCAGCGTTATTGGTGGAAGGCCTGGCGGTCTACCTGTCGGGAGGTCACTTCAAAAGGGAACCGCTGCTGCCGCGAGCCGCTGCCCTGGTGGATCTGGGATGGTACCTGCCTTTGGCGCCGCTCGCCGACGCGTTCTATACTTCCCAGCACGAGATCGGCTACCTGGAAGGGGGTGCCCTGGTGCAATATATGGTAAACACTTTTGGGTGGAAGGCTTTCGATACGTTTTACCGTGATATTCATCCCCATTCCAGCGGGAAACAATCGCAGGCGATCGATGCCGCCTTGCAAACCCACTTTGGCCTAACGCTGGCCCAGCTGGAGGCGCGCTTTCTGGCAAGTCTCCACCACCAGCAGATTAACCCGGACATGTACGACGACATCCACCTGTCGGTCTATTATTACGATACCGTGCGGCGCTACCAACAATTGCTGGACCCTTCTGCATATTTCCTTACAGCCTGGTTGCCTGCGGCAGAGCAAATGCGCGAGCGGGGGATCGTGGCGGATTACCTGCGCCATCCTGAAAACCCTGAAAACGTTGCCCTGGAGGCCATGCTGGTAGAGGCTGATAGGGATTTGCGTGCTGGCAATTATGTTGAAGTTGGGAAGACGCTGTCCCAGATTAACACCGCTCTTGATGAGTTAGAATGATTAACCCAAAATGAGGGCTGTCTGGAAACCTACCAGATTAAATAAAGAAAATCGCCTGGTTTACCCAGGCGATTTGTGTGTGAGGAAGGTTGTTTTGGGACTTAAGGGCAGGTGATGCCAAAGGGTCCACCTACCAGGACGGTAATGCTTTTAAAAGTTGGCGTGCAATACAAATTTAAAGTGTCAAACGCGTATCCCCCTGCGACAAGCAAGCACAGCAGTACAACCAAACAGCCGCAACTGACCCATAACCATGTCCTGCGGGGCCCCCGCTCCTCCGGGATGACCGGCTCTAGTGGGCCGGCTGGCACCCGACCAACGTATGCAGGCTCCGGGGAAGGTGGGGCGGGCGGTGGTACGTAGGCTGGCGTGGGAGGCGGTGGGGTTGGCGGCACGTAAGCTGGCGCGCGGGGCGGTGCGACAATTGGCGGGGGTTGTGGGGCGACTACTGTGCCGGGGGCGCTGACCATGGTAGCGTTTGGATCGTAGGAGGCCATTTCGAATACCAGGCTGACGTTCTCGCCGAGCATGATCATGTCACCGAGGCGCAGGACGCGCGGCCCGGTCAGGCGTTGCCCATTGACAAAAGTGCCGTTGGTAGACCCCAGGTCTTCCAGAATGTAGCCGCTAGTTTGCACAGTCAGCCGGGCATGCCGGCGAGAGACTTCCGCGTCGTTGATGAAGACCTCGTTGGCGACGTCCCGACCGAAAAAAAGTTCGCTCTTTTCAATGGCAAACGTCTTGCCGGGAGCCGGGCCAGTTTTCATGACAAGTTGATAGGACTGATAAGCCATTTCATCCTCCTAGATTTGTTCCCCAGATGAAGAAAACTTGGGCTCGTATAAGTGTACTGTTTTTTTTACTATGTGTCAAACTGAATTGCGGTCCATTTCGGCCAACATCTCGAATTCGAACAGCTCCCTAAAGGCGACCAACACCGCCTGGATTACCTGTTCCATGGTGGGGACTGGATGGAGCAAACCGGCCAGGCTGGCAACCGGGTAGTCGGTCAGCCCGCAGCCGATGATCCCCTCCCAGTAGGACATATCTGGGTTGACGTTCAAGGCGAAGCCGTGCCGGGAAACCCCACGCGCGTCCACCTTGACTCCTATGGCGGCGATCTTGGCTGGAAGATGCTTGAGCTCGGGAGGGCAGTTCAGGCAGCGTGCGGGGACGTGCGGCTGGAGCCATACTCCGGTCAGGCCAGGAACCTGCCCGCTGGCTACCCCCAGGCGTGCCAGGGCAGCGATCAGCATCGTCTCCAGCTTGCGGACGTATCCCACGTAATCAGCCTGGGGTAATCGGGCAGAGTCTTGCATGACATCTACCCGCAGGCTGGCTGAGCCGAGCGGCAACAGCGGGTAGCCGACCAGCTGCCCAGGCCCGTGGTAGGTCACGTCGCCGCCGCGATCGACCCAGTGCACGCTGGCTCCCCGCCGGGCAAGTTCCGCTTCGTCCCACAATAAGTTTTCTGCCTTTCCCCGCCTTCCGAAGGTAAAGGTATGGGGGTGTTCCAGCAACAATAGGGTCGGCGGTCTCATTCCCATGGCAATCTCGCCGGCCAGCTGCTCCTGCAGCTGCCAGGCCTCCGCGTAGGGCACCAACCCCAACCAGTGAACAGCGCAAACCGGGTGCATAAGTCATAGTATACCGAAAATTCTGTCAACCGACATGATAGAATAGCTTTCAGGGTGCAATGAATGCTATGCTTTCGTTCAAGGCAAAGACCTGGCTGTTATCCATTCTTTTGTTCGCCGGCCTCCTTTTCCAGGGATGGCGTTTATTGGGGAACGTCGGGCAAAATATGTTGCGGGTCTGGGGGACAATCGGGCAGACGGGATTATGGCGCAGCGCCAACTTCGGCCAGAACCAGCGCTTCGCCGACTATGTCAAGTTCTTAAACGAGAACATTCCCACAAACGCGCGCGTCGTCTTGCCCCCGGCAGGAGGCGGGTTAAAGGTCTTGAGCATCACCCCTTACATGCAGTTCTTCCTTGTCCCACGCCAGGTGATCAACTGTACTGACGCCGCTTGTCTGCAAACCATCTCCCGCGAGAACACCTATTTCCTGGTCGTCAGCGACTTCCCGGGAGATGGGCAATCCGCGCCAGCCAGGAATGTACGCATGTTTGACAGCGAATGGGGCCTGCTGCTCCCGGATTACCCGCCTCCCGCTGGAAATGCATCTTTTCAGTCGGGCTTCCAGAGCCTGTTCGAGATCTTCCAGGCGGCTGCCTGGCCTGCGGCCTGGCTGACTCTGTTGGTGGTGGGCGGTTTTCTGTTTTCAGGAAGGCTCGTTCCGGATGTGGATATCTCCTCCCGGCTTGCCCTGGGCTATGGCCTGGCGCTGTTTGCCCTTTCGATTGGAATAGGGTTAGCAGGGTTAGCAGGAATGACGATCCATCGCGGGCTCATTTTATTGGTCACGGGGGTGCTCTTCCTTGCTTCCTTATGGGTGGGATTTAGATCCAGGCGTTTACGTAGCGCGGCTAATGCATCGCCAGAGTTGCCTTCCACGCCAGGGCAGCGCATCGACCTGTGGCAGATCGCTTTCCTGATGTTGGGGGGAGCTGCGGTGCTGCTCGCGGTTGGCAAGGGTTACCATACGGCCGATGAGATCCAGATCTGGGGCGTGAAGGGTTACGGGATTGCCCAGACAGGAGACATATCTACGGTTACCGCCTGGGGTACTAACACCTTGCCCTATCCGCTGCAGGTTCCCCTGCTCATCGCTGCTTTTCGCATCTTGTTTCAAGAAACGCTCCCTGCCTCAAAAGTCATCTTCAGCGGCTATTACCTGGCTTTGGTGTTCCTTGTCTATGGGTTCCTGGTCCAAATCAGGGTAAGCCGCCCGGTTGCCGGGTTGGCCACTCTGATACTGGCCAGCACACCGATCCTCTTTCGGCACGCCACGATCGGCTTTGCTAACCTGCCGATGGCTTATTACCTGGTCTCGGGGGTGGTATTATTCGCGGGGGTGAGAGCAGCACCTGCCCCCCGGCAGGCAGAGGGGCGAATCTTCCTGAGCGGGATGTTCTTTGCCGCTGCCGCCTGGACCAGGCCTGAGGGACTCATCTTGGCCTGGCTGGGAGTGCTCTTGCTGCTTGGGCTGGCCTATTTCCAACGACCAGGAGCACTGTCCCTTCGCCGGGCTCAGGACAAGGCTCAAGGTACGCCTTGGCGCCAGGCAGCGCTGCTAATCGCTCCCTTGTGCGTTTATTGGGTTTTCTGGGGCTTGGTCAAGGTCGTGGCCTACTCTGACCAGGCGGCAAAGTCTGGGCTGGCAATGGAAGCCATCCAGCGCAATCTGGCAGGGGATTTTCATCTGGTGGAAGCTGTGTATATCCTGCGTTCCGTGTTCACTGATTTGTTCAGCGTCCAGGTTTGGGGTGTATTGGGCATTGGCATGCTTCTAGCCGGAGCACTCGCCCTGGTGAGGCCCGGCAGGTTGCAGGGGACGATAGCCTTGATCCTGTGTTGTGGCCTCCTGTACGTCCTGGCAATCCTGGGGATGTACTACCTGACCTCATATGACAGCCTGCATGACATCAGCTGGTGGGTTAATTCAGGCCTGGACAGGATGCTGCTGCCCGGAGTTATTCTGCTATGGATCGGGGGGGTGAGTTTGGTCAAGTTGCTTGACGACGGCGAAGATCGCTCCATCTCGACCGACTGTTAATAGCTGCTTCGCCTCCGGAAAGAGCGTCAGATCTTTATCATGTCTGGACGAGACGATGGCAAAGCTAGGGCCGCTTTTTACTTGGAAGTTCTCATTGTCATATTTTTCGATGAGCAGGTCAGCTCGGGCGAGGCTCTTGACGACATGATCAGGCCCCCAAACGACCACCCGAGCGTTGGCAGGTGCGTTCTCGTTTAAGTAATTGATTGCTTCCCGGTAAGAGGTTGCCCAATAATCCATTTCATAGTTGCGGAAGGCGCCCCTGACCCCACCGGTCAGGCTGTTGTAATACACGTATTGGTAAGGGTGCAGCTGTACATCCCAATAAAGGTTGGGCAGGAGCAGCACGATCAGGATCACGATCCTCGCTGGGATGCTTTTTAACTTGTCTAATATAGCTTGTATTCCAAGCCCGACGAAGAGGAAGATTGAGGGGATGACGAACAGGAAGTGCCGAAAATTGTCGTACATGGTGGTTTGCAGAAGCATGCCCACAGCGATCGGCATAATCAGCCACAGGGCCAGCATAGCTACCAGCTTACGGTCGACGGCCTTCCCGATGGAGCGGGTGATAGCGACGGCCAGGCCGGCCAGGAACAAAATCATGGCGGGTTCGGTGAACTGAAGCGACAGCAGCACCGGCAGGTAAGCGCGCGGCAGCTCACTGACCGGATAATCGACGCCGGCAAACATCACCTTGCCGTCCCAGGGGAAATCGGAGGCCTGTGTAAAACTGCCGATATAGTTTTTCAAAGGAGCTCCCCACAGGTTGGGCCAGGTGAGGTAAGAGATGACCAGTGTGATCGTAAAAAAAGCGATCAAGGTTGGGATCGCCTTTCTGCCGGTTTTTAGAAGAAAGTAAACGGCTACCAACGCTCCCGCAGTGGGACCGATCACGCGGGTTGACGTGCACAACCCCAAAAGGATCCCGGCGCCCAACACATGCTTGTTTAGGATGCTCTTCAGCACCAATTTTGCGAATGGAATGGCATGCTCCCGCCACATCTCACGGGTGGCTGTCGGGAACAAGCGGAGAGCGAACGCTATATTTACCGCTATTACCAGCATGGCGTAAAGGAGCACCAGGCGCGGGTAAAGCTTCAAGCTTTTCTGGACATAGTTTTCCAGCGGTATGGCGCGCGTATTCTCGGCCAAGGTGGAGAAAATTTTTCCCAGGGCGCTGGAAGGCTCTGCAAAATAAGCTCGTTCGATCAGGCCGGCCATCGCTTGCGTGGCAGGCGCGTGGAAGATGATTAATCCCAGCAGGATCGCCACGGAAAACCCAACCCATGAGGCGAATAAGCCCCGCCATTTTCTGTTGAGCACCTGCCAATCGCGCGACAATGTCGAGAATATAGATAGATCCCCTGGGTTAGATCCTGCCTCCTTTCTTCCTTCATCTAGGGGGCGAACTGTCAAAGTATCGACCATTGCCAGGCCCGTGGCGAGACTGCCCAGGAAAAACGCCATGAAAGGGATGTCTTTAGGATTGATGAAGGCATGCCCCCAGATCAAAGGCTGAGTGCCGAAAAACAAGGTGGTGACGAAAGCCGTCCATATATTCATCAATCGCAGGCAGAGTTTATAGAAAAAAAATAGCCCCAACAGAAAGGAGAGGAAGTGCATGAAATGCCAGGATTCGATCGGCAGCCAGTCTTTCCGAATCCATCTAAGCGCTTCGGAGCCGAGCTTGGCCGCCATGACGTAGAAGGAGCCCTTCTCGCCTCTCAGCCCCTTGCTGTCCCCCAGGTAAGCGCTGAGCGAATTGGTCGCGTAGCGGTAACGCAGCTGTTCGTCCCACGACTCGCCATAATCGGTCACGATCATACTCCCGACAATCAGCAAAAGCGTGATCAGCAGCCCGATCGGGAAGTAGTCGTGCGAGATTAATTTAAAAGCCCAGGTGCGGGCTTTTTCGAACTGCGCTGACCCCATAGATCCCTGGCTTGATTAACTAATGCAACGCATAGATGCGCACATATTCTATGCCATTAATCCAGATGGTTTTTTCGGGCGTGCGCTGGGAAAGGTACTCAAGAACCTGCCCGGAAATACCCCGCTGCCATTGGTGGACGTAGACGACGGCGTAGTTGTTGGCCAGGAACTTTTCCCAGTCATCCGGGCTGACCTCAGGGAGATATGACATGTGGTGGGGTTCGCCGTTGAAGAAGTATGAGAAAGGTCCCAGGTGATACCAGGAAACTACTCCCATCTTTGCCGCGTCTGGTTTTTGGTTTAAATAACGGGCAGCCTGGTCTAAGCCTTCGCCCCAGCCGATCTGCATCACTTCGGGAGCTTTCCGGCTGCCCCCCATGAGCGGGTTGTAGTAAGAAAGGTAATATGGAAAAGTGCGGAGCGATCCGGCCATCTGCGCCCCGATGGCGATCACCAGGAGCAGGTAGGGGCTATATTTTAAAAATGAACGGAGGTTTTTCTCTTTCAGCCAGACGGCGAGGGAAACCCATCCCATGGCGGCGAGCAAGTCCAAGGGCGCGTAGACCGGCAACAGGTAGCGATCGAATTTCTTCGAGCCGATGGTCATCCCAATAGTGAAAATCACCGTCAGCAGGAATAAGGCGATCGAGGTGAAGCGCAACGATCGCCGGTTGAACGGCTCCCGCCAGGTAAAAAAACCAAACAGGGCAGCTACCAGCCCGATCAGTTCAACTGGCGTACTGCGCCACAGATAGGTCAGCGGGTAAAAATAGAAAAAGGCAGACCCTAAGTCGCCGCTCTCGGCAATCTGCCCGTTGAAGAAGACCGCTGAGTAGTGCCCACTTTCGGCATATTTTCCAGCTTTCTTGAATACGGTGAGCAACGGCTCGATGGGATCGGCCCACATGGCTGGCCAAAAGACGAACATCACCCCCGCCCCGACAGCGACCCAGGCGATCAGTGGCCAGGCGCTGCGCCACAGCTGTTTCGCCAGGGGTGCTTCCTTGTTGTGGGAGCGCGTCTGCCAGAAATCAAGCAGGGCCATCAGGCCAATCACCGGAGCGATGAAGACGCCTGGCGACTTCGTCAGCACGCTGAAACCCGCCGCAGCAGCGGAGACAAGCAAATCTAGAGGTCTTCGCTCCAGGAGAAAATTCAGAAAGGCCAGCAAGGAGAGCAACATCAGGTTGCTTAGCAAACCGTCCAGGTGTAACAGCCGAGTAAGCGCCAGGTGGAACGGGTCGAAGGCGATCAACAGGAAGGCAATAAAGGCTGGGAACGGGCCGATCAGACGGCGGGCATAAAGGTAGGCCAGCGCCAGCACCAGCGTGTGCCCCAACACCATGAACATCCGGCTGGCGGTCAGCAATTCGATGGGCGGCACCTTGGCCAGGTTATTCATGTGGTAGTGGAACTGATCCATTTCGATCTGGCCGAGGCCACTGCCGCGGTACTCTGGGAAGCGGATCAAGAATCCCAACGTCCCAGCCCACATGATGGTCACCCCCGGGTGTTCTTTTTGAAAGGTGGAGGCAAAATCACGTTGCCCAAGGGCAAAATAGAAATTGGCGGAACGGTAGAGCCACAAAGGCTCGTCGGGTGTGACGAAGCGGTTCAGAGCCAGGCCGCGTGGCAGCCAAATCGCCAGGATAATGACGATCAAAGCCAGGACATCCCACCAACGCCAGGATCTGGCTGCAGCTCGCTTATCGGAGGGTGAAAGGGAGGGCATGATTTATTCTCAGAAGGGGGCTGCTCTTCGAACGGAACCTGATCCGGTGAAAAGCTGCGTCTGGGAAATTAGTATAACACAACCGGCTATTCCTCTCTTCGGGGCGAATTGCCTCAATGAAAATCCTACTTTTCGAATGATCGTTGGCTCAATAAAAGTGTTACCCTAAGGGCATCTCCAACTGGAGCCAAAGGGAACACGACATGACCAAAAACGCTAAGAAAGAGCTGCTGCAAGCCGTTCGGGCTCGCTATCTGAAAGCCAACAAAGCTGGTAAAGAACGTATCCTGGATGAGTTTGTTGCCTCTACAGGCTATCATCGCAAGTATGCCATCAAGCTGCTCAATCATGGGCCAAAACCGATAGGAATTCAGAAAAAGGGTCGTCCGAAGCTCTACCAGGGTGAAGTGGTAGCAGCTCTGGTACGTATCTGGGAAATCTGCGGACGGATTTGCTCGAAGCGCCTAAAGC
>Ga0209521_10003148_pt1 | contig 13352 bp, 10 predicted proteins | sample Rifsed19ft4_FD_184016 | JGI IMG/M metagenome (GOLD analysis project Ga0209521, IMG submission 184016) | Soil microbial communities from Rifle, Colorado, USA - sediment 19ft 4 (version 2) | ecosystem: Environmental > Terrestrial > Deep subsurface > Rock core/Sediment | place: Rifle, Colorado... | reverse complement strand
TCCGAGAGGATAAGAGACATCACGCGGGCTGGTGCAGCCGCCCGCACTAAACCACCGCCCTTGACCGTATCCAGGTGCTTGCGCAGCGTATTAATTTCACGGATGTCGGCGCCGCTGTGCAGCAAAAAACTGGTGAGATGCTGGAGATCCGGTAGTGTGATCCCTGCGGCGGGAGCCGTCAACAAAGTGGACGCGCCGCCGGACAACAAACAAATCACCAAATCGTCAGCAGCGATGTGTGACACCAGGCTGAGCAGCTCTCTAGTGGCATCAACGCCGCGCTGGTCCGGCAGCGGGTGCCCGGCAGCGACAATTTTGAGCTGAGGCGGCATGGAGGCTTGCCGGAACTCATACCCTTCTTTGACGATCACCAAACCGGCGGTCAACCGCTCACCGAGGATGGCAGCGGCTGCCAACGCCATTGGGGCACCGGCTTTACCCGCGCCGACCAGATAGATATGCGCTACCTGTGTCAGGTCATAATGTTGGTCACCGGCTGTCAGAACGTCGTTCGCAATCGAAAGATTCCGTTGGACAGCAGCACCAGGGTCAGCGGCCTGCAGCGCTGCCTCCAGTATCTGGTACACCAACTCCCTATGCGGGTGGCTGCTGAGGGTGAATGTCTGGAAGCGGGAGTTACTGGATTGCTGCATGGAATTATTTTATATTGAATCGGCCGAAGGATCTGCCCCGCCTCCATTAAACCCCCTCTTTTGCAACTTTTCAGCAAACATTCCATCTAATATTTATTATCAATTTCCCTGGAGAGTATGGTTATGTCTCAATCCAAAAAATCATCCAAAGCCAAAAAACCCTCGCCCTGGATATGGATCATTGGAATCGCGGTGATCGCTATCGCGGTCTATGGCGCATACTCCGCCCTGGCAGCTCCTGCCAGCGCCACTGGACTGGCGAAAGAAATCAACGCTGCCAAAGCGTCCGAACTGCGCGATCAGGGAGCTTTCGTGCTGGACGTGCGCGAACCAGATGAATGGGCGGCCGGTCACATACCCGGCGCCACCCTCATTCCGCTGGGACAGCTTGCCAGCCGACTGGCTGAAGTACCGCAAGATCAACAAGTCGTAGTGGTGTGCCGTTCCGGCAATCGCAGCGCTACTGGGCGCGACATTTTACTGGATGCCGGCTTCACCGAGGTGACCAGCATGGGCGGTGGGATGAATACCTGGATCAGCCAGGGATTTGAAACGGTCACCGGTCCGTAAGCTATTTGGTTAATATAAACTTCCCGCCTGGTTCCGGTCGTCCAGGCGGGAAGTTTTAATTTCCGCTGAATTTATTGAGATTGACTGGCAGGCACGGTCGCTGAACTGGTTTTCGGCAATGTAACGATGCCCAATCCGGTCAGGAAAATAATGTAGGTTAACATCTCCGTCAATGAAGGGTTGCCATTGTAGCCAAACAAAGCCGTCAGCAGCAAACCACCGATTGACTTTTCCGGCAAAACAGAGTTGATATCATAGACATGCTCAATGACCGCGGGGATCACGCCGGCCTCATTGAACTCGTGCACTCCGTGCGCCAGCAACCCGGCGGCAAAAAGAAGCAGCAAAATATTCGTCACCTGAAAAAAGCGCTGTAAATTGAGTTTAAAGGTGGTAGCAAAGAGCAGGTAGCCGAGGAATACCGCCAGGCTGAGTCCTGCCAGCGCCCCTAAGAGAGCACTCAATGGCTCGCTGGCGACACGGGCGGCGATCAGGAACAAGGCCAATTCGATCCCCTCACGGCCTACGGCAGTAAAAGCCAGCAGAAATAATGCGCTTCCACTGTTATTTTTAGCTGCAGCCCGGTTGACCCCGGCTTCCAGGTTTTGCCGCAGATAGCGGGATTGGCGGTACATCCAAAAAATCATCCAGGTCAGCAGTAAGGCTGCCAGGGTCATCATGATGCCTTCGAAGATCTGCTCCCCGCGGCCTTCGAATTTTGCGCCAATGGCATTCAGACCAAAGGCTGCGGCGATGCTGAGGGCGATGGCTGCCGCCACTCCGCTCCAGATCCATTTCCCCAAGTGTGGAGCTTTCATTTTTTGAATCGCGCCAAGCAGAATACCGACAATAAGGGCAGCTTCCAGGCCCTCGCGTAGAGCTAACAATAAACTGGAAAGCATGTCGTACTACTCCTTTGAGTGGAAAGTTGGGATTGTTTGGCGGCGGCACAAGAAAAACGGTGCTCGTTCATATGGAGCACCGTCTGAGAATCCTGGCCTCCCTGCGGGCGGTTAGGCTTGATTAACCTCCGCGAACAGGCCGATTATAGCATATATTTATAGTTTTTATACAATAAATTATTTATGTGTACTAAGATCCCTGGCGGACAAACAAAGCCTTGATGCGGGGAGCCAAGGCTTTATAAATCGGGCAGCGGTCGTAAATCGCGCTGAAGAAAACCAATCCGGCGAAGATCAGCCACCATGGCGAAAACCCATTGACCAGGCCAATGGCTGCCAGAACCAGGGCTATACCGACTCGCAGATAACGATCAAGGGGCCGCAAGCCAGTTGGCATGGGCTTATCCTCTGCCAGAGCGCTGAACCAATCCCTTAATGTCAGCGAGGATTGTGCCCCAGTTTTACGCATGACCAACTCTCCATTTCGGTAAAGCAATAGGGTCGGGATGCTCATCACCTGGAGGGAGCGCAACAAATCCGCGCTTTCGTCGGCATTGACCTTGACCAGTTTAACTCTGCCTTCGTACTGGCTGGCAACTTCCTTCAATATGGGGTTCATAAACTTGCATGGACCGCACCAGGGCGCCCAAAATTCAACCACTACCGGGATGCGCGACTTATTGACAATGTGCTGGAATTCAGCAATTTTCATTTCACCTCATACAGCGCCGGATAACTCGACGCAGATTATGGATTTTCTAATTGGGAAATTTATTTCCGAGTCTTTATCTTGAGCAAGGCATACACGGGGCAAAAGCCAATCAGCCCGGTCACCAGAAGCAATGCACCGATGATATTAAATACCAATCCAAGGGTACCAACCACGACCCCACCAAAACCCAGTGCCAGCAGCAGAATACCGCCGACCACACGTAAAATTCGATCCCACCCGGCTTCATTCATGAAATTCATGGCTTCTCTCCTGTCATCTATACTTCTTAATGTATAGATGCGGCAGCCAGGAAAAAGTTACACTGGTTCAGGCCGCTTCTCCTGCACGCCTAACAGAGCCAGGATGGAGATGAGGAACAAGAAACCATAAATGCCAATAATTAAGGTGTACCCCAAAGCATCGGCGATGGGACCGCCGATATAAGCGCCAATGGCGCCCGCCCCCGCCCCGGCCAGGTTGGAAAGTCCAAGGAAACGCCCGGCCTGTTCGCGCGGCACGATCTCGGTGCCCAATGCCCAGTTGGCCGAATAAAAAAGCCCAATGCCGGCTCCCACGATGCTGCCGCCGATATAAATTGCCGTCATGCTGGATACCAGAACGATCAATGTAATGCCGCCAGCGCCAAGCAGTCCGGCGATAACGATCAAAGGCTTCTTACCAAAGCGGTCAGCCAACCAACCGCTGGGTACAGCTGTCAACAGGATGAAGACGCCAACGAACATGGCGATGATGGCTGCCGGGCCGGCGGCCCTCTCCCCCTGAAATTCACTGAAACGTTCCTGCAGGAAAAATAGCAGAAAAGTGGCGATGTTGGTTGATGCCGTCAGGAAGGCCAGGCGATTGACCACCCACCATTTGAAGGATGGCAGGTATTGGATATCTTTGCCAACGCCGATGCGCAGGCTGGCCAGCACCCCGGCACCAATCGCCACCGTCATGGCTAAAATCCCAACAAACGCAGCGGCAGCGTGCCACAGCCCTAAGGGCAAATCCAACGGCAGCTGCATAAACCAGCGCACAAAGGTACCCATGCCGATGATCAACAGGGTGAAGACCGCGGTCATTACCAGCAGGCGGAGAAACGGAGACCAGTCGAGGGCAAACGGCACCTTTTCCTGTTCTTGCTCCGGCACCAGCATGGCGAGAGCCGCACAGATCACCATGACCACCATCAGCGTGATTAACCCAGCCCACAGGTTGCCGGCACTGACCAGCTTGCCGATCACCAGCGACACCAGAACGAGAGGCAGCGGGAGTTCAAGCAAGGCTTTGATGCCGGAATAACGTCCCCGCTGCGAATCAGGCACCAGATCGGGAATCAAGCCCTGAGTAGCAGCATGTGCAGTATTCGAGGCGATTGCCGAGAGAATATACAGGCCGAACAAGACCGCGTATCCGGTCAATCCTTCCATACTGGCAGCAAATCCAATCAGTGCAAAAACGATGATCTCGCCCAGTGTACCGATCAGAATGAAGGGCCGGCGGCGTCCCAGTCTGAATGTCGAGCGGTCGGAGAGGATGCCCATCAGTGCCTGCACCAACACCGCCGTCATCAATGCCCAGAGGCGGATGTTACCCAGGGCAGAACCCTTTAACTCTTCACCGACGAACTGCTGCACCAGCAGCGGTATGACCAGCGGAGACAGTGTCTGCGAGCGGGCATTCAGCGCAAACCAATAAATATTGATGGTAATTTTGTCGTACCAGCGCAGTGCTCGGCTCATTGAGGTTCCTGAATAATTATGCGGACTAAGAATAAATTATAGCCGCGGCAGACCTGGATTTACCAACCCTGTGGGATAGGAAAGGTTGCGCCGCTCTGGAAAATTTCATAGAATCGACCAGCCAACGCCTGGCCGTCGTGATACAATCACGATGCTTGACGAGAACTTTTTAATACTTGAGGTGTTTATTTTCTGGGTCGTTTTCGGCCGAGACCATCATCCATGAGGAGAAGATCATGCCGCAGGATCGGACGAGAAAAATTGTCGTAACTGGCGTATTAGGCGCCATCGCTATATTGTTAGGGCTCACCCGTTTGGGATTTATCCCCTGGATTAGCGGCGTCTCATTGACCGTCATGCATGTCCCCGCCATCATCGGTGCTGTACTGGAAGGCCCGCTGGTGGGCCTTGGCATCGGCTTGATTTTTGGCATCTTCAGCATGATTCAAGCTGCCGTGGCCCCCACTGGCCCGACCGATGTTTGGTTCACAAACCCGTTGTTGTCTGTGCTGCCGCGCCTGTTGATTGGACCGGTTGCCTGGTTGGTGTGGAGCGCGCTCAAACGCTGGCCGGCTGCCGGGTTAATAGGAGCGGGAATAGCCGGCAGTCTGACGAATACGGTTGCCGTTCTGGGGATGATCGGCTTGCTGGGATATGTGCCGTGGGCAGCGCTCCCGCCGATTGTCATTGCTAATGGCCTGCCGGAAGCTGGCGCAGCCGCGATCATTACCCTGGTAGTGGTCGCAGCCTGGCAGCGTTTCGCTATCGGCAAGCGAACCGGCGCAAATATTTAATTAACCAAGTAACAGAATCGCTGCGCCTGCCGCTATGCCGAGCAGGATAGCCAGCGCGTCTTTTAAGGCAAAGTGCATCACCATCATGGAAGTTCGGCGCGCGACGGTAGCGTAGCCGCGCGCGTCCATTGCCAACGCCATAGTTTCCGCACGCCGCAAACTGGTGAGGAATAGGGGCAGCATCAATGGAATCACCTGCCGGGTGCGCGCCAGCAATCCGCCTTTGCGCGTGCCCCAATCGGCGCCGCGCGAGGCTTGCGCCTTGGCAATGCGCTCTGCCGCCTGGGCCAGGAATGGGATAAAGCGGATGGTCACCTGCATCACCATCACCAGATCGTGGGTGGGGATGCCGAGATTGGCTAAAGGCGTAAACAATGATTCCAGGCCGTGGATCATTTCCGAGGTGGATAGGGTGTAGGATGCCAGTCCCAGCCCCAGGATCAGCACCGTGAACCGCAGCAGCAGCATGCCAGCCGAAATCAGCCCGGCCAGATAAATTTTCGCCGGACCAAGAGCATACAGGGCAGCGGCATCAGCCGGGTGCGGGGCTAAAAACACCTGCAACACCGCCAGGATCAGCAGGAAAGGCAGCGGCGGGATTAATCCGCGCAGCGCAAAGCGGAATGGGATGCGCCCGAGCCATAGCCCAAGCAATATCACCGTCAGGGCAATCGCCAGGCCCAGGGCATGCCGGGTAAACGTTGCTGCGGCGATGATCATAAAATAGATGATAATCCGGGCGCGCGGGTCCAGCCGGTGCAGGACGGAGCGCAGCGGCAGATATTGACCGATATTGACCATGCGTAAAAACTCGAAATTATGCATGGCTGCCCTCCACCAGGCGGGCCAGATTTTCGGCCAGTTCTGCCGGGCGCAGGATGTCATCGGGTAAAGGCCAGTCGCGCGAGCGCAACACTGCCGCCGCCTGCGAAACCAGCGGCGCCTCCAGCCCTAACGCATTGATCCGGTCAACCGCATGAAAAACGCTGGCAGCGCTGCCATTCAATTGGTCCCGTCCATTGGCCAAAGCGGTTACATACTCGGCCAGTTCAGCGATATCTTCCATGTGGTGCGACGAAATCACCAGAGTTTTGCCGCTGGCGTGCAGGCCTTGCATGTGGGTAAGCACATCGCGGCGGGAACGCGGATCCAGGCTGGCTGTAGGCTCGTCCAGCAGCAATATGGCGGGATCCATGGCCAAAATGGAGGCAACCGCCACCTTGCGGCGCTCGCCGCCGCTCAAGGAAAAGGTCAAACGGTCCTTGTAAGCCTCGAAATCCAGACCGACGGTGGTCATGGCTGCCCGCACCGTCTCGCGCAGGTTGTCTTTACCCATCAGCCGCGGTGCATAGGCGATTTCATCGCCAACATATTGTTCGAAGAGTTGAAACTCAGGATTTTGGAACACCAACCCGGCATATCGCCGCACCGCTTTGAGGTCGGTGCTGGCGTCATTCAGGTCAAACGGTCCGACGGTAACCCGTCCATGCTGCGGAATCAGCAGCCCATTGAGATGCTGCAGCAAAGTGGATTTTCCGGAGCCGGTCGAGCCGATCAACCCATGCGAGCTGCCCTCGGCAGCGCACATGGTGGCGCCGCTCAGGGCGGTGTGCGCCAATGGGGTATCGCTCAGATAAACGTGCTCTAACGACTCAACCCGAATCGCCTCGGGGCAATCTCTTCGTTTTTTATGCACCCGGGGAGGAATATCCGCGATTTGGGAGCCGGTATAATCCGGCAAAGCCTTGAACAGGGCATCCGGGGTCAGAATACCCGCCGGCAGGTCTGGAAAGACCGGGCGCAGCGTTTCCGCCAGGCGGGCGGCCAATGGCAGATCCAGATTCAAACTGTACAGATCTGCCGGATGAGTGAAAATGTCACGCGGCGGACCATCAAAAGCTACCCGTCCGTCTTTAAGCGCCACCACCCGGTCGGCTTCGACCGCTTCGCGCATGAAATGGGTGATGACAACGACGGTCAAGCCTTCCTGATGCAGCCGGTGGATGAGCTGTTTAACCATGGCGCGGCCGCCCGGGTCGAGCATGGCAGTGGTCTCGTCCATAATGACACAGCGCGGGTGCATCGCCAGCACACCAGCCAAGGCAGCACGCTGCATTTGGCCAGCCGAAAGCAGATGCGGCGGCCGTTGACGGTGTTCCAAAAGTCCGGTGGTGGTCAACGCCGCTTCCACCCGCGCGCGGATTTCCGCTGGCGGCAAGCCCAGATTTTCCGGACCAAAGGCGATATCTTCTTCCAGCACCGCCGCGACGATTTGGTCTTCCGGCGACTGGAACACCATCCCCACATCTGCGCGAATCAGCGGGTGATTCTGCGGGTCGCGGGTATCTTTGCCATGGATCAGGACCCGGCCGCGGTTGGGGATCAACAGAGCATTAAAATGGCGCGCCAGAGTGGTCTTTCCGGAACCGTTGGCGCCAACAATGGCGACGTATTCCCCCTCCTCTATTTGCAGGCTGATGCCATTTAATGCCGGGGTCGATTCTCCGCCCCGCACAGGATGCTGAAAATAGACATCTTCAACGGATATGTAAGTATTTGCCATTCTGGTCAGGATTTTAACATACGCGGTTGAAACGTGCACAATCCGATTAAATTTAGTCCGCGTTCGGACAAGTTTAGACAGAGTTTGAAACAAAGTTAGAACATTTTTATAATCATGGCATATACTATAAACATAGCCCACGCGTAAAGTGGGGATAATATTCCATTTATCTAAGAGCCGCGTACCTTGGAATTTGCTGCGCCCAAAACCCCTCACCCCATCATGAATGACGCAGAACCCGCTGATTTGTCACCTGCCCCCAATTCGACCACGGCGATGCGTGCCGCGCTGGTGTGCGGCATTCTCGGTATCCTGATCATCGTGTTGATCGTCGCCGCACAGCTGGTGTGGTCTTTTAACCCTTATCGCGAGGCTACCCGTCAGGTTAACTTCCTGCTGCAAACTCAGCCAGACCTCGAATCGCGGCTGGATTATTTAAAACTGGCCAACGACCGCCTGCAGGACAGTCTGAATTCAGAACTGGCGCTCACCATCACCAATGAGTTGGGGCCGGCTGCGGAGGAGGAATTGGTTGAAACACTGGCGCTTCAGGGGATTCGCGGCAGCGACGTCCGCACCTTTACCGGCTTGCTCAACAGTGTAGCAGTCGAATCTCTGGCGTTGAAAGCCGAGTTACAGGGCGAAGACCTGGCGGCTGCCCTCAAGCCGCTGTTCTACCAGATCCGTCAGCAGCCGGAAATCATTGATTCGGTCCGGCTCAATCAGATTTACACCTCGAGCCCGTTGGTGATCGAGGATCTTAACGACCTGCGCCGCCGGATTTTGTCCATATCCAACAACCTGCGCCTAATGAGTGATAGTACCCAATTGGGACCTATCGCGGAATTTTTAGCCAGCGAAAGCGCGTCCGGGCAGCCAGCCAACAGCCCGATCCAGGTTTACCGGGACAGTTATGCTGTATGGCAGGCCATTCCGAAGGCCGGTGAATCGCTGGAAATTCAATTTGCCAGCACCGTTGCGGTGCTGGATGACATTTTCACCGCTGTCAATGCCGCCCGGCTGCAAGACCGCCGCTGGAGTTATTCACAGATGGAGCCGGCTGCCCTATGGATTAACGCGAATTGGGGCATCGCCACCTCTGCCGCTGCCCTGCTGCTTTTTGCCGCAGTGTATATCGTGTTGCGTTTTCGGCCGGCAGCCATCCAACCTCAAGGGGCGCCGGAGACCATAGCTGCCTGGCAATTTTCCAGACTGGCGTCCGCGCTGCGGCTCCCCCAGCCTTTTACCCGCCGCCGACTGGCTGGCTCCGCACAGAATACTGTGCCAATAAACCAGCCTGGCACCGTTCCTGCCAAACGGAGGACGGCTTCGGCCTCTGGCGAGAAGGCCAATCCGCGTTTTTTGGTGCTATGGCCCAACGGCGAGCGGGACACACTGCCGCTTTCAACCGATAAAGCTTTTCGTATTGGCTCAGACCCGCGCAACCCGGTTTTTATAGACAACCGGGAAGCAGGTTATATCGAAATCTGGGTGCGCGGCGCCCGCGCCAGCTTTTTTATTGAAGTCATGTTCTCCGAACAGCCAGTGCTGCTCAACCGCGAGCCGATTACAGGAGCGCGAACGCTAAACGAAGGCGATCTGATACAGGTGCTGGATGTCAGCCTGCTGTATTTTGAGAGCTAATTGATTCTTAAGTGGGTGTAATATGTCGTCTTAATCTGACTGGCTGGTGGTCAAGCAGGTTATTTATTTCACTATAACTTAGCCATCTTTTTGGCTACAATTAGAAAACTCTACAATCCCCCCAATTCATTCCCAGGAGGAAGTGCATGCACCTCGGCCTTGAACCGTTTTTTTCGCCGCGGGGAGTCGCTATTATCGGCGCCTCTGCCAGTCCAACCAAACTGAGCTTTGGCATCTTGCGCAATTTGACCCTGTACGGCTACACCGGGCAGATTGCGCCAGTCAACCCCAAAGAAGACGAAATCCTCGGATTTAAATCCTACCCGGACATCGCTTCGGTGCCGGACCCGGTGGACCTGGCGGTCATCGTGCTGCCGGCTCAATTGATCCCAGGCGTGGTTGAGGATTGCGGCAAGCGCGGACTTAAAGGCGTGATCGTCATTTCAGGCGGGTTCAAGGAAATCGGTCCAGAAGGCGCGGCAGTTGAAAAAAGTTTGGTGACCATTGCCCGGCGCTACAACATGCGCATGATCGGCCCCAACTGCGTTGGCACCCTGGACATGTACACAGGCCTTAACACAACCTTTATTCAGGGTCAGCCGGCACGCGGCGGAATCGGATTTATTTCACAGTCCGGCGCGGTCGTCGGCGGGGTGGTCGAGACCATTCGCGAAAAATTCATCGGTTTTTCGGTTATCGCCACGCTCGGCAATGAGGCTGACGTCACCGAAACCGACATGATCGAATTCCTGGCGGATGACGAGCGCACCAAAGTCATCACCTCGTATGTCGAGGCGATCATCGACGGTCAGCGCTTTATTCAAGTGGCGCGCAAAGTTTCGCGGCACAAACCCATTGTGATGCTTAAGGCGGGGCGAACCAGCGCCGGTGCGCGCGCGGTTTCGTCGCATACCGGTTCGCTGGCAGGATCGCACACCGCCTATAAGGCCGCTTTCGAGCAAGCCGGTGTGATCGAAGTGGAAACGCTGGCGGATTTATTCGATATCTCATTCGGCTTCGCCAACCTGCCGCTGCCCAAAGGGGCGCGGGTAGCCATGATCACCAACGGCGGCGGACCGGCAGCCCTGGTCTCCGATGCGCTGGCGATGAATGGGCTGGAAATGGCCGACCTGTCACCGGAGACACGCGACTTTCTGCGGCCGCATCTCAATCCGGCGGCACAAATTGCCAATCCGGTCGATATGCTTGGAGCAGCCGATGCTGCCGAGTTCACGGTGGGGTTGAAAGGCATACTGGCAGACCCCAATGTGGACATCGCCATCGCTATTTTGATCCCGCAGGCGCTGGTCAATACCGATGCAGTGGCCCAGGCCATTGTTGATCAGGCCAAAGGTCAGAGCAAGCCGGTCGTGGCGGTGATGGTGAGCGAATATAGCACCATCAAAGCCCGGGAAATTCTGCACAGCAACGGAATCCCCATGTACGTCAATCCGGAAACGCCCGGGCGGGTATTGAGCGCCATGCTGCGGTATGCGCAATGGCTCAACAAGCCGGCCCTGGCTGAAAAACAAGTATCCGGGGTGAGTAAGGCCGAAGCCGCAAAAGTGCTGGAAGCGGCTAAAGGTCAACCGGCGCTGGGTGAAGTGCTCACCCGCCCGCTGCTGTCAGCCTACGGTATGCCGGTGGTGGCTGGCGGAATGACAAAATCCGCAGACGAGGCAGTGGAAACAGCCCTCCGCGTGGGCTACCCGGTAGTCATGAAGATCGTCTCGCCGGACATTTTGCACAAATCCGACGTTGGCGGTATCCGTCTGAATCTGGCGGATGATGCAGCGGTGCGGACTAACTATGTCAGCCTGATTCAGGATATTGCCGCAAAAATGCCCCAGGCGGAGCTGGAAGGTGTGCTGATTGAGGCGATGGCGCCCAGAGGACAGGAAGTCATCGTCGGGATGCGGCGCGACCCGAATTTCGGCCCGTTGATGATGTTCGGGCTGGGCGGCATTTATGTGGAACTGTTTGGCGACGTGTCATTCCGCGTGGCGCCGTTGACCCGCGAGGATGCTGCCGACATGGTCCGCAATACCCGCGCCGGTCGACTGTTGACCGGTTTCCGCGGCATGCCGGAAGCCGACGTGGAAGCGGTGGTGGACACCATTTTGCGGCTGAGTCAACTGGCGCTGGACTTCCCCGAGGTCGCGGAAATTGAGATCAACCCGCTGCTGGTGCTGCCGAAAGGAAAAGGCGCTTTGGCTTTGGACGGGCGCGTCATCCTGCAGGATTGATTGTTAAAAAGGATACCGAATGAAACGATTATTATCGGGAAATGAAGCTGTGGCTCGGGCAGCCTGGGAAGCGGGCGTCAAAGTCGGCTCGGGTTACCCTGGCACCCCCAGCACCGAGATCCTGGAAGCCTTTGCCCCCTACCCGGGCGTTTACGCTGAATGGGCGCCCAATGAAAAAGTTGGACTGGACGTGGCAGTCGGTGCAGCATATGCAGGCAGGCGCGCTTTTGCGACTATGAAGCACGTCGGGTTGAATGTTGCCTCGGACGCCTTCTTCGCGGTGGCGATGACCGGTATTGAGGCCGGTTTGGTGGTGGTTTCGGCTGATGATCCCTCGATGCACTCCTCGCAGAACGAGCAGGACAACCGCCAGTTTGCCAAATTTGCGCGCGTGCCCTGCATGGACCCGGCGGACAGCCAGGACGCCCATGACCTGACGCTGGCAGCCTTTGACCTGAGCGAGCAATTCGACACACCGGTGCTGCTGCGCATGACCACCCGTGTATGCCATACCAGTTCGCCGGTGGAGGTGGGTGAACAACGCTTGAACCTGCCTGAACCCGGTAAATACCCGCGCAACCTGACCAAATACTGCATGGTGCCGGCTAATGCAAAAAAACGCCACCCGGCTATCGAAGTGCGCATGGGCGAGATTGCCGAATTTGCCGAGACTTTCACCGGCAACCGCATCGAGTGGCGCTCGACCAACCTGGGAATCATCACCGGCGGGGTGGCCTATAACTACGCCCGCGAGGTTTTCCCGGATGCCAGCGTTCTGAAGCTTGGCATGGTTTACCCGCTGCCGCGCAAAATGATCAGCGAATTTGCCGGGCGCGTGCAAAAATTGATCGTATTGGAAGAGTTGGATCCGTTCATCGAAGATCAGGTGCGGTTGATGGGTATCTCCCTGTACCGCCCGGAAGAACTCCTGCCAACCTTGCCGCCGTACCCGGTGACCAAGGGGATTTTCCCCATCGCGGGTGAACTGGACCCGGCTGTAGTGCGGGTCAGCGGCCAACAGGCTGGGTTACTGGCGCTGGAGGAAACCGGCGGCAGCGCCCAGCCCGCGGCTGGCCTGCCGATCCGACCGCCAGTATTATGCCCGGGCTGCCCGCACCGCTCATCGTTCTATGTGCTGCACAAGCTGGGCGTGCCGGTTAACGGCGATATCGGCTGCTATACGCTGGGTATGGTGCAGCCGTTGGATGCGCTGCATACCGTCGGCTGCATGGGCGCCAGCGTCGGCGTGGCACATGGGGCTGCCGTCGCCGGTGATAAAGAGCGGCATGTGGCGGTGATTGGCGACTCGACCTTTTTCCACAGCGCCATCCCGGCCTTGATTAATGTGGCCTATAACCGCAGCAATGTGATCACCATCATCATGGATAACCGTGTCACCGGCATGACCGGGCACCAGGACAACCCCGGCACCGGCCGCACACTGCAACACAAAGACACCATTGAAATCGAGATCGAACCGTTGGTAAAAGCGTTAGGATTTGAAAAAGTTCTCACGCTGCCGG
>Ga0209521_10003147_pt1 | contig 13353 bp, 10 predicted proteins | sample Rifsed19ft4_FD_184016 | JGI IMG/M metagenome (GOLD analysis project Ga0209521, IMG submission 184016) | Soil microbial communities from Rifle, Colorado, USA - sediment 19ft 4 (version 2) | ecosystem: Environmental > Terrestrial > Deep subsurface > Rock core/Sediment | place: Rifle, Colorado... | reverse complement strand
ACCCTCCGGTCACCGTGTGCCACACCTGAAAACCCTGAACCGTCCGGTCGGACGGAATGTTCTTGAGCGTTGACGTAAATATACCCCTTCTCATTCTGTCCACCTTTTTGGGCAGCTCATCGCTTAGCCGCCTTTACATGCCCGATAGAGTATATATTTTTCAACAGGTATCGGGCATTCTGATGAAGCATTATTGTATTCGACATTCGGAGGGGGCATGCTCAACGACGGCTTTCGCGTCGGAGCCGCCCGGCGCAGGGGTACGTCAAAAGATTATATTCTCTGGTTCTTTGCAGTTGAAAAAGCGTCTGCATCCCGTGAATCCCGCCTTGGCGGAACGCGGCCCCGTGAACGGCGGTGCAGAAAAAGAAAAGGATCGTGAGCTTCCAGGATGTTTCCCGGTTTGATCAGGATCCTTGTTTTTTTGGGCGGCCCAGGCTTTGCCGGCTAATAACCGACCGCCGGAAGCACCTGTTTTCAGTGAAGGGATCTCAGCGCCTCTGCGCTCCTGTGTTGAAACGGCGGCGGGGAGAAGGGTGGTGCGCGGAGGGCTCTCTTTTCTCGCGGGACATCTCTTCTTTCGATCTTCTGATCTCCCGAAGGTACATGCTTTCGTCCGCCCACGCTACGGGGATCTTCCGGCCTATGTACTTCTCTATGTCGTCGAGCGAGTATACGTATTCCTCATCGGCAAGGCTGATGGCCTTGCCGCTCGCTCCGGCCCTGCCGGTGCGGCCTATCCGGTGCACGTAGTCTTCGGTGTGCTGGGGAAGGTCGAAGTTGATAACGTGGGTAACGCCTTCGACGTGGATGCCCCGGCTCGCCACGTCCGTGGCGATGAGGACCGTGAGCTTGCCGGTCTTGAACTCATCGAGCAGCCTCAGCCGTTTTTTCTGTTCGATATCGCCGGTGATCGCCTGGGCCTTCCATCCGTTGCGGCCCAAACGCTCCGTCACCATATCAGCGGCGCGCCGCGTATTGACAAAGATGAGGACGCGTTCAGGCGATTCCTTCTTGAGCAATCCGAGCAGGAGCGAGAGCTTCTCGTGTTTCCCCACGTGGTACAGGACCTGCTCCACCTTCTCGACCATGACCTCTTCGGGCGTGATGGATATCTTTTCCGGCAGGTTCATGTGCTCATACGCGAGCTCCATCACCCGGTAGGAGAGCGTTGCTGAAAAGAGCATGGACTGACGTTTGGCGTAGGGAGGCATTTTTTTGAGCAGGAACCGGAGATCGTCGATAAATCCCATGTCGAACATCCGATCCGCCTCGTCAATGACGAGGTAGCGGGTCTTTTTGAGGCTGTACACCCGCTGTTTAAAATAGTCGATGAGCCGGCCTGGTGTGCCGACGAGCACATCCACGCCCTTGCGCAGGGTTTCCATCTGTTTGCGGTAGTCGACGCCGCCATAGACCGCGAGGAGACTGAAGCCCGTGAACTTGCCGATCCGCTCAGCTTCATGGTATATCTGGTCCGCCAGTTCGCGCGTGGGCGCTATGATGAGGACTTGGGGCGAGTCGCCCAGGTCACGCACGGGATTTCTGATCATCCTGCTGAAAAGAGAAATGAGGAAGGCCGCGGTCTTTCCGGTGCCGGTCTGCGCCTGCGCGGCGATGTCCTCTCCACGCAACGCGCGCGGGATCACCGCCTCTTGTACGGGAGTACACGCGGCAAAGCCGACATGCTCGACGCCCTGCCGCACTTCATCGGGGATATCCAATTCACTGAAGTCCATGGTTCTCCATTCATTGGTGAAGACTTTTTGTCAACGAACATTCTTTGTACTATACCACAAAACGGGGTATTCTCAAAAGAGAAATCACCACGGCCTGTTCTCAATTTAGCGGAGCGATCCTCTGCGAAATGACGCTTTCAAAATCATTCGCGGGGAAAAAAGAAGGCATCGCCCCGGGCAGCGAGAAAAAAGCCGGGATTGAACCAGCGTATCCGTCTGATCAAAAAAAAGGGGATGATCAAAAAAGCCGCACCAGGCGCGAAGAATACGCAGCGCTCCGTTGTTTTTGTCCCGCCGGTAATTTGGGGAAGGGATTTTCGCCGTTGTCGCTCTTTAAAGCAGCGTCAAATTGTTGACCATAAAATAGTGTTTATTTCGACAAAATACTTTATTTTGTTGTCCAATTTTTAATATTTTTTTATTTGGTGTTGATAAATTGTCTAACTCTCGGAAAAATAATTTTTTTAACTTTCCTGTTGACAAAACATACACTGTTGTTGTATATTTGTCTACGAGGTGAATACAATTGCTGACAAAACTCTTCTCTTCCACGAGAGCAGAGCTTTTAAGCTTGTTCTTTAACAATCCTGACAGCAAGTTCTATCTCAGGGAGATAGCCCGCCACATCGGAAAGGATGCGGCAGGAATTAAACGGGAACTGGATACGCTGGTCAAGATAGGGATACTCGGAAGAGACAAGAGAGGCGTTCAAAAGTTTTATTACGCCGATAAAAGCTCCCCCGTATTCACGGAGCTGAAGGGTCTGATCTTCAAGACCACCGGCGTACAGGGATCCGTCAAAGCGGCATTATCCAGGCTGAAAGGCGTGCGGGCCGCATTCATCTATGGTTCGTTCGCGAAGGGGGCGGAAAAAGAGGACAGCAACATTAACCTCATGGTGATCGGCCAGGTGAACATCACGGAACTGAATGATATGGTGATGGCCCTGGAAGAAAAGCTCAAACGGGAGATCGATTATCTGGTGTTCGATGAACAAGAGTACCGTAAACGAAAAGATGCGAAGGACCCTTACATCCGGGAGATCGCAAAAGGGAAAAAGATATTTCTTGTGGGAAAAGAAGATGAATTATAGCGCACTCAAAGATATGGGGATACTGGAAGAAAAGGCCGCCGAGGCGACGGAGGTCGTCGATCTCGTGAGGCAGGCGGAGCATGATCAGGCCACAAGCCAGGTGCTGCAGGAGAAGGACGAGGAATGGGCTTTTGCCGTCGCCTATGTCGCCATGTCGCGCGCCGCGAGGGCGCTCATCATGTCCGAGGGATTCAGGCCGCGAGGAGCGCGGGGCAGAGATACCCAGAAGACGATCGTAACGGCGGTGGGCATTATTTTAGGGACACAGCACAAGAGCCTCATCAACAAATTTGACCGGATGAGGAGAAAATATCAGAGCTTCATAGAAGAGGGGCGAAGGGTCATATCCCGGTATGAGGCGGGTCAGGCCATTAAAGATGCGGAAGAATTCCTCGCGCTCGTGAACGGGCGGATCAGGGAAAAGTACTCGCAGATGTCGCTGCTGAACGATGTTCCGCAGCTTGTTTCAAGATAACGCCGCTTGAGAACAAAACGCGGTAACCGAAAGGGGGTGGATAGCTGATGGCAGCCAAGAAGAAGGCGAAGAAAAAGGCGAAGAAAAAAGCAAAGAAGAAGTAGTTTTGATGGATACGGTGTCCCATCTGTGTGTGGACCCGCCGGGGGCAGTCCTGCCCCCGGCACCTTTCGTCTTCATACCATAATGTGATCCGGACAGATCAAACCGTTGTTGAAAGGGGGTGAAGGGTAACCATGAAGAAAAAGGCTCCGGCAAAGAAGGCAAAAAAGACGACGAAGAAGAAATAGCGCGAGTTTGACCTTTGCGACAATACTGCATGAGCGTTTTGAGCTCCGGCCACGAAGCGAGACTTCGTGGTTTTGTTTTTGACAGATATACCGCACAGTACCCTAACTGCTTATGGACAAGCCCTCCTTCGAACGATTGGTCACCACCGCGCTCCGGCGGCTTCCGCGGGCATTCAGAGAAAAACTCGAAAACATTTCTGTTCAAATAGAGGACGCTCCATCGGCCGCGACCCTGCATGATATGGGGATCAGGTCCGGGACGCTTCTCGGATTGTATCAGGGTGTTCCGCTGACCGAACGGGGCTGGGGATACGGCAATGTCCTGCCTGACCGCATCATTATCTATCAAAGGCCGATCGAAGAGGCGGCCGCATCACCGCGGGAGATCGAGGACATGGTGCTCGATGTGGTTATGCATGAGATCGGCCACTATTTCGGGTTTGATGACCGGTCGCTCTCGAGGATTGAAACTGAGAAGGGGAAGAAAAAGCGACGAAGATAGAAAGTTGAGAAGCTGGGAAAAGTCGCAGAAAAAATGGTTCTTTTTCATTTCAAGTGGGTAAACCAACTTGATAGAATCGAGCCCTTTTTTTTACGAGGACGAGTTCTGTCATACTCGAATGATTCTATCGGGGATGGCAAAAGTTGATATGCCTTTTTTCATTCCATCTTAACTTCTCATCTCATCTTCTTAACTTCTCTTTTCCGCCTTTCCCATACGTCTTCACGATCTTCTCAATGATCCCGGTTGTTGAAGCGCCTTCGATATACGGCACGCTGATCACCTTTCCGCCCCGCGCCTCCACTATCTCACGGCCGACGATCTTCTCGACCGGCCAGTCGCCTCCTTTGACGAGCACATCCGGCTGGAGCGCCGCGATGATCTTATACGGGTCCGGTTCATCGAATATGACGACAAAATCCACAGATCCGAGCGCGGAAAGCACCTCCGCGCGCTCATCCTGCGGATTGATGGGCCTTTTCTCGCCCTTGATCCTGCGGACCGAGGCGTCGCTGTTGACGGCGACGACGAGAATGCCACCGAAGGATTTCGCCAGCGCGAGGTAGCGGGTGTGGCCGGTATGGATGAGGTCAAAGCAGCCGTTGGTGAAAACGATCTTCGTGCCGGTTGCCCTGAGAATATCGAGGAGGGACTGAAGCTCGCCTATTGTTTTTATTTTACTCTGCATACGAAAATATAATATAAAAAAGGAGAGAAAGCAAGAGCGCTTTATAATCCCAGTTACGGGGCGGCAGTCCTTTCGCTCTGGCGCGCAAGCGTGCGGGCTTCGCCAACTGATAACCAACAACAAACAACTTGTGAGTGTCTTAAAGTTACCAGATAGAAGTTATTAGTCATGAGTTAATCTTGATGAACTCGTAAAAAGTCGAAAAAAACACAAATTGTCATGCTGAACTTGTTTCAGCATCTTTGCCTTATCAACGGGTTACGAGACCCTGAAACGAGTTCAGGGTGACAGATTGGGACTTTTTACGAGACCATCAATCTTTATTGCGCGTCTTTCGCTCAAGGGCTGCTGCCCCCTTCTTACTTATGCCCGGTAACTGAGGTATTACAGGATTTTTCCCAATGAACTTCTGATGAAGGATAACTGCGGAAAAACCGAGCGGTCCGGCCGCTTAATCCTGGTGTATTGTATAGATCTCGTCGAACACAGGGGCGATCCCTTTGAACAAATTCAATATCGAGGGATCAAAATGCCCGGGCATTGTTCTGTTGTCCCCTTCAGTTATTATCCGGCAGGCCTCCGCGTGCGTAAAGGACTTTTTATATTGCCGCTTGCTCCGCAGGGCGTCATATTGATCAACAAGCATTGCGATCCTTCCTTCGAGCGGTATTATCTCCCCTTTCAGCCCCTTCGGATAGCCGGTCCCGTCCCACCGTTCGTGGTGACTGAGCGCAATAGAGGCCGCCATTTGGATCCCCGGGTAGGATGAGGCCGTGAGCATCTTCTCGCCGATCGAGGTATGCGTCTTCATGATCTCGAACTCCTCCCTGGTGAGTGCGCCCGGTTTCAAAAGGATGCTGTCGGGTATCCCGATCTTGCCCAGGTCGTGCATGGGGCTCGCGAAGGTTATCGTTTCGACAAAATGAGAATCCATGCCGAGCGCCTCCGCGACCTTGTTTGAATAGAGGCCGATACGTGAGATGTGGGCGCCCGTGTCGGTGTCACGGTATTCAGCGACCGTTGTCAAACGTTTCACGATCTCGCTGCTCATGTTCTTGACCATGCTGAGGGCATCCGCCAGTTCCTGCGTTCTTGTTCGGACCGTGTTTTCAAGCGAAATTTTATAATCCTTTTCCATCTGTATCAGCCGGGCATACTTGATGGCCTTTCCCACTGAATAAATGAGGTACTCGGGGTTGTACGGCTTGGTTATAAAATCGAACGCGCCCCTTTTTATGGCATCGACGGCGACATCCAGGTCGGCAAAGGCCGTCATCAAGATGACCGGGATCTGTGCATTAAAGGCGTGGATCTTTTCGAGAAGCTCGATCCCGGTGACCTCGGGCATTTTGATGTCAGATAATACGACATCAACGTTTATAGCCCGTGCTTTTTCAATGGCCTCCTGAGCTTTTTGGAACGAAAATACGGAGTAACCGTATTCCTTCAATAACGATGTAATAGATTCAAGCACGTACGGGTCATCGTCGACGATGAGCAGCGTTTTAGCATCTCCCTGATTCATGTATTGAGAACCCCCCTCACTTTTTTTAAAAGAGCCGGCGGCGATACGGGTTTTGAGATAAAGTTTGTGTTTCTTTGAAGTACGCCTTTTTCCTGTACAACATTTGAGGCATATCCGCTCGTGAAGATGCACTTGACATCGGGTTTGACTTTCCTTATTTCATCGTAAGCTTCCTGTCCGTTCTTTTTAGGCATGATCACATCGAACAACAGCAAGGCGATCTTATCTCTATTTTCGGTGTAACAGTACTCCCCGATATGGCTTCCGATCATATTTTTATGGGCCTGATTCTGGTATAAAACCCTGAAATCAGCGTCCTGCATGCTGATGCCATCTCCCATCACACCGTCTCAGCCACCTTTGTCCTCTACCGGCAGATATATCCTGAATGTCGTGCCCTTGTCAGGTTCGCTCTGCACGTCGATATAGCCATCGTGCTGTTTAATGATGCCGTAGGCCGTCGCGAGTCCCAGCCCCGTCCCTTTTCCCACCTCTTTGGTCGTAAAGAACGGTTCAAATATCCGGGTCATTGTCGCCTTGTCCATCCCTGATCCGGTGTCGGAAACTGAGATGAGCACATACTGGCAGGTCTGGACAAACTCGTGGGTTTCCCTGAATGTTTTGTCGGGCTCTATACGCTTCATGCTGAAAGTAAAACGCCCGCCCCGGGGCATTGCATCCCGCGCATTTTCCGCAAGGATCCTGAGGCCCTGTTCCAGTCTGACGGCATCCGCCATGAGCGTGAGATCCCCATCAACAGGTACGATCTTCAGTTCGATGTTTTTTCCCAGGATATCCGGCAGGAGTTGTTCCACGCTTCGCAAAATATCATTGAGTTTTACCGGTCCTTTTCTGACCAGCTGCGTTCTGCTGAAGGTAAGCAGACTCCGGATGAGATTCGCGGCTTTTTCCGTCAGGGCGAGTATCTTTTCGGCATTGTTCAGTAAAGGACCGTCGTTGCCCAGCTTTATCCGCAAGACGCTTGCGTAACCTGTTATCGCCGCGAGAATATTGTTGAAGTCATGGGCAATGCCGGCAGACAACTGGCCGACTGCCGCCATCTTCGCCGCGCTGCGGAGTTCTTCCTCAAGTTTTACCTTGTCGGTGATATCGTTCAAAGTCTCTATGACGGAGATGATCTTCCCTTGCTCGTTCTTTATGGGATAGGATCTTGTTTCCAGGTAAAGTGGGGACCCTTCTCTATCATAGTGCGTATGAATGACCGTGTGAGGCTCTCCTGTTTCGAAGGTGTGCCTTACCGCACAGTCTTCCCCTGCATCGTGGCAGGGCATATCTATATGATGAGATACTTTGTAACAGTAGCGGCCTATAACGTCTTTGGCCGGCATCCTGATACGGTCGCAGTACGCCCTGTTTGCCGCGATGATCTTGTATTCATGATCTACGGTTATCAGACCTTCGGTCATGCTTTCAAGGATATTATTTGTGAGTTTCTCTGTCTGTCTGCGATCAGTCACATCTCTAAAGATGCCTCTACTTGCGGTGAGCTTTCCGTCTTCAAAACGAGCACTGGCGTTTCCTTCAACCACAATTTCCCTTCCGTCCTTTGCCATAAAAACCGTTTCTACGTGGGCTATAGATTCACCGTGAGAAATTTTTTCGAACAGTTCCATGCAGTGCGGGACCTGGTCCTTGCGCAAGATGTCCGTAAAGGTCATAGTGTTAACTTCCTGTTCCGTGTATCCCAGGGTTTCGAGCCATTTTCTGTTCACATAGACGAATTTGCCTTTCGCGTCCACACTCTGTATCAGGTCATTGGCATTCTCAAAAAGGTCACGGTATCTGCTCTCGGACTCTCTCAGCGTCCGCTCCGTCCTCAGGCCCTCTTCCCGTAATGCGCTGACAACCAAGCCGACAGTAATGAGAATCACCACCCGCTGTATGTCTACCATGATCGAAACGCCCTGGACAAGAAAAGCATGGAGCGCCAGCAGGTAGCCGCCCAGGAGAACGGCTATCCAGATGGCCCGCCTTCCCCACCAGAACCCGGCAAAGACCACCGGCAGATAAAAAAAGTGGGTTACCAGAATATCGGAGCGCAGGACGAAGTGATAATAGTGAGACACCCATAAACAGAGCAGAATAAGCAGGGCCATAACAGTTATTTTCGGAGCATCCGTCCCTTTACGATGTTTCTCGCCCGGCTTCACGCTGTTTTTCATGATCGACATGCAAAATTCCTCAAATTCACCGCTTCACGCCTTCTTATCCAGCACCTCGCGCACTTTCCGGAGAAAGGCGTTCGGTGAGAATGGCTTCGTGATGAACTCTATGCCGGCATCGAGTATGCCTTTTTTGTGGATCATGTTCGCGGTATAGCCGCTCATGAAGAGCGCCTTGATGCCGGGCTTCTGTTCCCGGGCCTCATCATACACGGCCTTTCCGCTCTTTTTCGGCATCATGACATCGAGGACCAGGAGATCTATGGAGCCGGGATTTGCCCTGAACTGTTTTGCGGCGTCCTCGCCGTCCTCCGCCAGCATCACCCGGTAGCCGTATTCTTCAAGGATGTTCTTCGACAGCTCCCGCACGGCTGCATCGTCCTCCGCGAGGAGCACGGTTTCGGCGCCTCCGATCACCGGCGGAAGAGCGGGCACCGCCAATGCCGCCGCGTCCTGTTCTATGGTCGGAAGGTATATTCTGAAGGTCGTGCCTTTGCCCAACTCACTGTACACGTTGATAAGGCCGTTGTGCTGCTTGACGATGCCGTAAACGATCGAAAGCCCAAGTCCCGTGCCTTTTCCCGTTTCCTTTGTCGTAAAAAAGGGCTCGAATATCCTCTCCCTGGTGTTCTCATCGAGACCGTGGCCCGTGTCGGTGACGGATAGTGACATATACTTTCCCGTTTTTGCAAAGGCATGTCTTCTGACATACTCCTCATTGAACTCGACGAACTCGGTTTCGATCATTAAAATTCCGCCGTCAGGCATGGCGTCTTTCGCGTTCGTGCAGAGATTCATCAATACCTGTTCGATCTGCCCCGCGTCGGCCATGATAGCGGTTTCCTGCGGCGGCATAAAGGTTCTCAGCTCTATGTTCTCGCCGATGATCCGCAAGAGGAGTTTCTGCAGCTGCGTTATCACATCTCTCAGCCGGATCGGCTTCGGATCGATGATCTGCTTGCGGCTGAACGCGAGGATGCTCCGGGTAAGGTTTGCGGCCCTTTCCGATGAGGCAAGTATCTGTTCAATGTAGGCCGTGGCCTGGCCGTCCTTTTCCAGCTTTTTACGCAGAAGATTTGCATAGCCCATGATGGCGGTCAGAATATTATTAAAATCGTGTGCAACGCCTCCGGCCAGCAGGCCCACGGACTCCATTTTCTGTGCCTGCATGAGCTGGGCCTCGAGCGCTTTCTTTTCCGTTACATCCATCAAGGTTTCGATGGCCGAGACGACGTGCCCCGCCACGTCCTTCAGGGGATATGCGTTCGTTTCAATATAGAAAGGAGTTTTCATTCTATCATAGTGGGTGTGAATTGCCCGGTACGGCTCTCCTGTCTCGAAACACTTTTTTACCGCGCAGTCGCAATCGTTTTTTCCTTCATGGCATGGTTCGCTGATATGGTGCGATATCTCATAGCAGTGTTTCCCGATGATATCGTCACAGGGCATTTTGACCTGACTGCAATATCCCTTGTTTGCCGAAAGGATCCGGTAGTCCCTGTCGATGACGACCACGCCTTCGCCGATCCCCTCCAGGACGGAGGAGAGGAACGCTTCGGATCTCTGCACGGCGCTCTCCATCTCTTTTCGTTTGAGCGCCATCTTGTTGAACGATCCCGCGACGTCCATGAGCTCGTCATGCCCGGTCAATGTCAACGAGAAGGAGAGGTTGCCGCGTTCGATCTCGCCGAGCCCGTGGACCAGAGACGAGAGATTTCTCGTGATCCTCATGCTCAGGAACAGGGACAGCCCGAGTGCAATGAGCGAGACGAGCAAGAGTATGGCGATGTAGTGGCCGCCCATGGCGTATGCGTGGCTGTAAGCCTTTTGCGCCGGGACGCCGACGATGACCTTCCAGCCCGACCCCGGAACGGACGAAAAACTGTGGAGCCTTCGTATGCCGTCGGAACAGGTATCTTCCGTACTTCCCGAATTTGCGTTCAGGGCTCTTTGTGCGACGGATTCTTTGCGGATATTCGTACTGATATTTATTTCATGATATGTATTAACCAGAACGTTGCCCTGCGTATCAATAACGGTTATGGTGGATTTTTCAGGAAGATTCCAGGTGGTGAGGAGCTTTTCGCTGAGCTTGGGGAGGCTCAACGGGAGGCCCATGACCCCGATCTGTTGTCCCTGGTTGTTCTTGAGAGGCATCGCGATCATGACCGCAGGGGCCTTGAACAACTTGGAGAGATGAAGGTCGCCGACCACCGGTGTCCCTTGGCGCGCGGTCATGAACCACGGCTTGTCCTTGTAGTTAAGGAGCCGTACGCCCGGCGCTTTGACCCCGCTCCCCCGGTTATAGCCATGCATATCCGCGACGAGGATGTTCAAATGATCGGGATATGAGGGGAGGAGCTTTGCAAAGAGCCGGTCACATTCTTCGGGGTCCCTTGCCTGTACGGCGGGATGAAGCGCGATGGTGCTGAGAATGCGGAATGAACCGTCAATGATAACCGTCAGGTCTTTCGCAATAGTTGATGCTATTTCGAGATTATGCGATTTTATCTGCGCTTTGTTCAGCTCGATCATCTCAAAATAGTGATAGACGGAGTAGCCCATGATCGGTAGAAGGATGATGAGGATGATAGAGATGAGTTTATATTTGATCGGAAATTTCGTGTACATAACTTATACTATAGCAATTATTTTTTCAATATGCCGAAAAAGTAAAGAAAAAGAGGGGAAAACAAGCGCGGCGCGTTCGTCACTGTGAATGGGAAGATAAAAACCGGCAGGTCGCTGAAAAAACAAATTTGATGCATTCGTAAGAAGTCCGAAAAGCCGTCTTTGCGAGAGGTCCCTCGTTCGTCATTGCGAGCCAAAGGCGAGGCAATCTCGTCTTAAGCACACGGGATAAACACCGCAATCTGCCGGTTTGTAACTGATTGAAAAACCAAGATTGCCGCGTCGCTTCGCTCCTCGCAATGACAGCACGGGGGATTTTTTACGAGACCATAAATTTTCACTCATCTCTTCGCACCGCTCGGGGAAGGATCCGCGGAAGATCTCTCAACTGGCCGGAATTTATGATGTTTTTCGCCTGCCGTTCATCTCCGCAGAGGGGTCTTGCTATGCCCGGTGGGTTTCGTATATCTCCTCGAATACAGGAGAGATCTCGCTGAATGCCTTGAGAATCCCGGGCGCAAAGTGTATGGGCAGGGTCCTGTCGTCTCCTTCCATCAAGACCGCGCATGTTTCCCGGTGAGTGTATGCCTTCTTGTACGGCCGCGTGCTCCGGAGGGCGTCGTACTGGTCGGCAAGCATCGCGATCCTCCCCTCGATCGGTATTTCCTCTCCTTTCAGGCCGCCGGGGTATCCGGTCCCGTCCCACCGCTCATGATGATAGAGCGCGATCGACGCGGCCATCTGGATCATGGGATACGCCGACCCGGTGAGCATCTTCCCTCCTATGGACGAGTGCGTTTTCATGATGGCAAATTCATCTCTGGTGAGCGCGGCGGGTTTCAGGAGGATATTGTCCGGTATCCCGATCTTTCCGATATCGTGCATCGGGCTCGCCGATGTTATCATTTCCACGAAATCCGCCGGCAGGTTTAGCGCCTCGGCAAGCCTGCGCGAATAGAGGCCGATCCGCGAGATGTGTTCGCCGGTGTCGGTGTCCCTGAATTCCGCGACCACCGTCAAGCGCGTGATGAGCTCTTTGCTCATGTTCCGCACCATGACGAGGGCCTCGGAAAGCTCCTGCGTCCTTGTCCGGACGGTATCCTCAAGCGTCTTTTTGTAATCCCGCTCTATCCGGATGAGTTTATTGTACCTGACCGCTTTTTCGATCGCGTGGACGAGGTATTCCGGCTTATACGGTTTGATGACAAAATCAAATACGCCCCGTTTGATCGCGTCGACGGCCGTGTTCAATTCCGCGTACGCGGACATCAGGAGGACCGGCATTTCCGGATGCTCGGCATGGATCTTTTCGAGCAGCTCGATCCCCGACATCACCGGCATCATGATGTCCGTCAAGACGACCTCGATAGCGTTTTTCCGGAGGGCCGCAAGAGCTCCCTTTGCGCTCGAACAGGCCGTGACGGCATATCCCGCCTCCCGCAACAGCAGCGCGGTGGATTCGAGAACGAAAGGATCGTCGTCGACGATCAAGATCGAAGCAGCAGGCCGTTCCGTCATTGGTCGAGCACCTCCCGCACTTTTCTGAGCAGCTCCTTTGGTGAAACGGGTTTTGAAATAAACTGCATACCCGGCCCAAGGATGCCTTTTTTGAGCATAACGCTTTCCGTGTAGCCGCTGGTGAAGAGCGCCTTGATGTCGGACCGGATTTTTTTGATATCGTTGTATACCTCGGTCCCGCTCTTTTTCGGCATGACGACGTCGAGGACGGCGAGCCGGATCGTTCCGCTGTTTTCCGAGAATTTCAGCGTCGCGTCTTCGCCGTCATTCGCGGTAATGACCGTGTAGCCGAACTCTTCGAGCACGGTCTTCATGAGCGTTCTGACCTCCGAATCATCTTCGGCCAGCAGGATGGTCTCGCTGCCGCCCATCGGCGCGGATGGTTCCGCGGTTTTTTCCGTCTGGGCCTCGACCTGAGTAAGAGGGAGGTATATCTTAAATGCGGTCCCTTTGCCCGGCTCGCTATAACAGTTGATAAACCCGTTGTGCTGTTTCACGATGCTGTACACGATCGCGAGACCGAGACCTGTCCCCTTGCCCACTTCTTTTGTCGTGAAAAAAGGCTCGAATATCCGTTCTCTCGTCATTTCGTCCATGCCCGCGCCGGTGTCTGATGCGGCAAGAAGGGCATAAGGCCCTGGTTTTCCGTATCCGTGGACCCTCCTGAAAGCGTCGTCCAGCGTGACGCGGCTCAGCTCGAGGCTGAGGT
>Ga0209521_10003142_pt1 | contig 13363 bp, 5 predicted proteins | sample Rifsed19ft4_FD_184016 | JGI IMG/M metagenome (GOLD analysis project Ga0209521, IMG submission 184016) | Soil microbial communities from Rifle, Colorado, USA - sediment 19ft 4 (version 2) | ecosystem: Environmental > Terrestrial > Deep subsurface > Rock core/Sediment | place: Rifle, Colorado... | reverse complement strand
TCGCTTTTTACCATAATGGAGTCGTATCCCTGCATAAGGGGATAGATAAATTCATTAACGCTGATAGGGATGCCTGCGTTGTACCGTTTTGTGAAGTCATCGCGTTCCATCATACGTGCCACGGTCATCTGTGCCGTGAGTTTGATAACGTCGTTAAACGTCATTTTTTCAAACCATTTGCTGTTATAGACTACTTCAGTTTTATTCAAATCAAGTATTTTGCCAGCCTGTGATAGGTATGTCCTGGCATTTTCCATGACCTTGTCATGGGAGAGCATGGGTCGTGTCTTGTTTGCGCCGGACGGGTCGCCTACTGTTGCAGTGTGATCGCCGATAATGAGAATGGCTGTATGTCCGAGCGATTGAAACGTACGCAGCTTGTGGATGGGAATGGCATTTCCTATGTGAATATCTGGGGCAGTCGGATCAAGTCCTAATTTCACCCTGAGTGGTTTGTTCTCTTTCATAGACCTGCTCAGTTTTTTTGTTAATTCTTCTTTTGTGACAATATCTACGGTTCCCCGCAGGATAATTTCTAATTGTTCATCTACGTCTTTAAACATAGCTCCTCCAGAGTTTCATTTATCGTAATGGTTCACCGCAGAGAACGCGAAGAACGCAGAGTTACAGCAAATGCAATTTCTTAACTAGAATACCGGGATTTTTCCCTTTAAAAAATATTTAAAATACAGCAAGAAAACCAACGTCAATGAATTATGTAAAATATGTATGACTACAGAGGCAATGAGGGTTTGTGTTTTTTCATACAAATAACCCAGGAGTATTCCGAGGATAAGTATTTGAAAAAAGGCAAATATATCCATGTGTACCGCAGCGAAAAGGGATGCGCTAACTAAAATCGCATATCGTCCCCCAAAATAGTTTTTCAATGCCGATTGCAAGAATCCCCGGAATATGATTTCTTCTATCAAGGGGGCGATGACAATTCCAAAGAATAATAAACTGATTAAGATGAAGAGCGATTTCTCTTCTAAAATCCATTTAACAACGTCCTGCATTTCCGGATTTATCCCGTAATAACTGGAAATCGAATTGATAATGAAACCAGTGAGCATGATGAGGGGAAGCGTAATCAGATATTTAATTATGCCTTGCTTAACGTTGTTTGATACGTTTACAAGAGAAAGACCAAGGGCGGTAATTGATTGATGATATTCGACGTGGACGATGTAAAACACATAAGAACAAACCGATAAGTTGATAAAGAGAGTAACGAAGAGAATAACGTTACGAGGCCCAAAATTTCTGAGAAAATTGTGACCGAAGATCGCAGAGACGAACTGTATGATTAACGGCATCCCAACGAACATGAGAATAACATAAGCCAGGAAGACCTTTATTGCGTCCTTTATGTTCCATCGGCAGTTCAGCGTGATCCTTTGTCTGGTCTGTGTGCTATTCACTTTTAATAGTTTGTATAAATACTTCCCGGTGTCTGGGGCCATCAAATTCACAAAAGAAAATACCCTGCCATGTGCCCAGCGCCAATTTTCCATCTGAGATAGGGATATAAACAGAAGACCCCACAATCGTAGATTTGATATGAGCGGCGGCATTCCCTTCCATATGGGTATAATGGTCGTCCCATGGTACTATCTTGTCGAGTTCGTTTAGTATGTCTTTTTGAACGGAAGGGTCGGCGTTTTCATTGATGGTAACGGCGGCTGTGGTATGGGGCACGTATACGTAACATACACCCTCTTTAAATCCCAGCTTGTGTACGATTTTATTTACTTCAGGCGTTATATTAATAAATTCTGATTGAGAATGTGTTTTTACCTGTATCTTGTCCATTGTGGTATGGAAACGATTATTTATCCATCAATAAATTATTCAAATAAAATTAAGGTATTATCGTAATGGTTGATTGGGAATTTGTCAAATTTAATTAAGTTTTTGACTATGGGCTGATTTCTTTTTTTACTATGAAAGTTTAACTATTTCTGGCATTATATTTACTTTATTTTTTCATAAATTTATCGTATAGGAATTTTCATTTTATTTAAGTGGTTTTTTAACAAATTCATGAAAAAATGATTACACCTCTTGCCCACACGGAACAAAAAAGACCCATTGTGGGTCTCTTGACATGACAAAAAGAAGCACAACGATAGCCAAGATAACCCGCCCTAAAATCAGGGGTATCTGCCTCAGGAAGAGGTTGTTTCAGCGGATGGATGCGGGGAAGGACTATCCTGTTGCCTGGGTAGCAGGCCCGCCTGGTTCTGGCAAAACCACACTGGTTGCAAGCTATCTTGATACCCGCAAGATTCCCTATTTATGGTATCAGGTGGATAGCGGGGATGCGGATATTGCAACCTTCTTTTATTACATGGGTATGGCGGCAAAAAAGGCGTTTCCCGGAAAACGAAAGCCCCTGCCCGTGTTAACCCCTGAATACCTTTCAGACATCCCCTCATTTACCCGCCGATATTTTGAAGAACTCTACGGCAAATTAAAACCGCCCTTTATCATTGTCTTTGATAACTACCAGGACGCGCCCGATGAATCGAATTTCCACGGCGTTATCAGCGCCGGTTTATCCATGATTCCTGAAGGGGTACACGTCATCGTGGTAAGCCGAAATGAGCCATTGCCAGCGCTATCGCGTTTGAGGGCAAATAATGGGATACATTTCATTGGGTGGAATGAACTCAGGCTTACCCTTGAAGAATCCAGGGAAATTGTCCGGATGAAAGACCGGAAATCGTTCACCAATGAAATTATTGCCGATTTGCATGAGAAGACGGATGGATGGGCTGCCGGACTGGTGCTCATGGTGGAGATCGCAAAGACAAAGGACGTCGGGCGCCCCATCCTGAAGGAACTTACCCCTCAGGAAATATTTGATTATTTTGCAAACGAGGTGATTGAGAAGACGGATAGACAGACACAGGCATTTTTACTAAAAACTGCCTTCTTGCCCAGGATGACGGCAGATATGGCAGAAAAGCTTACCGGCGTCAACAATGCTGAACAGATACTCTCCGGCCTGAATAAAAAACACTATTTTACCACACAGTACGGTTATCACGAGCAAGGCGCCGCATTACACAATCAGACGCCTTCCGGTGTACAAGAGGAAAAGAAAAAATCTCCCCAGACCCTTCTGGCGTATCAGTACCACCCCCTTTTCAGGGAATTTCTTTTATCGCGGGCAAAGGGTTCATACAACAGGGAAGAACTTTCCCAAACAAAACGATGTGCTGCAGGGGTATTGGAAGCATCAGGAATGGTTGAAGATGCGGCTGTGCTCCTCAGGGACGACAGGGACTGGGATGGCCTCACAAAACTGATCCTTGATCAGGCGGCATCCATGATAGCACAGGGAAGAAACAAGACCCTTGAGGGATGGATTGCCGGTGTACCTGTGGAAATTAGGGAGTCTGCCCCCTGGCTTCTGTACTGGTTTGGAGTCTGTCACTTTTTGTATAATAATCCAGCCGAAAGCCGTACGTATTTTGATAAGGCATTTGAACGGTTTCGTGCTCAGGGGGACCTTACCGGAGTATGGTTATCCTGGGCTTATGCAGTAGATACCTTTTTTCATGAATTTGATAATTTCCCCCCCTTCGATTCATACATTCAGGTATTTGAAGACCTCTTTCAGAAAAAGCCTGTATTTCCTTCGTCCGAAATAGAATTCCGCGTTATTTCCTGCAGGTTTATTTGTATGATGCTGAGGCAGCCGGACCACCCTGAAATTAAAATATGGGCGGAACGGGTATTCTCTCACCTGCAAAAGTGTAGTGATGTGAATCTCTGTTTACAGACAGGATTTTATCTGTCAGTTCATTACGTGTGTATAGGTGATTTCGGCAGTGCCGGTATTCTGCTGGATATTCTTTGTAAACTGGCACAGTCAGAAACGGCTATCCCCTTAATGCGGCTTTTGGAAAAAACTGCCCGGGTATTTTATTCATTGAACACCGGTTCCTCCAGCTTATGTATTCAGCATGTTTCTGAAGCGCTAGAGTATGCTCATGAAACAGGTCTGCATGTTTGGGATATCCATATATTGTCAACCGGGGTATGTGCTGCCCTAAATGATGGTGATATTAAAACAGCCACACAGTTGTTGCGAAAGATCGAACCTGGTCTGGCCATGGCACGGAAAATCGACGTCGGTTTCTATCATCACATCAGCGCCATGAAGGAGATGATTATGGGCAATTTATCATTAGCAGCAGAACACATACAAATAAATGTGCGTATACTTTCTGAAATAAATGCACATTTTCCAACAGCCTTGGGAAGGATTACTATGTCCCACGTTTACGCCGCTATGGAAAAATACCCTGAGGCAGTAGCTCAGCTTGCACTTGCCAGGCAAATCGGTCTTTGGATGAAGAGCAAACACATTGAATATATGTGTCTTTTGACGGAGGCATATTTTGCCCTGGAGTTGGGAATTAAGGGGGTTGATGAATTGAGCAATACAGAGACAAACAAACATTTGCCCTTTTCTCCCACATACGATGAATGCAAGGAATCTGATGGGGAGTTACAACTCCCCCGATCCTCATTTGTTAAGGTGGGCGAGGGGTGCGGGCTGGAGATCCTTCGCAGGGCAATGACGCTGGGACGTGAACAGAACTTTATCGGTTGTTTTATCTGGCGTTTTGACATCATGCCCCGGCTGTGCCTAAAGGCATTAGAAGCAGGGATCGAGGTTGCGTACGTACAGCACCTTATCCGCAAACGCAATCTGATTCCTGACGTCCCTCCCATCCAATGTGAAGACTGGCCGTGGCCAATAAAGATATTCACCCTGGGCCGTTTTATGATCCTCAATGATGACAAACCCATACAATTTACCGGGAAGGTTCAGCAAAAACCGTTAGAAATGCTTAAGGCGATTCTATCGATCGGAGGCGGAGAAACGCCTGAAGATCAGTTGATCGATGCCCTTTGGCCAGACGCAGAAGGCGATACGGCGCATCAAGCCTTCGAAATTACCCTGCATCGCCTGAGACGCATCCTGGATAGTGATAAAGCCGTTATACGCCAGGGAGGGCTGGTGTCATTGGATAAGAGATATTGCTGGGTGGATATGATGTCTTATGAATGGATAGCTGAAAGTATTGAAAATATGCGCAAAGAAACGGGAAAACAGGGAAGCGGCGAATGGGAGAACCCTCTGAATCAGCTCACCGATTCTCCGTTTCCCCGTTTCCCTCCTTCTCCCCCTCTCCCTATTACCCCACCTCAGACAGAGATGCTCCGTCTTACGGAAAAGGCAATAACTTTATACAAAGGGGCATTTCTTCCCGCAGAAACCCGGCATGCATGGACGGCATCTGTCCGGGAACGTTTGCGGGACAAATTCCGGCATCTTGTCATAGCGCTGGGCGTTCATCTGGAACAAACAGGGCAATGGGAAAATGCGGCAGCACATTACCAAAAATCTATTGAGAAGGACAGCCTTGCTGAGGCATTTTACCAGCGTCTCATGTTATGCTATCAACAGCTTGGTCAGCGCGCTCAGGGAGTTGAAGTTTACCATCGCCTGAAGAACGCTCTTTCTGCAGCATTTGGAATTGAACCATCCCCCCTAACGGAATCCCTCTATAAGTCGCTGCGAGAATAAGTAGCAATTCTAAAAAATAAAATCTGGAACCCATTAATTCACGAAAATAGTAACAATTTAGTTATTTGAAAAATCCCAACAATAATAACGTGTACGTCCTGTGTAGGGGCAGGTTTGAAACCTGCCCCTACTGGGATGCAAGGAATGCATTGGATATTTATTTTCAAAAAACAAAATTATTACGAAAAATGACTTTTCTGCGCGGGTATTATTCAGGCGAATAATGGTTGATCATAATATTAATACTGGTAAACACTTAAAACTATTTTGAAAAAATCTTTAATCCGTATGCTATCCGTATGTCATCATGCGGTATCTTACTGCCACGAAATTCAGTAACAGTTCAGCACCCCCACATGGCCTCCCCCCTCCCCTGGTGGGCGGGGTTAGGGGAGGGGGTGAACTGATACAAAAATTAGGAGCATTTCAAGAGCATGTGTATGGATATCCTTAAACCTTGCCGGGAAAAAATTGACAGGTTTCATAATTATGGATACAAATAAGTTTTTTTTCAAAAATAAAGAAAAGAAAATGTTGCGGAGGCATAGGTGTTTCGGTGTTATGTTTCTGTGTTCCTGCTTATTCGTAAGTGCGTTGTTTGTATCTAAAATGTTCGATAGGAGAACAAACCTTTCCACATTTCCTATGGGAAACTTGACCTTAACTCTCATAAACGACACATCCTCTATTTCTGTTGAGGAACCACCCCGCCCATTTAAAACCACGTCCATGAACAAAGGAAGGCAGACACAAGACGTAGGCAACGCTTTAGACAAAGAAATCTCTATGGAGATGGAGGTCCTCTGGTTTGCGTATGGGGAATTGGTTTATTATTAACTATTTAGCCAACTGAAGAATTGTCTATCCGCCGCTCATCCTGAGCTTGTCGAAGGATGGGGCAACCATTTTGACCATTCATGGTTCGACAAGTATTCGACAGAGCTTACGACGAAGGTTCACCACGAACGGTTAAAAAAATACCTTACTTCAGTTGACTAAATAGTTACGTTTATTATCTTTATTAAATGTTTCGGGTTTGACACGGCGGATTTTTTTATATAAACTTCCCCGAATTTTGAGGTTATTCGTACAAAACAAAAAGTATTCCGATAAAGGCAAACCCAGAGCGATCAGGGGACGCAAAGTAAAGGGTCTTTCAGCGTACAGGGAAGTATGCGAGGATGAGAAGTGAAAGTCCTTCAGTTATAAAATGGAATATGGTTAAAAAAGACAGCCTTACTGCCGAAGATATTCTGGGTGAATGTTTTTGCAGTAAGGTTTTTTTATTTATTGATGAACAATGTCCCATTAACCTATTCCGAACGAATCGGAAGAGTAGCGCGGGTGGTTTATCCCCCGCCAAATGCCAACCACGCCTGTCCCCCCGTGGCGGCGGGAGTTTCCTCCCGTAGTCTGGCCGTGGGAGAGCACAACGCTTTTCGTTCCTATGCAGGCCTGTTGGGTAGGCGTTGCCTACCAAATAAACGGGGAAATATTTTGGCGGGCATTAAGAATAAACGTAATGAAGCAACATTGTCCGGTTAGGAATTTGCGCGTTTTATTCCTTTGCTCTAAAGCTGTCATTCCCGCATGTTTTTAGCGGGAATCCAGGATGGACGAGCCACCCCGTGGCGGGTTCAGGTTTCGTCGTGAGCTCAGCCGAACGGTTTGTAACCTGAACCCATGAATTTATTGAATACGGGAGTGTGTGTCATTGATAAGATTTCAAAAAGAATAAAAGGCGAGGTTCGAGTTACAAACTCGAACCCGCGAAAGAGGTGTACTCGAAGAAATTTAAAGACTTTGGGAGGGAGGTGTCATTTACAACCTTAATACTGGTTTCGATTTATTAGTTGGGGGTCTTTATTAACCAAGAGTTTATTTTAGGAGAAATTTTAATGAGATATTTTAAAGCAGCAATCTTTTTTACCTGTTTGTCCCTTTCCGTCTTCCTGGCCAAAGCAGCTCAAGCGGAAGAAATCATTTCTATTCAACACCGTGTAATAAGTTCTGAACCTCAGGAATCAGGAAGCAACGTTGTCATGGAATTAACTCTAACCAATAATGGCACAAGCACATTAAGTGGTGTAAAAATCACCCCTGCTGAAATTTCCCACTATGTGCTTGCATCCTCTACACTACCTCTGGACGTCAGCGCACTCTCAGCAGGAGAGAAGTTGACCGTATCTTGGGCGTGTCGTGCAGCTATGTCTGCCGATTATGATCATTTTTTGGCTTTTACAAGGGGCATACTGTATTTGAGTATGGAAGCGGTAAGCGAGTCTGGTCAGACCACAATACCACTAGTTCCTAGCCAATCTATTAATGACTGAAGAATCGATAACCAGAAAAAATATAGGTGAAGTACGGTTATTTTCAGTTTCAGGCTTTTTTAAGCCTTATACTATAACACAAAAGTTAAAGAGGGAAGAAAAATTGAAGAATAGATTTTTTTGTAGTGGTATATTTCTTTTTGTTGTGATGTTTTTACTAATTAACAGCAGTAATGGTGCTACAACTTCGCAGGTGAAAGCAGGCTATGCTCATAGTGTTAGTTTGAGGACGGACGGGACGGTTTGGGTATGCGGAGCTAACCACAACGGTGAATTGGGTTTGGGAGACACAGTAAGTAGGTCATACTCTGTACAGGTAAGCGGTCTGAGTGGGGTTACGGCCATCGCAGCCGGTGGGAACTATACGGTCGCCCTGAAGTCAGACGGGACGGTCTGGACAACTGGACATAATTATCATGGCCAATTGGGAGTGGGGGACACCTCTATTAGATATTCCCCAGTACAGGTAAGCGGCCTGAGCGGGGTTACGGCCATTGCAGCCGGAAGTTATCATACGCTCGCTTTGAAGTCAGACGGGACGGTGTGGGCGTGGGGCGGTAATTGGAATGGCCAATTGGGAGTGGGGGATACATCTAATAGATATTCCCCAGTACAGGTAAGCGGCCTGAGCGGGGTTACGGCCATCGCAGCCGGTGGGTACCATACGGTCGCCCTGAAGTCCGGCGGGACGCTCTGGGCGTGGGGATATAATGGTTGTGGCCAATTGGGTAACTCGACTTTTACGAATAGTACTACGCCGGTGCAGGCAGGCATTAGCAACGTTACTGCCATCGCAGCCGGGGAGAACCACACGGTCGCTTTGGATACCAGTGGATATGCACTGGTGTGTGGATACGATGGTTCTGGTCAATTGGGATTTTATCCTCAATATTGTTGGTGGGTATCAAGTGGTTGGAGTGGATATACCCAATGTAACTCTCGATATAATTGGAATTACTTTAGTACCTTGATGGGCGGCGTTACTGCCATCGCATGCGGATATCAGCACACGATCTTCCTGAAGTCAGACGGGACGGTCTGGACAACTGGATATAATTATTATGGCCAATTGGGAGTGGGGGACACCTCTATTAGATATTCCCCAGTACAGGTAAGCGGCCTGGGCGGGGTTACGGCCATCGCAGGGGGAGGTTATCACACGCTCGCCCTGAAGTCAGACGGGATGATGTGGGCTTGGGGCGCTAATTGGTATGGCCAATTGGGAGACGGGACGACCACGAATAGGAATACCCCAGTGCAGGTAATCGTCCCTGATACCACGCCGGATCAGTTTACCTTTACCGACCAGACGGGGGTGGCCTTAAATACAGTAATTACCTCAAACGCCATTACCGTATCAGGCATCAATACCGCCGCTGGTGTTTCAATAACAGGCGGCGAGTATGCCGTCAATAGCGGTACGTACACCTCTGCATCGGGTACGGTGAACAACGGTAATACCGTAACGGTGCGCCAGACATCATCGGCAAGTTATACTACCACAACAAATGCCACACTCACCATCGGCGGCGTTTCAGACACCTTCAGCGTAACCACGCAGTCAAGAATTAATAGTGCGCCAGTGGCGAATGCGGGCGCAGACCAGTCGGTAGATGTGGGCAGCACGGTCACTCTGGATGGAAGCGCAAGCTCTGATCCCGATATTATATATGGCGATGCCATCACCTACAGTTGGACAATGAGTTCAACGCCTACAGGAAGCACGGCAACATTGACCAGCGCTACATCAGTAAATCCAACGTTTACAGCCGACAAGTCAGGCACATATATAGTGAGCCTGACGGTAAGCGATGGCACATTGAACAGTACGGATACGGTGTCCATAACGACTGTCAACAGCGCGCCTTCGGCAAATGCAGGCGCAGGGCAGTCGGTAAATGTGGGCAGCACAGTTACCCTGGACGGCAGCGGCAGTTCTGATCCGGATGGCGATGCCATCACTTACAGTTGGTCAATAAGTTCGATACCGACAAATAGCACGGCAACGCTGACCAATCCTACATCGGCAAATCCAACCTTTGTAGCCGACAAGGCAGGGACATATATGGTGAGCCTGACGGTAAGCGATAATGGTGGATTGACCAATACCGCAACGGTAACCATAACGACCATCAACAGGGCGCCTGTTGCAAATGCAGGTGCAGCGCCGTTAGTGTATGTAGGTGGTACGGTTGCCCTGGACGGCAGCGGCAGCTCCGATCCGGATGGCGACGCCATCACCTACAGTTGGTCAATGAATTCAAAGCCAACAGACAGCGCGGCAACATTGACCAATCCTACGACGGCGAATCCAACGTTTACAGCCGATAAGGCGGGCACGTATGAGGTGAGCCTGACGGTAAGCGACGGCGGATTAAGCGACACGGCCACGGTGAGCGTTACGACCAGTAACAGCGGGCCGGTGGCAAGCGCCGGGCCTGCCCAGACGGTGTATGTGGGTAATACGGTGACCCTGGACGGCAGCGGTAGCTATGACGCAGACGGCAATCTGCTGACGTTCAACTGGGCGTTTACAACCGTGCCGACAGGCAGCGGCGCGGCGTTAAGTGTTACAACATCGGTAAACCCGACATTTACGGTGGACAAGGCGGGGACGTACGTAGTGAGCCTGACGGTAAATGACGGTACGACGGGCAGCGCCGCCAGTACGGTAACGATCAGCACGACCAACTCAGCGCCGGTGGCGGATGCAGGCGCCGATCAGTCGCCATACGTGGGTAACACGGTGACGCTGAACGGCAACGGCAGCCATGACGTTGACGGTGATCTCCTGACGTACAGTTGGTCGTTTACCTCAACGCCTGCTGATAGCGCGGCAACGCTGACCAACCCGTCATCGTTAAATCCGACCTTTACGGTAGACAAGGCAGGTACATACATCGTGAGCCTGACGGTAAATGACGGGACGACGGACAGCGCCGCAAGTACGGTAACGATAAGTACGACCAACTCCGCGCCGGTAGCAAAGGCAGGAGACGACCAGTCGCCGTATGTGGATAACACGGTGACGTTGGACGGTAGCGGCAGCCATGACGTGGATGGCAATCAGTTGACGTACCGATGGGCGTTTACGACTATGCCAACAGGCAGCAACGCCATGTTAAGCGATGTAACGGCGGTAAAGCCGACGTTTACGGTAGACAGGTCGGGTACGTACGTAGTAAGCCTGATAGTGAATGACGGCACGGTGGACAGCGCGGTGGATACGATAACGATCAGCACGCTCAATTCAGCGCCGGTGGCTGAAGCAGGAACAGACCAGTCGCCGTATGTGGATAACACGGTGACGCTGGACGGCAGCGGCAGCATAGACGTGGACGGAAATCAGTTGACGTACAAGTGGGCGTTTACAACTATGCCAACAGGCAGCGGCTCAACGTTAAGTGACGCCACGGCGGTAAACCCGACTTTTACGGTAGACAAGTCAGGTACGTATGTAGTAAGCCTGATGGTAAATGATGGAAATCTGGACAGCGCGGTAGATACGGTAACCATCAGCACGAGCAATTCCGCGCCGGTGGCACATGCCGGGGCAGACCAGTCGCCGTATGTAAATAACACGGTAACGCTGGACGGCAGCGCCAGTCATGATGTGGATGGTGATTCGTTAACATACAAGTGGGCGTTTACGACTACGCCTACAGGCAGCAGCGCGGCATTAAGCGACACAGCGGCGGTGAACCCAACATTTACGGTGGACAAGGCAGGTACGTATGTAGTGAGCCTGACGGTGAATGATGGCACGGTGGACAGCGCGGTTGACACGGTAACCATCAGTACCCAGAATTCAGCGCCGGTGGCAAATGCGGGCGCCGACCAGTCGCCGTATGTGAATAACACGGTGACCCTGGACGGCAGCGGCAGCCATGACGTGGATGGCAATCAGTTAACGTATCGGTGGGCGTTTACGACTATGCCAACAGGCAGCAGCGCCGCATTAAACGACACATCGGCGGTAAAGCCGACCTTTACGGTAGACAAGGCAGGGACGTATGTAGTAAGCCTGACAGTAAATGACGGTACGGTAGACAGCGCAGCCGGTACGGTAACGATTAACACGAGCAATTCCGCGCCAGTGGCAGATGCCGGGGCAGATCAGTCGCCGTATGTGAATGACACGGTGACGCTGGACGGCAGCGGCAGTACAGACGTGGATGGCAATCAGTTGACGTACAAGTGGGCGTTTACCTCAAGGCCTGCCGACAGCAGCGCCGCATTAAGCGATACAACGGCGGTGAATCCGACATTTACGGTGGACAAGTCGGGGACGTATGTGGTAAGCCTGACGGTGAATGATGGCACGGTAGACAGCGCCGTAGACACGGTAACCATCAGCACCCTCAACTCTGCGCCGGTGGCAAACGCAGGGGCAGACCAGTCGCCGTATGTGAATGACACGGTGACCCTGGACGGCAGCGGCAGCCATGACGTAGATGGCAACCAGTTGACCTACCGTTGGGCGTTTACCTCAAGGCCTACCGATAGCAACGCTGCATTAAGCGACACAGCAGCGGTGAATCCGACATTTACGGTAGACAAGTCGGGCACGTATGTAGTGAGCCTGACGGTAAATGACGGCACGGTAGACAGCGCTGCCGACACGATAACGATTAACACGACCAACTCCGCGCCGGTGGCAAGTGCAGGAGCCGACCAGTCGCCGTATGTGAATGACATGGTGACGCTGGACGGCAGCGGCAGCACAGACGTGGATGGCAATCAGTTGACGTACAAGTGGGCGTTTACCTCAGTGCCGTCTGGCAGCAGCGCAGCGTTAAGTGACACAACGGCGGTAAACCCGACCTTTACGGTAGACAGGGCAGGGACGTATGTAGTAAGCCTGACAGTGAATGACGGCACGGTAGACAGCGCAGCCGATACGGTAACGATTAACACGAGCAATTCAGCGCCGGTGGCGAATGCCGGGGCCGACAAGTCGGCGTATGTGAACGATACGGTAACGCTGGACGGCAGCGGCAGCACAGACGTGGACGGTAATCTGCTGACGTACCATTGGGCATTTACGACAACGCCAACAGGCAGCAGCGCGGCGTTAAGCGACGCAACGGCGGTAAACCCGACGTTTACGGTAGACAAGGCGGGTACGTACGTAGTGAGCCTGACGGTGAATGACGGCACGGTGAACAGCGCCGCAGATACGGTAACCATCACTACGCTCAATTCGGCGCCCGTGGCGTATGCGGGGACTGACCAGTCTGTTTACGTAGGCAGCACAGTCACCCTGGACGGCAGCGGCAGCAGTGATGTGGACGGTAATTCGTTGACGTACAGTTGGGCATTTACCGCAATACCCACAGGCAGTAGCGCCACGCTCAGCAATACTGGGGCGGTTAATCCAACCTTTGACGTTGATAAGGCGGGGACGTATGTGGTAAGC
>Ga0209521_10003134_pt1 | contig 13377 bp, 7 predicted proteins | sample Rifsed19ft4_FD_184016 | JGI IMG/M metagenome (GOLD analysis project Ga0209521, IMG submission 184016) | Soil microbial communities from Rifle, Colorado, USA - sediment 19ft 4 (version 2) | ecosystem: Environmental > Terrestrial > Deep subsurface > Rock core/Sediment | place: Rifle, Colorado... | reverse complement strand
ATGGGGCAGCTCAATCCACCCCGCCGGATCACGACGACGAGATCGATATCTAGCTTCTAGCCCCGCATATCCAGACCAGCCAGCAGGCGGCGATCGTGTGCGTAGCTCAGCAGCGTTGCCGCCTCATGCACCAGGGCCCAGCGCAGGTCGTCGATCTCCTCGTTGAAGGCGTAGGCATCGATGTCACCCTCGATGGGGACCATGTGCCAGTACCGGACGATTTTGGGAAGACCGGCCGCATCCCGGTAGCGGACGGGAGCGACCTCTCCGACCAGACGGCAGACCAGGCCGGTCTCTTCGGCCACGGGGATGAACTCCATGGGCATGACCAGCCCCCGCTCGGGGTGCTGCCAGCGCACCAGGGCCTCCGCGCCGACGACTTGTCCGGTGCTGATGTTCACCTGGGGTTGATAGTAGACCACGAACTCCTCGCGCTCCAGCCCGTGGCGCAGGTCGGTTTCCAGAACCAGCCGCTCCAGGATGCTGGCGTTCATGGCGGGCGTGTGGATCTGGTAACGGTTTCCCCCCTCGTCCTTAGCTCGATACATGGCGATGTCAGCATTCGTCAGGAGTGTCTCAGCGTCTTCCCCCTCGGCTGAACCGTCATCGGTCGGATAGATGGTGATCCCGATGCTGGGAGTGATATTGAACTCGTGACCGGCCCGCAGCCGCGGCTGTCTGAGGCTCTCGAGGATTCTCTGCGCGATCTCCACGGCGTCCCCGACCCGCGCGATCTCCGGCAACAACACTGTAAACTCGTCGCCTCCCACGCGGGCGACCGTGTCGCCCTCCCTGACGAGCTCTTTCAGTTGCTGGCCAACGGTTACCAGCAGCCCATCACCTTCGGGGTGCCCGGCCGTGTCGTTGACGAGCTTGAATCTGTCAAGGTCGATAAACATCACCGCCATCATCCGCCCGGTACGGCGCGCCTGAGCCAGGGCCAAGCTGAGATGATCTACGAACAACGTGCGGTTGGGCAGTCCGGTCAGAGCGTCGTGATATGCCCGGTGCCTAATGGTCTCCTCCGCCCGCTTCCGCTCCGTGATTTCCCCCAGAAGCTCGGCAGTACGGCCCTCCAGGTTCTCAGCCATGGCGTTGAAGGAGACCGCGAGATCTTCGATCTCCTGAAGCCCCGCCGGCGAGACCCGCTCATCGAGCCTCCCAGCTGCGACCTTCCTCATCCCAGCCGCGAGGCCAAGGATGGGGCGCGAGATGGCCCGGGAGAGGAAGACGGAAGCGACTACTGTGACCACCAGCACCACGGCGGCAGCGATCAAGACCTTCTCGATCGAATCGTTGACCAGCTCATACGCCTCCGAGCCTTCCTGGAGGGCCGCGATGCGCCAGCCGAGAATGCCGACGGGGGCCAGTTGGCCCACCAGATTGGAGCCGTCCGCGCCGGTCAAACTCACGGAGCTGGCCTCCCCTGCCGCGGTGGACTCTGGAAGCCCCTCCGGCTTGGAGAGGAGCAACTCCTTGTCAGGGTGCGCGATGACGTTACCGTGGCCGTCGAAGGCCGCCAGGAAGCCGCTCTTTCCGATGGTGACGGAGTCGAGGATCTCCCAGACCTTCTCCATATTCATCTGCCCGGCGACAACTGCTGATACCTCATCGCCGTCATAGACCGGGGCCGTGAACGCGACGACGAGCTTGTTCGACGACGGGATGGCTTGGGCATCGGACATCGCCGGTCGCCCGGCCAGCGCCTCCTGAAACCACGTTTTCTCCAGCCAGGTGCCGTAGTACAGATAGCCGGTGGACTCGACGACGTTGCCATCTGGATCGATGAGCGTGATGTCCTCCAAGGTGCCGAACAGGGCCCGGGCTTGGCTCAGGTGCTCCAGCTTCTCCTCGCGCGACGCCGTTGGGGACTGTATAACGGGGTTGGAAGCGAGCAGTTCGATATTGTGGCCAGCGTCGCGCAGGACCCGCTCCACGCTGGCAGCCTCGAGCAGCGCATGGTTCGCCAGGTTGTCGTTGGCCGTCTGAGACAGCACGCCGCGCTGAGAGAGGAAGAAATAGGCGGCCATCGCCACAAGCGGCAGCAGCCCCACCAGGAGAAGGAGCCGGCCTGCCCTGCCACCGATGGACTGTCCTAAGAGGAAGCGTCCCAGCCGGGCAGCCCGGGGCCTTTCGGTTGCCCTACGGGTACGGGCTCGCACTTGCCTCTCGCTGAATATCCGCCCACGCCTCGTTCCAGAGGCTGAGCCGCTCGGTGTCGAACGGGCGCCACGCCTCCAGGATGTCGAGGGACGGGTACGCCGCCTCGCTGGCTAGCAGTTCATCGTCGATGAGGCCTTGCTCCAGGGCGGCTTGATTGGGGATGGCATACCCCGTGTAGTTGCTGATCGCGGCGTGAACATCGGGGCGGAGGATGTAGTTGATGAACAGTTCGGCCCCCTCCTTGTTCCTAGCGTCTCGTGGGATCACGAGGTTGTCCACGAAGAAGTCTGAGCCTTCGTCAGGGACGAAGAACGCCAGGTCCTCGTTCTCCGCCATCGCGAACGCGGCATCGCCGCCGTACAGCTGGGCGGCCCACAGATCTCCGCTGATCATTCCGTCACGGATAGCGATGGGATCAAGGAACCCGGCTATAAGCGGCTTCTGGTCAACGACGACCTCCACTGCCTCTTGTAGTTCGCCGGGATCACGCGAAACGAGTGAGTATCCCAGGGACTTTAGCGTCAGCCCCATGACCACGGTGGAGTCGTTGAGCAGCGCCACCCGGCCCGCCAGGCTTGGATCCCGCAGCAGGGACCAGCTTTTTCCCGCCGGCTCCGCGTACTTGGTGTTGTAGATCACGCCGGTGGAGCCCCAGGTGTATGGTACGCTGTATCGATTGCCGGGGTCCCACGACTGATCCAAGAATTTCGGATCGACGTTCGGGAGGTCAGGGATATTCGACAGGTCGAGCTCGGCGAGGAGTTTCCGCTCTGCCATCTCAGCCACAAGTGAGCCCGAAAGCACGACGACATCGTACTGTGAAGGGTCAGACTGGATGGCTGACGCCGCCGCTTGCTCGTCGTCGAAGGTGTCCAGGAAGACCTCTATGCCGAACTCAGCCTGGAAATCCTCCAGAGTGGTGGGAGCGAAGTAGTCCTCCCAGTTGAAGATGTGCAGCTCGCCCCCGGTGTCAGATTCGTCCGCCGATGTGCACCCTGCCGCCAGGGCGGCCAGGCCAACAATCGCCGCAGCTAATACGCCCGTCCATCGAGACATTCTCAACCTCCGCCGATGTCGGTGACACCGGCAGCGCCCACAAGTTAGAGATGACCGCGTACAGGGTTTGTTACAGGGCCGAGGGCGTTTGCCTCCGCGGCATCCTGTGTTCCGCGATCCACGTCGCGGCTATGCGGTTGCAGAGCTTCTTCGGCTACTGCGTGAGCAGATCGACGAACTAGACAGGGCAGCCCACGCGGCGGGGGTCAGGCCCCCCGGCGAGTGCCGTGGGGTAATGCTCTACAGCAATGTACGGGAACGCCCGATAGACTCCTCTGTCTGCGCTTGCAATAATGGAGCGGCGTTTGGTGTATTCTCACCAGTGTTCAGATGCTGCTATCCGGCGAGTGAACCATGCCTGATGACGTGCAGGAGTTACTAGACGGTCTCCAGAGCGCAGACGGCATCTTCTGCGTCGACCGCAACCAGCGCATCATCCACTGGAGCCCGTCCGCCGAGCAGATCCTGGGCCACCCGGCCCACGAGGTGCTGGGACGGTTCTGCTATGACGTGCTCGGTAGCCGGGACTCGCAGAACTACCGCTTCTGCCGCCCCAACTGCCCCATCGTCGCCAATGCCCGCCGCGGCCGCCTGACCAGCGACTACGACGTGCTAACGAGGACGAAAGATGGCTCCGAGGTCTGGATCAACGTCAGCATCCTGCTCCTCAAGGCCAAACGGTCCCAATCACCGCTGATCATCCATCTCATCAGGGACGTCACGGAGCGAAGGCGCGTGGAGGGGTTGGCCCGGCGGGCGGTGGATACGCTGCGGGAGCTGTCCACGGGACCGGGGCAGACCGCGCGCCAGGCGGCAGACCCCGATACCCGCCCCACACCACTCCCCGCGCTTTCCAGGCGCGAGCTGGAGGTCCTTCAGCTCTTGGCCAGCGGGCTTGGCACACGCCAGATAGCCGAGAACCTAGGGGTGAGCCCCATCACCGCTCGCAATCACATAACACATGTGGTCACCAAGCTAGGGGCGCGCAACCGCCTCGAAGCCATCCTCTACGCCTCCCGCAGGCGATTGATCTAACCCGTTCATGCGCGAGCGCAAAATGATGCGCGCTCACCTTGTTTTGGTGTGGCGCACTCTGTCAAGCTCTCTCGTAGGCGGGCCTTTGGGGCGGGCCACCTCAAAGTCGGGGCCGCTTTCATCATGGCAGTATGGTCATCCTGCTTGCCATCCGCCCTGACCGGAATTCCACCCAGGCTACCGCCAATGTCGAATAAGGTGTGTCTCCGCCATCACGTTGGCCCGTGGCTCATCCTTACGTCTATCGAGGTGGAGCTGTCGGTCACGGTGCCCTACTTCCCAGGCGCCGACCGCTGGACCATTCAGTCAAGACGCAGCAACTAGCCCTGGCGCATGATCACCGGACGTCTGGAACGGTCGCCTCACGGTAGCGCGGTTTCGCCCATCAGGTAGAGGTCCATGCCACGCGCGGCCGCGCGACCTTCCGCGATCGCCCAAACGATGAGCGACTGCCCGCGTGTCGTGTCGCCGGCTGTAAACACGCCGGGAACGCTGGTCATCTTGTTCTCGTCGGCCGCCACGTTGCCGCCCGCGGTAAGCTCGACGCCAAGCTGTTCCAGCATTCCACCCTTCTCCGGGCCCAGGAAGCCCATGGCCAGGAGCAAGAGGTCAACGTCCTCCTCAAACTCGGTCCCCGGTACTTCCCGCATCGCCTGCCGGCCGTCCTCGTTGACGAACTCCACCCGCACGGCGTGGAGCTTCTTGAGGACGCCGTTCTCCCCGGAGAGGCGCTTCGTGAGGATGGAATAATCCCGGACGCCGCCCTCTTCGTGTGCGGCCGAGACGCGGTATATGTTGGGCCACGTCGGCCAAGGATTCTCGGATGGGCGGAGTTCAGGTGGCCTGGGCAGGAGCTCGAACTGGCGCACTTCCGTGGCGCCCTGGCGATGCACGGTCCCGAGGCAATCAGCGCCGGTGTCGCCGCCGCCGAGGATAATCACTCGCTTGTCCTTCGCCGTGATGAAGACGTCGTCCGGGATTTCGTCCCCCTCGTTGCGCAGGTTCTGCAGCGGCAGGTATTCCATGGCCAGGTACACGCCCTTGAGGTCGCGGCCGGGGACATCGAGGTCGCGGGCCTGCGTGGCGCCGCCGGTCAGGCAGATGGCGTCGAACTCGCCCATCAGCTCGCCGGTATCGATATCGACTCCGACGTTGACGCGCGGACGGAAGATGACGCCTTCCGCCTCCATCTGAGCCAGCCGACGGTCCAGGAACTTCTTCTCCATCTTGAACTCGGGGATGCCGTAGCGGAGCAGCCCCCCGATGCGGTCGGCCCGCTCGAATACGGTGACGGTGTGTCCGGCGCGCGCCAACTGCTGGGCGCAGGCGAGACCTGCCGGGCCGGAGCCGATGACGGCGACGGCCTTTCCAGTGAGAGCCTCCGGTGGCTCCGGCTTGATCCAGCCCTCCTCGTACGCCCGCTCGATGATGGCGAGCTCGACCTGCTTAATGGTGACCGGATCGTCGTTGATCCCCAGCACGCAGGCCGCCTCACACGGGGCGGGGCACAGCCTGCCGGTAAAGTCCGGGAAATTGTTCGTCGCGTGCAGACGCTCGATCGCCTCACGCCACTGGTCGCGATACACGAGGTCGTTCCAGTCAGGGATGATGTTGCCAAGCGGACACCCGTCCTGACAGAAGGGGATGCCGCAGTCCATGCATCGGGCGGCCTGTTTCTTCAGCGCGTCAGGCGAAAACCCCTCGTAAACCTCCAGCCAATCGTGAACGCGCTCGCCCACCGGGCGTCGCGGGGGCGTCTGGCGGTCAAACTCCAGAAAACCGGTCGGCTTACCCACCGGCAGCCCTAATCGTACCGCTGGCGCCCCTCCCCCGCGTCTCTTGCGCTTGCCGCTGCTCCTCCAGGACTCGCCGATAATCGAGCGGCATCACCTTCACAAACCGCTCGGCGGCCTGGGGCCAGTCTCCGAGCAACCCTTCGGCCACGGCGCTGCCCGTGTACTCCAGATGCCGTTCCATCAGCCCGCGTACCAGATCGAGGTCTTCGGAGTCCTCCAGCCGTTCCAGCGCCACCATCTCCATGTTGCAGCGGCTTGCGAAGTCCCCCGCCTCGTCGTAAACGTAGGCGATGCCGCCGCTCATGCCGGCGCCGAAGTTGCGGCCCGTGCGACCGAGGACGACTACACGTCCGCCTGTCATGTACTCGCAGCAATGGTCGCCGGCGCCCTCAACCACAGCCACTGCGCCGCTGTTGCGCACTGCGAAGCGCTCCCCGGCCACGCCGCGCGCGAAGAGGGCGCCGCCCGTGGCCCCATACAACACCACGTTGCCGGTGATGATGTTTTCTTGAGGCACAAAGGTGGAGGCTTCAGGCGGGTAGACGATGATCTTGCCGCCTGAGAGCCCCTTGCCCAGGTAGTCGTTGGCGTCTCCCTCGAGCCGGAGCGTCATGCCCGCCGGCATGAAGGCGCCAAAGCTCTGGCCCGCCGTACCGGCGAACCTGAAGGTGATTGTGTCGTCCGGCAAGCCCTGTAGTCCGTACCGGCGGGTAACTTCGCTGCCCAATATGGTTCCCACGGTCCGGTTGACGTTGCGGATCGGGAGATCCATCGTCACGGGCTCACCCCGCTCCAGGGCCGGCGCAGCGAGCTTCAGCAGCTCCTGGTCCAACGCCCGCTCCAGGCCGTGGTCCTGGGGTATCACCTTTCTCGTCGCGATCTCCGGCCCCACATCGGGGTGGTAGAGGATCGCCGCCAGGTCCAGACCCCGCGCCTTCCAGTGAGAGATCGCGCGGCGTGTGTCCAGCAGATCGCTTCGACCGATCATATCTTCGAACTTGCGGAAGCCGAGCTGCGCCATGATCTCGCGCACCTCTTCGGCGATGAACCGGAAGAAGTTGATCACATGCTCTGGTTTTCCTTCGAACTTCTCGCGCAGCTCTGGGTTCTGGGTCGCGATTCCGACAGGGCAGGTATCCAGATGACAGACGCGCATCATCACGCAGCCCATGACGACGAGCGGCGCCGTGCCAAAGCCGAACTCCTCGGCCCCCAGCAGCGCGCCGATCACAACGTCGCGCCCGGTCTTCATCTGACCATCAATCTGAACGATGATCCGGTCGCGGAGGTTATTCAGGACCAGCGTCTGCTGGGTCTCCGCGAGGCCGAGCTCCCATGGCACGCCGGCGTGCTTGATCGAGGCCAGCGGGCTGGCGCCGGTGCCGCCGTCGTGACCGCTGATCAGCACCACGTCCGACTTGGCCTTCGCCACCCCGGCTGCGACGGTGCCCACACCGATTTCGGCTACGAGCTTCACGTTGATCCGTGCCCGGGGGTTGGAGTTCTTCAGGTCATGGATGAGCTGCGCCAGGTCTTCAATCGAGTAGATATCGTGGTGGGGCGGCGGGCTGATGAGCCCAACCTTGGGCGTGGAATAGCGGACCTCCGCTATCCACGGGTACACCTTGTGGCCGGGGAGCTGGCCGCCCTCCCCAGGCTTGGCGCCCTGCGCCATCTTGATCTGCAGCTCATCGGCGTTGACCAGGTACTCGCTGGTGACACCGAATCGGCCCGAAGCCACCTGCTTCGTCGCGCTGCGGCGAGAATCGCCGTTAGGGTCGAGGGTATAGCGCCGGCGGTCCTCGCCCCCTTCGCCGCTGTTGCTCTTGCCCTTGATGCGGTTCATGGCGATGGCCAGCGTCTCGTGCGCTTCCGCACTGATCGAGCCAAACGACATGGCGCCGGTGGCGAAGCGCCCGAACAGACTCTCGACCGGTTCAACCTCCTCAATGGGGACGGGCGAGCGGTCAGCCCTTAGCTCAAATAGCCCCCGCAGTGTTGCCATACGCTCGCTCTGCTCATTCACCAGCCGGCTGTAATCCTTGTAGAGGTCGCACCGACCGCTGCGCGTGGCCTGCTGAAGCAGGAAAATCGTCTTGGGGTTGAACAGATGGTATTCGCCGTCTCTCCGCCACTGGTACTGGCCTCCCCAGTCCAGACCGTACAGGCCTCCTTCGCGCGCCGGGTAGGCGCGACTGTGATGGACCAGCGCCTCCTCGGCGATCTCCTTCAGTCCGATGCCCTCGATTCGCGACGCCGTCTTCGTGAAGTAGCGCTCTACCAGAGATCCCGAAAGGCCGATCGCCTCGAAGATTTGGGCCCCACGATAGCTCTGGACCGTTGAGATGCCCATCTTTGACATTATCTTTACGACGCCCTTCTTGACCGCCTTCATATAGCTGGCGACAGCTTTGTCGTAGGCAATACCATCGTTGGCGAGACCGTTTCCGCTAAGCGGCTCAAGCGTATCCAGTGCCAGGTACGGGTTCACGGCCCCGGCACCATAGCCGATGAGCAACGCGAAGTGGTGACCTTCACGCGCATCGCCGCTCTCGACGACCAGGCCCACACGAGTGCGCGTCTTCCTGCGCACCAGGTGATGGTGCAGGCCCGCGACCGCCAGCAGCGAGGGGATAGGCGCGTTGTTGGCATTGACCCCCCGGTCAGAGAGGATGAGAACCGTCGCGCCCTTCTCGATCGCCTCGTCCGCCTTGCGGCACAGCTCATTAAGCGCTGGTTCAAGGCCTGCCGGGCCCTTTTCGGCGGGGAACAGCATTGGCAGAACCGTCGTCCGTAGAGCGTCCTCGTTGAGCGCCTTCAGCTTTGCAAGCTGGCCGTTGTCGAGGAACGGCGTCTCCAGGCTCAAGAGACGGCAGCTTTCGGGTTCGGGGTCCAGAAGGTTGCCCTCGGTCCCGATCACTGTCTTCACGGAGGTGACAAGCTCTTCGCGGATTGCGTCCAGCGGTGGGTTCGTCACCTGCGCGAACAGTTGCTTGAAGTAGTTGTAGAGCGGCTGCGCCCTGTCCGAGAGCACCGCCAGGGGAGTATCGTTCCCCATGGAGCCTATCGGTTCCGCCCCTGACTCCATCATTGGAGCCATGACCTGCTTCAGGTCCTCCACCGTATACCCAAAGGCGATCTGCTGCTCCAGCAACTCCTCGCCCCGCATACGCGCAGGCGGCTCCACCTCCGGAAAGCTCTCCAGCGGCCTCAGGTTGCGCTCCAGCCACTCGCCGTAGGGGTGCTCGGTGGAGATCTTCGCCTTAAGCTCCACATCATCGACGATGCGCCCTTCCTCCAGGCTGATGAGAAAAGTCTTGCCGGGCTGCAGCCGCCCTTTATGGAGCACGCGGTCCGGCTCCACCGGCAGGACCCCCACCTCCGAGGCCATGATGACGAGGTCATCCTTGGTGACGTAGTAGCGGGACGGCCGAAGGCCGTTGCGGTCGAGGGTGGCGCCGATGGACTTGCCGTCGGTGAAGACGATCGAGGCAGGCCCATCCCATGGCTCCATCAGGCAGCCGTAGTACTCGTAGAACGCCTTCTTCTCCGCGCTCATGGACTCGTGCCCGTCCCACGCTTCCGGGATGAGCATCATCATGGCGCGCGGTAGAGAGTGCCCTCCCAGAACGAGGAGCTCGAGCGTGTTGTCGAAGCAGGCGGTGTCGCTCCCTTCCTCGTCGATGATCGGCAGTATCCGCTCGATGTCGTCAAAATGCGGTGACGCGAGAAGCGACTCGCGGGCGCGCATCCAGTTGATGTTGCCGCGCAGAGTATTGATCTCACCGTTGTGAGAGATCATCCGGTAAGGGTGTGCCAGCCGCCAGCTGGGGAAAGTGTTCGTGCTGAAGCGCGAATGGAACATGACAAGCGCGCTCATCACCCGCGGGTCTGATAGGTCGGGAAAGTACTCCCGCAGTTGGGTTGGCATCAGCATCCCTTTGTAGACGAGAGTGCGACAGGAGAGGCTCGCGAAATAGAACGTCCCCGCATCCTCAATATCGCCGCTGCGGATCGCCATCTCGAATCGCTTGCGGATCACGTATAGCTTGCGCTCGAAGGCGTCGTCATCGGCGATGGCCTCCCCGCGCCTGATGAACACGTGGTACATCTCCGGTTCGACGGCCTTCGCACTGGCCCCCACGGAGGCGTTGTTCGTCGGCACCCGCCTCCAGCCCAGCACGTTCTGGCCTTCGTCCTCGACGATCGTGGTGAACAGCGCCATGGCCTCGGCGCGGGCGCCGTCTTGCCGTGAGGCGAAGAACGAGCCGACGCCGTAGCGACCGGGATCGGGGAGCTGGATACCGAATGTAGCGCACTCAGGCAAGAAGAACTCGTGCGGGATCTGAATGAGGATTCCGGCGCCGTCCCCGGTGTTCACCTCGGAGCCCGTCGCGCCCCTGTGAGCCAGGTGCTCCACGGCTGTCATCCCGTGCTGCACTAGCTCATGGGACCTGCGGCCCTTGACGTGGGCAACGAACCCGACGCCACAGCTATCGTGCTCTTGCCGCGGGTCGTATAGCCCTTGGGCGGGCGGCGCTCCCGGTTGGCCCATCGTCTCTCCTCTCAACGTAAGTATACCGCCGTGGTCAGTATTGGGAACGTGAGACGCATCGCGTCTTCACCCTCGCCCTGGAGATGGCCCGGCCGCGTCTTTCTAGAAACGGCCCGCCAGACCGGGACCCGGTCCTCCTATAGACAACCCCGATGGTAAGAGTATCTTCACATTGACGTTGGGCCTTGTCAACCTCTAAAAACATTCGCCGCTATGCGGAACTCGGGCGGTCTGAAGCGCCCGCCGTGCCCGTAGGGCGTTATCGGACTGCAGGACGCCGGGAGTTCCGCCGCTGTCCCCGCCAGCGTATAAGACAAGACGCAAATAGTGCGGCATGGGGGTAACAATGTCGGCTGTTGCCGCGTCTGAGTCTCAAGGAACGGATAGCTTTGACCGCAAATTGTTGCATGGAACACGCACAAGATTCGAACGATGTGATCGGTCCGGCGAATCCTGCAACGGGTTTGCACGACGATACTGAGCGACACGTGCAGTGGCGCCACAGCGGCGCTGGCGTCGGTGTGGCGGGCAAGCGGATTTTCCGCGCCCGATTCCGGACGGAGGAGACGAGATGCGTTTGAACGTCAACACGGGCAAAGGCGCAGACATTGTCAACCGGAAACTAACCCCGCTGGATCGCAGGTGCGCTTCCGTCCGTCTCCAGCGCCAATTGCCTCTGCTAGTATAATGCACACATTAGACGTGGGGCGCCGAGTGTCAGAGAGGGCCCGTAGCATGACGCGACTGCAGGAGATAGATATTGCTGCCCGCCCTATTGATCGCTTCCTACCGCTTCTCGGAGAGGAGCAGATGAACGTGGTCAGGGAAGTGGCAGCGAAGGTGCGGAAAATAGCCGAGGGGCGCGCCTTCTGGAACGTTAACTCCACAGCGCGCGGCGGCGGCGTGGCCGAGATACTGCGTTCCCTGCTACCCTACGTGAGGGGGGCAGGCATCGACGCCAGATGGCTGGTGATCGATGGCACACCTGAGTTCTTCCGGATAACCAAGCGGCTACACAACGCCGTCCACGGGTCTGAGGGCGACGGCAGCCCCCTTGGTGAGCAGGAACGCGCTGTCTACGAAGAGGTTCTGCGGGCGAACGCCGAGGAGCTAGTGGGGCTCGTAAGCCCTCGTGACTTCGTCCTCCTTCACGATCCGCAGACGGCGGGCCTCGCTCCGCACCTCATCCGGGCAGGCGCCGTAGTGATCTGGCGATCCCATATAGGACACGACCAACTCAACGACGAGGTCGAGCGGGGATGGAGCTTTCTGGCGCCCTACCTGGAGGACGTGCACGCTACCGTATTCTCTCGCGATGCATACATTCCCGACTGCTGCGACGGCGGGCGCAGTGCGGTCATCCCTCCGTCCATTGACGTATTCTCGGCCAAGAACCAGGACTTGGATGAGGCCACCGTCCGCGCTATCCTCGTGCACACAGGTCTGACCGAGGGGCCACCCGGCGACGGCACCCCTACGTTTCTTCGCGAGGACGGCTCCCCGGGCCGGGTGGACCGCCGCGCCGACATATTTCGTCTTGGTCGGGCCCCTACCTGGGAGACGCCTCTCGTTGTACAGATCTCACGTTGGGACCACCTGAAGGACCCAGTCGGCGTAATGCACGGGTTCGCCCAGCTTGTGGACGGTGCGGCCCCCATGGGAGCAGAGCTCGTGCTCGCCGGTCCAAACGTCAAGGCGATCAAGGATGACCCCGAGGGCGCTGCCGTCCTAGACGAGGTACTGGCAGCCTGGCGCCGCTTTTCGCAGGCGGACCGAAACCGGATTCACCTCGCCTGCCTTCCCATGGCGGACATAGACGAGAATGCGGTCATCGTGAACGCGCTGCAGCGGCATGCAGCGGTGGTCGTTCAGAAGAGCCTGCGCGAGGGCTTTGGGCTCACCGTCACTGAGGCCATGTGGAAGGCGCGGCCTATCGTGGCCAGCGCCGTGGGCGGTATCCAGGATCAGATTGAGAACGGAGTCCACGGGCTCCTGCTAGAGGACCCGACGGACAGTGAGGCATTCGCCGCCGCGGTACGCCGTCTCCTGGAGGACCGGGACTACGCGAAGCAGCTAGGCGAAAACGCCCGTGATCGTGTCCGCGACAACTTCCTCGGCATGCGGCACCTGGTCCAGTACGGCAGGCTCCTGGAGCAAGCCGACCGCCGCCGGTAGAACCACGATCCTCCGCTTACCGCTCTTGGGCCCCGATGTCAGGCTCACCGTGACGGCGGCGGCCTCCGCGTTCTCCGCTAAGATCGGCCGTCGCCTTAGACCTTCACCAGATTCACGTCGGTGTCGTAGAAGACGGCGCTGGCGCCGACAGGGTCCGTGAGGCAGGTGTTGGGAATCTTGGGGTCCGTGCGCAGGGCGGCGTTGGCGTGGATGCCCTTGGCGCGCCGCTCGTCCCCCTTGATCGTCTCGCCGTCGATGACCACATCGCGGGAGCCGTAGGCCCAGTGGCCCATGCCCAGCGAGTAGCTGATGACGCCGGGCCGGATGCCTTCGATCACCTTGACCTTACCCACCATCGGCTTGCGGCCGCCCTCCTTGAGGTCCCACTCGCCGTCCGGGTTGCTGGCGGAGACAACCTTCACCTCGTCGTCGTCTTTGAGCCCCAACCGCTCGGCGTCGAGGCGGTTAATCACGAAGACTCCCTCCGGGTTGATTCCCAACAACCAGTAGTCGACAATGGTGCGGCTCTTGGTGTGGGTGATCTCCCGTGCGGTGATGAGGCGGAGGTCGAATCCGGCGTCCTCCAGCGGCTCGCCG